>WNFB01001722.1_pt1 | contig 23526 bp, 23 predicted proteins | sample 5400501 | NCBI WGS metagenome assembly WNFB01 (sample SAMN13153341, study PRJNA577476) | soil metagenome | isolation source: 200 cm saprolite under Douglas fir tree site 2 hole 1 | place: USA:California | collected 2015-04-18 | reverse complement strand
ATCGTCAAGTCCGCGGCGGACCTGCTGACCTCGGAAGAGACTTCCCGCATCCGCATTTGCGAAGCGACCTCCACCGATGGATGTGGCTGGTTGTTTCTCGATGAAACTCGCAACCGAACTCGGCGGTGGTGCAGCATGAAGGACTGTGGAAATCGGGCGAAGGCGCGGCGACACTATCGGCGTCATCGGACGGAAGCAGCTTCCGCCTCACAGATCTCGTTTGCCAAAAAGACGGAGGGCTAGCCCGAGGGCAGCGACGGTGTAGACCACTGCGTACCCCACCATGACCAAGCTGGGTGTGGCACCGGCGCCGAAAGGCGAGAACCCGAGCGCGTTCACCACTGGCGACTGGATCTCGAACGCCGCTCGGCGCCATAGCGCCTCGCTCGGCATGACGATGCTCGCCAGCACCCCGACATTCACCACCTGCTCGTTGTCGGAGAGTCTTCCGAATTGTTCAATCCAACCACCGAGAAAAGCCAAACCATGCAGGCCCAGAGCCATTACCCCATTGGTAAGTGTAGAGAATGAGGTGCCAAACAAAAACGTGAGCGTGAGCAGTAGAACGCCCTCCAGCCACATCAAGGTCGATCCTCGCAGCACATGATGCGCCTGATAACCTGACATCCAATAAGTGACGGCGACCAATCCGCTCACTATCAGTGCCAGAAAAATGGTCAACATACCGACGAACCCCAACCATTTTCCCATCAACAATTGGCGCCGGCGGATGGGCTTGCTGGCGACGGCATGAATCGTCCCCGAGGCGATCTCGCCAGAGAGCGTATCCACGGAAGTGAGCACGGTCATCGCGAGCACCAGAAAGTTGAGGGCATAGAGCGCGACGATGAATTGGGTGTTGAGGATTTGTGGGCGGAGGGGGACCGCGCGCAGACTGAGAGTCTGGTAGTGCTCTGCCACTCCGAACAAAGTCAAGAATGCCAGTCCAGCCAGCAGCGCCATCCAGAGAATTTTCTTCCGCGCTGCTTCTTTGAGGGTGAGCGCGGCCACCACCCAGGTAGCCATCACAGACCTCCGTCCTCGCCGATAACTTTCAAAAATCGCTCTTCAAGTGAGATGCGCTGCGGCGTGACTTCGTACACGTCGACGCCGCGCCCAAGCAAGTAGCGCAAAAGCTCTGGGAGCACTTCGGTGTTGGGGACGTTGAAGGTGATCCGATCCCCGTCCGCGCGTATCGATGAAGCCCACCGAGCTAGGCCGGAGACTGTCTCGGTAGCCAGCTTGCGGGCGCGCAAGAATACCGTCGTCATCTGATCAGGCACGGCCCGGAGGTCTCGAATCTCCAACACCTGGCCTTGCTTGAGGAAAGCGACTCGGTCGCAGGTGATCTCGACTTCACTCAACAGGTGCGAGTTCAAAAACAACGTCGCGCCCCGTTCGCGCTGAGATTTGATGATATCGCGCACCAGGCGTCGGCCGATCGGGTCCAATCCCGAGGTGGGTTCGTCCAGAAAGATCAACTGCGGATCGTTGAGCAGCGCTTGTGCGAGCCCGATGCGTTGCAGCATGCCTTTGGAGAAATCGCGCAACCGCTTGCGATGATGGGCTTCCAGACCGACCAGCGCCAGAAGCGCCGGGACTCGCTCGCGCCGCCGCTGGCGAGGAATTCCATACAATCGGCCGTGAACGTCGAGAAGCTCGGCGGCGGTCAGCCAGTCATAAAAGCGAAAATGCTCCGGAAGGAACCCGATCTTGCGGCGGGTTTCGACGTCTCCCACCGGACGGCCGAGAACAGCAGCCTGACCGCTGCTCGCACCGACCAGACCCAGGAGCATCTTGATCGAGGTGCTCTTCCCGGCGCCGTTGGGGCCAAGAAAGCCAAACACCTCGCCTCGACGCACCTCAAGCGTGAGGCCATCCACGGCCACCTTGTTGCCGAAGGTTTTCCTCAGACCGCGCGTGACAATCGCGAGGTCGTCTGTGGGCGTCAGAGCCCACGGGTCCTATTTCAGCGACTGTGCCAGCGTCAAGGCGTCTGTGGAACCTCCCGAGCCGGCGAGCGCGTAAATGATGCCGTTCTTGACCCACAGCAGCGAATACCTGCTCCGCCCGCCGCGTCTGGACTGATCGATCCACGTGCCCTGCACCCCATCCACATCCACGGTCTGATAAGATGTGCCCTGGGGAAGGCCAAGCACCAGTGTGGAAGTCCAGTCCACCGTCTGACTGAATCGCTGCGCCGCCTCCGCGCTCATCCCACCCAGCCGTAGCCCGACCGCGGCAATCTGGGCCATGTTCAGCTCCGGCGGAACGCTGACCGTGGGACTGGGTGCTTGGACCAGATTGATACAACCGGTCTCGCTCTTTGTTTCAACATCGGCCTTGTTCTCACCGCGATGGCGCGAGCAGTTGCCGTATTGGGTCAGCACGATCTTCGGAATGTGAACCGCAATGGTGGCGCCGTCCAGCGACGCCGGAAACTGCAAGTCGGAGCGCCCTGCTTCATCGAGAATGGCGTGCACGCGGTCGAGGTTGACCGTCCCGTGGAACGCCTGCTCGCCCACGATTCTGATCTCTGGAGGCTCGCTTTGATTACCCAGTAGGCGAACCTTGAAGCCAGCGAGCTCCTCTGCCTGAGCCGGACTCTCAACAACCTGTGGCTGCCCGGGCTTGATCGTTACCACCACCTCGTCTGAAACCAGTTGCGCGATGCTCTTTCCCAGCCGATCCCGATTGGCGGGGTTGTTGAGAGCGTTCCAATCCATGGGCACAACCGTGATTTTTTGCACGCGCAGCATGGCCAGAATCCGTTGGGCCCAACTGCGCGCCGGGGCGAAGGTGAGGGTGATACCGATCAGGCACACTGCAGCAAGCGCACCCCAAGCCGGCAGCAGGCGTCTCGACAGCAGCTCGTTTACCAGCGGGACGCTTGGGCGCTCTGGGGTCCGCGCTTGAAACCGGGCCCAGGGAATTTTATCATCCGATGGCGTCTCACTGGGAAGTGGACCGAGCGTGGAGAGAACCACGCTGACGCGCTTGGCATCATGCGCGATCGCTTCCGACCGACGCCGGCAGTCCGTGCACGAGGTCAAATGTTGTTCGCATTCCTGCAGCTGGGGTTGGCTCAACTGATCATCAAACCGGGCGCGCAAGATTCCATCTGAAAGACAGCTCATGACCACTCCTCGCTTCCATGCATTTGAACGTAACATTTGTGGAACTGCGCTTCCGCTCGAGAAAGCATCGTTCCGACCGACGCTGCTTTGAAACCGAGCGCATCGGCCAACTCTTTGTAGGACAGCCCGCTTGAGCGCAGGATCAGGATTTGAGCCTGCCACGGCTTGAGCGACGCAAGGACCGCGCGCACGCGGTCGCGCTTCTCCGTGCGCAGAACTTCATCCAGTGGCGTGCTGGAAACACCGGCATTGCCAGAGTCGTGTGCTGCGGCGCCCTGGTGTCGCTGCCGGCGAGCGTTCGCGCGCAAGTCCTCGATGCCGAGGTTGGATGCAGTACGATAGAGCCAGCCGTCGAGTTTGCCATCCGCCCCGGTCAACTTGGGTTGCCGGTAGGCCTTCCACATCACTTCGTTTGCCAACTCCTCGGCACGCGTTCGATCGCCGGTGATGCGGAACAGCAGCGAGAAAAGATGGCGATAGTGCGTCAAGAAGAACTTTTCGAAACTCGATTCCGTTCGCCTCGAATCGGCCGGCGAACGCTCTTCTCCCTCGCTCATGCCACAGCGCAAGCCTTCCAAAGTCGAGCTCACTGAGGATATCCGTCGCCCATTGGGCGTTATAACGCCGGTCGACGATGGAATGTGACAGCTACTCGGGCGTCTGGGTCAGTTGTCTGAGAGCGGCGGACAACGCCTCGGTGAGCCGAGAGGCATTTCCACTTCCCTGAGCGATCTCGGCGGACCCGCCGCCTTGCCCTGCCAGGATCGGCAGTACGCTCTTCAGCACAGTGTTCATCGGCACGCCGGTACCCGCCGGGCGCGCGAAGCAAAGGTGGCCGCGTTCGCCATCCGGTGAGGCGATCAAGGCAATGCGTCCGCGCGCCACCAGCGCCGAAGCCAAAAGCTTTGCCGCCTGCATCCCGCCGTCCACAGTCTCGGTGATCGCTCCCGTCGGATGCGAGGCGATCAATTGTTCCGCCTTTTGCGCAGCCAGCTTTGCCTCCAGCGCCTCGATTGCCTTGCGCCGCGCCTGCGCTTCTGCCGCGAAGCGAACGGCTGCCTCGGCGACTTCGGCTGGAGCCGAGCGCAGCGCTTCGGCAGCCCGCGCGATCGACTCGGTGGCTTGAACCAGAGTTTGAACCACGCGATTTCCGCAGACGAATTCCACCCGCGCCTTGCCGGCGCCCCAACGCTGGGCACGCAGGACTGCGATGCAACCCACCTCGCCCGTTCGTCGCGGATGCGTTCCGCCGCAGGGCGATGCATCGACACCCTCTACCAAGATCACCCGGTCCCCCTTGACTGCATCCTTGCGCAGCGTGAGGCGGGCCCTCTCCTCGCCGATGAAGTCTCGGGCGATCACCGGATGATTTTGCCAAACGCTCTCGTTGGCGGCGGACTCTGCGGCACGGAGCGCGGCGGCGTTCAACTTGTCGATCGGGCAGTCGAGGTCAATCGTGCAGGTTTGCTCGCCCAGGTGGAATGACACCGTCGCAGCCCCGTGAACCCGTTGAAATGCGGCAGACAAGAGATGTTGGCCGTGGTGTTGCTGGATCCTGGGTGTCCACCACTGGAACCATCCCCAGAGTACCGCGGTCGCCCGGCTGGCCGCCTCCCTCGGGGTAGAACGCGGTCTGGTTCAAAACGACCGCCAGGCGACCGTTGAACTGGAGCGTTCGAAGAGCTCGCGCGCGAAACCGCGTCAAGTAGGAATCGGACAGGTAAAGTCGCTCGGTCATGCAGTTCTGGTTATCACAAGCCAATTGGCCTGCGCACTCGACGAGCTTGTTCCTGCGCGCAGCTCCTCGCCACTAACGGCTTACGACCCGTTGGCTGCTCGTCACGGCTCCTGATACGCGCGCAGCTCGGTGCCCGTGCCCGTCACCGCCAAGATCCCGTCCTGTCCCAACGCCGGTCCCTCCGCCCCGGGCACCGTTTCTTGCCAGCGCAAGCTCAGGTCCGAATCGAACGAGAACACCCATCCCTGCCCATAGTGGGCGGCGAGGAAAAGCTTTCCTACGGCATCGACCGCCAATCGAGGCAACAAGCGGTTCGTGAAAGGAATTGACATCGACGTGTTCAGCACGTCGCCGGTCTTGGGATCGAGCCTGACAACCTGGTGAGCCGTCGTGTAGCTGTACACGGACCCATCTGGACCCACTCCGAAGGACGCCCAAGGCACCCAGTCGACGGGGACTCTCCAGCGCTCGAGGAGAGCCTCGCCGGTGTCTTGCAAGGCAATCAAGACATCGTCCGGGGTGACGCGGGCCGAAGGCGCGTAAATGCCACCCGCCGAGTCGGCAAACAGGGCAATTTGCTGGATGGTGAGGGAACTGCGCGAGAGCGCCGAGCTCGCGTACAGCTCCGCGCCGGTATCGATGTCAAAAGCCACCACCACCAGCGCGAGCTGACCTTCCTCGACTCTGGCATCCCAGATGTAGACCCGATTGCCCGAGACCGTCGCTTGACACCCTCCCGGCTGCGTCGGACAAGTGCGCGCGCTGCGCCAAACCGTGGACCCATCCAGTCGATTCACTCTGAAAAGAGACCTCCAGGTGCCGATGATGACATCGCCATTCTCGGCAAAGGGTGGCGTCTCCACGATGTCCGCGTCGATCAGGTCTTCCGAGCGCCAGATCACCGAACCATCCGATACATCCAGCGCATACAGATAATCCAGTTTCGAGATGCCGAGGCTCCGGCTCGCGTAGACCTGCCCGTCGCGCACTCCAAAGGAATGGCTCCACCAATTGGTGTCGGATGAAATGGGAAGCTGTGTGGTCCACAGCTCATCTCCGGACGAGAGATCCTGAGCCACGATCCATCCGCGGCTTTGAGACTCGCCCCCCGCGGCTATCCGAGTTGAGACCAGCAGATTGCCCTCGGTGGCAGACGACTCGGGCACGCCGATCACAGCATTGAACTGGCTTCCCTGCCAGAGGAGCGATGCCGCATCCGGTCCGGTTTGGGACGAGCGCCCCGATCGATCGCTGCGGCCGCCGACGCCCGTGTTCCAGTCAGCGCCCGGTCCCGAGCCGTTCGCCTCGAAGATCTGGACTAGCCGCGCTGCTTGCCGATCCAATACCCCCGATCCCTGGAGCTGGCCTTTGGATAGATCGGTGGCGATGAATTCACTGGCGGCATTGTGTATCGCGGACGCGGACCACGCGCGTCCACTGACCGAGCCCGACAAGGCTGCGATGCAGAAAGCAAGGTGTTTCCAGCGAATGGGAATACGGTTTTCGCGTCTGCTCATCGAGAACCCCTCCTCAGTGGTGGTTTGCGAAGATTGAGAGCAGCCTAGATGGGAAGCCGCGCGATGCCAATGGCTTCCGACGGGATGACCACACCGGAATAGACTGCGCGCTGACGCCGGCCCGACGCGGGTAGTAAACTTTCGGGCCATGCGGCGGCCCAGGACCTTAACTAAGGTGGCTGGCGGAGGCTCATGGACGGCAACCGACTGATACGACTCACTCGGCCGATCGCGATCGTGCTCTGGCTCGTCGTCGCCGCCACCGTCTTGGTGCACCGGTCCGAGTCCGCCCGCTTCCAGCTCTGGGCCGCGAGCTGGGCGATCGGGTTCGCGGCCAGAATGGTCGCCTCCATCAAGCGCGCCCCTCCAACCTTGGCCCTGGCATCTCTTGGCCTCGAGGGCCTCGCCGTAGCGGCGATGACTGCCCTGCTCAGCGGCCGGTTCGAGGGTCTCCTCCTCGTTCCGATCGCGCTCGAGCTTTGGTTTCGGCTTGGGCCTCGTCTTGCTTCCCTCTGGGTGTTCGCTCAGACCGCGCTGTTCGGAGCGGGGGTCGCCCTTCACTGGAACGCGCGGTCTGCCTGGATGCTCGCCCTTCCCTATGGTGCGCTCCAGGCGCTGGTCCTCGCAGTCAGCGCGGCCTTTCACCGCGAGAAGTCGATGCGGACGGAGTTGGCAACCGCGCATCAGGAGCTCGAGTGTGCGCACCAGGAGCTGCAGGCGCTTGGTCCGGTCTTGGAGCAAGGCAGCCGCAACGCCGAGCGGGTGCGGATGTCGCGTGAGCTTCACGACGCCACGGGACATCGACTCACGGCCCTCGCCCTGCAGCTCGAAGTGGCCTCGCACACAGCCGACGGGAGTGCCCGGGACCGGATTGAAACGGCCCAAAGGGTGGTGCGAGAGCTGATCGACGACATGCACCGAATCGTCACCGCGGCGGATCTCACCGACAGCGAGGGACTCGCTGCCGCCCTGCGCGAGCTAGCACGCAACTTCCCCCGCCCGGTGGTCCACCTCGCACTTCCAGAGCACCTTCGCATCGCGGACGCTGAGCGCGCGCACGTGCCGCTTCGATGCAGCCAGGAGATCCTGAACAACAGCGCGCGCCACTCCGGCGCGCAGAACCTCTGGTTGGAAATCACCCAAAGCGACGGCGAGCTTCACCTGCGGGCGCGGGACGACGGCACCGTGGCGAGCAGACTTCAAGCGGGAAGCGGCCTGCGGGGCATGCAAAGACGCTTCCAGGGGTTGGGGGGAACGCTGCGCTACGAGCCGGCCCCACAGGGCGGCCTGGAGATCCTCGCCTCGCTGCCGAACCCACTCGCATGATCCGCGTCTTCGTGGTCGATAACGAGCAGCTGGTTCGCGAAGGGCTGCGGGCGCTGCTCGCTCTGCGCCCGGAGGTCTTGGTGGTGGGAGAAGCGGCCAGCGGCAAGGAAGCGATCGAACAGGTCCCGCCGGCGAAGGTGGACGTGCTCCTGTTGGATTTGCGGATGCCCGAGGTGTCAGGGCTTCAGGTTTTGGAGGGGTTGAGCCAGTGCCAGGCTCTTCCCCCGACATTGATCCTGACCACGTTCGATCAAACGTGGGAGCTCGTCGAGTGTGTTCGACGGGGCGCGCGCGGGTACCTGCGAAAGGACGTCACGCTGGAGCAGCTGATCCAGGCGATTCGCCGCCTCGCGGCGGACGACACTTTTTTCCACCCGGCGCTCACCGAGCGGCTGCTCCAGTCGGCTCCGACCACGCGCGAGGCCCCGGAAACCGGCGAGGAATTGACTGCGCGCGAGTTCGAGGTGATGAGGCTGCTCGGCGGGGGGATGTCGAACCGGGAAATCGCCGAAGTACTCGGAGCCGCGGAAGGGACGATCAAGCACCACGTCTCGAACGTCCTGGCGAAGCTCGGCGCGCGCGACCGGACCCAGGCCGTGCTCTTCGCGATCGAGCGGGGGCTCTTCTCCGAGCGCTGATCCGAAAGTGCCAGACCACAGCTCAACTTTCGCCCGATGCGCGGGCGTCGGCACCTGTGCACTCTTCGGACGCCTCATCCTCACTTCCCTGGAGCGACCATGACGAATTTGCTTTGGCAGTCCCTTCTCACCTTCCAGCTACTCTCCGCCAGCGACGCGCAGACCCGGTTCTTCGAGGCCATCTCGAGGGACGATCTGACCGCCGTCCGCGCGCTCCTCAAGGAGGACCCGAGCCTCGCCCGAGCGAAGACCGCCAGGGGAAGCTCCGCGCTGATCGTGGCGGCCTACATCATGACCAGCGCCGAGTACTTTGCCCCGCCGGCGAAGAACGAGGTCCTGCAGGAGGTGATGCGCATCGCGCCACCGGCGGATGTGTACGAAGCCTGCCTTGTCGGGGACCTGGTTCGGGCGAAGTCGTTCCTGGATAAGGATCCCGCGTTGATCAAGAGCGATACCAGGGGCTGGACGCTGCTGCACGCGGCCGCCTACTCCGGAAACGTCGAATTGGTGAAGCTGCTTCTGAGCCGAGGCGCGCCGGTGGATGCAATTGCGGGGACGAAATACCGCAACACGCCGCTTCAGACTTCAATGCTGACGGGGCAAGGCGCGGCCGCACGGGCGCTGGTGGAAGCGGGGGCGGACGTGAAGCATCCGCAGTGGGAGGGCTTCACGGTTCTGCATGATGCCGCACGGCAGGGGGATCTGGAGCTGGTGCGCTTCTTTGTTCGCCATGGCGCGGACGTCAACGCGCGCACGATTCGAGGCGATACCCCCATCGGTGAGGCCCGAAGCCATGGACATCCTGAGATCGCCACCGCCCTGGAAGCGCTCGCCGCCGGTCCCTCCAAGAAGAGCAAGTAGAGCCTCGGGCCCTTTAGTATTTCGGTATCCCTAAACCCATGAAGAGGATCATATGAGGACACTCCCTATCGCGATCATCGTAGGAATGAGCATCGCAGGCCTGGCCAGGGCGGACTGGCCGCCCGAGGACCTTTGGTACAAATGCAAGGGCTGTCACGGCCTGGATGGAAAGGCAAACACCAAGGTCGGCGCGCAAGAGAAAATGCCTAACATGAGCTCGGAGAAGTGGCAGGCCGAGTTCACCGACACCGCGATCAAGGAAATCATCACCAACGGGTCTCGGAAAAATCAAAAGATGAAGGCATACAAAGACAAGTTTACGCAAAGCGAAATCGACTCGCTCATCCCCTACATACGTCAGTTGAAGGGCAAGTAATGGCGAAATCGAGCGGCTCAAGCCAGCCCTCGGCCTCAATCGCTCGATGGCACAAGACCCGGGGACATTGACAGGAGCATTCGCGCCGCCGGTGAAGCATCGTCAAAAATGCGCCTTGACGCGCTCAACCGATGTGGGATGGAACCGTTTCATCGGAGAGCTCGACATGACCCGCTGCCGTGCATTCATCCTGGCCGGTGCTGTTTGTACTTGCACCACCATCCCGCAGTCGCCGAAATCCGCTTCTCCCTCGCCGGTTGCGCAAAGGGCAACCCCAACGGCCTCGCCGGCCCCGGTGCAGCGCGGGATCGAGGTGAGCGACATTGACCCAAAGCAGGACCCCTGTACCGATTTCTTCGAATACTCCAACGGAGCCTGGCGCGCCGCCAACCCAATCCCGCCTTCGATGCGGTGGTGGAGCCGACGCTGGGCCGCCGGCGAGGCCAACAAAGATCAGCTCAAAGCTATTCTTGATCAAGCGTCGAGGCGAGAGGACTGGCCAGCGGGGAGCGTGGAACAGCTGATCGGCGACTACTACGCATCGTGCATGGACGAGGACCGGGTGAACCGAATCGGCCTCTCGGCGATCGCGCCGTTGCTCGACGAAATCCACCGAATCAAGGGCCGCGCCGATATACAGCGAATGATCATCAAGCTCGACGAAATCGCGGTGTCGGTACCATTCGCCTTGGTGGACGCGCAGGACTTCCACGAGCCAACGCAGGTAATTGCTAGACTCGCAGCCAGAGGCTTAGGGCTCCCCGAGCGGGATTACTACCTGAAGACCGAACCACGCTTTACCGAAGCTCGGGAGAAGTACCGGACGCATCTGTTGCAGATGTTCAAACTGGCGGGCTGGAGTGAAGCAAAGGCGAGGGACGGGTCAGCAAGGGTCTTCGCAATGGAGAAGGGCCTCGCCTTGGCATCGCTCGATCGGGTCTCCGTTCGAAACCCCAAAAACCGCGACCACAAGATGACAGTTGTGGCGCTTGCCCAGCTCACTCCCCACATCGATTGGAAGGCCTATTTCGATGCTTCGCACTTGCCGCGGTCTGACCTCAACGTCGATCAGCCGAAGTTCATGAAGGAAGTGGATCGCCAGCTCGAGCGAAGGCCGATCGCCGATTGGAGGCGGTATCTCGAGTGGCACCTGCTCGACTCTGCGGCGCCGTGGCTCTCCGCCCCGTTCGCGCAAGAATCGTTCGACTTCAAGGAGGCCTACCTCAGCGGCGCCAAAGAGATGAAGCCGCGGTGGAAGCGGTGCGTAGAGTCGACTGACGATTTGCTCGGCGAGGCACTGGGTCGCAAATACGTGGAGGAGCATTTCCCGCCTGAGGCAAAGCTCCGCGCGCAGCAGATGGTAAAGAACATCCTCTTGGCGATGAAGGAGACCGTCGAGGGCCTTGCCTGGATGGGGCCAGAGACGAAAAAGAAGGCCCTGGAAAAGCTGGCTACCTTCAACCCCAAGATCGGATATCCCGAGAAATGGAAGGACTACGGGTCAGTGAAGGTCGGCCGCGGCGCCTTCTGGCAGAACGTCGCCGCGGCTCGGAAGTTCGGGATCGGAGAGCGCCGCTCTATGATCGGCAAACCGGTCGACCGCGGCCGCTGGGGAATGACACCCCCGACGTCCAACGCGTACTACAACGCAGCTCTGAACGAGATCGTCTTCCCGGCTGGAATCCTCCAGCCGCCCGCGTTCAGCATCGCCGCGACGGACGCGGTCAACTATGGAGCGATTGGCGTAGTGATTGGTCACGAGATCAGCCACGGGTTCGACGATCAAGGTTCGAAATTCGACGCCGCAGGGCGACTTCAAAACTGGTGGACCGAGACCGATCTGAGGGAGTTCGAGGGACGCGCCAAGTGCGTTGCGGATCAGTTCGACGGCTACTTCATCGAGCCGGGCATCCACCACAATGGGAAGCTGGTGCTGGGCGAGTCGTTCGGCGACCTCGCCGGAGCGAAGATCGCTTGGCTTGCCTTCAAGAAATCCCAAGAGACCAATCCGGCACCGGTTATTGACGGCTTCACCCCGGCCCAGCAGTTCTTCATCGCCTGGGGTCAGTTTCGAGGCGACGCGATCCGGCCGGAAACACAGCGTTTGATGGTGCAGAACGATACTCACCCGATCGGCAAGTACCGGGTGAACGGTCCTCTTTCAAATCTGTCTGACTTCCAGCAAGTGTTCCGTTGCCCGGCCGGTGCTCCGATGGTCCGTTCGCCTGAAAACCGGTGCGATATCTGGTAGCAGACGTCGGATCTTGCGACTTTCTAAACATAAGTCTGGTGATCGCCGTTGCGGTTCAAGCCGGACACCGATTTTATCTTGGCTTAGCCCCCGTTGGACTGGACGACGATCTCTACCCGTCGGTTGGTGGCACGGCCCTGGGCAGTTTCGTTGTCGGCGATGGGACGGCTCTTCCCCAACCCTACCGCCTTGATCTGCTGTGAGCTAATTCCAAGGTGGACCAGATAGTCGCTCACGGACTGTGCCCGTTTGACGGAGAGCGCCTGGTTGAGCTCATCTGAACCAACCGAGTCCGTATGGCCTTCAACGAGAAACGTTTTTCCGCCGAGCTCTCTTAGTGCGGCGGCCACCTTATCGAGCTTGGGCAGCGCGTCCTTCCGAAGCGCGTATTGTCCCGACGCGAAGACAATGTTCCCCGCAAGCGTGAGCACGGTGCCACGTGCCTCTTGCTTGACCGAGGCAATATTGGCCAGGCTTGCGGCTGCATCCGCCGCCCTTTTTTCCGCGTCAAGACGAGCGCGATTTTCGGCGTCCCCCCGCTCTTTGCGCGCCAGTGCTTTCTGATCGAGTTCCTTGTTCAGCCGTGCCTTCTCGTTCGCCGCCAAGGTCGCATACGCCTCGACTTCGGCGATTTGAGCCCTTCGCATCGCAATGTAAGCGAGGTCTGGGATGTCGGAGACGGCGCGGGTGTAGTAGGCGCCGGACCGAAATTCTCTGTCCCGGGCATCCTCAGCGCGGTCCAGAGCATCCTTCGCACCAGCCAAGCCGGTGGGGTTCAGTTGAGCAGTCGGACCCGAGCTGACTCGCTGATAAGTACTTCGCGCATCCACCAATTCTTGGGGTGTGGCACAACCGACCCAGGCCACGGCAAACGTCGAACCGATCGTCAAAGCGCTTTTATTCATGCGTCGCTCCTCGCTTCTCCAATTGCATCGACTTGGATTTACTGCAGTGTCTTGAGCCGTTCCCCGGCTTCCTTGACGTCCGCGTCTAAAGACGCCTTCTGAGTCAGCGCGCGTGCCAGTTTTGCGTCTTCACTGGCTCGCTGGAGCATTATCTCGGCTTGGTGTCCATATTGGCTGCTCGAAAGCTGTTTGCCCTGCTCCACTTCGTCGCGCGCCAGTTGCAAGTAAGAAGTTGCCTCCGGCAACTTGGAGGCTCCTGCGGTCTCGGCTTCCCGAATGGCGGATTCCGCAGCTTGGATTCGCTCCGGGGCTACTGCGCCCGTCGTGGCGCAACCGACTGAAATAGCCAACACAAGTCCGGCAACAAGCCGTCTAAACATGGTGAGACTCCTTGTGATTTGGGGACGTATGGCCAGCCGCTTGCCCCGATACTCAATGGTGGGTTCCCTGGCAACCTGATTCGCCGTTGCGCGGGCCTGGTCAATTCCAACGTCTAATTTCAGACAGCTTTGTCGGCTCGAAGGGGGCACGGCCTCCCTCTACTTTTCGAGCACGACCACACTGGGTTCCGGTGCTGACGTAATGCAGCCGGCGAGCTCTACGAAGACCCGCTCAATTCCGGAGAACGCCAATTTCTTCGCCCAGGCGCTCTGAACCGACGCCACCTCCTCGCGCGAGACATACCGCGCCCGAACCTCCAGACCCGCCGCCGCGTACCCGCGTTCGAGCGCGCGAAGGGCGGAAGAGCCTCCGAGCTCCGGCAGCCCCAACGCGTCCACCTTAGGGCCCTCCCTCGTGGCTCCGTACCCATAGAAAAACCGAATGCCGGCGCCGGGCTTTCCAAGGGCGGCCAACTTCTCTAGCGCGCCCACTTGGGGAACGGCCACCGCTCGGAGCAGCGAGCCCCAAGGAAAGAGTACCGTCAGAAAGCCGGCGAACTGAGCCAGCTCTCCGGGTGACTCTTCCAGCGAAAATCGTCCGAAGAGCGCGTTCGGTACACCGCCGCGCGCGGGCTTGCGCGAGGCCCGGTGCGAGATTTCGCGCAGAAGCTCGGCGTTGGCGTCGACCCCGATCACCAAATGGTCGGGGCGCTGCCTCGCCGCCCGATAGGCGAAAGCGCCATCTCCGGTACCGAAGTCGACGTGAACCTCGGCAAAGGAACGGGCGTGCTCAGCCAGTCATCAACGGTCGACCCAGCGCTCGCGCTTTCCTTCGATCATGTACATGGCCGAGCACCTTGGCACCTCGGCGGGCTCTCTTGCAATAGCCGAGGAACTAAGCTGGCTCCACTCGCTTTCCGGCCTTTTCCCAACCGGTGATCCCAGCCGGCATGATGAAGACGTTCTGATACCCCAACTCTTCCGCGCGCGACGCGCCGGCGTGGCACGCGTGTCAGCCAGGGCCTGCGCAGTAGAAGACGAGCGTCGCGTTTCGGTCTGCGGGAAGCTCGACCGCGGTGAACTCTGCCGGATCGAGATGCTTCGCCCCCGGCACGTGGCCCGCCGCCCAGCGCCCTCGGGAGTTGTTATCGAAGACAAAGAAGTTGCCCCGCCCCAGGCGGCTTGCAACTTGTTCAACGGACATTTCGCGCACTGGGTTAGCGGGCATTGCGGGCTCCGTTCGATTCTAGCGCCAATGTCGACGAAGGAGCGCTGTGGCGAACGCTGCGCCACTGTGGGAGCCGCGCCTTCAGACGTCGCTTCACGGGATGCGTACCTGGCGGACCAGCCAAAGGCGGGAAAGGTGGACGGCGACGAGCCGTTCAGCATCAGGTGGTCTCCGTCCGGGAGCCGCCGGTAGCAAAGTCCCGAGGGGATGCCGTTGGCTCTGGCGAATATTGGCTTACGCGACTAGAACCCAGCTTTCGTTCCACCTATGCGAGCCCTCTTCTTTACCCGCCTGTTTGCGATCGGCTGCTCGGGAGCTCTGGTCTCGTGCGTGCACTCGAGCCGCTCCGTTGAGATTCCCGTTCAGCGCGTGCGCTCAGCCGACCGAGATGCGGTGGTCCGCATGGACGTCCCGGCGGATTGGCGTCCCCTCGTCCCCTCGCCATCACGCGCAGAGTTTCTGGCGCCCGACAATCAGTCGCGCGCCTACGTACGCGCCATGCCAGCAGGAGCGGATATCAAACGCTGCCCAACCGTTGCCCGCAAGTACGCGTCCGAGTTCATCGAGGCATGGGGCGGTCCGCCTCGAACGCGGGTCGCGAGCAAAATTGCTTCCGGTGAAAGGGTGGACTTCGAGCTTCGCCGCATCGATCCCAGACCGCACGGCGAAGTCATCTGGGCGCGCGTCGTATGTCGCGAGGGTGCGCTCGCCATAATCTCTTGCACCGTAGCGACTCCCCGCGAACAGGCGCTGAAGACCCGGTGCCGTAACATCGTGGAAAGCCTGCAAGTCGTCGCGGGTACGGATCCCAAATAAAGAGCCTGTAGCGCTACTTCTTCACCCCACTTCCAGGTACTCATTCCCGACGGCCTCTTCGCCTCGAGGGCAAAACATCGCGCACCGAATGCCGGCGCCCACTGCCTGCGATGACGGTCCTCTGCGCGCCGAGCGATTAACCTGCTTTGTTTCGTCCATCGGTAATGCGGGCTACGGCGCCGAAACGGTTACCGTTGCCGTTGCCGAATTGTTGTCTGGGTTCGGATCGAATGTTGAACCACCAATTGTCGCCGTGTTGTTGATACTTGTACCCTCGGGAACTCCGACGTTCACATTGGCTACCAGTGTGAAAATTTCCGGCTCCCCTAGACCCGCAGAGGGTTTCGTGCAGGTGACGGTTCCGGTCTCACCGACCGGCGGAGTGTTGCAGGACCAACCTTGCGGAGGCGCCAGAGACTGAAACGTCGTGTGCACTGAGAGTTCGTCGGTGAGAGCAATAGCCAGCGCGATGCTCGGTCCATTGTTGGAGGCCGTAATTGTGTAAGTGATGGGCGCGCCGCTTTGCACCGGATCGGGGATGCCGGTGTTGGTGACCGCCAAATCGGCCACTCGGGCCCAGTTGGCCGCGTTGCCAAGCAGTTGCCTGTACTCGGCGAAACTCAGTTCCGTGTTGGTAACGAGGGTCGAGAAGTTAATCGCCCTCCCCCCCATGACGTCCCAACCAACAACCCCAGCAGAGTTCGGTGTGCCACCTCCGTTACTGCTGCTAAAGAACACGACCGCACCTTCTTTCGGAGCGAAACTGGATTCCGAACCAGAAAGGTCCGCCAAGTCGAAACGGAAGGAACCGGGAAGACCGTCATCGAATATCGCATCCGCGGTTACTTGGCTGTAGTCGGTGGACGGAGCGCTATTGTAGCTAAGACAGATTGCCGGCATCAGAACTGCCAGCTCGACGTAATAGGGGCTGCAGGATACGTAGTAATTTAGCCACTCACTGGTAACGATACCGCCTCCACCCACGACGTAGTCGACAAGCGCTGTTCTTCCAGCGATAGGCATGCTGCCACTCCAATTGAAGTTATTGAGAATAAGCACCACGTCGTACTGACTCAGGTCCTCCTGAGTTCCATCCCAGTTCACCGACTCAACGCCAGAGGTAACCAGATGTCCCCGGGCTGTTAGAGCATCAATGGCCGCCGCATCTGATGTTGGATTTCCACCGCGCAGTACATACACCGTAGAAGCATCCGCCGATGAAAAACCAAGCGAAACAAAAATAGCGGCCAGCACGAGGGTGAACGCCCTCTGTGTCGAATGGCGATTTCTCTGCATGACGAACCTCCTTGCAACACGAAATTCCGCCCCGACGAAATCATCGGCGGCTGTGACTGGAAGTGCATTCAATTGGCGCGGCCCATACGTCCACCGCGAAGAAACGTCAACTCCGGTTCAGTTCGCTGAGCTCGCTGCTCCCGCGACTGACCGAGCGCGGCCGCTCCGCGTGAACCGCTACTGTTATCACGAGGACATCTGTGTCCTCGGCTGCCCAAGACAAACGCCTTGTCCGCCCCTCAGGAACCGAACCTCCTAATCAGAAAGCGTATCTGAGCGCAGTTCAGTATTTGAAAATCACGTCGCCGGCAAAGACTGATCTTTCGAGGACCGCCGGACCGCCTTGCGCGTGGGGTCAGATGGTGTGGCCTTGCCCAACAGCCGGGAAAAGGCAACTCAAAACAGGGTGAGAACCGGGCGGAAACAGCTTGACGGCGATAGAGCTGGGTTCGAAGCTCAGCCGCATGAGGAATTCATGGGGCATACAGATCGCGGCGTCTTTTGTCTTCGTCGCCGCGGCAACCAAGGCCTCCGCCGACGTAACGCAAATCCGGGCCGCGCAACAGAACGGCCTGAGCTACCTCGCGTTGATGATGATGCAGGACGGCAAGCTGGTGGAGAAACACGCCAAGGCCGCGGGGCTGGGCGAGCTCAAGGTAACCTGGGCGCAGCTGGGCGGACCCGGAGCGATGAATGATGCGCTCCTCTCAGGCGGGCTGGATTTCGCCAGCGGCGGAGTGCCGTCGTTGATCACGCTGTGGGCCAAGACCAAGGGCACGCCGTTGTCGGTGCGAGGCGTGGGCGCGCTCAACGACATGCCGGTGGAGCTGATCACCAGCAATCCGAAGGTGAAGACAATCCGCGACTTCACCGAGAAGGACAAGATCGCGGTGCCCTCGGTGAAGATTTCCACGCAGGCCCTGCTCCTGCAAATGGCGGCAGCCAAGGAATTTGGCGAAGCGAATTACGAGAAGCTCGACCCATTCACGGTCTCGATGCCCCATCCCGATGCGATGACGGCGCTGCTTTCCGGTGGCGGCATCACGGCGCACTTTTCCTCGCCGCCGTTCGAGTATCAGGAAAAGGCCAAGCCCGGGTTGCATCAGGTGATCAGCAATTACGAGATCCTGGGCGGCAAGGCCACCTTCAACGTGGTTTGGACCACCACCAAATTCCACGATTCCAATCCCAAGGCCTATGCCGCGTTCGTCGCCGCGTTCGAAGAAGCGACCAACATGATCAATAAGGACAAGCGCGCCGCCGCTGAAATCTACAAACGGATGACCAAGACCAGCGAGTCGATCGAGGAGCTGATGAAACAACTGGGCGATCCTCAGGTGGAGTTCACCCTGACCCCCCACCTGACCATCAAGACCGCCGAGTTCATGTTCAAAACCAAGCGCATCGACAAGAAGCCAGCCGACTGGAAGGAGCTCTACTTCCCCAACGTCCATAACCGACCCGGGAGCTAACCGAGGCATGCCGGAACCACTGCTCGATGTTCGCGGCGTGACCCTGCAGTACAAGACCAAGGATCATCTGGTTACCGCCACCTATCGGGTGAGCTTTCAAGTCTTCCAATCGGACCGCTTCGTGATCCTCGGCCCGTCGGGATGTGGCAAGTCGACTCTCCTCAAGGCGGTGGGCGGCTACCTCGAACCGGTGGAGGGCGAAATCCGGCTCGCGGGCGAGGTGATCCGCAAGCCTGGCCCGGATCGGGTGATGGTTTTTCAGGAGTTCGATCAGCTGTTGCCCTGGAAGTCGGTGAAGGAGAACGTGATGTTTGCCCTCACCGGCAGCCGAAAACTCTCGGGCAAGAAGGCCGAAGACAAAGCGATGCAGTACATCGAGAAGGTGAATCTCGCGCCCTTCGCGAAGAGTTTTCCGCACATGCTGTCCGGGGGGATGAAGCAGCGCGCCGCGATCGCCCGCGGGATGGCGATGGAGCCGGCGATTCTCTTGATGGACGAGCCGTTCGCCGCCCTCGATGCGCTCACCCGCACCAAGATGCAGGAGGAGCTCTTGCAGCTCTGGGAGGACACGCGGTTTACCGTGCTGTTCGTAACCCACTCCATCCCGGAGGCGGTGCGGATCGGGAATCGAATTCTGCTGCTCTCGCCACACCCGGGTCAGGTGAGAGCCGAGTTGAACAGCACCGGTCGCGATGAACCGGGCCCTGACGGCGCCACGCTCTCGCGAAGAATCGAGGACTTGCTCTTTGGCAGGCAGGTCGAGACGGAGACGATAGGAGATGGCTGAAAACACAACCCAGGTTCAACGCCCGGAGTTCGTCGCTCAGGTACAGAAGAGCTTCGGGGTGGTGGAAAAGCCGCTCACCCCGTGGGAGAAAATCTACAACCAGGGCGCCATCCGGAAGGCCGCGCTGCTGTTCACCCTGGCGGTGATCTGGGAAATCTACGCGCGTTGGCTCGACAATCCGCTGTTGTTTCCAACCTTCTCTGCCACGGTGAGCGCATTCTGGCATGCGATCGCCAGCGGGGTCATTCCCCAGCGCACCTGGGCGTCGATCAGGGTGCTTCTGCAAGGGTATGGTGCCGGGCTCATCCTGGCGGGGCTACTCACTGCTCTGGCAACCGCGACGCGGGTTGGGACCGACTTGCTCGAAACGCTCAGCTCGATGTTCAATCCCTTGCCCTCGATTGCGCTGCTGCCGCTGGCGGTGCTGTGGTTCGGGCTTGGCAATGGCAGCTTGATTTTCGTGCTGATTCACGCGGTGCTCTGGTCGGTTGCCTTGAATACCCACGCCGGGTTCCGCTCGGTTCCGGAGGCGCTGCGGATGGTCGGGCGCAACTATGGGCTGTCGGGGCTGCGATACGTCGCGCTGATCCTGATTCCCGCGGCCTTCCCGAACATCCTCACCGGCTTGAAGATCGGCTGGGCATTCGCCTGGCGAACGCTGATCGCGGCGGAGCTGGTGTTCGGGGTCAGCCAGGGCTCGGGCGGGCTCGGCTGGTACATCTTCGAGAACAAAAACCTATTGGAAACCGCCAACGTGTTTGGAGGGTTGTTCACCGTTATCTTGATTGGATTAGCGGTGGAGAATCTGATCTTCCGGAACATCGAGAAGAGGACGGTACACAAATGGGGAATGCAAAGATGAAGAGTTACAAGATCGCGGTGATCCCGGGCGATGGAATCGGCAAGGAAGTGGTTCCCGAGGGCTTGCGCGTGCTCGAAGCCGCCGGTGCAAAGTATGGCCTGAAGCTTAGTTGGGACAGCTTCCCCTGGAGCTGCGAGTATTACGCGAAGCACGGCCGGATGATGCCGGACGATGGCCTTCAGCAGATCCGCGCGCACGACGCGATCTTCCTCGGCGCGGTGGGCTTCCCCGGAGTGCCGGACCACATTTCGCTCTGGGGCCTGCTGATCCCGATCCGGCGGGAGTTTCGCCAGTACGCGAACCTGCGCCCGGTGCGCTTGATGCCTGGGGTGCAGTCGCCGTTGCGGGACCTGAAGCCGGGCGACATCGACTTTTACATCGTCCGCGAGAACAACGAAGGCGAGTATTCATCGATCGGCGGCCGGATCTACGACGGAACCGACGATGAGATCGTCGTCCAGCAGAGCACCTTCACCCGCCGCGGGGTGGATCGGATCCTCAGGTTCGCGTTCGAGCTGGCGCGGTCGCGGCCGAAGAAGCATTTAACCTCGGCGACCAAATCGAACGGCATCACCATCACCATGCCCTACTGGGACGAGCGGGTGGCGGCGATGTCGGAAAAATACCCCGACGTGAAGGTCGACAAGTTCCACATCGATATCCTTTCCGTGCATTTCGTGATTCATCCCCAGTGGTTCGACGTGGTGGTCGGGTCGAACTTGTTTGGGGATATCCTCTCGGACCTCGGGCCGGGCGTGACTGGAACGATCGGGATCGCTCCGTCCGCGAACTTGAACCCGGAGCGGGAGTTCCCGTCGATGTTCGAGCCAGTCCATGGCTCGGCCCCGGACATCGCGGGCAGGGGGATCGCCAATCCAATCGGCCAGATCTGGTCGGGAGCGATGATGCTCGAGCATCTGGGTCACAGCGAGGCGGGGGATGCGATCGTCAAAGCGATCGAAACGGTCCTGAAGGAAGGGCCTCGCACTCCTGATATGGGAGGCAAGGCGACCACTCAGGATGTCGGCAAGGCGATTGCCGCCGCAGTTTCATGAGAATCCTTGCGATTCGCGAAAAGACTTTTCCGATCTCTTCGCCGATTCGCAACGCGTACATCGACTTCAGCAAGATGACGTTGAGTGCGGTGGCATTGGTCACCGACGTGGTGCGCGAAGGCAGGCGGGTGGTCGGGTACGGATTCAATTCGAACGGCCGCTATGGCCATGGATGCCTGCTCCGGGAACGGTTCATCCCGCGCCTCTTGGACGCGGAGCCGGGCTCGCTGATCGAGGAAGACGGAAGCAATCTCGATCCCATCCGGATCTGGAACCGGATGATGACCAACGAGAAACCCGGAGGACACGGCGAGCGCTCGGTGGCGGTTGGAACGGTGGACATGGCGGTTTGGGATGCGGTGGCGAAGATCGCCGGAAAGCCCCTCTACCGATTGCTGGCGGAGCGCTACGGAAATGGCGAGGTGGATCCGGGTGTCTTCGTCTATGCCGCCGGCGGGTATTACTACCCGGGCAAGGACGATCGCGCGCTGCAGGATGAGATGAAGAGCTACCTCGACCGGGGATTCACCACGGTCAAGATGAAGATCGGCGGCGCGAGTTTGACGGAGGATCTGCGCCGGATCGAAGCGGTGTTGGCCGTCGTCGGCGACGGTCGAAACCTGGCGGTCGACGCGAATGGTCGCTTCGATCTCTCCACCGCGATTGAGTATGCCCAGGCGCTCGAGCCGTATGGTTTGTTTTGGTACGAAGAGCCCGGAGATCCGCTCGATTTTCGCTTACAGGAAGAGCTCGCCAATCATTATCCCGGCGCGATGGCCACCGGTGAAAACCTGTTTTCGATGCAGGATGCGCGCAATTTGATCCGCTACGGGGGAATGCGGCGCTCTATCGATTGGCTGCAGTTCGACTGCGCGCTGAGTTACGGCCTGGTCGAATACCTCCGTACCCTCGAAATGCTGCGCGCCCACGAGTGGTCGCCTCGGCGCTGCATCCCCCACGGGGGGCATCAGATGTCCCTCAACATCGCGGCCGGCCTTTTGCTCGGCGGAAACGAGTCCTATCCCGACCTGTTTCAGCCCTTCGGCGGCTTTCCGGACGACGTCCGCGTCCAGGGAGGACGCGTCCGAATGCACGACTCGCCGGGCATCGGCTTCGAGGGGAAATCGGATCTCTACCGGTTGCTTGAACCTCTCGGCCGAGACTGACACCGCCCGCGCCTCCCTCTTGACCGCTGGGCGCGAATCGCGCCGCCACGACGCTCCGAACCGTGCAGGTTTTTTGCACAGGTGCAGCGTAAGCTCTTGATACAAGTAGCGAAAATGGTCGCGAACAGCGCTGTTCGCGCTTGAAAATCAGCGATCTCCCTACCGCGAGCCACGCGGCCGAAGCGGTTCAGTACTTCCGGTACGTTGGGCGGGCCAGCAACCGTGGTGCTAAAACACGACCGGCTTCGCGTCGGGCGGGAGTGGATTCACCCACGCTTTGCCTTTGGTGCTCTTGGCGAACTCTGCCTTCGCCGCGGCGACCGTCGCTGGGTCGGCGAGCAGATCGACCATCGAAGCCCCCATCACTTTGGCGGCCACCAGCATGCCCTTGAGCCCAACAGGGTGGGCGGAGCAAGTGGTCTGCGCCCAGTGGTGCGCGGCGGTGCCCAGCGGTCGGGCCGCGACGCCCAGCTCGGCGAGCGGCACCGCAGCGCTCACTTCGCCGATGTCCGAAGAGGCGGTGGACCCATGCCCTGGACCATAGGGGACGATCTCGCTGCTAAGCCCCGCCTGCCCGAGCGCGAGATCCTTCTGGATCGCCCGGGCAAACTCGACGTCGCGCTCGTCAAAGCGGGGCGCCCCGACGCGCTCGAGCTCTTTCTGCATCAGCCGGCCGAGCACTTCGTTGCTGATCGGTTCGCGCACCGAGGCGAGCAAGGTCACCTTGGCGCGGGTTTCGGTGGCAATCGCGGCACCCTCGGCCGCTTTCCGCATGCGACCGATCATCTGTTCGACGTTGGTGCCATTGACATCGCGCAGCCACACCTGCACCTTCGAATAGTCTGGAATAATGTTGGCCACCGCGCCGCCGTTCTTGATCACCCGGTGAATCCGCGCCGTGGGCAGGATGTGCTCGCGCATCAGCGACATCGCGTGCTCGAACAGCTCCATCGCGTCGAGCGCGCTGCGCCCGAGCCAGGGCGAAGCGGCAGCGTGAGCGGTCTTCCCGAAAAACTCCACCTCGGTCGCGGTGAGGGCAAGCCGCCGTCCGACCTCGATCTCGTTCTTGTCGCCCGGATGCCAGGAGAGGACGACGTCGGTGTTCTTGAAAGCGCCGCCGTTGAGCATGAAGGTCTTGCCAACCAACATCTCCTCCGCCGGAGTGCCAAACACCTGGATCGTTCCGGGCAGCTTCTTCTCGATTCGGCTCTTGTTGGCAGCCACTGCCGCAGCCACCGCCGCGGTGCCAAGCAGGTTGTGGCCACAGCCATGCCCGGGGGCGCCCGGGACGAGGGGGGCCTGTTGAGTCTCGCCGGCCTTCTGTGAAAGCTCGGGCAGTGCGTCGTATTCGGCCAGGATGCCGACCACCGGAGATCCAGAGCCCGCGGTGGCCACGAAGGCGGTCGGCAATCCGCCAATGCCGCGCTGCACCTTGAAGCCCTCCTTGGTGAGCAGATCGGCGAGATACCCCGACGACCTTTTTTCCTGCAGCGCCGTCTCGGCGAAGTCCCAGATCTGCCGCGAAACCTGTTCCCACCGCGGACGCGTCTGGTCAAGGTAGGCATCGGTCGGGGCAATTGCGCCTTGTGCCCATGAGGCGCCATGGATGCCCAGCATGGCGAACAATGCGATCAGAACTTGGTGCGAGCGAAGCGACATTAGGGACCTCCGAAGGCGAAGCGCGGGAGCATAAAGGGCGCAGTCGCGGCGTCAAG
>WNFB01001752.1_pt1 | contig 23528 bp, 19 predicted proteins | sample 5400501 | NCBI WGS metagenome assembly WNFB01 (sample SAMN13153341, study PRJNA577476) | soil metagenome | isolation source: 200 cm saprolite under Douglas fir tree site 2 hole 1 | place: USA:California | collected 2015-04-18 | reverse complement strand
CCACCAAGGCGGGGTTTCCGCCACGGCGCGTCGGAGTTTACCCCGACAGGGCTCGTCGGGGCACGCGCCGCTGGAAAAAGGTCTAACCCAGGCGGCAGGTCAGCGACCAGTGGCCGACCTCCAAGACCTCCAAAGAGATCACCGCGCCTTGCCGGAATCTTTGGCTGGCACGGTTTGCGAGCGCAGTGTAGCTCTAACCTTCTGGCATCCAAAAAAAAATGCGCAGAACACGCAATCGCTCTCAGCCAGTTTGGTAACATGAAGTGCGCGTCTTATGCGTCCCGGAAGAAGTTGCGGGATGCGCCTTTTGGATCCCGGACGCTGTTGCGGGATGCGGTTTAGGCACCCCGGATGGTTCTGCGGGGCGCTCGCCGTGCCCGCCCTGAGCGGAGTCGAAGGGGCGAGGGGGCTGGTGTTGCTTATACGCGAGGTCACCCTGCCTGCCCTGAGCGCAGTCGAAGGGAGCGGAGTCGAAGGGAGCGGAGCCGAGGGGAGCCCGCCGTGGCGGGTCGAAAGGCTTGCCCCGTTTACCCCGAGCCTGCCGAAGGGAGCGGAGTCGAGGGGGCGGACCGAGGGGAGTACAGTCGCAGTGCCCGTAGGAACTGGTCGCGCCGGGTCGAGGGGGCCTACGGGACAAGAAGAAGATGAATCGCCCACGAAGGCACAGAGCACTGAGATGCGGTGTAAGCATCCCGGTCGGGTCTCCGGGATCCGGTTCTTGGATCCCGGACGCTGTTGCGGGATGCGGTGTAGGCATCCCGGTCGGGTTTCCGGGATGTTCTTCTTCTCAGCGGTCTCTGCGACTCTGCGGTGAAATCTTGCAGTGGCGCTCAAAATGAAAAAATCTCCCACAACCCCTTTAGAATGCGCAGTTACGCAAAAACGTGCCTGCAACTCCTTTAGAATCCACTCTTACAAATTCATTGGACTTAAACTCCCCTGGAATGACACTCTTACAAAAAACAGGGGGTGTGGGGGGGTACCTCAGAAGTGGAAAAGGGAGGAAAATTCAGCGAAAGACTTGCTGCCCAGCTCGCTTGGCAGCGCGGGCGCGCCGCGCGCAGAAAACGCACGGAGAACAGACCACAGAGAATGCCAGAGTCTCGGCCTACCTCGCCGAAGCCGTCGCTTCGGTTGCTGCGCGCTGGTCGCTGGACGCAGGTCGCCGATCGCATGCCTGGGTGTCTTCTGCGGTTCAGTTCTCTTTTCCTCTCAACTGTGCTTTCATTTCTCCTTCCGGGGGACGCACATGAACAAGTGGCGCGACAGGTGGGCCCTGGTGACCGGCGCGAGCGCGGGTATCGGCCGAGCCCTGGCGGAGCAGCTCGCTGCGGGCGGAGCGCACCTGGTGCTGACCGCGCGACGCCGCGAACGGCTCGCGGAGCTTGCGGCGCGCCTGCGCGAGCAGCACAAAGTGCGCGTCGAGAGCTTTGCTTCCGATCTCGGCCGGGCGTCCGCGCCCGAAGAGATTTTCACCTTCACGCAGGAAAGGCGAATCGCCATCGAGCTGCTCATCAACAATGCCGGCCTCGGCGCCTACGGCGAGTTCCATAAGCTCGAGCTCGCCCGGCAGCTCGAAATGGTGCAGGTAAACATCGCTGCCGTGCTCCACCTCACGCACCTCTACCTGCCGGCCATGATTGACCGGCGCCGCGGCGACATTCTCATTGTTGCCTCGACCGCAGCGTTTCAAGCGGTGCCTTACATCACCACCTACGCCGCGACCAAGGCGTTCGACCTGCTCTTTGCCGAAGCCCTTGCCGAAGAAGTGCGCCGCTACGGCGTGCGCGTCTGCGCCCTCTGTCCGGGCTCGACCGCAACCGAGTTCCACCAGGTTGCTGGCCAGCCCGACCGCACCAAGGGCCGGCAGGAATCCGCTGAAAAAGTGGCGCGGGTGGGCTTGCAAGCGCTGGCTCGTGGCAAGAGTTACGTGGTCTCCGGGCTCGGCAATTATTTGGGCGTTCACGGCCAGCGGCTGGCTCCGCGCCGGCTGGTCACCCGCGTCGCCGCCGGCCTTTTTCGCCCGGCAGAGTAGCGTGTCCGGTGGCGCAGGTACGATCTTTGCGAAGGGAAGCAGCGATGGCCGGCTGTCGCTACCTCATCGGTGAGAAATAGCTCGTGCCCATGGAATGTAGCGTCCGCCTTCACGCGGGCACGGCGCTGTTGGCTTTGGAGTGCGGGAGCTTGTGCACCCAGAGCGGAGCCGAAGGGCTCCCGCCTTATGCCCGCGCAGAAAAATGCCCGGCTCCGCGAGCCTTGGAATGAAAGTCCCTGTGGGCACGGCATGGTTCGACTCCGCTCACCACAAGTGCTATGTCCCACCATTCTGGTTCTTGGCGGTGCGCGTTGACACTCTCAACGCATCTGTGCTACTGACCAACCTTCGCTTCTTCCGTCTGAGGGCCGCTGATGAGCAAACCGAAGGTTTTCTCCACGCATCCGCTTTTTGAAGGCCCGCGCAAGCTTTTGGGCGAGCACTTCGAGGTGGATTACTGGGACCGCGCCGAGCGCCCGCCGCGCGCCGAGCTGCTGAAGCGCGTGGCCGACAAGGACGCGCTGATCTGCCTGCTCACCGAAAAGATCAATGACGAGCTTCTGGCCGCGGCGCCGAAGCTGCGCATCGTCGCCAATGTCGCCGTGGGATTTGACAATATTGACCTTGCCGCCTGCACCCGCCGCAACGTGGTGGCCAGCAACACCCCCGGCGTGCTCGACGAAACCACCGCCGATTTTGCCTGGCTGCTGCTGATGGCCGTGGCGCGCCGCGTGCTCGAAGGCGACCAGTTGATCCGCTCGGGCAAGTGGACCGGCTGGAACCTCGACCAGCTTTGCGGCGCCGACGTTTGGGGCAAGACGCTCGGCATTCTTGGACTCGGGCGCATCGGGCGCGTCTTGGCGCGCCGCGCCGGCGGCTTCCGCATGCGCGTCATCTATAACGACGCCCTCCGCGCGCCGGCCGAGGTGGAGAAGGAATTGAACGTGCAATTCGCCGAGCGGGACCAGTTGCTCGCTGAGGCCGATTTTGTCTCCGTGCACGTGCCGCTGCTGCCCGAGACCCGCCACCTGATTTCGGCGACGCAGTTGGTTCGGATGAAACGCACCGCGTTCCTGATCAACGCCTCACGCGGGCCGGTGGTGGACGAGGCGGCGCTGGTGGCGGCGCTCGAAGCCGGGCAAATCGCCGGCGCGGCGCTCGACGTCTATGAAAACGAGCCGCGGGTGCATCCCGGATTGATCGGGCGAAACAACGTCGTGCTGGCTCCGCACCTCGCCTCGGCGTCCGTCGAGACGCGCACCCGGATGGCCACCATCGCGGCGGAAAACGTCATCGCGGTGTTTGCCGGCCGGCGCCCTCCCACCGCGCTCAACCCCGAGGTGCTGGGAGCGAAGTAGCCGGCCGGAAGGAGGAAGTGTCCGATGCCGTGGGTCACGCGCAACCATCCCAAGCTGACACTGGCCGGCGCGCGGGCCGTGCTGGAGGCTGCCGAGCGCCGCGCCGTTGAAATCGGCGTTCCGATGGACATCGCCGTGGTGGACGATGGAGGCTACCTGCTGGCCTTCGCGCGCATGGACGGCGCGAAGATTTCCTCCGTTCAGATCGCCCTCACCAAGGCCGAATCCTCCGCCATCCGCCGCGGTCCCAGCGGGCCGGCGATGGAGGACGGCAAACCGAACCTGGTGCTCGCGCTCGGACTCGCCGTGGCTAGCCGGGCCCGGCAGACCCCCATCCGCGGCGGCCTCCCGCTCATGGTGGACGCCCAGTGCGTCGGGGCCATCGGAGTCAGCAACGGCACCGAAGACCAGGATACCGACGTCGCCCGCGCCGGCGCCGCCGCGCTGGAGAAAGCCTGATGAGCGGGCCGGAGCTTTCGCTCCGGCAAACACGGGCTTATTCCTCAGAGGGCCTTCAGCCCCTGAATGCGGAATCTCGGTCACTTCTTCCATGACCGATTTAAAGGCAGTTGCCGTGCGCGTTTTCCGCGAGACGCTTGCCGCCATCGACATCCCGGCAACGCTGCGGCGCAAGCTGGCGCGCGCCGGTTCGCACATCCATTGTGGCGAAGTGACAGTGGACCTCGCGGAGTTTGACCGCATCTGCGCCATCGTTTACGGCAAGGCGTCGGCGGCGATGGCCGAGGGCCTGCTGGAAGTTCTCGCGCCGGACTTCCGCGCCGAAGGCATTCTTGTCGGAACGACACCGCCGCCGCGGGCGCTCCCTGGCTTCCAATCGTTTGTCGCCGGGCATCCTGTGCCGACCGCGGGTAGCTTTGCCGCGGGCCGCGCGATCCTTGATTCGCTGGAGAAGTGCGACGAGCGCACGCTCGTGTTTTTCCTGCTTTCGGGCGGCGGCTCCGCGCTGGTTGAGCAGCCGCTCGACCCCGACGTCACCTTGGAAGATTTCCAGACGCTCAATCGCCTGCTGGTCACCTGCGGCGCGCCGATTGAAGATGTCAATGCCGTGCGCAAGCACCTCTCCGCTGTCAAGGGCGGCCGCTTAGCGGCCGCTGCGCCGCGCGCGATGAAGATCACGCTCGGGGTGAGCGATGTGCCCGAAGGCCGCGAGTCTGCGCTGGCCTCCGGCCCAACGCTGCCTGATCCGACCACGGTCGAGGACGCTTGCCGGGTTGTAGACCAGTACGGCTTGCTGGGGAAGCTGCCCGCTTCAATTCGCGAGAAGCTCGCGCGCACCGCGCTGCTGGAAACGCCAAAGCCCGGTGATCCCGCATTCGCTCGGGCGCATTTCCGGATCCTGCTCGGCCTCCACGACCTGTTTCATCACGCGCACCGCGCTGCGGAGACGGTCGGATGCGTCACCTTCTGCGATAATTCGACCGACGACTGGCCGCTAGGGAAAGCGGACGCCGCTTTTGTTTTGTACTGTGTGGAGAAGATCGCCGGAAAACCTCTGGCCGTGCTCAGCGCGGGAACGGATGGCATTGACGGGTCAAGCCCCGCTGCGGGAGCCGTCGCCGACGGCGCAAGCCTCTCGCGGGCGCGCGCCGCAGGCCTCGACCCAGCAGAATTCTTCCGCCGCAGCGATTCCTACACTTTCTTCAAAGCATTGGGCGACGCCATCGAGACCGGGCCGACCGGGAACAATCTGCGCGATCTGCGCATCCTGCTGGCGCCGTAGCGTGCTATTGATGTTCTCAGTCAGTAGAAAGAGTTTGGCCGGGCGATTACTGCTTCTTGTCGCTTGTGGCGCGCTTGAGCCGCTCCATCGCGCGCTGGGCAAATCTCTGGAGCTGCTCGCTCAGTTCGCCGCTGTGGAGCAGCGCTTCGAGCGGCGCGATGGCCTCAGGGTCGCCGCGCTCACCGAGTGCATTGATCGTGGCGAAGCGTATGCCCCGGTACGGCTCCGGCAGATAAGAGACGAGCCGCGCGGTGATGGCCTTGCTCTTCTTGTCTACGCGGCCAAGGCTCGCGATTGCCGCCACGCGCACGGCCACGGGCTTTCCCGTGGCCGACCATTCCAACAGCAGCGGCGCGGCGCGGTCGTCGCCGAGTGTGCCCAGGGCGCGCAGGCCGGCGGCGCGCAGGCGATCGTCGGGCGAGTCGGTGGCCACGGCGGCCTGCAACACTGCGAATGCATTCGCTGCCTTCTGCTGCGCCAGAGATTCCAGCGCGACGCCGCGCACGCGGTAGGTCTTATCCTGGCGGAAGATGGCTTCCAGCCGGCCGACCATCGCGGGGTCGTCCTTGAAGTGGCCCATCATCTCCACGGCTACTTGGCGCACCCACGGTTTTTCGTTCACCAGTGCCGTCAGAATCTGCCTCTGCGCTGCCGGCCCGCCGATCCGGCCCAGCGCGCGCAGCGCTTCTGCGCGCACGCCCCAGAAGGCGTCCCGGAGCGCCGCTTCGCCCAGCGCCGCCACGGCCTCGTCGTTATTGCGCACCTCGGCCAGAGCTTTGGCGGCATCGAGGCGATCCGGGACGGCCTGGGCGTTTCTCAACTGGTAGATCCACTCGTTCGGTGATTTGGGAAAATCGAGCGACTTGAGAATCTTGTTGCCCTTGTCAAAGAGGACGAGCAGCGGCGGCCCGTCCACTGGAAAGGTAAAGGTTTCGCTCGCCTGCGACACGGTAATGGGGAAGCTCTTGCGGCCCGCCGCGGTCGAGATTTCGATCTCCACCGGCACATGGAACAGTCCGACGTGGCCTTCCACCTTCTGCGTCTGCTTGACCTCAAGCTTTACCTGCCGTGTGGCGTCGTCGTAGCTCGAGCGGACCTCGAAGCGCGGCGCGCCGGCTCCGTAAATCCACTGGTCGAAGAACCGGTCCATGTTCGTTGCCGTGGCTTCCTCGATGGCCTTGGCCAGATCGGGGCTGACAACGTTCTTCCCGCGGTAGGTTTCCAGGTAGTGCTTCATCGCGCGATAAAACACGGCGTCGCCCAACTGCTCCCGCAGCATGTGCAGCACCCAGGAGGCCTTGCCGTAGGTATTGCCGGCGTACTCGACCGAATCGGTAAAGTTGCGGGTGACGATGGGCACCGGGTAGAGCCGCGCGGAGTTCACCCAGTTGTTCCGCCGCTGCCAGAGGCTGTGCGCGGCTTCGTCGGCGCCGTACTGATGCTCTTCCCAGAGCGTTTCAAAGTAAGTGGCGAAGCCCTCGTTCAGCCACAGGTTCGCCCAGTCTTTGCAGGTCACCAAGTCGCCGAACCACTGATGCGCCATCTCGTGGCCGACCAGAGGGTCTGAGCCTTCCAGGGTTTCGGCCGCCAGCAGAGGGTGCAGCAGCCCGGTGGCGGTGAGCGTGGTCGCGCTGGTGTTTTCCATCCCCCCCACCACGAAATCGTCCACGGCCGCCTGAGCGTACTGGGGCCAGGGATAGGGCACGCCGAGGACGCTCGAATAGAACTCCAACATCTGCCGGGTGCGCGCGAATGTGGGCCGCACGCGGTCGCTGCGCCCGCGCGGCACGTAATAGGTGACCGGGACGTTGCGCCAAGCCTCTTTCGTCAGCTCGAATTCGCCCGCCACCAGCGAAATCAAGTAAGTCGAGTGCGGCTGCGCCTGCCGCCAGTGCCACGTCCTCATGCCCCCGGCCGCATCCGTCATGCTCAGCAGTTTGCCGTTTGAGACCGTCAGCCAGTCGCGCGGCACGGTCACGATCATTTCGGTCGAGGTGCGGCTGTTCGGATAGTCGTAGATGGGGATGTAGTAGCGCGTGTCTTCAGCTTCACCTTGAGTCCAGATTTCCTTCGGCCGGTCAGGATAGTTTTTGTCCGGCAGCACGAAATAAAGTCCCTTTTTCGGCTGGCCCTCGTAGCGGATGTGGATCTCGAATTTTTCGCCGGTCTTGGTTGGATGGTCGAGCGCGACCAGCAACTGCGTCGCTGTGGTCTCGAATTTCGCCGGCCTGCCGCCCACGGTGACTCTGGCGACGGTCAGGCCGACCGAGTCGAACGCAAGCCGAGTCAAGCCGTCGCGCAGCACCGCCAGGGTATGCGTCACCTCGCCCATCACCTTGCGCTGCTCGAGGTCAAAGCGCAGCGCAATCCGCGCATTCTGCAAATCGTAGTCGCGGCTGCGCGCGTATGGCTCGTCGGCGCGCCCGGCGGCGAAGACGAGCAGTGCAAAGGCCAGCAGCGCCGCGCCATAGCGGGCGATGCAGCGGCGCGCTTCTCCGCGCCCTTTTCGCCAGGCTCTTTCTGTTTCCCCGGCGCACCGGATCGGCAAATTCATGCTTGTTTCCTCCCGTGGTGACTCCTACGTTGCTGCGGCAAGACCGCTGGGGCTACAGCAGACTGCGCACCCAGCCGCCGTCCACAGCGATGGACGTGCCATTGATGTAGCTGGCGCGTTCGGAGACGAGAAACGCGACCAACGCGGCAAATTCCTCCGGCTTTGCCAAGCGCCGCAGCGGCACCTGTGAGCTCCAGCGCGCGTAGACCTTCTCCCGCGGAACTCCCTCGCGCTGTCCCAGCGTGTCGGCCAGCTCTTCGAGGCGCTCGGTGAGGGTATAGCCCGGGCAGACGTTGTTCACGGTGATGCCTTCGGCGCCAAACTCGTTCGCCAGGGTGCGCGCGAGTCCCGCAACCGCCGCGCGGACCGCGTTCGACAGCAGCAACCCGTCGACCGGCTGCTTCACCGCCACCGAGGTGATGGTCACCAGGCGTCCCCACTTGTTCTTGCGCATCCGCGGGAGCACCTCGCGGGCGAAATAGACGGTGCTGAGCAAGTTGAGCGCGACCGCCGCATTCCATTCTTCCAGCGAAATCTCGAGAAACGTCTTCGCCGGAGGCCCGCCCGCGTTCGTCACGCAGATGTCCACGCGGCCGTAGCGCCGCTCGACAGCCTCCACGAAGCGGCACACCAGCGAGGCGTCGGTGACGTCCAGCACCTGCCAGAAAACTTCGCAGCCGGTGGCTTGCCGGATGTTGTTCGCCGCTTTCTCCAGGTCGGCAGCGCTGCGCGCGCAGATGGCCACCTCGGCACCCTCTCGCGCCAACTCGGCAGCCACGGCGCGGCCCAGCCCCTTGCTTGCCGCCGCCACAATCGCCACGCGCCCCTTGAGCCCCAGATCCATGCCGCCTTTCTCCACTCTGACGTCCGGGCTCTAACCTCTCAGATAAGCGTCGTCCTTGCGGATCCAATCCTCGCGCCGCGGGGAAAAAACGTCGAGGTCCATGGTTTCCTCGAGCGCCTCGGCGGCGTGCGGCTTGTTCGGGGGGATGTAGACGATTTCGCCTGCGCGCACCACAATTTCGCAGTCGTCAAAGATGAACTTCAGCGCGCCGGAGAGGATAAGGGAAAACTGTTCGCTTTCGTGCGCGTGGCGCGGGACATAAGCGCCACGCGCCAGGAAGATGCGCGCTACGGTGGTGTTTGCGCCGCTGAGCATCTGGCGCGTGATCTTCGCGCTCAGCTTTTCCGTTTCAATCTTCTCCCACGAGGTGTACTCCATAGCTCCTCCCAGAAAGGCCGTCTGGCCTGCATCTTACCGTGAGATTCTTGGCCCCGACGCGGCCGGGGATACACAGAATGGCAGCCCCGGCCGGCGCGGAAGCGCTGTCAAAGGCTGCATCGTCCACCGAAAAGAGCAAATCGTCAATAACGGCAAATTTGTTTGCCCCGCCGCGCCCGCTCCACTAAGATTCGTGTGGACACTTTTTTGGAGGCGCCATGGCGGCTCTGCCTAACCTGGGAGGGATGTCGCGCACGGGCTATGTTGCTGCGGGTGTAGCTCTCGTCAGCTGGGGCCTGTTCGGCGCCGACGCCGGCTGGGCCAGGGTCCTTTGCGCGCTGCTCGGAGGCGGGCTGATTGTCGAAGGCCTGATCGGTTTTTGAGTGGGCCGCCGGCTGCTCGGTCGGAGCAGCAAAACGAGCTGAGATGAAGCCGCTCGACTGGGTGGCCGCAGCGGTTCTGGTCCTTCAGTTCCCGATCCCCATCTTCTGGTTGATCTTGCATCCGCTGGTGGGTTTCTGGCGGCGACACATGGTGGTCGGATACTGCTTCGCGGGCCTGTCAGCCTGGGGCTCGGTGACCGTTTTTCTTTCCGCATTTCATGACCGGCTGTTTTCGAGCGCGCATGCTCCGCGGTGGGCCATTGCGCTGGGACTCGCGTTCATTGTGGCCGACGGCTGCATCATTTACCGGGTCGAGCGCGAGCTCGGCCCCGGTCGCCTGGTGGGTCACGCCGAGCTGAAAGGTAGCGGGGAGCTGGCCACGGAGGGTCTCTACGCGCGGGTGCGCCATCCGCGCTATACGGGAATGATGTTCTCGGTCCTGGGCGCTTGCCTGATTGCCGGCTCGCTGTTGCTTTGGGTGGCGGCGCTGGTTTGGTGGCTGCTGGTCTTGCTCGCCGTCGGACTCGAGGAACGCGAGCTCCGCGCGCGCTTTGGCATCGCCTACGATGCGTACAGCAAGCGCGTGCCGCGGTTCTTGCCCTTCCGGTTCCGGCCGTCTGAGGAGTAGCATTCGTGGCATCTGGGGGTTTTCTCTTGGTATCCTCTGCCCGGTGGGCTCTTCGACCTATCGCGCTCGTCGGCCCGCGGGAACGGGTCGACGGCAGGAGGCAACCATGCGGCGCTGCTTGATCCCCGTGTTGGCGCTTTTCGCGGCGCTGGCGACGCAGGCGCAGGCACAAATCGGCAAGCGCATCGCGGTGCAAGCCGGCTCTCCGGAAGATAAGGCGCTTTCAGAGATCAGTGCGACCTCCGAACCTGCCCGCAAGCTCGAGCTGATCGACAAGTTCTTCGCCGAGTACGGCAAGGGCGACATGGCCATCGTCGGCTATGAGCTCTACATCGCGTACTACCAGGCAGCAAAGAATTACGACAAGGTGTCTGAATACGCCGAAAAGCTCTTGAGCGTGGACGCGGAGAATTTTCCGGCTGCGGTGAACCTGTTCCGCGCCGCGCAGGAAAAAGGAGACACGCAAAAGCTCTTCGCTGCGGGCGAGCGCGTCGGGGGGCTCCTGGCGCAGTACAAGGCCAAGCCTGCGCCCGAAGGCACCACCGCGGAAGGTTGGCAACTGCAAAAGTCCAGTGCCCTGGCCGAGGCCCAGGACAACATCAACTACGTGGAGTACACGCTGTTCAGCATTGGCTACCAGACGCGCGACCCGCTCGCTCGAGCGGCGCTGCTCGAGCGCTTTGCCGCGGCGTTCCCCGACTCGCCCTATACCGCCAATGCCCAGACTCTGATCGCCTCCGCTTACCAGGAGGCGCAAAACTACCCCAAGATGCTGAACTACGGGCAGAAAATCCTGGCGGGCGATCCCAAGAACCTGAGCATGCTGTTGTTGCTCTCCGACTACCTCAGCGAGCGCGGCGAGCAACTGGACAAAGCCGAGGGGTACGCGAAGAAGGCGCTTGATCTGCTGGCCACGGCCAAGAAGCCCGAAGTCGCAGGGCTCACCGAGGACCAGTGGGCGAAACAGGTCGCGCTGCAAAAGGGCCTGGCGTGGACCTCGCTGGGCCAGATCTACATCAACTGGCGGCGCGATGCGCAGGCCGTGGAAGCCTTTCGCACGGCTGCGCCGCTGCTCAAGGCCGACCAGGTCACGTACGCGCGGAACCAGTACCGCATGGGGTTCGCGCTGCTCAATTTGAAGCGCGTGGCCGAAGCGCGTGCCGCCCTCATGGAAGCCGCTTCGATTAACAGCCCCTACCGCGGGCTCGCCCAGGAAAAGCTGAAGACTCTCCCCGCCGCGCCCGCGAAGAAACGATCGTAGCTAATCGCGCCGGCGTTGGCGGAATTACGGGGGGTCTGCGAAGGGCTTGCCCTCCCTGCCCTGCGGGCACACATCGTCAAGCAGCCCTGCTTTGACTTATCATTCTCAGGCTGGATAGAATCCCCCGGTAAGTTTGGTTACGCGGAAGTCGCATTTTCGCGACGGGAGCGCAAGGTGAGGATCAGAAGGATCTGCGGTCTTGGCGTAGTAACAATTTTTCTGCTCTTCGGCCAGCCAGCGCGGATAACTGCGCAGGCGCCCGAAAAGGAGTCGAAAACGGCGGGGGCGAAGGCCACAAGCCAGGCTGCCCCGCCGAAAGAGGAGTCCTCGGTCACCGAGCATACGGTTCGCATCGGCGGCCAGACAATCCCCTACAAGGCCACCGCCGCGACAATTCTCCTGAAGGACGAAAAAGGTGAGGCCAACGCCGGCATGTTCTACATGGCGTACACCCGGAACGATGTGAAGGATCTCAGCCAGCGGCCCCTGGCGTTTCTCTACAACGGCGGGCCGGGATCGTCCTCGATCTGGCTGCACATGGGCGCCTTCGGCCCCAAGCGCGTCGTGACGACCGACGCCGAAGCGACGCCCCCGCCGCCTTACGCGCTGGTGGATAACTCGAACTCGCTGCTGGACAAGGCGGACTTGGTCTTCATTGATCCGGTCGGCACGGGCTTTAGCCGCGCCCTTGGCCAAGCCCAGGACAAGGATTTCTGGGGAGTGGAGGAAGACGTCAAATCGCTGGCGCAATTCATCGGCGCTTACGTGACCCGGAACAACCGCTGGAATTCCCCGAAGTTCCTGATCGGGGAAAGTTACGGGACATTCCGCTCCGCCGCGCTGGCCAACTACTTGCAGCAACACGACCAAATGGACTTCAACGGCGTGGTCCTGATCTCCTCGGTGCTCGACCTGGGCACGATCTCGTTCCATCCGGGCCAGGATTTGCCGTACATCCTCTACGTGCCAAGCTATGCGGCCACCGCGTGGTACCACAAAGTTCTCGAGAACCGCCCGGCTGATTTGAACGCTTTTCTGGCCGAAGCGCGCAAGTTTGCCGCCACGCAATATGCAGATGCTTTGATGCAAGGCTCGAAGCTAAGCGCCGCCGAGAAGGCGGCAGTGGCGAAGAAGCTGGCGCAGTTCACCGGGCTCAGCGAGGACTACATTTCCAAGGCGAACCTCCGGGTGAAATTATCTCAGTTCAGGGAAGAGCTCCAGCGGAGCCGAGGGCGGACCACGGGGCGGCTCGATGCGCGCTTCTCCGGCCCCAGTTCCGACCCGCTGGCTGAGTATGCTGAGTATGATCCCCAATCCACGGCCGTGAGCGGAGCGTTTGCGGCGGCTTTCAACACCTACATTCGGGAGGAGCTGAAGTTCGGTCAGAACATGCACTACAACGTTTCCGCCGAAGGCGCCGGCCGCAACTGGAACTGGAAGCGCAGCGGAGGCCCCGGATTCGGCTTTCCCGGCGCGCCGAACGTCGAAGCAGATCTGGTCCAGGCGATGATTCGCAACACGCATCTTCAAATTGAGGTCGAGAACGGCCTCTACGACCTCGCCACCCCGTTCTTCGGCACCGAGTACACCATGGACCACCTCGACCTGCCGGAAAAACTCCAAAGCCACATCCGCCTGAAGTATTATGACGCGGGGCACATGATGTATCTGCGCGAAGAGGACTTGGCTAAGCTCAAGAACAACGTCGCCAGCTTCATTGCAGCCGCCTCAAAACCGCAATAGCCTGCAATGCTCATCACCTGGTCGTCCTGAATGTCGACCCACATGCTGACTACCCTTTCAGGGTCCGGGGCTTTCGGTAGCTCTATATTCCTGGCTACGCCGTAACTTTCTGCGCCAGGCATTGCAACTGTGAGGCAGGTCTCGGGTTCGTTTCATTGTAAGGTAGGGCTTAGGGCCATTTACGGGCACAGCGGATGACCACTCGTCATAAGAGAATCCTGGTATTCAGCGCAGGCGCCTTGCTGGGCTGTAGCGCCACCTTGCAGGTCGTTTCTACGCGCCTCATGCTCGCGGCATCTACAACGGCCGCGAATCGTTCGGCTTCGCTTGATGTGGGGGACGCACCCGCACCTATCTGGTTCACGTTCCGCCCCGCTACGACGGTAAGGCGCAGCTTCCGCTCGTTTTCGTGCTTCACGGCGGCGGCCAGAGCCCTGAAAGCGCCGAGCGCATGTCCGGCATGAGCGCCAAGGCGGATAAGGAGAATTTCATCGCCGTCTATCCCAGCGGCACAGGCCGCATCAGCAGCATGCCCACGTGGAACTCCGGCAATTGTTGCGGCTATGCCATGCTCAACAACGTGGACGATGCCGGCTTCCTGCGCGCGCTGATCGGAAAACTCGAACAGGATTACTCCATCGATCCCAAGCGCATCTTCGTGACTGGAATCTCGAACGGCGGAATGATGTGCTATCGCGCCGCCTGCGATCTGGCCGACAAAATCGCTGCGATAGCTCCCGTGGAAGGCGCGCAGAACCTTGATTGCCGTCCATCCGGCCCCGTTTCCGTCATCGTTTTTCATGGCACCGCGGATCGCCTGGTCCCTTTCGATGGCGGCACGACAAGGTATCAGCTCGGCCCCCGGCGCACCGACAATTCCGTCGCCAACGCCGTGACCTTCTGGGTGAAACACGACGGCTGTGCGCCTGCTCCGAAGCGCGAGGAAGCGGGCGACCTCCTCATCGACATCTATTCGGGCTGCAAAAATGGCGCGGGCGTGGCGCTCTATACCATCCAGGGTGGGCGACACGCCTGGCCCGGCCACCCGATGAGCCGCAACAGCGTCCCCCGTACCGACCTCATCTGGACATTCTTCGCCCAGCACCCAAAACCATAACTCACGATTGCGTCCTCAACCCGCGGAAGGAAGCTCTCGCCAGGCGAGCAGGCGCGACCTTCTGGTTTCCATGCCATACATCTTCTCGGGTCACTGGCGGCTTTGTGAATCCTGGAAAAGGGGTTTATCCTGAAAGCGCCCGGCCGCGACAAGCAAAAGGAGAAGCGCGATGAGTAGGACGCTGTGGCTCGGCTTAACCTTCGGGCTGGCGGCGTTGGCCAGCGCCGGCTTCCGTCGCACGGTTTTTGCCGGGGCTCCCATGGTCACGGTGCTGCCTAGCAGCCTCCATTTTGCCACACAGGCCCAAGGGACCAGCAGCGCTCCGCAGAAGGCAGTGCTCACCAACATCGGCAACGCCGACTTGGTGATTACCCGGATAACCATCGACGGGATCCACGCACCGGACTTCTCGCAGACGAATGATTGTCCGGTGGCCCCGGCCACTTTGCCGGGAGGCGCGAGTTGCACCATTCAGGTGATCTTCAAACCTTCCGAGATCGGCGACAAGACAGCGGCACTGAGCATTGCCGACAACGCTTCGGGCAGCCCGCAGAGCGTACCACTGAGCGGAACGGCCACGCCTCCGGTTCCTGCGGTGAGCTTTACACCAGCCACTCTGAATTTCGGCAATCAGGCCGTGGGCACGAAGAGCGCGGCGCAACCCATTACGCTCGCGAACACGGGTAGCGCGACGCTAAACATCACCCGCAGCATCGCCATTGGCGGAGAAAACAGCGCCGAGTTCCTGCTCGTCACGGAGAAAACGACTTGTCCGGTGACCGGAGGCCAACTGCCGCCAGCCACCAGTTGCACCATCGCGGTCAGCTTCACCCCGGCAACGGCTGGCGCCAAGAGTGCACAGGTGATCATGGTGGATGACGCAGAGGGCAGCCCCCACGCTGTCCCACTCGCCGGCGCAGCCACCCCGAAGTAGTTTTTGCCGACGGCGCAATGTGGGCCGCAGCGCCCCGCGCGGATTTCCCCTGTCTCTACAGCCCGGAGTTTTTCGCTTTGCTCGTGAAAGGGCTTTGTGGGCTAACGCTCGGGTCCTCTCGATTGGCATGTGGGCTGCCGGGCGGCAGTGAGCAGTGGAACGAGCAGCGCAGCTTCGCCGGCAGGCAGGGCCAGCCACGAGTAGGCGTTGAACGCGATGGCCAGGTCAGTGCCCACATCGGGAAGGATGAGAAAGAAGCCGTCCGCAAGTTGCTCCGAAGTGATGCGCAGCTCCCGTGCGGCGCCGGCGAGCGCGAGAGGCCGTATGACGCCATCGGCCGTAACGACGCAATGAAAGCCAACCCTGCCGCATGCGTTTTCTTCCAGCACAGGCTCGCTCGTCGCGGGCTGGTTGGGCACCAAGCGTAGGCGGATCTGGCGGTACGCGCCGGCAGGAACTATGGCTGCGTCGAACGGGCCTGGCGTGCAGGAGTCAGCGGCCTGTGCCATCAGATCTACTTGCAGAGGCTGCAGCGCAAGCTTGGGAGCCAACTCCTGCCAGTCGGGCGAATCGTCATCGGCAATCGCGCTTGGATGAGCCTCGATGCCCTGAAGGCTCACGAAGATATGCCGGATGCTCAACGGCCCGGAGCCCGTGCTCGACATGGGGGAGGAACCCAGGTGCAGGCGCACGGCGCCGTTAGCCCTGCTCAGTGTGCATGTTGGCTTCGCGTCGTTGACCTTGATGACCAGCGTGCCCGTCGGCGGATTCGAGCTAAAGCTGACGCAGGTGTTATTGCAACCGGTGGCGGTCAGCCAGAAAAGCAGCGCGGCAGTGAGAAGAGCTCGCGGGAAAGCGTTCATTGCCGCTTCGCCGGCAACGCGCATGATGTGCATGGCGGAACCTCACCTGCGGCATTATCGTGGCGGGCGCAAGTGACGTCAAGCCGGCGGCACCGACAGTCCGCTTGCCAGAAGCGAACGTCAAAGGATCACTTCGGAGGCCGCCTGGGCAACCCTGTCTAAGAGCAACCGTACACATAGTTGTGGAACGGACCGAGACCCCGGCGGCCTCATAGAGTAAAAGGGTCAGGAGCTGGAATGGCTCCGGCGAGGAGATTTCCACAGCCCCCCTTGACATAAACTGGTATTCGGCGTCTTTCTTGAACTGCAAGCTGAACGATGAAAGGAGGACCCACCGACGCTCAGCCTCGGCGAAAGCATTCTTGTTTCTGACCCCACTTCTCCGGCCCATCTGAACGGCAGGCACAAGGCCAGCCGCCTCATCTGGGCGAGTCTTCTGTTGCTCGGGCTTGCGCTGGTAGTGGGTCCTATCCCTCTCGATTGGCTGCATCACCAGCAACAAAGCGCCGCCTACCACAAGCAATTGGAATCGTTCGAGTCAAAGATTCCCGATCTCGCCAGACTCTACCCCACGCCCCGGTTGCTGCGAAAAGATCTCGAGGAAGTTTTGGAAATCGGCGAACGGCTGGAGAGGAGCGGCGATCCCCGCGCTGCAAAGATGGATGTGCTCCTGGCTTCTTTTCTTCTCGCGAGCCATCGCCGCGCGAAACCCGGAGCTTTTCCCGCCATTTCCGAGGTCGCGCTGGTTGCGCGCCTGCCGGCCCAACCTCCTGTCCATCGCGATCCGAATCTTTCCCCGGAGGTCCTGAGTCGCGCCGCGGCGCTGCTTGACCAGCCGAGCGCGCTGAAGCCTTCGCTGAAGGTCAAAGACGTGCTTCTGAATCCTCTGTTGTGGGATGGTCTGGCGCCGGAGGAAGGGCTTGCGCTGCTCCGATCGGTCGTCCCCGACTTTGCAGGCCTTCCGGCCGATGCGCAAGCAAAGTTGGCCGCGATACTTCGCAAGCTGCCGCCCGGCCTGGCGCCCGACGCGGCCGCGACGCGCAAGGAAGCGAACCCACCGCAGTGGGTTGCCGATGCGGTTGCTGCCGGAGTGGACCTCGAGCGCGTCCCGGAGAACGAGAAACCCGGCGATGAGCCGCCTGCGTTTTCGCTCCAGCGTTCCGCGGTGACGCTTTTCAAGCCGATGCTTGGCGGGGTGTTGCTGCTCGGCCTCGCATTGGGCTCGCTGGTGGGCCTCCAGGCGAAGGCGCGAGCCAAGCCAGTGGCTCGAGCAACGCGGTGGCTGAGCCAGCAGCGCGCGGCAAAAGAAGACAAGCAAGAGACTCCGCGAGCCGCACAACTGGCTCCGCAAAGCCCTGCGCGGCACAAGCCCCTCAAGGACGCAATCGCACAGCAAGCCTGCCTGACGGAAAAGCAGGAGACTCCGCGAGCCGCACAATTGGCTCCGCAAAGCCCTGCGCGGCACAAGCCCCTCGAGGACGCAATCGCACCGCAAGCCTGCCTGACGGAAAAGCAGGAGACTCCGCGACGCACCGATGAAGCAATCGCGCAGCGAGCCTACCAGCTTTATCTGGCCCGCGACAAAGCTCACGGCCACGACAAAGAAGATTGGCTCCAGGCCGAACGCGAGCTGAGCGCCAAGCCGCCAGAGTCGCAGCGTGCCACGAATTAATTTTCCGCCGCCCAAACCGAAAAGCCCGATAGTGCCGTGACTGCCGCACTTCCTGCAGGCGGACAAGGTACGAAGCAATCTCCAAGGGCCCCGAGTGGGTGAGACTTAGTCCGAGGGTGGCGGCAAACTCCGCCGAGCGACACAAAAAGACAGGCACCAGGTAAGGATTACCAGCGTGGTCATAAATGCGGCGTCGCAAGACACCTCACAAGTGCTCGGCATGTCTCCAGGAATCAGCAGTTACCGCGAAAATAGCTTTAAACGTCCCATCTGGAACTGTTCGTGCTCACGTGGCACGTTTGAGGGACACCCATGCCGAACAATTGGTGGTGTGCTAACTGCCGGGCGCCAATCGAGTTGGACATCCATGGTCGGTGCAACACCTGCGGATCAGATGCGGTGGACAGGATGGAGCGAGGTGGTTTTTCCCTGAGTGCGACTCCACCGCTGTCCGGAAACCAGGCGCCTTCCAGCCAGCAGCCCTGCCGCAACTCCGAAGGGCGGCTGAGCATCCCACAGGGCAGGAGCAACTTCAGGTGATTGGGCTGATCATAATGCTGGCTTTGGCGGCAGTCCTTGCGTTCGCTCCGTCTGAGCGCATTTCGCAACGGATGCGCTGAATCGACAGGCAGAATCCAAAGCCGCGCGGGGTGATCTTCCGCCCGAAGTCCTCAATTCTGCCCTCCCCCGTCAACGCTTCTTGAGAGTCACACCCAGCCCGGCGCCCTCCGTATAGAAGATCGTTTCGAGGTCCGCGCTCGTCGTTACAGCCTTGACGTAATCCGGAACCATGTCCATGTTATGCGCCAGGATCAAGCCCCCTGGCCGCACAAGCGGCAGGAGTTTGTTCAAATAGTCCACGTAGCCGCCCTTGTCGGCGTCGATAAAGGCAATATCGATCGGCCCTTTCAGCTTCACAACCTGCTCGTGAGCATCACCTTCGACGACGGTGACCATCTTCTCCACGCCGGCTTCTTTGAAGTGCTCGCGCGCCATCGAAGCCCTTTGGCGATCGATCTCGAAAGTGGTCAAGTGGCCGCCCGTGCTCTGCAGAGCTAGACAAAACCAAAGACCCGAGTACCCCGTCGAAGTGCCGATCTCAACGACACCCTTCGCTCCGACTGCCTCCGTGAGCAGCCGCAACGCCTTGCCGTCTTGTACGGGGACGCTGAGATATGTCCGATGCGACTTCACCATTTCATCGAGCACCGCGAGAATCCTCTTCTCCGCTTCCGTTTTGGCAAGGGGCAGCGATGAATGAGACCCGCTTACTCCGCGTCGCTGGGAAAAAGCCACGGACGCCATTATTGACAGGATGCCTATGATCACGACCGTGCGTTTCATTGCTAGTCCTTTCCTGTTGCCGGGCAAAAATGTCTGCGCAGGAGCCATTGCAACAGCCTAGCACTAAAGGGATTACTGTTGCGAACAGCTTTCCGCCTCTTCCGCCAGCTTTTCTGGGGGAGATGAGTTTCGCTTGCAAAAGCTTCTGAAAAAACTCAAATCGAAAGGTTCGCAGATCGTACAGGTCGGGGAGCCAATTCTTTCTCCCTGGCCGTCGGTTATTTCGCTCTGGCTGGGCCCCTGCTCCTGGTCACGGCCGGTCTTGCCTATCCGTGACTTCCGGCTGTCGGTTCTGCTTCAGATCGGGCGGACCCCTGCCACTGAGCCGCAAAGGCCGCCACTTTTCCACAGTACTACCAGAGTTGGTACTTGACGCCCCGGCTTTCGCAGCCTAAGTATCCTGCGCTTCTACCCTGGCGTGGGCTACGAGGGTGTGATCGCCTCGGCGTTCCTGTCGAACAAACACTCTTGCCGCCGCGACTGTTCGGAGATGACACAAGAAGAAGGAGGCAACGATGACCGATTCCAACCAGGAAAAGCCAAGAGACTCGAAAACGGGGATAAGTCGTAGGGCGCTCCTAAAATGGAGCGCTGTAGCGGCAGCCGGGTCGGCGCTGGCCCCGCTGGTCAACGATGCGCCCGCGTTTGCCGCTGAGGGCACGCGCCGCCTTCGCGGCGAAGGGCGGTCCGAGTTCGTCGAAGTTTCCATTGCGGACCTCCAGAAACTGCTGCAAAGCGGAGCAACCACTTCACGGGAACTGGTCGAGTTCTACCTGGAGCGCATCGAGGATCTCGACCAGGATGAGGACGGCCCGAACCTGAGGTCGATCATCGAAACGAATGTCTTCGCGTTTGAGTATGCCGAGCAACTCGACCGCGAGCGCGCGCAGGGGAACGTCCGCGGGCCACTCCACGGAATCCCCCTCGTGCTCAAAGACAACATCGACACCGTGGATATGATGACCACCGCAGGCTCGCTCGGGCTGGTCGGGCCGCACCCTTCGCTGGACGCCACGATTACGCGGCGCCTGCGCGAGGCCGGTGCCATCATTCTGGCCAAGGCCAATCTGAGCGAGTGGGCGAATTTCCGCGGCAACCGCTCGGTCAGCGGCTGGAGCGGCCGCGGCAGGCAGTGCTTCAATCCCTACGTGACCGACCGTTCGCCGTGCGGCTCGAGTTCGGGGTCAGCGATTGCTGCGTCGGCCAGTTTTTGTGCGGGCGCGGCGGGCACGGAAACGAACGGCTCGATTGTTTGCCCCTCGTCGGTTTGTGGCTGTGCCGCGGTCAAACCTTCCGTCGGACTCACCAGCCGCGCGGGCGTAATCCCCATCGCACACAGCCAGGACACCGTCGGACCCATCTGCCGGACTGTGGCCGACGCGGCGGCCATGCTCGGCGCCATGGTGGGCGTGGATCCGCGCGACCCGGCCACGGCCGAGAGCGCCGGCCACTTCTTCACCGACTACACGCAGTTCCTCGACCCGAATGGACTGCAGGGCGCGCGGATCGGAATCGGGCGCGAGTTCTTCGGGGTCAGCGAACACATCGACCGCGTTATCGAGCCGATCATCCAAGTGCTGAGGGACCAAGGCGCCACGGTGATCGATCCCGCGATGTTCCTGCCGGGCCATCTGGCGGCGATCAATGGGGCCCCAAGCACCACAGTTCTCGAATATGAGTTCAAGAACGACCTCAACGCCTACTTGGCCACGCGGCCCGACCTCTCCGTGCATTCGCTGGCGGACCTGATCGCCTTCAACAATGCTCACGCGGCAGAAGAAATGCCGTATTTTCTCCAGCAGATCTTCGTGGACTCTCAGGCCAAAGGCCCGCTGACGGACCCCGTTTACCTCAACGCCCTGGCCACCGACCTGCGCGTCTCACGGACCGAGGGCCTGGACGAGATCTTCAATCGTTTGAGGCTCGATGCACTGCTCGCCCCAACGCGCAACCCGGCTTGGACGGTGGACTTGATCAACGGCGACCGCTCGATGGGCGGCAGCTCGACGCCCTGTGCACTCGCCGGCTATCCGATCGTCACGGTTACGGCCGGCAATTCGTTCGGGGTCTTGCCGGTCGGCGTCACCTTCATGGGTCTTCGCTGGAGCGAACCGACGCTGATCAAGATCGCGTTCGCTTTCGAACAGGCTACGAAGGCGCGTAAAGTGCCGCAGTTCCTGCCGACATTGGAGCTGCCGTAAACGAGATCCCGGCGTCCACCGGCGTAAGTTCCAACACAGGGCGGATGGCGTTTCGAACGAGACGCCTCCGCCCCGAACTCTTGCCAAGTTCGTTTCGGTGGCCTACGGAGAAAGCAGATTGCCAGAAGGCAGCGCGGAAGAAGGCCTGTACGAGGGCTTTGCGTTCCCTTTGCTGCCTCTGTAGCGGCAGAAATTTGTGCAGTAATCCTCGATTGACGTTTTTTGGCAAGCCCCAAGCTGTGATTGCTTCAGCCCAGTTGCCGGATGGCCCAGATTCCACGCCTCAAAAGAAACCCTTCCCGCCCATAGTTGGTGAATTCCGACCTTGGCTGAGGTAGTAGGGAGACTCAGCCTCTCCAGCGAAAACCAAGGACTTGCCTGAGCGAGGAAGCAGCAGGTCTGGCGCAGCAGACCAGCGAACATCGCTGGCGTGAGCTTCCCCGGCGGGCCACTGGTTGGGCGCCGGGCAGCAAAGTCTAGTTGTGGACAAGCCGTACCGGGACCGGAGCGCCGGCCCCGCCCGTCACGACGCCTCCACTGCCGCTGCCGCCACCGGAACCGCAGCCTGACACGTTCAGGATAACGCCATTCACATCCCCGCCAGAGGAAACGTCAGTAATAAAGACCTGGAGAAATCCAAGGATGGTCAAGGTGCTGTTGCACGATCCTCCGGGACACAAAGCGTGTCCGTCATAAAGCGGAACGGCCACAACGGAGTCACTCGAGCTGATGAGGGTGTTGGGCGGGGCGAAAGGGTTGTTATGGCCCGCGATGTACTGGAAGGGAACAGTAGAAGTGTTCAGGATGTCCTGCCCGTCGCCGGGATTCTGGTGAATCAGGCAGCTCGCGCCCTGCTGGGTCGGCCCTTGCATGTTCCCGGGCTTGAGGTTGAGATCCACAGTCCCCTGTGCGCCGCAGACGAACGAGTTGGTGTTGCAGCACGAAATGTTTGCACGATAAAGGTCGGCTCCGTTTTGCGATGCGGAGGAGTTGCCGCAGGAAGGACAGAGCGAGTTTGGCGGGGCAGGGATAATAATGGGGTAATACTGGGCGGGGGCGGGAGCTAGCTGCGGGTCCCCCGACTTCAGAAGCAGCGTCTCTCCAATCACTCCGCCCCGGGTGGAAGGCCCAGGATGACTGATCGCTCCGCTCGAGGGGTCGATAAAGGTTGCGAAACCGGGGCAATTCGGGTTTCCAGGTGTCTTGTGGTTCGGGTCGCAATTGGGCAGGATCCAGGGTTTCAAACACATTGTCCCGACCGGTGGCCCCGAGGTTCCTGAGGGGTTATAAGCCTCCGCCGTCGCCGTGGCCGACACGGCCGCTGATGCAATCCCCAACGCCTTGGAAAAGAAAGTAGGCAGGGGATTGCCGCGGGACCTGCTCCGCTGCACGGTTACCGTTACGCGGGGGTTCTCCGCGGCGGAAAAGTCGAAAGTGACGTCACCGGGCTGGATTTGAGCTGGCAGGCCGCCCACCAGGTTCTGGCCTCCCACGGTAATGGCGTCCTGTGTGGCCAGGGCTTGTACAGCGGACTGTGAAACTAGACCGGAGGTGAAGCCCGAACTGACGAACTCCTCGGCCCCCGCCAGCGCCGCTGCGTCGGCCGCGCGCTGGGCCTCGCTGCGCGCCACATAAAGAGAGCCCAGGTCAATTGCGAGCGCGGCGACGCCCAGCAGAACAAGCAACGAGGCCGCCACAATAAGCAGGGTCATGCCACATTCCCGATGAATTCCCCCCGCCGTCTTTGTGCTTCCCTGCATGAGCTGCTTCCTCCTAGGTCAGGTTCTTCATGATTGCGCTGGTCGACAGCCAAATCGTACCGGGGTAGCGGGCCCCTGGCGCCACGAGTCCGATCACGTGGCCGAAACTCCAAGCAAAGGGGTATTTCACGGTCACTTGCGTGCATAGGGCTGTAGTTCCATTCGCTGTCACCGGGACGTTGCGCGCAATGATCACAATCGGGTTGGCGGTGCAGCCGGTAGTGGTCGAAGAGAACGCCCAGGTAAAATTGCCCGTTGCCGTGGGTGTAGTGTTGATAACACAGGTGGTCACGTGCGCGTTGGCCATGTAGTTGGCGACCGCGGCCTCCAGCGCCAGCACAGAGGGGGGCGTGCTCTGGGTCAGATCGGCGCGGCTCTGACTAGCGGCAATCCGCGCGCCTTCGCGAGCGGCATTCGTTAGTTTTTGCTTCAGATCAAGGGCGCTCCCGAAATCCGACATTCCCACAAGGAACACCAGCAATAGCGGCGTCGACAGAGCGAGCTCCACAAGTTGTGCACCGCTGGTTCCCCGCAGAACGGCCCAGCGCCCTCGTTGCCTGGCCGCTTGCGCTTTGCTCCGAGTTGGTTCGCTTTGACTCCGCATGGTTACTCCTGGCGCATCTGCACGTGTGTTTGAATGGCAATGGTCGTCATGTTGGCCGAAGTAAAAGGGACCACCAGCTGAAACGGATAGCTGAAGCTGACCGCCACG
>WNFB01001007.1_pt1 | contig 23534 bp, 24 predicted proteins | sample 5400501 | NCBI WGS metagenome assembly WNFB01 (sample SAMN13153341, study PRJNA577476) | soil metagenome | isolation source: 200 cm saprolite under Douglas fir tree site 2 hole 1 | place: USA:California | collected 2015-04-18 | reverse complement strand
ACCCTCGATGACCCGCGTGACGACGATCTCGCGATCCGTCTCCGCCTGAGCGCTAGCTTCCGCTGCCATCTCCGTGCTCCTTCTGCTGTTGTTCCTTTACGAACTCGTTGAGCCGGTCGAGCCTCTCGTTCCAGAGTTGCTCGAAGCCGGCGACCCAGTCATGGACCGGTTTGAGAGCCGACGCATTGACTCCGTAGAGGCGCTGTTGCCCGTCCTCGCGGACATGCACGAGCCCCACCTCGCGCAAGACGCGCAGATGCTTCGAGGTGCGTGGCTGCGTGATGCGCAGGGCGCGGGCCAGCTCGTTGACCGGTCGCTCGCGCCCTTTGAGCAGGACGAGGATCCGCCGCCGGTTTGGTTCGGCGACGGCGTTGAACGCGTCGGATGTGGTCGAAGCTCTCGCCATGTTTTCCGGAATATATGCCCATATCGGCATATGTCAAGAGCGCCCGCCCGGCGCGATCAGGCGCCGTGGAACTCGTCGTGGACCGCGCGCACGGCCTTGTCGCGATCGGTCTCATGGACCACCAGCGAGATGTTCAGCTCGCTGGACCCCTGAGCGATGGCCATGACGTTCACCTTCGCCCGGCCCAGCGCGCCGAAGACGCGCGCCGCCACCCCCGGCGTGCCGCGCATCCCCTCCCCCACCGCCGCGACGATCGCCACCGGCGCGTCGACCTCGACGCGCTCCACGTCATGGCGCCGCAGCTCCGCGCTGAACATCCGCTCCAAGGCGGTGCGGAGCGAGGGAGTCGACTCAGCCGGCACCACCAGGCAGATCGAGTTCTCCGAGGACGACTGGCTGATCATCAAGACGCTCACGCCCTGCGCCGCGGTCGTGTCGAACACGCGCGCCGCGAAGCCGGGGACGCCGCTCATCCCGGCCCCCTGCACGGTCACCAGGCCGAGGCCGCCGAGCGACGTCGTCGCCTTCACCACGCTCCCGTCCACGACCGGATCGGCGGTGATCGTCGTCCCCGGATCGTTCGGCGCGAAGGTGTTGAGGATGCGCACCGGGATGTGTGCCTCGATCGCCGGCAGCACCGTGCGCGGATGGATGACCTTCGCGCCGAAGTACGCGAGCTCGGCCGCTTCGGCGTACGACATCTTCGCGAGCGGCTTCGCGTCGCTGACGATGCGCGGATCGGCGCTCATCACGCCGCTCACATCCGTGTAGATGCGCAGCTCGTCGGCGTTGACTGCAGCCGCGAGGATCGCGGCCGAGTAGTCCGAGCCACCGCGCCCTAGCGTCGTGGTCACGCCGTCGGCGGTCGAGGCGACGTAGCCGGTGACGACGGGCACGACGCCTGCCTTGAGGCGCGGCACGAGCTTCTCCTGCGCGCGCTTGCGCGTCTCGTCCGGCAGCGGACTGGCGCGTCCGAACGCGTCGTCGGTGATGATCAGCCCTTCCGCGGACATGGCCTCGGCCTTGACCCCGCGCGATCTCAGCAGCACAGCGACGATCGGCGCGGAGACGTGCTCGCCGTACGTGACGATCGCGTCGAGCGTGCGAGGCGTGCACTCCCGGAGCATCGCGACGCTCTGGAGGAGGCCGACGGTCTTCTCGGTGAGCTCGGTGATCTCGCGCAGCGTGTCGGCGCCGGCCACGCCGAGCAGGTCGGCGACGATATTCGCGTGGACCTTGGCGATGTCCTGCATCACCTGCTCGGCGACGGGTCCGTTGCCCTGCTGCGCCTCGCGCGCGGCCATGTGCAGCGCGTCGGTCGTGCCCGCCGTCGCGGACACGACGACCACGCGGTCGCCGGTGAGCCCTGCGACGATCTTCGCCAGGCTGTCGAGCGCCGTCGGCGACGCGACAGAGGTGCCGCCGAACTTCAGCACGGTGCGGGTCATCGCGCGGCCCGTGCGATGGCGATCACGTCGCCGAGTATCGCCGAGGCGGTCGCCTCGCCGCCCGCGCCCGGTCCGCTGAACACGAGCGTGCCGGCGAGATCCGTCTCGAGCCTGATCACGTTCGTCGGTCCGGAAGCTGCGCCCTCGAGCGAGTCGAGCGCGACTTCCTCCGGCCCAACACGGGCCTTCGTCGCCTTCTCGCCGAAGTCGGCGGTCGCGAGATAGCGGATCGTCCGACCGTTTGCGCGCGCAGCCTTGACGTCGTCCGGGGTCACGCCTCTCAAAGATGTGCGCTGCACGTTGTCCGGATGGAAGTGCCGACCCTCGAGCAAGCTGATGAGGATGCTGAGCTTGTACGCCGGGTCGAACCCGTCCACGTCGGCGCTCGGGTCGGCTTCGGCGTAGCCGAGACGCATCGCCTCGGCCAGCGCGTCGTCGAACGACCGGCCAGTATCCAGCTGCGAGCAGATGAAGGTGGTCGTGCCGTTGAGGAGACCGCGGAGCACGCGCGGGCGCGACGCGCCCAGCTGTCGCGTGGCCGCGACGATCGGCACGGCCGCGGCGACGCTCGCCTCGAACCGCAACTCGCGCTTCGCGAGGCGCGCCGCCTCGTGCAGCCCGTTCCACTCTTTGGCCACGAGCTCCTTGTTCGCGGTCACGACGTGCTTCCCGCGCTCGAAGGCTGCGAGGTGCAGGTCGAACGCCGGAGCAGTGCCGCCGATGACCTCGACGACGATGTGCACGCGCGGATCGTCGAGGAGCGTGAAGGGATCTTGCGTGACGAGCATGCCCTGGATGGCAGACATCGTCGCGGTGTCACGGATGCTGGCGGGGTCGCGCTTGACGACGCCGACAAGACGCAGCGGCCGTCCGGCCATCACCTCGAGCCGCTTTGCGCGCTCGCTCATCACGCGCGCGACGGCCGAGCCGACAGTGCCCAGTCCGAGGAGAGCGACCCCGAGGGGAGCGCTCATGCGGGACGGCCCCAGGCGACGCCGCCGACGACGTCGTACCGGACGCGTTCGATGCCGTGATGGGAGAGGACGCCGCGCATCTCCTGCTCGAAGGCCGAGGCGCGATCGCCGAGGATCGCCGGATTCAGCGTGCTGGTGCTGCCGAGGAAGCCGAGGTACTCGTCGACGGACTGCTCGAAGGGCATCGGCGGCACCGCTTCCCTGCCCTCGATGACCAGCAGCCCGCGCGCGACGAGATCGTCGAGCACGTCGCGCGTGCTCTTGTGATCCGTCAGCGGCGAGTAGCGGCGGATGACTTCGAGCGCCTCCTCGCGGAACGGGGCCGACGGATGGACGTTCTCGGTGTCGGCGATCGCCAAGCGCGCGCCGGGCGCGAGCATCGCGCGAAAGCGCGGCAGCGTGACGAGCGGATCCATCCAGTGGATGCTCGCGCCACAGGTGATGAGGCCATACGGCGGATTCGTCGGGCCGTCCTCCGCGCGTCCGCGCAGCCAGTGCAGTCGGGGATCGTCCCCGTGCGGCAAGCGCCCGCCTTCGGCGATCATCGCCGCGGACGGATCGAGCGCATCGACGCGCCCGGCGATCCCGACGAGCTCGCGGGCGAGCGCGCCGGTGCCCGCACCGGCATCAAGGACGGTGCGCGGCTCAACGAGCAGTCGCGCGAGGATGTCGAAGATGCCCTTGGGGTACGGCGCGCGATGCCGGTAGAGCGCCGCGACCTCGCGGTCGGCGAACATCTCGCCCAGCTTCAGGTCGGTCATCCCACGAGCTCCTCGAGCAGGTCGAGCGCCGCGCCGACCGATGCGAGGCGATTCCCCTCGCGGTCGAATGTCCAGGTGTGCTTCTTCACCGCGCTGTGCGCGTCGGAGTCGACGGCCACGTAGGTCAGGCCCACCGGCTTCCCCGGCGTGGCGCCGCCCGGCCCGGCGATGCCGGTGATGCCGAGGCCGATCTTCGCCCGGAGGCGCGTGCGCGCGCCGCGCGCGAGCGCGCCCGCGACGACCGAAGACACCGCGCCGTGCGAGGCGATGAGCTGCGGTGGGACGTCCGCAAAGATCTCCTTCGCCGCGTTGCCGTAGACGACGGCGCCACCCAGATAGTCGTTGCTCGCGCCCTCGATCTCCGATAGCACCGCGGCGAGCAGCCCGCCGGTGCACGATTCGGCGGTCGCGACCGTCAGCTTCTTGCGCCGCAGCTGCGGCTGCAGCCGGGTCATGCGCTCGACCAGCGCGGCATACGTGGGCGCGTTCTTGGGGGGCACGGATGGAGATTAGGCGACGCGGCGCGGGGACATGGGCAGGTAGCGCGGCAACGTGTAGAGGCCGATCAGGAGCGCGACGATCACGACCGGCGTCCCGAGAACTGCGAACGCGGAACCCTGGGTCGTGAGCAGCAGGGTGCCCGCCATCTCACAGACGGTCTTGAGCTTCGCGATGCCGCTGGCCGGAAGACGCCTGCCGGCGAGATGGGCGCGCAGCCGCAGGAGGAGCACGACGACCTCGCGGGCGACGACGAGCGCGACCAGGATCCCGTCGATGACCCCGACGCTCGCCATCGCGGCGAGGCTTGCGATGACCAGCACCTTGTCCGCGAGCGGGTCGAGGAAAGCCCCGTGCGGCGTGAGCGGGCCTGAGCGACGCGCGAGCCAGCCGTCGATGACGTCGGTCAACGCGGCGAGGGCGAAGAAGATGAACGCCAGACCCCAAAGACCGTCGATGATCGCCCACACCGTGGGGATGGCGAGGAACATGCGGAGGATCGCGAGCGCGTCGGGCAGGCTCACTGCGCGGTGTACACCTTCTCCACCACTTCGCCGGTGCCGCCGAGGGCGCCTTGGAACAACCCGTTGTAGGTCACCTTCGTCGCCGCGCCGTTGCCGCTGCGCAGCACGACCTGCTTCCCGACGAACGTCGCCGTCTCGCCGTCCTTGAAGACGCGGCCCGTGCCCGCGGCCACGGTGCCGTCGACGGTCGCCTGCACCCATGCGTCGCCGCCGTTGACGAACATCGTCACGACGGCGGAGGTGTATACGACCGTGACGGTGCGCGTCTCCGTCGCGGTCGCGCCCGACGCGGTCCGCTCGACGATCGTGAGCGTCTGCGCCCCCGCGGGGAGATTGAAGACCGACTCGAACCGGCCGCCGGGGTTTATGACATGGTGGCTCCGTTGATCGTCAGCGACGTCGCGCTCGGGTCCACCGTGCCGGTGATCCGCACGCCGGCGTTCTCGACGCGGGCGCCGTTCGCCGGCGTGTCGATCGTGAGGCGCAGCGGCGCCGCGGACGTGGCCACCGCGGGCTGCAGCAGGATGCTCCGCGACACGCGGCTCACCTTGCCACTCTGATCGAGGACCTCGACGACCACGTGATTCGCGCCGGGCGTGAGGTTCACGGTCGCGCTGAACGTTCCGTCGGCGGCGGGATGGATGTCCGAGAGCGTGAGCGGACCGGGGAACACCTGCACCGTGACTCGTCCCGCTGGAACGGTGCGGCCGTGGAGCACGTACTGACTCTCCTGCGCGATCGCGTCCGTTGCGGGGTCGTACACGTCGAGGCTCGGCGCGACCGCGAACGACGTGAACTGGTAGTAGAGGTACCCGACGAAGAGCACGATGCCGGCGAGGACGAGGACCGGCACGAGCACGGTCGGCGTGAAGATGAGGCTGCGCCGCATGATCGGCCGCATCGGCTCGAATGTGCGCGCCGGGTCCGCGCCCGCGGTTCCCCGCTCCTCGTGAAAGAGCACCACGAGCTCTTCCTGGTCGAGCTCGAGGTACTCGGCGTAGTTGCGCAGGAAGCCCTTCGTGTAGACCGCGCCGGGGAGCTGCTGGTAGTCCGCATCCTCGAGCGCCTTGAGGAACTTCTCGCGGATGCGCGTGTCGCCCGCCGCCTGATCGAGGGTGATCCCCTTCTTCTCACGCTGGGCGCGAAGGATCTCGCCGAGCTTCGCCACGCGCTAGCCCCCGTCGGCGCTCGGCGACGCGCCTCCATAGACCTCGCGCATCTTGCCCGGACCCTTCGGGGGACCGATCACGCCGTTCTGTTCCATGATGTCGATGAGGCGGCCGGCGCGCGCGAACCCGATGGTCATCTTGCGCTGCAGCATCGACACGGACGCCTGACCCGCGCGCGTCACGATCTCCACCGCCTCCTCGTAGCGGTCGTCGTCGATCTCGTCCCCCTCGGCCTGCCGCCGCGTGAGCCGGTCCGGACCCTCGACGACCTTCTCGTTGCGGTCGTAGCGGATGCCGGACTGCAGGGTCCAGTGATGGCTGATGGCCTGGATCTCGTTGTCCGATACGAAGACGCCCTGCGCGCGGATCGGTGCGGCCAGGTCGGGCCGCAGCACGAGCATGTCGCCGCGGCCGAGCAGCTTCTCGGCGCCGGTCTGGTCGAGGATCGTGCGCGAGTCCACCGCCGACGCGGTGGCGAAGGCGATACGCGCCGGGATGTTGGCCTTGATGAGGCCGGTGATCACGTCGACCGACGGCCGCTGCGTGCCGAGGACCAGGTGGATGCCGGTGGCGCGCGCGAGCTGCGCGATGCGCGTGATCTGCTTCTCCACCTGGATCGGGGCCTGGAGCATCAGGTCCGCGAGCTCGTCGATGACGAACACGACGTACGGGATGCGGTCCGGCCCGGTGTGCCGCTCGTTGTATTGGCCGATGTTGCGCGCGCTCTTCCGTGCGAAGAGCCGGTAGCGCCGGTCCATCTCGCTCGTCGCCCAGTAGAGCGCGTTCAGGATCTTGTCCGAATCGGTCATCACTCCCGCGATGAGGTGCGGCACGTCGGCGAAGTTCGTGAAGTCCACGCGCTTGAGATCGCCGATGAGGATGCGAACCTCGTCCGGCGTCGCGTTGAGCAGCAGGCTGCAGAGGATCGAGCTGATGGAGACGCTCTTGCCCGACCCGGTCTGGCCGGCCACGAGCAGGTGCGGCATCGCCCCGAGGTCGAGGATGATCGGCGCGCCGGCCACGTCGCGTCCGAGCGCGACGGTCAGCTTCGAGGGGCTCTGCTTGAACGTCGTCGTCTCGACCACGTCGCGCAGTGAGACGAGGCCGACCGCGATGTTCGGGACCTCGATGCCCACGACGCTCTTTCCCGGGATGGGCGCCTCGATGCGCAGCGTCCGCGCGGCCAGGGCGAGCGCGAGGTCGTCGTTCAGCGCCTCGATGCGCGACAGCTTCACGCCCGCGGCTGGCTTCAGCTCGTACCGCGTGACGACCGGTCCGGGCGTCGCCTCGACGACCTTCGCCACGATGCCGAAGTGCGAGAGCGTCTCCTCGATCACCTTGGCGTTGCGCTGGATCTCAGCGGCGCCGCCGGTCTTGCCGTCCTCGCCGCCGGCGAGGAGATCCAGGGGCGGGAGGGTCCACTGCTTGTCCGCCTTGGCGTGAAGCACGCCCTCGGCGGCGATCTCCGCCTGGGGCAGCCCGGCGATGCTCGGCTCGTGTGACCCGGGCTCCGGGGGCGGGAGGAGACGCAACGGTGGCTTCTGGGCGGCTCCTGCGGCCCCTGGGGCCTTCGGGCGCTCCGGGGGCAGGTTGATGCGCATGGGCGCGGCCGGGACGGCGTCCTGCGCCGCGGCCGCATCCTCGTCCTCAAGCTCGCGCGCGAAGCGCGCCGCGGTGCCGCCGGGGAGGACCTGTCCCGGCCGTATCGCGGCGACCTTGCTCCGCCGCTCCCAGGCCGGCCGCGCCATCTCGGCGAGGGTGCGGTTGGCCGCGATCACGACGCCGACAAGGAACAGAAAGAAGAGCGCGATCGGTGCGCCAACGTCACCGAAGGCGCCGGCCGCGAGCTTCTCCAGCGCCGATCCGGCATAGCCGCCCGCCCCCGCCCCGCCGGCCGGGTCGCCGCTCTGGTAGTGCTGAAGCAGCGCGAGGAGCGCGCTGTAGGCGACGATGCCGCCGCCGATCGGCGCGGCCATCGACCGGCGCAGCAGGCCGAACCACATCTCCGCGGCGAGCGCGCCGAGCACCACCGGCACGAGGACCGCGCCCCAGCCGAGGGACGAGAAGAGGAACGAGCGCCACCAGTGCAGCAGCACCGCGTTCGCGTCGGCGAAGAGCGCCACGAGCGAGAGCACCGCGAACGCCACGAGCGCGATGGCCGCGACCTCATTGCGGATGCGCGAGCCGTCCTGCGGCACGGCGCCGCGGCCCTGCCGCTTCGCCGCTCGGCGTGCCACGGCCTAGACCTGCATGATCACGGGCAGCACCATCGGACGCCGCTTGGTGCGCTCGTACAGGTAAGACGTGACGGTGTCGTGGATCGTGTCGCGGATCGTCGCGACCTCCGCTAGATGCTCGCCGCTCTGCGTATCGGCGAGACCGTCGAGGATCTTCTGCCGCGTGCGATCGACGATGTCCGCCGCGTCCTCCTCGGGCACGAAGCCCTTCGTGACGATGTCCGGACCCGCGACGACCTGGCCGGTCTGGCGGTCGATGGTGATGACGACGAGGAAGATGCCGTCGCTGCCGATGGACCAGCGGTCGCGCATCACCGACTGGCTGACGTCGCCGACGCCGAGCCCGTCGACGTAGACGACACCGGAAGCGACCTTCTCGCCGATCTTCGCCCCGCGGTCGGAGATCTCGAGCACGTCGCCGTTGGTGATCACGAACGCGTTATCCGGCGCCACGCCGAGGTCGATCGAGAGGCGGGCGTGGCGGACGAGCATCCGGTACTCGCCGTGGATCGGGACGAAGTACTTCGGGCGGAGGATGTTGAGCAGGAGCTTCAGCTCCTCCTGGCTGGCGTGCCCGGACACATGTGGGCGGACGCCGGGGTCGTAGATGACCTCCGCGCCGAGCTTGAACAGGTTGTCGACGGTGCGCGAGACCAGCTCCTCGTTGCCGGGGATCGGCGTGGCCGACATGACCACGGTGTCACCCTCCTTGACCTGCACGTGGCGGTGGTCGCCGAGGGCCATGCGCGAGAGCGCGCTGGTGGGCTCACCCTGCGAGCCGGTGGTGATGATGCAGAGCTCGCCATCCGGGACCTTGTCGATCTCCTTCGGATGGATGAGCGCGCCCTCGGGCAGGTTGAAAAAGCCGAGCTCGCGGGCCGTGCGCGTGTAGTTGTCCATCGAGCGGCCGACGATGGCCGTGCGGCGGCCCCACACGGCCGCGATCTCGATGATCTGCTTGATGCGCGAGATGTTCGACGCGAACGTGGTGGTGATCACACGTCCCTGCGCGCGCGCCATGATCGTGTCGAAGAGCTCGCCCACGTGGCGCTCAGAGGGCGTGTAGCCGGCGACCTCGGCGCGCGTGGAGTCGGACATCAGGAGGAGCACGCCCTTGGCCGCGATCGCGGAGAGCCGCGCGAAGTCGGTCTGCCGTCCGTCGACCGGGGTGTGGTCGAACTTCCAGTCGCCAGAGTGAACGACCGTGCCGTACGCGGTCTCGATGGTCAGCCCTACCGCGTCGGGAATGCTGTGGCAGACCGCGTATGAGTCGCACTCGAACGGACCGATCTGGAACGGCGTGCCCGGGGTGATCTCGCGGGCGTCGACCTTCTGGTCGAGCCGGTGCTCCCGGAGCTTGGTCCGCATCAGCCCGAGCGTGAGCTTCGTGCCATACACCGGCACGTGGAGGAAGTCGCGCAGCACGTACGGGAGCGCGCCCATGTGGTCTTCATGCGCGTGCGTGAGCAGGATCGCGCGCACCTTGTCCTTCTTCGACTTGAGGTAGCTGATGTCGGGGATGACAAGGTCGATGCCAAGCATCTCCTCGTCCGGGAACATCAGGCCGGCGTCGACGACGACGATGTCGTTGCCCTGCTCGATCGCCATCATGTTCTTGCCGATCTCGCCGACGCCGCCGAGCGGAATGATGCGCAGCGAGTCAGTCACGGAACAACGTCATCTGGTCGGCCGGCTTCTCCACCGCGGCCGCGACCTTCGCCGCGGGCGGCTCGGCCGCGAGGAACAGGGCGAGCGCGGCGAAATCAGCGACCAGCGCGGACCGCAGCGCGGGCTGATGCAGCGCCGCGGCGGGGTGATACATCGGGAAGATCGTCAGCGGTTCGCTTCCGGCCGTCCTCCGGACCTTTCCGTGGACGCGGGAAATGCTCTCATTCGGAAAGAACTTGTACATGGCGTGACGGCCGAGCGTGACGATCGAGCGCGGCTTCAGGATCTCGAGATGGCGGCGCAGCCACACATCGCACGCCGTCACCTCGTCGGGCAGCGGATCGCGGTTCTCGGGTGGCCGGTGCCGGACGACGTTGGTGATGAAGACCTTCGAGCGATCGAGCCCGATGCCGGCGAGGAGCTCGTCGAGCAGCTGCCCGGCGGCGCCGACGAAGGGGCGGCCCTGCATGTCCTCGTTGTAGCCCGGTGCCTCGCCGAGGAAGAAGATGCCCGATTCGCCGCTTCCCTCACCGGGGACGGCCTGCCGCGCGCTCCGGTTGAGGGGACAGGCGGTGCAGGCGCGGATCTCCGCGGCCAGCGCCCGGAGCGCGTCTTCGTTCATCCGGGCGAATTATGGGCCGCGCTCAAGGCTTCGTCGGCGCTTTCCGCGCGAGATACACCACATCGGTATACGGGCGCATGGGCATCTCGACGACGTCGACGACGAACCCGGCGCGCTCGAACATCGCGAGCGCCTGCTGGCGCTCCGGGAAGAAGAACCGCTCGCGGCCACCGCGGGTGAAGCCGAGGCTGACGGTCACCAGCTCCTGTGCGTAGGTGAGCGCGAAGCGGGGGTCGAGCCTGCGCTCCTGGGACTTGACCACCAGCGGGCCGCCCTCGCCCAGGGCGCTGGCCGCGTTCCGCAGCACCTGCTCCTGGTGCTCGAACGGAAGGAGGTAGAGCACGTCGACGATGGTCACGGCGTCGCACTTTGGCGGGGCGTCCGCGACGATGTCCCCCACCTCGAAGCGCAGCCACTGCGTGTCCCGGACGGCGCCGCGGGCGATCTCGATCTTTCGCGGGTCGAGGTCGATGCCCAGCACCCGGCGCGATGGCGAGCTCTCGCGCAGGACGCAGGCGAAGAGGCCGTGCCCGCACCCCAGATCGACGATGAAGCCCTTGTTGGGGACGTAGCGCTCGACGACGGCGAGGTCGGACAGGAACGCCCGGCCGCGCACGAAGAGACGCGCGCCGACCGAGGCATCGTTGTAGCGCTCGATGGCACGGTGCAGCGCGCCGGTGGCCGTGCTGCCGGGCATCAGCGCACCCGCCAGACGACGGCGTCGTGGCCGAGGGCCTCTTGCAGCAGCGGGTCCATCAGCAGCTCCAGGTCGTCCTCTCGCCCTTCGACCAGCGAGTCCGCGCGGCGGAGGGCCTCATCGGCGTACCCGGGATGGCTCCCCAGCTCCCCCACGCCTGGATAGGTGGCGAGCAGCGCGACCGCGGTGGCGTCGAGACGCGGACGCGTCGAGGTGAGATCGATGTACCAGCGGTTCCCCGGGATGCGGCGGTAGGCGAGCTCGCTCACCAGCGACGACACGTGGATCGCCGCGGTCCTACCGAAGAGCGCCCCGGTGAGGTGCGGCGAGCGCCCGCGGCGCACCCAGCGCGCGCCGAGCTCGCGCGCCAGCGACGCCACGACGGGTGCGACGGGCGGCATGAGGTGCACGTGGCGGTGGGAGTCCCAGGCGATCGCGGGAACGCCCCAGCCGCGCGCCCGCTCGACCTGGGCGCGGAGCTCGGTGGCGATGTCGCTTGCGCGCACGCGCCCAGTGAAGAGGCGCCTCGTGAGGGTGGACAAGGGGTGGAACTTTCCCTCGTGGTCGCAGAGCGTCGGCACGCTCGCAGGATCGCTCGCCGGCCATCCTCCCACGAGGTCGAAGTGCAGCCCGATCTCGAGATCGCGCTCGGCGCGCGCGACCGCCGCGCCCTCCGCGGATGCGGGAAAGGTCACCAGAAGGCTGGTCGAGCGCACGATCCCGTTGCGATGCGCCTCGAGGACTCCCCTGGTCACGCCGGCGGAGAGGCCGAGGTCGTCGGCCGTCACCACGAGCGTCATGCGTCGTACCTGCCCCGCAGCGCGTTGACGCGGATAAGGAAGAGGTCCCGGAGCATCTTCGGCGTCTCGCGCAGGAAGCTGACGCTCGTGACCCGGTCTTGGATCAGCGTGAACGGGATCTCGCGCACGCGGTAGCCGGCGCGGCGCGCGAGGAACAGCACCTCGGCGTCGAAGGAGAAGCCCTCGAGGCGCGAACGGCGGAAGAGATCCTTCGCCGCTTCCGCGGTGTAGGCCTTGCCGCCGCATTGCGTGTCGTTGACGCCGACGGGTACCAGCAGGTGCACGCAGCGCCGGAAGACCACGCCCAGGAGGCTCCTCCACCACGGCCGCCGCACGACTGAGCCCGGCACGTAACGCGATGCGACGGCGATATCGGCCCCGTCGCCGATGGCGCGGAGGAACTTGTCGACGATCTCCACGGGGATGGTGAGATCGGAGTCGAGGAAGATGATCGGGTCGCCCTTGGCCACGCGAATACCCTCGCGCACCGCGGCGCCCTTCCCGCGGTGCTCGAGGCCCAAATAGCGGTAGTCGAGGTGACCGCGCGGCAGCGTCGCCGCGGCGTCAGCGAACGACTTCGGGGTCGCGTCGGTCGAGCCATCGTCCGCGACGATGATCTCCGCCGCCAGGCCGCGTGAGATCAGGAACTCCGCGCATGTGGCGAGGCTCGCCGGTAGCCGGCGAGCCTCGTTGTATGCGGGAAGTACCAGGCTGAGCAGGCGTTAGCCGCGAGGCGGGCCGCTCCGGGGACGGAAGCCTCCGCCTCCGCCGCCAGGCCCGCGTCGGAAGCCGCCGCGGTCGCCGCCACCCTCGCGGTCTTGATAGCGCGCCCGCTCGGCACGCTGACGCTCCTCGTAGGAATTGCCGTTCTCCTCGGTGACCGCGCGGATCGAGAGATTGACCCGGCCCTGCCGGTCGACCTCGGCGATCTTCACCTTGACCGGGTCGCCGACCTTGACCACATCCTCGATGCGGTTCACGCGCTCGTTCGAGATCTCGGACACGCGGACCAACCCTTCCTTGCCCGGGAGGTACTCGACGAACGCGCCGATGCTCATGATGCGGGTGACCTTGCCGTCGAAGACCTCGCCGACCTCGGGCTCCTTGGTGATGCCTTCGATCATCGCGATGGCCTTCTGGCGGCCCTCCGGCTTCGCGCCGGTGATGCGGACCGTGCCGTCGTCCTCGAGCTCGATGGCCGTGCCGGTCTCGCTCTGGATCGCACGGATCATCTTGCCGCCGGGGCCGATGACCTCGCGGATCTTGTCCGGATGGATCTTGATGGTCTCGATGCGCGGCGCGTACTTGGACAGGTCCTCGCGCGGGTGGTCGATGACCTTGCGCATCGCGTCGAGGATGAAGAGGCGCGCTTCACGCGCTTGCATGAAGGCTTCGCGCATGATCTGGAGCGAGATGCCCTTGATCTTGATGTCCATCTGCAGACCGGTCACACCCTTGGCCGAGCCGCAGATCTTGAAGTCCATGTCGCCGTAGTGATCCTCGAGACCCTGGATGTCGGTCAGCACGGTGTGCTTGCCGTTCGCGGTCACGAGACCCATCGCGATGCCCGCGATCATCTCCTTGATCGGAACGCCCGCGTCCATGAGGGCGAGGGTCGAACCGCAGGTCGACGCCATCGACGACGAGCCGTTCGACTCGAGCGTCTCGGAGACCACGCGGATGGTGTATGGGAACTCTTCCTTGGTGGGCATGACCGGCACGAGCGAACGCTCCGCGAGCGCGCCGTGACCGATCTCGCGACGGCCCGCGCCGCGCATCATCCGGACCTCGCCGACCGAGAAGGGCGGGAAATTGTAGTGATGCATGTAGCGCTTCGTATCGACTGGCGAGAGCGTATCGATGATCTGCTCATCGCCTGACGGGCCGAGCGTCGCGACCGACAGCACCTGCGTCTGTCCGCGCGTGAACACGGCCGAGCCATGCGTCCGCGGGAGCACGCCGACCTCGATCGAGAGCGGGCGGATGGCCTTGGTGTCGCGTCCGTCGGGACGGAGGTTCTCCTCGGTGACGGCGCGGCGGAATTCCTCCTCGAGGACTTCCTCGTACTCCGCGGCGACCTCGTCCGGGGTGATCGCTCCCCCTTCGAGCGCGAACTTGGCGACCGCTTCGAGCTTCAGCTCGTCGAGGCCTGCCTCACGCTGCGCCTTGTCGGGGTTGCGGAGCTTCGCGCGCAGGCGCTCCTTGAGGAACGCCACCACGGGGGCGAGCTTGTTGGCGTCGGGCACGATGGCCGCGGGGACGAGCTTCGGCTTGCCGGCCTGACGGCGAAGCTCTTCCTGCGCGGCGCAGATCTCCTTGATGCCTTCCTGCGCCAGGGCGAGGGCGTCGATGAGGACGTCCTCGCTGACCTGGTTCGCGCCTGCCTCGATCATCATCACCGAGTCGCTGGTACCTGCGACGACGAGGTCGAGGTCGCTTTCCAGGAGCTGCTGGATCGTCGGATTCAGTGTCAGCTTGCCATCGACCGTGCCGACGCGGACGCAGCCGATGGGACCCTCGAACGGCGCGTTGGAGATGTGCAGCGCGGCCGACGCGGCGTTCACCGCGAGGATGTCGTACTCGTTCTCCTGGTCGGCTGACCACGCCGAGACGATGACCTGGACGTCGTTCTTGAAGCCCTTCGGCCACAGCGGCCGGATCGGGCGGTCGACGAGACGCGCGGTGAGGATGCCTTCCTCCGAGGGGCGGCCCTCACGGCGTGGAAAGGACCCCGGGATCTTGCCCGCGGCGTAGAGGCGCTCTTCGAAGTCGACGGTGAGCGGGAAGAAGTCGATGCCGGGCCGCGTCGTCTTCGCGACGGTGCCGGCAGCGAACACGATGGTGTCGCCATAACGGACGGTGACCGCGCCTCCGGCCTGCTTCGCGTACTTGCCGGTCTCGAAGGTCAAGGGCTTGCCGTTGATGGTCGCGGTCGCTTGGGAAACTGCCATGAATATCTGTTGTGGGTGCGCGTCCTATGAAAAGACCCAGGCCCCTGCCTGGGTCATTCGCATCGCGGGCTCGTTACCGCCGCAGACCGAGGCGCCCGATGATCGCCTGATAGCGCTCGGGGCTCTTCTGATGCAGGTATGCGAGCAAGCGCCGCCTCTGTCCGACCATGCTGAGCAAGCCGCGACGGCTCGAGTTGTCGTGTCGGGCCGCGCGAAGATGCTCGGTCAGGTGCTTGATGCGCTCCGTGAGCAGTGCGATCTGGACTTCTGGGGAACCGGAGTCCTTGTCGTCGCGACGGTACGTCGCGATCAGCTCACGCTTGGGGTTGGTCGTGGCGGACGTCACCCACTGTCCTTTCTCTGATCCTTAGGATCTTTTATTCGAGGAAAGTGTACCCGATATGGCGGGCTACAGGCCGAGCGCCTTTCGCGTCTCGACGACGTCCCTCTCGATCTGTGCCGCAAGCTCTGCGGCGCTCGAAAAGCGCAGCTCGTCACGCAACCGCTTCACGAACTCCGCTCTCACGCGATCGCCATACAGGTCCCCGCTCCAATCGAGGAGGAATGCCTCGAGGCGGCGCTCCCCCGCCCCGAACGTCGGACGGACGCCCAGGCTCGCCGCGGCCCCGAACCGTTTCCCATTCACGTGCGCCCAGACCGCATAGATGCCGTCGCGCGGCAGGAGCCGGCTTGGCGGAACGGCGAGGTTCACGGTCGGGAAGCCGAGCGCGCGCCCACGCTTGTCGCCGTGCTCGACCAGGCCGGTCACTGCGTAGCGACGGCCGAGCAGCCGCGCCGCCTCGTCGACGTCTCCCGCGAGGAGCGCGTTGCGGATGCGCGTCGAGCTCACGACCTCTCCGCCGATGCTCACCGGCGGCGGGTTGTGGACGTTGAAGCCCAGCTTTTTCCCGAGGTCCGCGAGCGTGCGCACATCGCCCGACCGGTCCTTGCCGAACTGGAAGTCGTGGCCCACGCAGACCTCGCGCAGGTCGCCGGCCGCGCAGAGGCGGCGCGCGAACTCCTCGGGCGTCAGCGCAGCGAACTCAGGGGTGAACTGGAAAACGACCACCGCCTTCGCGCCCGCGTCCTCCAGCAGCGCGCAGCGCTCGTCGACGTCCGAGAGCGATGACGGTGGAGCGCCTGGTGCGAGGACCTCGATCGGCAGCGGATCGAACGTCGCGGCCATCGCCGTGGCGCCCGCAGCCTGCGCGCGCAAAGAGACGGAGTGCACGAGGGCCTGGTGGCCGACGTGCACTCCGTCGAAGACTCCGATCGCCAGATGGAGCGGGCCCCTTGGCCAGCCCTCGAAGTCGCGGAGGACGGTCACGCAAAGAGGTTACGTCGCGGTCATGGAGCCGTTCCGTCGTGGCGGATCACCGAGGCCTGCCCGGTGCACGAGACGCTGGTCGCGCTGAGCGTCTTGAAGTTCGGGTAGTAGGGCGTGGGATCCATATTGAAGTAGGGCCGCATCTCGGCGAACGGGATGGTCCAGTTGCCCGCGGGCACGTCGATCCGCGTGTAGCGACCGAACGCGAGGATTCCGGAGCCCGTGTCCACCGTCGCTCGAGTTGTTCACGTAGACGGGCGTCGCGCAGGCGCCGGTCGTGTCCGGGCACTGCGTCCGTTACTCGACCGCGACGGGGCTCGGCTCCACGACAGATTCCGGTGTGATCTCGATTGATGCGGCGGGCACCATAGCGCTCGCGGTACGGCGCCGTCGCCGGGATCGCATTGGTACTTTCGCCTCATGCCGTAGGAAAGGCACCGGGGTCGCGACGGCGAGGATGTAGCCGAGGTAGTTCCCCTGGAAGTAGCGGCCAAAGAACAGGAACGCGAGCAGCGTGATCGCGTAGCCGCTGAGCAGCACCGCGAGCGTCGGCTCGCGCCACAGCCGGCGGATCCACCACATCGCGATCGGTGTCGCGACGAGGATCTCGATGAGCGCGAACGGGAAGTCCGCCTGCCGGTACTCGATGACGCCGAGCGCGAGCAGCAGTGCCGAGAAACCCATGCCGCTGATCGGATACGTCCACGCCGCGCCGCCGGCGTTGTAGCGCACGACGTCGTCGTAGAAGGCGGCGAAATCGTTCACCAGAAATGGCACGAACGTGACGGCGAGGAGCACAGCCGCGGGGATCACGGGCCGCAGCGCCGCCATCGCCTCGCGGAACGTCTTCGGCTTGCGCGTCGCGACGAGATAGACCGCGAGGAACGGCAGGAAGAACAACGCGTGGAGCTTGGCGGCCGCGGCGGCCGCGATGGCCAGCGATCCCCAGGTGCGGCGTTCGCGCTGCAACAGCACGATGCCCGCGAAAAGGAACAGCAGGACGAAGAAGTCGTTCCGTCCCTCCACCACGAACGGGAAGAGCTGCGGGTTGAGCGCGACCAGCGCGGTCAGAGCGAGGCGATTCTCCGGACGCCTCACCAGCAGCGGCACGACTGCCAGCGTCGCGAGATACGCGGGCAGGTAGAGGTAGCGCTGGTCCCAGAAGAGCCCGATGTGATCGAAGAGCCAGACGAACGGCGTGGTGATGAGGAACAGCGAGGGGAAGTAGGTGAGGTGATACAGCGCGGGGTTGTTCACCATCGGCCAGTAGAAGAGCGGCGTGTCGAGGTAGTCGGCCACGTAGGGGTTCTGGCCGAGCAGCAGCTTGCGCGCCGCCCACTCGATCATCAGCGCGCCGTCGTGGATGTACGTGTAGGGCCGGCCGGTCTCGCGCAGCACGATCGAGGCGATGGTCGGCGCGACGACGAACGACGCGACGATCGCCGCGAGGTGCACCGCGCGCTGCCGGACGGTGAACGCCGGACCCGAACGGTGATCGCGCACCGCGTACAGCACGGCCAGCGATCCGCAGGCGATCAGGAAGACCGCGTCCCAGCCGGCCGGGAACAGCCGCCACAGCGGGCGGTCGGTGGTGTCGGCGACCGTCGTGTGGTTGGCGAAGAGGAGGAGCCAGTTGGCGACGCCGACCGACGCGATGACGCGTGCATCGATCGAAAGCGTCCGCCAGAACTGAAGCCCGGCGCGCGTCGCGCGCTCGAGGGCTCTCGCGATCATGCCGTCCCCTCTGGTCTCGTCAGTTTATCGGCGCTCACCGTGAGATACCGCGGATCGAGGGCGAGCAGTTCATCACCCACCCGCCTCAACAGAGCGAGGGCGGCGTCCGTGTCGAGGCGACGCAGTTCCTCGATGCCGATGGCGCCGGAAAGATCGAGCGCTCCGACCGCGAGGCGGCGCAGCGCGGCCAGGTGCGCCGCGGATCCGGCCGCGCGCCCGATGTCGCGCGCCAGAGAGCGCACGTAGGTTCCTGACGAGCACACCACGAGCAGCCCGAGGTCAGCCTCTTCCGACCAGCGCGTCACGTCGAGACGCAATACCTGCACCTCGCGCGCCGCGAGCTCGACCGCCTCCCCGGCCCTCGCCCGCGCGTACGCCGGGCGGCCGCTCACCTTCACCGCCGCATAGGCCGGCGGACGTTGCGAGATGACACCGCGAAATCCGGACAGCGCGGCTTCCGCGTCATCTCGAGCAGGCGCCGGCGACTCGCGCGTGACTTTTCCCTCGCGGTCATCGGTCGTCGTCTCCGTACCGAACCGCACGACCGCGGCATAGACCTTCGTCGCGGTGTGCAGCCGCTCGACGAACTTGGTCGCCGGTCCGACGAGCACCGGCAGGACCCCCGTCGCGAGCGGGTCGAGCGTGCCACCGTGTCCGACCTTGCGGACGGCGAACACGCGCCGGCTCACTGCGACGACGTCGAATGACGTCCAGCCCTCGGGTTTGTCGACAGCGAGAACGCCCGTGACCGGGCGTTCCCGTGTCTGCTCGCTCAAAGCCTCGTTGTCACTCGGCTACAGGACTCGCTCCTCGCGGCGGAGCCGCTCGTCGCTCGACTCGGCTCCCAGCGCCTCGCGCGCCGCGGCGAGGATCGGCTCTCGGACTTCAGCGAGGGTTCCCTTGATCAGCGCGCCCGCGGCGCGGACGTGTCCGCCGCCGCCCCAGCGCGACATGAGCGCCGCCGCGTCCACCGCCGGCGCCCACGCCGACGTGCGGCAGGAGACCTTCACCGCGCCGTCCTGTTCGTTGAACAGCAGCGCGACGCGAAAGCCGTTCGAACGAGCGACCTGCTCGACCAAGCCGGTGATGTCCTCGTCGCGCGCATCCGCTTCGCGGAAATCGTCGGGCCCGAGCTGGGTCCAGACGAGGGTGCCGCCGAGCTCGCGCTTCATGCGTGCGAAGGCGAGGCCCCACAGGCGGAGCGCCTCGAACCGCTTGTTCCGGAAGATGTTGTACGTGATGGCCTGCAGGTCGGCGCCCGCATCGCGCAGCCGCGCCGCGCGGTCGAGCGCGCGCGCGTCGGTCGAGGGGAACTGGAACGACCCCGTGTCGGTCATGATCCCGATCAGCGCAGCCGTGGCCATCTCGGGCGTCCACGGCGTGCCGAGCGCGTCGATCACGCGCGAGACGAGCTCCGCCGATGCGGCCGATGTCACGTCGACCAGGTTGACCCGCGCGAAGTGGTCGTTGGAGGCGTGGTGATCGATGTTCAGCGTGCGCGGGCCTGCCGGCAGCGCGAACTTGGCGCGCTCGATCGAGCCGAAGTCCACCGTCACGACCAGATCGACGTCGGCGCGTGGCGGCTGGCTCTGGAAGCGATCGGCGTAGTGGAGGAACTTTGCGCCCTCGGGCACCGGATCGGCACAGTGGAGGGTGACGCGCTTGCCGAGGGCTTCCAGCGCGAGACCCAGCGCGATCGCCGAGCCGATGGTGTCAGGGTCGGGATCGCGGTGCGACACGATGGCCACGGTCTTCGCGCCGCGCAGTTCCGCGACCGCGCCGCGCATCTGCTCGTCGAGCGGTGCAGGTGTCGTCACGAGCCCTTCTCCTGCTCGCGCGCCTCGCGGAGCAAAGAGGAGATCCGCGCCGCTTGCTCCGCGGACCGGTCGTTCACGAAGCTGAGCTCGGGCACGTAGCGCAGGTCGGTCCGCGAGCCGACCTCGTGGCGGAGGTAGGCCTTCGCCTCCTCGAGCGCGGTCATGGTGCTGGCGATCTGGTCATCGTCCCCGAGGACGCTCACATGCACCTTCGCGCTGCGCAGGTCGTCGGTGATCTCGACCGCGGTGACCGTGGAGAACCCGATGCGGGGATCGCGCAGCTCCTCGCTGATGATCGTGCCGAGCTCGCGCTGAAGCAGCGCGTTCACCCGATCAGCCCGCTTGAAGCTCATTCGCGGGCTTTGGCCTGCACGACGAAGGCCTCGATCGCGTCGCCGACGAGGACGTCGTTGGTGCCATCGAGGACGATGCCGCACTCGAGCCCGGCGTTGACCTCGCGGACGTCGTCCTTCACGCGACGCAGCGAGCCGATGGATCCTTCCCAGACCGGGACGCCACCGCGGATGAGGCGGGCCTTCGCGCCGCGGCGCATCACGCCGTCGAGCACGATGCAGCCCGCGATCGTGGTCTTGCCCGCGGTGAAGATCTGACGCACCTCGGCGTGACCGAGGATGCTCTCGACCATCTCCGGCTCGAGCATGCCGGTGAGCGCCTTCTGCACATCGTCGAGCAGCTCGTAGATGACCTTGTACTGGCGCACGTCGACGTTCGTCGACTCGGCCGCGCGGCGCGCAGGCGCCTCCATCTTGGTGTTGAAGCCGATGACGACCGCACCGGACGCCGCGGCGAGCGTGAGGTCGGACTCGGTGATGTCGCCCACGCCGTCGTGGATGATCTGGAGGCCGACCTCCTGTTGCGGGACCTTCGCGATCGCGCCTTTGATGGCCTCGAGCGAACCCTGCACGTCGGCCTTGAGGACGATCTTGAGCTCCTTGGCCCGGCCCTCCTTGATCTGCGCGAACATCTCGTCGAGGGTCGCGGGTCGCTCCGAGCCGGTGCCTGCGCGCTCGCGCTCGTTCTGCGCGACCAGCGCCTTCGCGGTCTTCTCGTCGGGGACGGCGCGGAACACATCGCCCGCCTCGGGCACGTTGGGTAGGCCGAGGATCTCGACCGGCCGAGAGGGCTCCGCCCGGCCGACGCTCTTGCCCTTGTCGTCGGTCATGGCGCGCACGCGCCCGAAGGTCACCCCCGCGACGACGAGGTCGCCGCGCTCGAGCGTGCCGTTCTGCACCAGGATCGTCGCGACCGCGCCGCGGCGCGCATCCATGTGCGCCTCGACGACGTGTCCGACCGCGGGACGGTCGGGGTTCGCCTTGAGCTCGGCGACGTCGGCGACGAGGAGCACGACCTCGAGGAGCTCCTCGATGCCCTGCTTCGTGCGCGCGGAGACCGGGACGAGCGGCGTGTCTCCGCCGTACTCCTCGATGGTCACGTTGTGCTCCGCCAGCTGGGACTTCACCTGGTCCGGGTTGGCGTCGGCCTTGTCCATCTTGTTCAGGGCCACGACGATCGGGACGCCCGCCGCCTTCACGTGCGAGATCGCTTCGATGGTCTGTGGCTGCACGCCGTCGTCCGCCGCGACGACCAGCACCGCGACGTCGGTCAGCTGGGCGCCGCGGGCACGCATCGCGGTGAACGCCTCGTGCCCCGGCGTGTCGAGGAACGTGATCTTGCGACCGTTCTTCTCGATCTGGTATGCGCCAATGTGCTGCGTGATGCCGCCGGCCTCGCGCGAGGTGACGTTGGTCGAGCGGATCGCGTCGAGCAGGCTGGTCTTGCCGTGGTCGACGTGCCCGAAGATCGTGACGACCGGTGGACGGGTCTTGAGGTTCGCCGGGTCGTCCTTGGTCCAGAGCTCGGCCTTGATCGGCGCGACCTCGTCGGCCGTCTCGGCGGGCGCGGGCGCCTCTGCCTCGGCGGTCGTCTCGATGCCGAGCTCGGTGGCGACGAGCGTGGCGGTGTCGAAGTCGATGGTCTCGTTGACCGAGGCCATCATCCCCATGCCGACGAGCTTCTGGATGACATCGACCCGGCTGACGTCGAGGAGCGTCGCCAGATCGCGGACCAGCACGGTCTTCGGCAGGACGACCGGCGGACGGCCGTTCGCGCCGAGCACCACCGGCGCCGCAACGGGCTCCGGAGCGGGCGCGGGTGCCTGGGGTCGCTGCGGCCGGCGTCCCCGTGGACGCGGACCGCGCTGCGGCGGCAGCCGCCGTGGTCGTGCCTTCGGCATCAGCGCTTCTCCAATCTTGCTCTATCTCTCGTTGTCACTCGAGTTATGGATTCGCTCCTCGCGGGTCAACCGCTCGTCGCTCACCCATGCTCATCTTGCTCTATCTCTCGTTGTCACTCGAGTTATGGATTCGCTCCTCGCGGGTCAACCGCTCGTCGCTCACCCATTCTCACCTTTGCCGCATCGGTCATCTCTTGGCGCAGCCGTTCCGCGGTGTTCGCGTCGATCGTCACTTCAAGGGCCCGCGCGAGCGCTCCTTCGCGCAGTCCGCGGTCGAGGCACGCGGGGTCCGGATCACAGTAGGCGCCGCGACCGGCCACCTTGCCACGGAGGTCCACCGAGAGCTCGCCCGACGCAGCGCGCACGATGCGCACCAGGTCGCGCTTCGCCCTGACGGACCGACAGGCCACGCAGGTCCGCTGCGGAAGCGGACGAGCCTGCGCCGCGCCTGTCGCGCTAACGGCGCTCCTTCTTTTTCTTTCCTCCGAGGAGCGCGCGGTCCTCCTCATCCAGGTCCTCCTCGTCGGCGAGCGCGGACTCGGCCTCGACCTCCGCGACGAGGTCGTGGTTCAGCTCGGCGTCCTCCGTCTCGGCCGGCGCGACGGCCTCGACCTCGACGGTCTCGACCTCCGGCTCCGGCTCGGGCTCGAGCTCGGCGCGCACCTCCGACTCGCTGCGGATGTCGATGCGCCAGCCCGTGAGCTTCGCGGCAAGGCGGGCGTTCTGGCCCTCCTTGCCGATGGCCAGCGACAGCTGGCGATCTGGGACGACCACATATGCCGTCTTGTCGTCCGCGACGATGTCGACGCGTACGACGTGCGCCGGCTCGAGGGCGTTCGCGACGTACTGCTCGGGCTTCTCCGACCACTCGATGATGTCGATCTTCTCGCCACCCAGTTCGTTCACGATCGCCTGCACCCGCAGGCCGCGCTGGCCGATGCACGCGCCGCGCGCGTCGATGCCAGGCTGACGAGCGCGCACCGCGACCTTCGTCCGCGAGCCCGCCTCGCGCGCGAGACCGACGATCTCCACCTGTCCGTGATAGATCTCCGGGACCTCGAGCTCAAAGAGGCGCTTGACCAGCGCCTTGTGCGCGCGGCTGACGATGATCTGCGGGCCGCGCAGGGTGCGCCGTACCTCGAGGACGACCACCTTGCGGTGCTGCCCGATGAAGTAGCGCTCGTGCGAGGCCTGCTCGCTGCGCGGCAGGATCGCCTCGGCCTTGCCGAGCTCCATGATCGCGGAGCCGGCCTCGAACCGGCTGATCTGACCGTTGATGATGTCGCCCTCGCGGTCGGCGTACTCGGCGAAGACCTGCTCGCGCTCCGCCTCGCGCAGCGACTGTTGGATGACCTGCTTCGCGGTCTGCGCGCCGATGCGCCCCAGTGCGGCAGCCGATTCCTCGAGCGGCACGATGTCGCCCAGGACGGCGTCCGGCTTGATGCGCTGCGCGGCCTTCAGCTCGATCTGGAGCTTGGGGTCCTCGACCTTCTCGACGACGGTCTTGAGGAGGTAGACCTTGAACGCGCCGGTCTGGATGTCGACCTTGACGTCGATGTTCTCTTCCGCGCCGTAGGCGCGCTTCAGGGCCCGGGCGATGATGTCGCCCACGACCTCTTTGGGGAGACCCTTCTCGGCGGAGAGCTG
>WNFB01001029.1_pt1 | contig 23546 bp, 14 predicted proteins | sample 5400501 | NCBI WGS metagenome assembly WNFB01 (sample SAMN13153341, study PRJNA577476) | soil metagenome | isolation source: 200 cm saprolite under Douglas fir tree site 2 hole 1 | place: USA:California | collected 2015-04-18 | reverse complement strand
TGGACATACTCCCCTATCCATCGAGGAGGACATACCCTGGAAATGCCGGCGGCTGGTAGTCGGCACCGGAGCGTATGGAAGGCTGCCGGTGATGAAAGAAGTGAAGCGCGAAGCGGAGCGCCGCAAAGTCGAATTGCTCGTGGTCCCAACGCCCAAAGCCATTGAAGCCTTGGAGCAGGGCGCCGAGGAGACGAACGCGATCCTCCACGTGACGTGCTGAGTTTACCCTGAGTTTACCCTGATTCGCTATGGGCGTGACTGTAGAGCATAATACCGGCGATCCGGAGTTGCAGCGGGATGTGGTCGCGATCATCGAGCACGTGCTTTCGGATCGGCCTGGGGACTGGCGGGTCTCAATTATCGGCTCGCGGGGAAGCGACCGCTGGGAGATGACAAAGCGGGGCAGTATGGCAATAGGTGTAGCGTGACAATATACGAAAGGTGCTGCACCAGCGCCTTTCACTGCGTGTCTTCCAGTGCGATCTTGGGCTGCTCGGATCTCGTGCGTTGCGGCCCGCCGTGACGACTTGCTGAACCATTAAGATTGCAACAGACGGCGCTTCAGCCAGCGACCACTGCGTGCGCCTACCGAGGTATGATCTCGGTCAACGCCCACTCAATTCGATCCACTTCTTCACGAATCACCCGGATCGCTTGCTGATTGCTCGGACCGGGCACGGGTGTGATTGCTTCTACCGCCTGACGAATCTTGCAGTTGCGATCCCGAATCAAGTTGATTCTCGCGGAGGCCTCCATTCGGTATTGGTAAATCCTTCTAGCCAGTTTCGTAGTCATCCAGGCGAACGCTAGCCCGAAGAACATCTCGATTGGAAGACGATCGGTTGCTCCATCGAAATCGAGGAACGCGAATCGATACACGGCTTCGCCAAGACCTAGTGAAGCGAATATCACTCCCATCCCAATCAATCCAAGCGTCAAGCGGTCATTGGGTCGAAGTGCCACAGACGATTGCTCACTGCCACAGTTTTGCGCGAATGCCATTGCTCCCCCAATGTGATGTGAGAGTTTTATTATTTTATGCCGAATCGCTTTTTGTGAACAACTTGTGAGCCGGGACTTCCATTGAAATCTGCAAGGTACCCCTTTTGTCGGACACGGTTGTCCTGATTAAGGCGGGGTTCGACCTTTTGTAAGCTCGTGATGCCGCGCCGCGAAAACCGCAGGCGGCGGCCCTGCTGGCTACGCTGTAAGGTTGTTCCCACTACTGCCCTCTCCTCCAGGCAAGTGCCCCAAGACCTCGGCGATCAGCAAAGAGTGTCCTACCGCGGCACGGCCGCCGAACTGCGCGAAGTGCTGCGCGAAGTGCTGGACCACCTGGCCTCGGGAAGTGCTGAAAACGATCAAGCCGGAGAAGGACCAGAGAGGCCCCAAGATGAAGCAAAAGGCAATCTTCATCCTGAAGGCCCGCGGCGTCGGCGAGACTGCACGCAAAACCGCTGGCGATGCGGTCGGAGCCGTTGAGGATAGCGTCGGGTCGCTTGCGCGTTCGGTTTACACCCGCGGTTCCGTCTCCACTCACGTCGTCACCACGCGCAATGAGGTTCTCACCCTCAAGGGCTACGCCGACGCCGTGATTGCCGATCTCCTGCAAGTTCATTAAGTAGCGCAGTTTCCGCGCACAGAAATACCCGTGAGAGACACGGCACTGGCGCTCGCGTATTATTCCTATCGCGCAACTGAGTGCACGCATAGAGGGGAAACACGGCAGAAAGGTTACAATCCTAGATTTTTCTGCCGGCAGAACGCGGGCGCTACAAAGATGTCAACAGAGCCAGATAGCTTCTAGTCAGCGCTGATAGGTGCCCATCAGCTCGGCCTTAGCCAGTATGTGACCTTGCATGGCCTGCTCCACGTCCTGCTTGCTGGCGCCCGGCTTCAAGTTGAGCATTTTGTCCAAACGGTCACCATGTAACCATCGATGTGTGGAGGATGAACCCCAAACGGTGAACGAGAGGGAGCTTTTGAGAGCACAGTTGCCTGTTTGTCAACACCTGAGAGTATGCTTTCCGGTTGCTGCACGGTCGGTTAGCGTTCCCGCTGCTGTTTATGAGATGGGTTGTAGTGTACTGAGCGGCCCCGATCTCTTCATAACCGATCTGCGACACGGCAAATCGCGAGATTTGCAGCCCGTCCGGGGTGGATTGAAGCGGGGCTTCCGTAAGGTGCCTTGACAGCCCGCTACCATTCAAGAGCCTGGTCGACGCGCGCTTCGTGAAGAGCAAGTATAGGAAGCTGTCAACACGCTGAATCAAGCTTATATTTATTATGATTTAATCACAGACTACTTCTCGCGGTTTGTGCAGAGCAAGAATCTTCTTGAAGTGAGTTGTCGTTGGCCCAATGAAAGGATTTGGGAAGGCAGTGGCTAGGGGCGATCCATCACTCCGTCAGTGGGGATACATCGTGGTCTTGTTCAGCATTCTTCCTTCCGCCCTAGCCCAGAAGGCACAGAAGTTGATTTCTAACGCGGCCAGTGCGGTTCAAACTGCAGGTTCGCCGCCGGAGACGGCAAAGTTCAACGATGCAACTTCCACGTTAGGTATAAACTTCGAGTACATCGCATCGCACACATCCAAGAAGTACCTGATTGAGACGATGGGATCGGGCGTAGCATTGTTTGACTACGACAACGATGGACGTCTGGACATTTTTGTGGTCAATGGAGCGTCCCTCAGCGATCCGACGCCGAAAGGAACCATTCCGCAGAAGGCAGGTCCCAAGGATTGGAATCGGCTTTACCATCAAAAGAGCGATGGCACGTTTGAAGACGTAACGGAAAGAGCCGGACTGCAGGGCGTGGGCTATGGCATGGGAGTTGCGGTGGGAGATTACGACAATGATGGGTTTGAAGATTTGTATGTAACCGCCTACGGAGGGAACAAGCTTTATCACAACAACGGAGACGGAACATTTACCGATGTGACAGAAAAGGCCGGCGTTGCTGGGAGTGGTTGGTCCACGAGCGCGGCATGGGTGGACCTGGACGGCGATGGATTGCTTGATTTAATTGTGCTTCGATATCTGCAGTGGGACTTTGAAGATATCTGGTGCGGCGAGCGCAGAGAAGGCTACCGAGCATACTGCCATCCAGATAGTTTCCACGCGATTGCGCCACTCGTCTACCACAACGATGGTAAGGGGCACTTCACGGAAATTGCGGAGAAAGCCGGCTTTGGGCTTCCGGGCAAGGGTTTGGGGATTGCTTTCGCGGATTATGACCGCGACGGCCGGCTCGACTTCTTTATCGCCAACGACTCGATGCCCGAATTTCTTTATCACAACAAAGGAGGCGGCAGATTCGAGGAAGTTGCATTGGATTCAGGCGTCGCCCTAAATGGTGAAGGCCATTCCTATGCAGGCATGGGCGTGGATTTTGCGGATTATAACAACGATGGTCTGCCGGACTTAGTCGTGACCGACCTGGCCAGCCAAATGTACGCCCTCTACCGCAACAATGGTGATGGCACCTTCACCTACGATAGTTATCCTTCAGGAATCGGACGCATGACCATGAAGCACTCCGGTTGGGGCGTGCGTTTCCTGGATTATGACAACGACGGATGGAAGGATCTGCTTATCACCCAGGGGCACGATTTGGATACGATCCAATTGACTTTTCCGGACCTTCGCTATAAGGAGCCCATGCTACTAGCAAGAAATACCGGCAAGGATTTCGTAGATGTTTCGGCAGAAGCCGGAGAGGTTTTTCGAAACGCATGGGTGGGACGCGGCCTGGCGATCGGTGACATTGATAATGACGGCCGATTGGACGCTGTGGTGACCACCAATGATGGAAGCATGCACGTTTTACATAATTCGACGCAGACCCAGAACCATTGGTTAACTTTGGAGCTTGTGGGACACCAGAGCAACCGGGATGCGATCGGGGCAGAAGTAAAGGTGGTAACTGCGAAGGGCTCCCAGTGGGCCACGGTAACGACCGCAGGCAGTTATCTTTCTTCGAGTGACAAACGCGTACATTTCGGTCTTGGATCGGAGGCGGTGTCACGAACAATCGACATTCGTTGGCCGAGTGGGATTCGTCAAACGCTCAGAGACATCCGTGGGGATCAGATTCTTCAGGTACAGGAACCTTCGGCCGACGCTGCCGAAAAGAGCCCTCCCAGATAAGCCACTCAATCTCTTAGGATGGATTTCTTCCTTCACTCAAGATTTCTTCGGGGGCGCCGCGACGGAAGTACCAGATTCCTCTTTTAGTGTGTTAATCGTGTCTACGGATAAATTATCGAAAGACTCAATGAGCCCACTGGGCCAGCGCACTTGCACCGCATCTAGTTTTGTGGCGGAACCCAGGCCGAAGTGCACTCTCAGATCATTTTGGGAAATGTAACTCGAACCGCTACGTACTTCATCTACTAGAGTTCTCTTTCCAACTTTAACCGTGATCTTTGCGCCGATCCCGTCGCGATTGGATCGGGTGCCCACCGTTTTGAAGGCGACCCAGTGGTTGCCGGAATGCACCGTGTTCACCAAGAGGCTCGGTTTAGCGTAAACATTGACAATGACGACTGAAAGCTGGCCATCGTTCCACAAATCACCCACTGCCAGGCCGCGCGCCGAGGAAACTGCGTTGATCCCGGGTCCCGCGGTTGCGGAGATGTCGGTGAAGGTGGCATTGCCGTTGTTATGGTAAAGAAGACGCGGCTCCAGGTACCCGCTGCCCAGGTGAAACTTGTCGACCTCCGGATAGACATGCCCGTTGGCGAGAATGAGATCAGGCCAGCTGTCATTGTCGAAGTCGAAAAACATGGTGCCCCAGCCCAGGTATTGAGTATGCAGACCGAGTCCCGCGACGAAAGTAACATCGAAAAAAATTCCTTCTCCATCATTGCGGTAGAGGACCGGGGTATCATCGGAGAAGTTGGTCTTAAAAATGTCGAGACGGCCGTCGCCGTTGTAATCGGCGATGGAGGTGCCCATTCCCGCCTGTTCGCGGCCATCTTCGTTGAACGCCACCCCCGCCGTTACTGCAACGTCGGTGAAGGTGCCGTCGTGATTGTTGTGATAGAGAATGCTGGGCGTGCTGTCGCAAGCGACGTAAATATCCGGCCAGCCATCATCGTCGAAGTCGAAGGTGGAAACGCTGAACGCGTAGTGACCGTTGGTCCGGTCAATGTGAGCCTTGGTGCTGACGTCTGTGAAGGTGCCGTCACCACGATTCTCATATAGGATATTTTTAGCACCCGGCAGACCGCGTGGTCCGCACATCACGGCCACACCCTTCCACACGCAGGAACTACCCTCGCCCGGGACCGGAGTGGTGGAAGGATTGAAGTCCACATAATTAGCGACCATCAGATCCAGGCGGCCGTCGCGGTTGTAATCGACGAACGCACATCCGGTTCCCCAGGCTTTTCCTGTTCCGGCCACTCCAGCCTTTTCGGCCACATCCGTGAATACTCCATGGTCATTGTGATACAGGCGATTTTTCCCGTAATAGGTGACGTACAAATCTTCCCAACCATCATTGTCATAGTCACCGGCGCATACTCCCTGGCCCCATCCCGTCGCGATCAACCCGGCCTTCGCGGTGACATCGGTGAAGGTCCCGTCATGGTTGTTGTGATAGAGATGATTGGTGGGAGCCTGGTCCGGCGGAAACCCTTCGAGCGTGGTCCCGTTCACGACAAAAATATCCGGCCATCCGTCGTTGTCATAGTCAAAGATGGCCACGCCCGTCCCGGTGGTTTCAATGATGTACTTCTTGGTATCAACGCCGCCAAAAACATTCAGTGCTGTCAGCCCGGCTTTGTCCGCGACGTCGATGAAATTTGCGATGCTCGGATGGTCGTCAACTTTCTGCGGCGAAGTCTGAGAAGTCAGAGGGTTGCTGAACAGCAGAATCACTACCGCGGGCCACAGCGATATTTTGTGGACGAGCCTTCTATCGGCCCGCGAACAGACATTGCTCACGTTCACCTCAGATGCGGCGAATCGACACTGGATTTTGGGAGGCACGCGAGCAGATGATTCATCGCTGCAACCTCACAGAGAACAAGACAAAGTGCGAATGGCGCATCGAAATATTTTCCCCAATTAGAGAGTAGGTTGCGGTTTCAACCGGGTCAAGTCGCCGGGCTCGACTGGTCGCTACTTTTCCGCACCCTCGGCCGGAGCTTGCCATTGCGGAACGATGAAGTCACCAACAAGATCCGCCGCGGCAGAAATCGGAGCTTCTGTGAATGCCTCGGCGAACTTCACCGCATTTTTCGCGTCGCCTGCACGGCGATAGGCTTGACTTAGGAGTCGCGTGACCTGCCGGTCACTCGGATTAAGGCGAAGCGCGTGCTGGAGTTCGGCGATGCCTTCGTTTACTTGACCCTGGGCGAGCTCCATCTTTCCCAAATTCATGTGGGCTTCCGCGCTACTTGAATTCAATTGCACGGCCTCCCGAAAAGCGAGCAACGCTTCCGACGGCTTCCCCGCGCGATCAAGAGCCAGTCCTCGAAAATAGCTGATCAAAAACTTTGATCCCAACTTTTTCTCAGCATCGCCAAGCTCAGCGGCAGCTTCCTCGGCGCGGCCGGTTCTCAGTAACACCTGCGCCAATCCGATGTACCCCGTCGGAAGCGGATCGCCCGCGGCCACGAGGTCGCGAAACACACTTTCCGCCTCCGCATAACGGCCTGCGGCCAAGTAGGCTGCACCCAGCCGCAAGTGCAAAGCGTAAGACTTTGGGTTGGCGGCAAGACCACTCTGAACCGCTTTGATGGCTTCGGGAGGGCGGTTCAGTTCCATCAACTCACGCGTCAAGTTGAGCCAGTGCTCCTCCTCGCCGGGCGCGAGGTTCGCAGCCTGCCAAAATGCATTCACGGACCGTTCGCCCTGCTTCAGATGGGCATAGGCGATGCCCATCACCGACCAAGCTTGCGCCGGTCCGGGAGACCCTGAAACTGCCGGGCGTAGAGTTTCGATATTGACGAGAGCTTGTGCGACAGCCTTTTCATAGTTTCCGGCAAGCAGGTAAGCCAACGCCAGATCAAATTGCGCCCACGCTGCCGGGGCTCGGGAATGGCCGCTATTTAGTTTCTCGATGAGGCTGATCGCAGAGTCGTTCTCGCGGATGGAGAGAAGCAAGGAAGCCACCTGGATCGATTGCGCATCACTCAGGGACGCTCGCGCGAGTTGGTCGAGGGATTTGCGCGCATAGTCTAAGCGTCCTAAAGAGATGTATCCGGTGGTGGCTTGAATCAAGAACCCGGGATCGGCAGGCAACGGTTGATGGGATACCTCCAATTCATGGAAGGCTGTTTCGTAGCGCTCGGCATCCAGTTCCACACGCCCAAGGTAGTAGTGGGCAAAAGCGTCGCCGGGCGCAAGCGTAACGGCGCGTTCCAACGCCTCGCGGGCCGACCCAAGTTGATGTTCGGTCCATCTGAGAAATCCGAGGTTGCGATCGGCATCTTCGAGAAGCGGATCGAGGAGATTCGCTTCCTGATATTCGGAGGCAGCCTCGGCATTCTTGCCCATCCGGGCGAGCAGGATCCCGCGAAAGTTACGAACACGCGCGTCATCGGGGTGTTCGCGTTCCGCGGCGGTGAGCTCTACCAGGGCATCCTCAAGCCGATTCTCTTTTAGCGCGGTGAGACCCCTCTGAAATGCATCCCCCGGCGGTCGAACCTGATCGGCGGCTTTACTGGGAGACGAGGCGCGCACAGAAACTACACACGAACAAAGACAGAAAACGAGAATCGGGAGGGGTTTCATGTCATTTTCATGTCATCGATCTTCTGCGGACCTGGTCACTTCTCCCAAACGCTCGGTTTGCTTTTCGAGCTTATCGTGCGATTCACGATTCAGGGCAGTGGATAGAGCAAACTCATGTGCAGCCTTTGCCTTCTCGCCCAAGGCCTGATAAACCCTCCCTAGCTTGTAGTGAACCGAACCATCGTGATCGGCGGATACGGCGATCTTGAACTGCTCTTCGGCTTTGCGATAGTCGCCGAGTTCGGCGTATGCGGTGCCTAAATCACGGTGTAAATCGGGATTTCCGGAATCAGCGGACAGTGCCCTTTGAAGATAGGGCAAGGCCTTGCTGGGCTGATGTTCAAGCAGGTAGGTGTCCCCGAGGTCGTTCAACGCACCCAGGTGGCGCGGGTTCAACGCGAGTTCGGCCTCGAGTTCGGCGCGCGCTTCGGGAACTCTCAGGTCTTTCCACAACAGATGGCCCAGGCTGTAATGTAAGTTCGGCGAGGATGGCCTCAGGGCAACGGCGGCTTGATACTCTTCAATTGCTTTTGCGTCATCTCCCTTCGCCGCCTCGAGATCACCCATGAGTTGATGCAGGCGATAGGAATCGGGGTTTGCCCGGTAGAGCCGTAGATAAGCCGCCGTCGCGAGCTTTTCGTAGCAACGCGCACGCCAGTAGGTTGCCTCTGCCGTTGCGCTATCGGCTGCGGATAATCCCTCAAGAGCCTTGAGTGCCGCCTCGGACTGCCCCGCCTGCAACAATGCGCTTGCCACCCAAATGCGAAAATCAGCGGGCGTTTGTGAAGTGAGAACCCTTGCGGCGCAGGGCGCGATTTTGGAAAACTGCTCCCGCTGAAGGGCGCGCTTCACGTCTGCTTCGGTACAGGTCCCGCCGGCAATGTTCGGCTTGGCGGTGGATGCGGCGAGGCTGGACTCCGCCGCTGCTTGAGATGCGTTCCCGTTCTGCTCCGCGAGAAACGCAAGCGCCAGGTGCGCTGCTGGGGAGTCTTGGTCTTGCAGGGCTGTCCTGAGTTTCTGGATTTTTTCGCGGGTGGAATCAGGCAGTTGCTCGAGAGCGGAATCGCCGAATCCGGTTTCACGAAGGCCCAGGATCTTCTCTGTTTGCTCAACGTCGATGGCCGTCGCTTTCTCCCAATCCTGCAAGGCAGCATCGACGTTGTCCTGGATCAACCGTACTTCGCCGCGCCGCACCAGCGCCAGCAGGTTGCCCGGATTGCGCCGCAACTCCTCGTCAAATTCGCGAATCGCCGGGTTCACCTTTCCCGCGCGCAGCAGAACCTCACCCAGTTCGGCGTGCAAACCAGCGCGTTCCGGCGAAGCCGCGAGAGCATTCTTGAAATGAATCACAGCTGTTGGCCATTCGTTGCTGGCGGCATAACTCTCCGCGAGTAACTGTTCGCTGCGCGAAGCGTCTGGGGCAACCTTCTCGAGGTGTGCGACCTCTTTTTTCCCCAGCCGCTCATAAGTGCTTCCTAAAAGATAGAGAAGATCGGCGTCGTTAGGTTGCAGCTGCAGCGCCCGGTGGAGGGTTACAACTTCGGCCTGAAGTTGGCCCGAGACTTCTTGCGCGGTCGCCAGCCAAAGCCAGATATCCGGTCGATTGGGTTCTGCGTGTAGCGCGGCCTTGAGATAGGAGATGGCCTTCGCGCCTTCGCCCAACTTGCAGTAGTCGACTCCCAGGAAAAAATTGGCTCCGGCAAGCGCCGGGTTGATTTTGAGGGCGCGTCGGAGTTCAACCATCGCTTCGGAAGGACGATCTTGAAGCTGATAGAGCAATCCGAGGTTCATGTGGACTTCAGCGAAATCAGGGACGAGGGCAAGTACTGCCTGGTATTCCCGCTCCGCGGTGGCATAGTCCTTATCGCGTTGCGCTTTTTGGGCTGCGGTAAAGTGGGACTCAATGGCCGAATCCCGAGCGGAGTGCAGGGGAGCGGTTTGTCCAGCCAATTTAAGGGCAAGGACCGCCAGCGTCGCGACCGGGAGTAGCAAAATGCGGAATCGCAAGGTAATGCTCGCCGCGATCGAGTAAAAGTTCATGGCTGGATAATTCATTCTAGCCTGACCGCGCGGCAGAGTTTCACTTTCCCAACTTTGAAAGACGCTCAAACTGGGCGAGTCCGGCCGGCACTTGCTGGCTGATGGCGCAACTCACGCGGTTAACCAAATTGCTAACGAATTCGGCGGACCGCGACCAGAGTCGTGGAGTTCGGCGCCCCGGAAACCGTCCGGGATCGAATCAGAGCCTCGAACCAGATATTTTGAGAGATGCTATCCGCGGGAGAAATGCCAAGCGCGCTCATAAGCTGACGCCGATTTTCCTCATCCGCGAGAAACCGGCCCGCTGCTTCGGTTCCTTCTTGCTGCAGACCCTGGAACGCGAGCACGCTTCCGTCGTGAGTCTCATTGGGAAGAAGAGAAATGGTCGCGTAATCTTCTCCTATCGATCCCGTCCAGCGCAGACCTTCATATTGTGGCTGTTCGCCGGCCAAAGGTTTTTTGTTCACGAACACTTTGGCGCTCTTCCCCACGACGGTCTCGCTCTCATGGAAGTTAAGCTTCTCCTGGAGAAGGGTAACCCAGGGGTTGGAGCCAGCGCTTCCTATGAAAATGTAATTGTTGTGGTCCAGATCGCGCATTCTCAAGTCCCGTGGATAGCGCACCGACACCCGCGATTGCAGCGCACCTGCCATTTTGAACAGGGAGACGACGTCCGCTACATCCGCGAATGAAGTGAGCGAAGAGTTCGAAATATACTCACGCAGTCGAGAATTGGCTTCACCAATATTGTTGACGGCCGGGCTGAGGAGAAAATCCCGGTGGAGATACTGGTCAAGAGATATAGGCTGACCGGCGAGGATCCTGGCCATTCCATAGTTGCTGTCGGCAACCACAATGAACGTCTGGTGCCGCTCATCGAAAACCTGAGAAAACGGCCAGGAGAGAGGAGCCGTGCTTGCCACCGCGGCGGCTGTCCGGTGCGAGATGACGCGGTACGACAAGACTGCGCACAGCAGGGCCAGAATGCCGCATAGGGCCCACGGAACCAACCCTCGGTGGCGCCAAGCCGCGGCTGGAATCACCGATGCAATGGCCGCGGGGAGGTCCGCAGTTTTCAGAGGGGTTCTGAATACCGGGGCGTAGGAGCCTTTGGGAATGTCTAGTATGAGCGGTTCATTACGGCCCTCTTCATTGAAATACTCGTGCAGTTTCAGGCGCAGCTGTCGAGCGTGCACCCTTACGGAACTGTCCTCCAGGGGGCTGTAATCGGAAGGTTTGTGAAACAGCGCGTTGCCGATGTGTTGCTCGGTTAATTCGTGCGCCTTCCCGTGGATTGTCTGCTCGGTGATGAACTGCAACAGATCTCTGAGCCGGGTGCTCTTCTGGAAGGGCGGACTGGAAACAATTCGTTGTACGAGCTGCCAGCGCTTATCGTTGGTGAGATCGTCAGTGGTTTGTGGCTGTGGAATCGAGGGCTGCGGGGAGGCCATCATCTGATGCGTTGGATTGAATCCCTTGGACAAAACGAAGTCTATCACAGACTTTTTTCAATTCAAGTAGCCTAACCCCTTTCCCTCCAATGTGTCTGCGCTTGTTTGACGGGGTGTCTGTGCATGTGAATCACAATGAATTCACGTGTTAGCCCCTTTCCTTGATGTTCTCCCGGATCGAACATCGCTACGCTTCCAGCATAGTGCAAAAACACTAGCTGTTGAGTCTGGTCAGTGCGGTATGCGGTATAGGGAGAAGAAACCTGTGAAAAGACTCGTCTGCACTTGCGCGTTGTTCCTGTTGGTATCGACTGTATGTGTTCTGGCTCAGACAACGAACGGCAACATTCAGGGCACCGTAACCGATCCGAGTGGTGCCACGGTCGGCGGGGCCAAAGTGACGAGCCGAAACTTGGATACCGGGCTCACGATCTCAACTGTGACCACCGATGCAGGGCTTTATTCATTGGCGAACCTTCCGCCCGGCCGGTACACCGTAACTATAGAAGGTCCGAACCTGAAGAAGTACTCGCGGGAAGGCGTCACGGTGCAGACCGATGCTACGGTTGCCTTGGACGTCCAGATGCAGATTGGCGCCGTTTCGGACAACGTGACGGTCACTGCCGACGCTACGCAGCTTGAAACGGCGACCTCCGATATCGGAGTGACATTACAAACGAGTCTGATCCAGAACTTGCCGCTGGAGGTGCCGGGCACCATCCGCAACCCTGTTGAATTCATCAAACTGGTCCCAGGATTCACCGGAAGTGTGGGGAACGACCCGGGTGCCAATACAAACGACATTTTCAAGGTGAATGGTGGCCAATCGGGCAGCACGGACGTGCTTGTGGACGGCGTTTCGATCTCCCTGGTTTCGCCCAACATACAGTGGAATAAGGGCGTTTCGTCGGAAGGCGTACAGGAATTTAAGGTGCTGCAGAGTAACTTTTCTCCCGAATACGGCGAATCCGGCGATGGCATTGTCAGTCTCACGATGAGATCGGGAACGAATGACTGGCACGGCTCGCTGTATGAGATTCTCCGGAACCGCGTGCTCGACGCCAATAGATGGAGCAATAACGCCCAAGGCGTACCCAGGGTTCTCGATACTTATAATGACTTTGGCGCCACCGCGGGGGGGCCGGTGCGCATTCCCCACCTTTACGATGGACGGAACAAAACCTTCTTCTTCTTTGACTATGAAGGGTTCCGCTTTGCACACGGGAGCAACAATCCGATTAGCGTTCCTAACGAGGACTTTCGGAGTGGCAACTTTTCCGCGCTCTGTACGGCAGGATTCAACGGTGGTGTTTGTAACGACCCCAGTCTTCAGCTTTACGATCCCACGACCCATGCTGCTATCCCCGGCAACGTCCTGACTAACGACCCGAATTTCACGCCGAGCGCGGTGATGACCAAGGTTTTTGCCCTGCTGCCACCCACCAACGGTGGCCTCACCCAGAACGTGATTGACAACTCGACTTCACTCACGACCGCGAATCTTTTTGATATCAAGATCGATCACAATATTTCGGGCAAGCAGAGGATTTCCGGCGGTTTCGACTACGACAATACGCGACAAGGGGGCGTTTCAAAACTGGCATCCTTTTTGGGCAGCGTCACCCCGCAGCACACCCGGTATGCTCGCATCAGCGATAACTACATTTTCACTCCGACGCTGGTGAACCAGGTTCTGTTTGGATTTAGCCGCCGTTACCGCAAGGAGGGCTCCAACAGTCTCGGCGGAGGATGGCCCGCAAAGATCGGACTCACAGGGGTGTCGCAGGCGACCTTCCCATGCATCAAGTTTCTGGGAACGCCCTACGAGGGGCTGCTGAACAACTGCGGCGATTCGGAGTTCGCGGACAACGTCTACCAACTGAATGATTCCGTGAGTTGGGTCAAAGGCAAGCACAACATGAAATTTGGCGGCGAGATTCGCGCGCTCCAATTCAACGTGCGGCGACTCACGCAGGCCTCCGGTGAATTTGATTTTAACGCCCTGGAGACCAGCTTCAACGGAATCGGCGGAAACGCTGTGGCCAGCGCCGACTTCGGCCTGGTGAATACCTCGACCCTGAATTACGGCGCCTTCAGTGGTGTGCGTTACAAAGACTATTCCTTCTTCGCCCAGGACACGTACAAGATGAATGCCCGTTTAACGCTGAATTACGGCTTGCGCTTTGACATCGATGTCCCAGCTAGTGAAGCCTTCGATCGCTTTTCCATGGTTGACCCCAAGCTTCCGAATCCCGGCGCTGGCGGCATTCTCGGAGCCTACACATATTTTGGAAGTGGGACCGATCGAAACGGACGTAGACGTCCGCAGGATATTTACAAGAAGGCGTTCGGCCCGCGCGCAGGCTTCGCATATAGCATCAACGATAAGACGGTATTGCGCGGTGGTTATGGTATTTTCTACGAACCGCTCAGAGAAGGATCGTTTGCCGACCAGGACGGCTTGGGCTTTTTCAATAAGCAGACGATTAACCTAACGAATGGCGGCCCCACCCAAATCGATAATGGGGTGACAAGAATTTTCCCCGATTTCGGACCTTTTACGCCCGATGCCCAGAACAACCAAAACAATGTGATTACCGTTCCCTCAAACACCGGGCGCCCGGCCGACACCCAGACTTGGAATCTCGACGTACAACGCCAGATCACCTCGAACCTGTTCTTGAGCGTGGCTTATGTCGGCTCCAAGGGCACTCACTTGCCGGCCTTGAACATTATCCCCAACCAGGTGAATCCGAAATATCTTTCTCTGGGCTCCGACCTGACAATGAATGTCACGTGCCTTACCCTCGGGACCTGTCCCAATGCCATCGCCGCCGGCGTCACAGTGCCTTACTCTGGCTTCAGTGGAAATATTAACCAAGCGCTTCGGCCGTTTCCCCAGTACGGTGACTTCAACCAGGAGGATAACTCTTTTAGTCCCGATCGCACGGGTAACTCCACCTATCACGCCATGCAGTTGCAATTGGACAAGCGCTTCGCCTCGGGGCTGAGTTTTCTTGTGTCGTATACCGTTTCGAAGAACCTTACAGACGCCGATTCAGCGGGACCCGGTGTTCAAGGCTTCATCGGCACGGGCGAATTCGTTGGCCAGAATTCTTACAATCGCCAAGCCGAAAAAGCGGTCAGCGAGCTCGATATACCGCAGAGCCTGGTGGCGAGCTTTTTCTATGAGCTGCCCTTTGGACATGGCAAACGCTACCTGAACGGAAACGGAGCGGCGGATCGCGTGGTGGGGGGATGGTATGTTTCATCCATCGTCCAATACAAATCTGGAACACCTACAGAGGTCTACGGCCCCTGTGGAGGTACCGCTGGCGACGTGTTGTTTGGCGGATGCCACTTCACCGGATCTGCGCGCGTAAATATAGTTCCGGGAGTAAAACAGACCAACAAGAGTAATTTCAACCCTCTCACGACGCCATTCTGGAATGCCGCGGCATTCTCGCCCGCCGGTCCTCTGACGTTTGGCACCGAAGCACGGTCCCTTGCCTCAGCTCGGGGGTTCACATCCAAGGACGAAGACGTCACGCTCGGCAAGAAAACCAGGCTCTTCGGTGAGAGGGCCACAATCGACTTCCGGGCATCGTTTTTCAACATCTTTAACCGCCATGTCTTCGGAGTAGGCAACGGAAATCTGGGCAACGGTCCCTTCATTCCAGCTCACACTCCGGGCACATGCCCCGGAGTCTTTGCCTGTGGCTTCGGTGCCCTTAACGGCACACAAGATTCGCGAAAGATTCAATTTGCCTTGAAAGTTCAATATTGAGTGAGTGATGCTCTGCCTCGGTCTTCCCCCGGGGCAGAGCGGCCTCATCATCTTCATATTCATACCGTAGTTCCAGCCCCATGAATGTTCTCAATCGGCGAATCTTTGTGAAAACGCTTCTGGCTACAGCTGCGAGTTCATCGCCGGCCTATGCAGCAATCCACAAAAGAATCGCCCTCGCTGCGGTTGAAGCCGAAACCGATTCTGTCTACATAAATATTGAGTCCGGAGATCAGCGGCTCCGGATATCGCCGGAGGGTGCGCCACTGACCTACCAGAACTTCTTGCGCGTTGGCAACGATTGGAAACCGGCGACGCTGACGGGAGTTCCGCTGGTGACCGGGGCCTCGTTCCCGCTGGTGACCTCGCGGGTGCAACATGAGGGATTACGGGTTCGATGCGAGGGGAACGCCGAGGCGGAAGGCCTCGGCGGAAAACCTCTGAAATACGATTGGGACGCCGAGATCGAAACTACTGCGGTGGGCGCCGAGCATCCCGATCCCTGGGTCCGCTTCCGGACGACCCTTCATCTCCCGGCGCCGCTGCGGTTGCAGCAGAAAAGCTCCATCGAGCCTCAAATCATCACCTGGCTGAGTTCCACTTCCACCTTAATGGAAGGCCAATCGGGAAGCTGGCGGCGCGTGCTGCTGGAACAGCCTACGCGGAACTCGCTGGGCACCTATGGCAACGATCTGCCTGCCGTTTATCTTCTGGACCAGGCGGTTGGCGTCGAGACCCTGATGTACTTCGATGTGAGCGATATGGGCTGGATGTCTATCGAAAATCTCCCGCGCTTTCTCGTTTATCGCTGCTCCAGCCTTTCGCAAATCGAGCGCGACGGCACCCAGCGCCTCGGCGTTGGATTGTTGGCAGGTCAGGCCACGGGCGATGTGCTGCCGCAAGGTGATATCAACTTCACTTACTGGCTGCTGCAAAGGCCCATGACCCGGTTGCTGACGGTGCAGGAATCCGTGGCGCGCTGGATGCAAGCTCTGCTTCCCCTGTTCGAAGAGAAACTTACCTGGCCGGCTTGCGCTACTTCCTGGAAAGAATTTGCCACGGGCACAGTGGAAGACTTGCAGGACAAGAGCGCGGCGCAGATAGAGGCTAAAGGGTATACCGGGTTGCGTGCGTACGTTAAGGCCAGTTCGCAACTTTGGAATGACTCCCCCGACAACTTCGAACTGATGACCGTCGCGGATGTTCTCTGGCCCTCGCTTCTTTACCTTCAGCTTCATCCATCGCCCGGCTTCGAACACGAATGTAAAGATCTTCTCGCGGATCTTCCTGCTTTCTATCACCCGGACACGCACAGCATCAGCAACGACTTCGCACGTAAGCCGGATGAGCGGGCCGATTCGTGGTATCCCTTCGAGAATTCGCTGATCAAGTATCCGGCGATCGGCTCCCTGACAGGATCAAAGGAAGTTATCGATCATTTCCTCGATGCCTTCCGGACGGCGCAGAAGCTGGCTCAGCAGTACAACTATCTCTTTCCTATCTATTACCAAGTGGCTACTTTGCGAGCGGAAGGTGCTGGCACCAACTATGCCGTGGGTGGTCTATATGCCTGGGCCGCGATCCTGGCAAACAGATTGACCGGAGAAAATCAGTATCTGGAGGAAGCGCGGCGCGCGGTCCATGTTCTGTACACCGTGCCCGCGGAACGTCTCTTCCACGAGCCCCAGGAACTTGCCTATGGTGCGCTGGCAGCGGCAGAACTGGGCATGACAGAAGAGGCGAAGTACCTCCTCTACGAACAGCTCCGGATGTTTTACTGGTACTCCGATCCCAGTCAGACGTCTCATGACATCCGTGGCATGGTTCAGGCTGCTGCGTCCATCCTCTATCCTGCTTTCAAAGAGAATGTGGAAGCCATTCTCCCCTGGACCGGAGTCATGAAGCGGGGAATCGTGTTCGAGGGCCTGCTGCGCTTTATGGACCAGCAGCGGCGCAACAACTTCTATTTCTTCGAGAACTGCTCGGGCAATCGCAAGCGGGGCCCCTCGGCATTTATTCCGTTCGAAAATCTGGGCACGCTGGAACTGGCGGGCATGACTGGAAATGTGGGCAAAGAAATCTATGGCGCGGGTGAATCGATATGGATGTACTTGATGTTTGAAGCACTAGGGCAGGTCAGCGACCGGGAGTTGATGCTGGTGAACCTTGACCTTCTCGACATCGTGCACGTAAGAGAGTTTCCGCCGCGAAAGTTGAACTTCATTTTGTACAACCCCACCGCCATTGCCCGGTCGGCAAACATTCAAATTCCGGCCGCGAAAGAGCATATCGCTCGCTTGAATGTGAATGGCAAGGCCAGCGAGACGACAGTGACAGTGCCCAAGCAGTCTTTCATCCACCTTATGGCCGAGTTTTGAACTAGTCGCTAGTTTCGCTCCTGATCGCTGCAAAACGCCCTCTGGGGGCTGTTTCTTAGGTCTGCGTACTTGGTAAAGGAAGGAAGTCCTGCAATGATGAAAACTCGTTTTTCCGCACGCCGCGCAGCCAGAACAGCAACCGTTTCTGCTCTGGCTCTCATCGCTTTTGCGGCGGTGGCCGCCGTCCCTTTTACGCCACCATTTGGAAAGTGGGCCCGGCTCTCCGTCGACCCCATCGTGTCTCCGAAAGGGGATGGTTTCGAGTCCGCGGGAACATTTAATCCATCGGTTGTGAAGAAGGATGGAAAGTTTGTGATGCTTTACCGTGCGCAGGATCGTAAAGGTACTTCGGCGCTCGGGTATGCCACCAGCGACGACGGTAGTCACTTCACTCGCCGTCCCGAACCGGTCATGGTTTCTGAGGCTCCGTATGAAAAAGGCGGCGGAGTGGAAGATCCGAGGCTGCAGAAAATTGGCGACACCTACTACCTGACCTACACCGGATACAACAACGTGGACGGAGCAGCGGCGGATAAGAAAGATGCTCAACTATGTCTGGCTACCTCCGCAGATCTGGTTCATTGGCAGCGGCGAGGCGTTATTATGCCGAGTTTCAAGGGGAAATGGAATGTGAAGTGGACGAAGTCCGGCGCCATTGTTCCGGAAAAAATCAATGGCAAGTATTGGATGTACTATCTGGCTGACGCACAGGGGAAGGACACTCAAATGGGCGTTGCTTACTCCGACGACTTGCTCCATTGGACGGATGCCCTCGACCACCCGATTCTGGCAAGCCGCCCTGGTTCGTTTGACTCGCAAGTTGTAGAGCCGGGACCGGCGCCGATCATAACGCCGCAGGGCATCTTTCTCATTTACAACGGAGCCGATGACAAACTGGTTTACTCAACAGGTTGGGTTCTCTTTGACAAGAACGATCCAACCAAAGTCCTGGCGCGCTCGGACGAGCCAGTATTTGCGCCCGAAAAAGAATGGGAAAAGGTGGGGCAGGTTCCGAATGTCGTATTTGTTGAGGGCATGGTTCGGGACGGCAACCGCTGGCTGTTTTACTACGGCGGTGCCGACAAGAACGTCGGTGTCGCAACGGCCCCAGCGCTCTAAAGATCATCTGGCCAGGCGGGCCGTCGAACTATCTTTGCAATAGGCCCTGATAACACATGAAAAACGCACCCCGTGTCGTGGTTGGCGTAGACATCGGCGGAACCAAGGTCGCAGCCGGTCTGGTGAATGCCGAAGGCGAAATTCTTGCGCGAAACCGGACCCCGATGCTGACCACGGGCGCGCCCTCAAACGGTATGGCGGCGGTTTCTGCAGCGATTCGAGGGCTTTTCACTGACGCGTCTTCGCAGAATCAGATCGCAGCCATTGGCATCTGCGCCCCAGGACCATTGAATCCGAAAACTGGTGTCATCATCAATCCTCCCAATCTCCCGATCTGGCATAACTACCCGCTGACCGAGGAAATGCGCCGAGTGTACAACGTGGCCGTAAGAGTCGATAACGACGCCAATGCCGCGGCGCTGGCGGAAGCGAAGTGGGGCGCGGGTCGTGGCTATCGAAACATCTTTTACGCCACCGTGGGCACCGGAATAGGCACAGGAATTATTCTGAATGGGCGCATTTTTCATGGTAAGACTGGCGCCGCGGCGGAAGGCGGGCATCTGGGGATCGACTACAACGGACCGCTTTGCAATTGCGGGAAACGCGGCTGCATCGAAACGCTGGCAGCGGGTCCCGCGATCGCCCGACGAGCACGTCACAAACTTGAACAGAATCCGAAATCGGTTCTTTGGGAAATGGCGGGCGGCGATATTCAGGCCGTGAGCAGCGAAATGGTGGGGAGGGCCCACGCCCTCAATGATCCCGTCGCCAAAGAAGTAATGCGCGAGACTCTGGACCTGTTGGGGTATTGGCTCGGAAGCATCATCGATCTCCTGGAGCCTGACGCCATCGTGATCGGCGGAGGTGTTTCTTCTCTCCTCGCTCCCTTCCTTGATGAGATCCGTGAACGCTGGCGAGGCGCATGCATTAATCCGCGCCCCCTTGACATCACCCTGCTGCTTGCTCATTACGGCGAAGACGCCGGCATTGCCGGCGCCGCCGCGCTGGTGGATGAGAAGGAACGCGACTAGAGCATAGTCAGGAGATGTAATTGCCACAACGCGGTGTGGAATCGTATCGAAACTTCGAAAGGTGCTATGAAACTCAACTCATATCTTCTGAAGAGCACGGTGGTGGCGGCACTCGGAGGACTTCTCTTCGGGTTCGACACAGCCGTGATCGCCGGTACCACCCATGCCCTGACGGAAACATTTCATCTGTCACCTTGGGCATTAGGGATGACCGTCTCCGCGGCGCTCTGGGGAACAATCCTGGGATCTATGCTCGCTGGCATTCCCGGCGATAAGTTTGGCCGCCGCGACAGTCTACGAGTTATGGCCGTGCTCTACCTGGTCTCGGCTCTGGGATGTGCCTTTGCCGGGAACTGGTCGGAGCTCGTTCTTTTCCGATTCATCGGTGGCCTCGGTATTGGAGGTTCATCAGTACTCGGGCCCATGTACATCGCAGAGGTTGCACCCGCCAAATGGCGCGGCCGGCTGGTGGGTTTGTTTCAGTTCAACATCGTCTTCGGAATCCTGCTTGCTTATCTGTCGAACTACATTGTAGGAACGATGCAATTTGGCCCCGCCGAGTGGCGATGGAAACTGGGTATCCCAGCAGTTCCCGCGTTGTTTTTCCTCTTCATGCTGTTTGGAATTCCGCGCAGCCCCCGCTGGCTGGTGAAGAAACAAAGAATTGCGGAAGCAAGGGACGTCCTGCGAATGACTGGAGAGCAAGATTACGAACAGGAACTCCAGGAAATTATCGTTTCGATCGATGCAGAACACGTCACCGATGATTCCTTGTTCTCGTGGAAGTACCGTTTCCCGATTTTTCTGGCCGTTTCAATCGGGATGTTTAACCAACTTTCCGGAATCAATGCCATCCTCTACTACTTGAACGATATTTTTGCCTATGCCGGTTTCAACAAAGTGTCTTCTGATCTGCAGGCGGTGGCCATCGGAGGAACAAACTTGCTATTTACGATGCTGGCCATGTCGGTCATTGATCGCATCGGCCGGAAAACCCTGCTGCTGATCGGCTCCCTGGGCACAGCGGCGTGTCTCGGAGGGGTGGCCGCTATCTTTTTTACTCGGAGCCACCAAAATCTTCTGGTATGGCTGCTGATCGGCTACATCGCCTTCTTTGCATTTTCTCAGGGGGCAGTCATCTGGGTTTTTATCAGCGAGGTCTTTCCCAATCGAGTCAGGGCGAAAGGTCAAAGTCTGGGCAGCTTTTCTCACTGGTTCATGAATGCGCTCATTTCCGGAATCTTTCCGCTTCTGGCTGCGTCCTCCGGCGGATACCCATTTGTTTTTTTCTCTCTCATGATGGGGCTCCAGTTTTTCGTGGTCTTATTCGTCTATCCCGAAACCAAAGGCGTTACTCTCGAACAGATGCAAAAGAAGCTAGGGATCGCTTGAGATGACGGCTCAAGGGAATGCTGGGGACCACGGCGGCCAGGGGTATGCATAGAAAACGAATCTGGAAGGGAGGAGAACTCCGGAGTGCACGATACAATGCCTACTTCACGACGCAAGCAACTCAGATTCTGCCTGGAGTTTAGCTATGAATAAGAGAACCTTTATCAAGCTCTTCGCTGCCGCAATGGCGATCCCGGCCGTATCGCGCCTGCTGGCGTGGGCAGGAGGAGAAAAACTCAAGAACTGGGCGGGCAATCTCGACTACAGCACCGACCGCTTGTACGCTACCGCGTCGCTCGAACAAGTGCAGGACTATGTCAAGAAGGAAAGCAAGCTGAAAGTACTCGGCACGCGTCATTGCTTCAACAATATTGCCGACAGCAAGGACGGTTTCCTGTCCTTGAAGCCGATGGACAAGGTAATTGCACTCGATCCTGCGAAGCATACCGTGACAGTCGGTGCTGGTATAACGTATGGTCAGTTGTGTCCGTATCTTGACAGTAAGGGGTTTGCGCTACATAACCTGGCATCGTTGCCGGATATTTCCGTAGCGGGGGCGTGCAGCACGGCAACGCATGGCTCAGGCGAGAAGAATGGAAATCTGGCTACGGCGGCGTCCGGACTGGAAATGGTGACGGCGTCAGGCGACGTAGTGAATCTATCGCGCGAACGCGACAGGGGTACATTTCCCGGGGCGGTAGTGGGGTTGGGGGCGCTGGGCGTGATCACGAAGGTCACGCTTGATATTCAGCCAACATTCCTGATGCGACAATATGTTTACGAGAATCTGCCGCTCATCCAGTTGAAGGATCATTTTGATGCGATCGAGTCCAGCGGGTATAGCGTGAGCTTGTTTACCGATTGGCAAAAGCAGCGCATCAACGAAGTTTGGATCAAGAGTCGCGTCGAAGAAGGACAGGCGTTTCACGCTGCTCCGGAATTTTTCGGAGCGACGCTGGCGACCCGCAATCTCCACCCAATTGCGGAACTGTCGGCGGAAAATTGTACCGAGCAGATGGGCGTACCCGGTCCTTGGTACGAACGGCTGCCGCACTTTCGCATGGGTTTTACTCCCAGCGCCGGCAAGGAACTGCAGTCAGAATACTTCGTTCCACGACAGCATGCGGTCGAAGCGATTCTGGCGGTGGAACGACTGCGCGATCAGGTGAGTCCGCACCTTCTAATCTCCGAGATCCGAGCGATCGCCGCCGATGAGCTGTGGTTGAGTCCCTGCTATGAACAACCTTGCGTAGCGATTCACTTTACCTGGAAGCAGGACTGGCCCGCTGTAAGGAAACTATTGCCCGTGATCGAGAAAGAGTTAGTCCCGTTTCGTGCGCGTCCTCACTGGGGAAAGCTGTTTACAACGTCGCCAGCGGAACTGAAGGACATTTACAACAAGATGCCTGAGTTTGTTGAGCTGGGTAAGAAGTACGACCCGCAGGGCAAGTTCCGCAATGAATACCTGAACAAGAACATCTTCAGCAGTTAAAACGTATTGGCAACCAAGGATTGGACGCGGGGCGAAACTGAAGAAATCGACCCTTCAGAATCAGACAGTTTCAGACCAGCCCGCCGCTACCTCCATCCAGCCGTTTGTAAAACCAGCTTTCGTTCCGGCGCATTACTAATGGGATGGTCCGCCGCCGGCGTGGTCAAGCAGTTCTTGGAAGGTGTAATGTCCATAAATCACGTTGGACAAATGCATGCCATCGAGCAACAGAACTTTGAGCTCTTTGCCTTTGGCGACCGACTCCACAACATCTGATGTGTAGCCATTCATCGCAATGGCCACACCTCTGGCACCGAGCTTTCCATCTACTTTGAAGTAGAAGGAACGATATGTTTCGGTTCCAGGGCTTCGGCAAACCACTTGAGCTCAATCAGATTGGAGAAGCATCGCCTTTGGACCAATCCATTGTCGATTGACGATGAGACCCAGGACCTAATCGGTACGGGAACGCGGGAAGCGATGATTGATTGCATCATCAATTCGAATGGCTCCCGAGTGACGAGCAAATCAGAAATTACTCATGGCCAGAAGTCGGCTCGGAAGTGGGAAGAATTCTCCTACGCGAAAGCCGCGAGGCTGCCCTTGTTGATCCGCGCCTGCACGTCGCTGTTCCGGACGCCCTTGAGGTAGACCATCGTTGATGCGATATCGCGGTGCCCCATCCATACATGTACCGTGTCGAGGCTAAGGATACGGATGCCCTCGGGCTCTCCAACGCGGCGATGGCACAAGAACCTGCAATCCGGGAAGGGCCTTTCAGCGAGCAGATGGTCTGGGATCAGTTGAAGACCGTGTACGATCCGGAGATTCCGGTCAATATCGTGGACCTGGGTCTGGTTTACTCGTGCGTGATTGCGCCCCTGGAGCATGGCGGGAACCGGGTTCATATCAAGATGTCCATGACGGCTCCCGGTTGCGGGATGGGCAACGTGCTCAAGGCTGACGTGGAGAGCAAACTCTCACGGTTGCCCAGTGTCAAGGAAGTTCATGTTGAAGTCGTGCTCGATCCGCCATGGCATCCCGGCCTCATGTCGGACGCGGCTAAGCTCCAGCTTGGCTTCGACCTGGATTACGGCACCACACAGG
>WNFB01003532.1_pt1 | contig 23560 bp, 18 predicted proteins | sample 5400501 | NCBI WGS metagenome assembly WNFB01 (sample SAMN13153341, study PRJNA577476) | soil metagenome | isolation source: 200 cm saprolite under Douglas fir tree site 2 hole 1 | place: USA:California | collected 2015-04-18 | reverse complement strand
CTGTTGCGGTTTTGGTTGCCTCTGGGAATCTTGCGCTGACAGCGCGGGAAGGAACATCGCCGCGAGTGCGAGAACAGAAGCGATCCGACGCATCTTCGAAAACATGGACGTTCTCCTTTCGAGTCTTGGGGAAGTCCGGGGAAGGCGTGGAGTCTACAGCGATTTCCGTGACGGGAGAGCACCACGGAAGTGGTGTGACGTGGCGCAAGTGGGCCAGGGGGGACGACGACTGGGTGGAAGTTGCGCGGCAACAATCGAGGCAAACTCCGCGCGGCAAGCATGATTTTTTGGGACAGAGTGGGACAGAAGTCGTCCAAGGTGACTCTGCAAGTGCTTGAAAACTTGGTGGAGCTAGTCGGGATCGAACCGACGACCTCATCGTTGCGAACGATGCGCTCTCCCAGCTGAGCTATAGCCCCATGCGGCGGTTGGTGGATTGAACCTCTTGATTTTACCAGCGCTGCGATTATTTGGCCTACATACCTGGGCCAAGCGTGCGCCACCGCTCCCGGGTTGGCGCCCCGGGGTTTGCCCGGCGCGCATCAAGTCTTGGCGGACGGTTCGGCCGACCGGTGCTCGGGTGTGCTGCATTTCTTCAGGAGAGAGCCCGAATGCTTCGACTCAAGGTAGTGCTGCTGCTGAGTATCGTGATCATCTTGGCAGGTTTCTTGATCAGCTTGAACGGCTGTGGAGGCGCCGTAGCAAACAACAACCCGCCACCGGGCTCGGGCAAGATCAACCATGTCGTGATCATCTTCCAGGAGAATCGTACACCCGATAACCTGTTCCACGATTCAGTCTTGATCAGCCGGGGCGCGGATATCGCGAGCAGTGGCAAGAATTCCAGCGGACAAACTATCCAGCTGACATCAGTCCCGCTGGTCACGGAATACGACCTGGGACACAGCCATCACGCATTCCTGGCTGAATGGGACAATGGTGCCATGGATGGCGCGGACCAAGTTGTAGTCACCTGTCCGCCCGGAAATCCCAACTGCGCTCCGCCGAATCCCGAGTACCAGTATGTCCAGGCTTCCGACGTGCAGCCCTACTTCACTCTGGCCGAGACATACACCTTCGGCGACCGGATGTTCCAGACCAATCAGGGACCAAGTTTCCCGGCGCATCAGTACATCATCTCGGGAACGTCGGCGATCACGGAGAAAAGCAACTTCAATGCCTCCGAGAACCCCACGAACACGGATCAGCAGCAAACTGGATGCATCGCTCCTCCTGATGCGGTGGTGAAGATTATTGACACGACCAATTCCGATCCCAACAGCAACGAAACCCAAACGATCTACCCGTGCTTTGAGCATCCCGCGCTGACCGACTTGCTGGACGCCAAGTCGATCAACTGGAAGTACTACACGCCTCGGGCCGGCTCCATCTGGACGGGCCCGAATGCGATCCGGCATATGTGTGGACCTGATGCACCACCGCCGAATGGGATGAACTGCGTTGGGGCCGAGTGGAAGAACCACGTCGTGATCAGCACGACACAGGTGCTGGATGATATCAGCCACGGCAATCTGGCCGCGGTCAGTTGGGTAATTCCCACGAATACCTCCTCCGACCACGCTGGTGGCAACGACGGCTCGGGACCGTCATGGGTGGCGTCAGTCGTAAATGGAATCGGCACCAGCCAGTACTGGAAAGACACCGCCATCATCATCACGTGGGATGACTGGGGAGGTTGGTACGACCACGTGCCGCCGCCTATGATCCACAACTCCTACGAGTGGGGACTGCGGGTTCCGCTCATTGTCGTGTCGCCGTTTGCCAAAGCGGCTTACATTTCGCACGTGAATCACGACTTTGGAAGCATCCTGAAGTTCGTTGAGAAGATGTTCGGTTTGGCGGAGATTGATCCGGCGGTGGGGTATGCGGACTCGCGGTCTGACGATCTTTCGGATTGCTTTGATTTCAATCAGACGCCGCTGCCGTTCACACAGGTCGCGGCTCCGTTTGACGCCCAGTATTTCCTGAATGACAAGTCTCCGCCAGAGGGACCGGACGACGACTAGAGAAGCAGTCCCGATTGCCGCTGGTCGCGAGGGGAGTTAGATATCTCCACGATAGGTCTCAACCGCGCCCACGATCACGCTGACGTCATCGGGCTTCAGGTCCCTGCTGGCGACCAGCTCTCCGGTGCGAAGAGCCTTGTTTGTAAAGTGAGCCCACAGTAAGCCCGCCCCGTAAACCGCTGCGCCGATCAGGAGTTGCAATCCAAGCTGGCGATAATTGTGTGGCACAAACCACTGCTTCAGCAGCAAGAGCACCGCCACGAGCGGCATCGTCAGCAGGAACGGCAGCACGTAGGCCTCCCGCAAATATGTCCGCAAACGGATACCAAGCAGCTTGGACACATGGCGCGGCATGAAAAAGATGGTGCTGCACGCGAGGGGAATCGCCGTGCCGAAGGCGTCGCCGATAATTCCGAATGGGCGCACCAGGATGATGCTGAGAATCAGATTGGAAACGCCTTCGATGAGGGTGATCTTGGCCCACGTGCCGTGCTTCGACATGCCGAACAGAACGCGTCCGGAAGCGCTCTGCGACCACCACAGCGTGCAGGCAATGATCATGATGACCAGCACCGGGTAGCTGGTGGCGACGTACTTCTTCCCTACCCACACCTCAATTACCGACCGGCCGAGGATGAGCAAGGTGGCGCAGATCGGAAAAATAATGAATGCACAGACGCGGTTGCCCACGACGAAGATCTTACGCAGGCGGTTCATGTCGCCCTTGGCTTCCGATTGGCTCGACATGGGCACGAAGACTTGCGCCAGCGTGGTCACTACCTGGCCGGCGTAATCCACGATGCGATTACCGATGTTGAAGTATGTAACCGCCGCCGCCGACAACATGGTGCCGATTACGATTTCGTCGGTCTTGAACTTGAGCCGGCCAGCGACCATGATCAGAAACGTTGAGCTGCTGTAGTTCACGATCCGGCGAAATGTTGCCCGGTCCACGTATTTGGCGCCGAGCGGAACCGGTCGAAGATGAAGCGCAATGGCAGCCCGCGAAATCGAAGCGATCAGCGGCAGAAAGATAGTGATAAATGCGACCATCAACAGCCCGTATCCGCGATTGAGCACCACCACGATGAGTGCGGTCCGGAGCAGGGTCGAAACCACGTTGGTCCAGTTGAGAATGTAGAAGCGCTGTAAGCCTTCGAGGAAACCGCCGAAGATCCCGAGAGGAAACCCTAGAGCAACCGACCCTCCGACCATAAGAAGCAACCAGCGTGCGGTCGGAATCATATCCGGAGGAATTTTGGCGAAGACGTGCTCGACATAGAGGCAGAGCACGAGGGTGAGTACCATGCTGGCAAGGCCGATACAGCTGTAGCTAAAGAGACTGGTATTGACGATCTTGGCCAATTCTTCGTCTTCTTCGGTCGCAGTGAATTTGGAGACGTAACGAACGACAGAAGACCGGATGCCGAGATCGAATAGACCGTAGTAGCCCGTGACCGAGAAGATCAGAACCCAGACGCCGAACGCAGTGTCTCCTAAATGATGGAGGATGAAGGGAGACAGGAAGATCCCAGTCACAATGTTGATTCCCAGAGAGAACCAACTCGAACTGATGTTCTTGATGATCTGACCTTTTTCGAATTTACGCATACTGGTCCAGAGAAGGATTCGCTCTTTGCTCCTACTGGCGGTGCCTCAGCGCTGTTCCTTCACCAGTTCTGGTGATTCCATTCTCGCGCGGGAGTCACCCTGGGTGGTTGTCAATTGATATCCCAGTTCTCGCATCAAAGGTCCCCAGGCCGACTCGATCTCCGCAATCGAGCTGGCCGGAAGCTTTTCCTTCCACAACCCGGAGGAAGCGGTACGAACAAACGGGATGTCGCTGCGCTTGTTTTTGGTGGAGACCCATTGATCCCCCTGAGTCGCTTCCAGGCTGCGCATTCGGTCGGCGGAACTGCGCTCGACCGCGCCGGTCAGACGCTCCCTCGTCGGTTCAACCCCGAGGAACCGGGCCACTTTGCTCAGCTCGCGCTCGGTGTTGTCGAGCATGTCCTCGTATCGGAGTAAAAGAAATTCCGGTCGCCCGTTACGGGTGTAAAACCAGCTCGAAACATTCTCGCCCCAGGTTCCCCAGTCGAAGGAGGACAATCTGCCCGCGACAAAGTCGCTCACAAACTGTGCCAGCGGATAGCTGTCTTCGATCTGCCGGTACTTTCGCGAGAAATCGTAGTAGGAGAGGGCGACATCACGGGGATCGCGCACAATGTAGATCACTCTCTTGTAGCGCGGATCAAAGTACTCGTGGCTTTTGATGATCCGCGGCCGCGGAACTCGCTTCACATATCGGCTGGACATCGCCTCGCAATCAGGGATGAGCCGCTCGATGTTCGCGAACGTGACCAGTTGCTCAGGATGGACCAGGTTTGCGACAAGAAAACGGGTCCAGGTGTTTCCCGAGCGGGGATACGACACGATGAACGTGTCGTCTGGATAGACCGCCAGATTTCTGCCGGCGATATCTGTCCCCAGCGCGTATCTGACGACTCGTTTGAGACCCCAGATCATCGCACCGGTCCGCTGGGCATGAAGCCGGCCAGTTCAGGCTCCACGCCCGCTGCTGCTCGGGTCACGAGTGGGTAGTTGAGGAAAGTCATGATGTGCCCCCACTTGGCCTCGATCTGGGCGACGAGTGGGTCCGGCAACTCGCTTCTCCAGCCGCCCGACTTGGCCGCGCGCACGAAGGAAAGGTCTTTGCGCGAATCCTTGGTGAGCGAACTCTTGTCGCTTTGCGCCTTCTCGAGCTTGCGCATGTTGTCCGCCGCACTTCGTTCGACGGCTTGCGAGACGCGCTCGGCGTCGGCTGGAATATTCAGGAACACCGCCACTCGCGCCAGCTCGCGGCAGGGATCGGCGACCATATCTTCGTAGCGCAGGAGCAGGAAGCGCGGATCGTTATGACGCGAACTCAGCCAGGTGGTGACATTCTCTCCCCATGATCCGTGCGGGCAGGTGTCGCCGGCCAGGAAACGGGTCACGAATTTTTCCATGGGATAGCCGTCTTCGATCTTGTTGCACTTGCGATGATAGTGATACTGCGAAAGGACGACGTCGCGCGGGTCGCGCACGATGTACATGGCGCGCGGGTAGCGGGGATCGAAGCACTCGTGACTCTTGATGATGCGCGGGCGGGGCATGCGGTCGAAGTCTCGCTTCCAGGTCACATAGGGGTCTGGAACGAGACGGTGGATGCTGGCAAAATCGACGCGGTCGTTGGGGTGGGCGAGGTTCCCAATCAGAAAGCGGCTCCAGGTATTGCCCGACTTCGGAAAGGAGACGAGAAAAACATCGTCCGGCCAAATATGGAGGTCGCGGCGTGGACGGTACATCCCAAATATCCGTTTCGATCCGGCAATCAGACGCGCAATCATCGATAGTTCCCCGAGTTCGTTGTGTTGTTACGGTCGAGGGCCCACGAGGAAATCGGCTTGCCGACTTCGTTCGGAGGAATCCTCACCTTGCTTTCGTGCAGCGATCATCTCGTATCCCAGCCAGTTGATCAGATGTCCCCAAGCCTCTTCGATTCGCAGCGCCAATTCTTCCGGCAGTGCAGATCGCCATCCACCGGCCTTCGCGGCGCGGACGAACGGGATGTCCTGGCGTGTGTCTTTTGTCGATGTGAAAAGTTGCGCTTGCGACTTTTCGAGTTGGCGCATCGCATCAGCTGAACTCCTCTGCACTGCCTCGCCGATTACCTCTGGTGTCGCAGAGAGACCCAGGAACGACGCGACCTTCGACAATTCGCGCGCCGTGTCGGCGACCATGTCTTCGTATCGCAGCAGCAAAAATCCCTGCTGCCCATGGCGTGTGGCGAGCCAGCTGCCAACATGCTCTCCCCACGATCCGTAGAAACAGGTCTCGCCCGACAGGAACTTTTCGACGAAATCGTCGAGCGGAAATCCATCGGCGATCAGTTTGCGCTTGCGCTGGAAGTGATATTGCGAGACCACGACGTCGCGCGGGTCGCGCACGATGTAGATCACTTGCTTGTATCGCGGGTCAAAATACTGATGGCTCTTGATAATGCGCGGCCGCGGAATCCGCATCAGGTCCCGGTTGCGAGTGACCTCAGGACCGGGAATCACGCGATTAACGTTGGAGAAATCAATTTTCTCGTTGGGACGAACGAGGTTCGCAATCAGGAAGCGTGCCCAGGTGTTGCCCGACTTGGGAAACGAAACGAGGAAGGTGTCGTCGGGAAAGACAGCGAGGTTGCGTCCGGGGCTGTGCAGCCCGAACACCCGCTTGGCTTCGACAATCGCTCGCCTAAACACCGAAGTCTCCCTACCCTCGCGCCATAGGCGCCCCGCCAAGCTTGGACACGGACAATCCGCCGCGAGCGCGGCTCCACAAAGAAACCAGCTTGCCGGTCACCTTCGGGGCGATCTTCAGCCCAAACACCACTGCGCTCAATCCGGGGGCCTTTAGTTTTTGGTTTGCCTCGGTGAAAAGTTCCCGGGCCTTGCCAAACTCACGCTGGCCAAGCTGGCGCTTGCCCTCTTCCACCAGGTAACGGGGTCGCATGGCCTCCGCTCGTTTCTCTACCACTTCACGCTGAGCATCGCTCAAAGGCAAAATGGTTTTGAATCTTACGAGGATACCCAAGTAGGCCTCGATCATCTTGGCTTTCTCCTGGGACATCGACCCAGGGCGTCCGATGTACATGTGGACGGTCAGCTTGCGGATGTAGCCAATCTTGGCCCCGTGGAAAGCTGCCCGGACCCACATGTCGTAATCGTCGCAGCGCTGGAGTTTTTCATCGAAGCCCCCAGCTTTGACGATCGCTTGCTTGCGCACGACCACGGTTGAAATCGGGATCTGACAGCGCTCAACGACTAGAGAATCGAATGTCGCCGGGCCTTTCGACGGACAGCGCTCCATGAATCGGGACTCGCGTGCGGGGTCGCCGACCAGGAGCGAGTCGCAATAAACCAGGTCGAGCGAGGGATCGTCGGCGAACTGCTGCATCTGCGAAGCTAGGTGATCTGGATACCAGGTGTCGTCACTGTCCAGGAAAGCGAGGTATTCGCCGCGCGCCTGGCGGATGGCTGTGTTTCGCGCTCCGGCGCAGCGTTTGTTCTCCTGCCTGATGTAGACAATCCGGTCCATATAAGGCTGGAGAGCCTTCTCGAGTTCCGGCGTGTCGGGCGAGCCGTCGTTCACCACGATGGCCTCGAAATCCCGAAAGGTCTGCGCGATGACCGTATCCAGGCAGCGAGCGATCAGCGGAGCGGTCTTATAGCTGGGAATGATCACGCTGACTTTCGGCGTCGCATTGGATTCAGCTGGCATAGCCTTCCTGACCAAGAAATTACGAACTGTGCTCAGGAACTGTGAAAGACCAGTTCCTTTTCTCCCGCGAGGATGTTGTTGACTGCTTCCACACCCATCAGCACGGAGTGATCCATGTTTCCGATTTCGTACCGCCAGGCGCCGAACCGCCCGCGGGAGTAGATTCCCTTCTCCAACAGTGCCGGCTGCAAGACGGCGAGAGCTTTGTCGCGGCCCAGAGTCGGGATCGGGTATGAGTACCCGACAATACGATGATAGCGGGAAACGATGTGCTGCCGGTCCGACTCTTCGAGGATGGTCGACTTGATAAGGCCGGCAATCACCTTGTCCAGCACTTTCTCTGGGTCAGGAGTCTCTCCCACCTTGAACGACATTTCGCACATTAGCGAACTGTAACGCTCGGTGTCGCCGTTGGGAACATTGAAGGGCGAGTAGTGGGAGAAGTAGGTGGCGCGATAGCAGGGCATGTCGGCGTCCGTGAAATAGATCCAGCACCGGCCCGTCTCAATCTTCTTCTTCAGGCCAATACCCATTACGAGCAGATTGTTGTGCTCGAGACCGGCAGCGGCGTCAACGAGCTTGCTGTCGACCGGACGGATCATCTTGGCCACCAGGTCGAGAGGCGCGGTCGATATCAGAAGATCGTAGGTGTCGCCAGTGCCGTCGGCAAAGGAAACTCGGCGACGATTCAGATCAACTTCAGCGAGCTGTTTTCCGATCTTTACCTTGTCGGGAAAATGGCTGGCCATGCGGCGATAGATCTCGCCCGTCCCGCCGTGGAGCGGAAACTTGAACTTGCTGTTCGGACCCCAGCCGACGTCGTCGCGCTCGTAAAGGACGTTTTCCAGCAGGCGCTTGAAATCCAGCACGGCAACCCGGTCGGCGATCCAACCTTTTGACATTTGCTCAAGAGGCGTCGTCCAGACCTTCGAGTTGTACGGGAACACGAAGGTGGCGAGAATCCAATCCCGGAAATTCGCGGCCTCCTTCCCTGCTCCATTGGCCGCAGCTTTTGCCGCTCCAACCAGGCAACGGACTTGAATCTCCTTCGGCAGATAACGCAGGTTGCTCTGGAAGGGATACGGGACCCACCCGCCGTCTTTCACAATCCAGCTCTCACGAATGCGCTCGTGAACTTCCTTGCCGAGCATGCTGTCGATCAATTTGTCGAAATAGGGGTAGTGTGAAAAGATGACGTGCCCGCCTTCATCCCAGACGAAGCCGTTGCCATCGACGTGAGAGGTCGAATGTCCGCCGACGCCATCTGATTTCTCATACAGAACCCAGTTGTCGTAGCCGAGCTCGTGGAGACGATAAGCGGCGCCCAATCCGGTGGGTCCTGCTCCGATGACGACGATCTTCTTATTCATGGCTTTGGAAAGGGGACGAAACTTATGATCCGGAAGGACTTAACCTGTTGGGTGATTGCGTTACCGCATCTTGGGGACCAACGCATCCGGACTCGATTTCCGACGCTACAACCGGCGACCTGCCCCGCCGCTTACATATCGGATTTTAGCATCTTCGTACTCAACCGCTCCTGTGCCCGAGGTAACGGGGTTTCCTCGTGGAAGTTATTGCAGGCACAGGCTCATCGATCGATCCGCCAAGCCCGGTCGAATCCCAACCAGTCAATCTTGCAATTGGCCTACCTTAGGTCCGGGGAGCATCGCCCGCGCAGATCAGAAAACAAACAGCTTTGAGGAGATGACGTGTAGTGAATCGTCATTGCTGTGCAAGTCCTTGCATTTTCTGGAATCTCTGTGGGTAGATGGACGGCAATTTCGGATCAGGGCTGGCGCGATCTAGGATTTCTTCAGATGCGGCTCTTCGGGCCTCGCGGGCCGCAATACAGACTGCAATTGCAGTTCGAGTTCCCAGATTGTGAACGGGAAGTTGCCGCGCTTGATAATGCGCTGTTGCTCGCTGTGAAAGTTCCCTCCTCCGTAGGCGGAAAAGACATTTTCGTAGTGGGCGCATGCAATCTCAACTGCCGGCGGTGAAATGTTCTGGGCTTTGCCGAATGGAAAAGAGAAATGCGCCGTGGGACACAGCTTATCCCTGAGGTCTTCCAGTGAACCAATAATTTCTGCCTGGAGGAATTGCAGGTCTACTGAACCGCAATCGGCATGGTTGCGAGTGTGGCTGCCGATTTCGTACCCACTGTGCTTCAGGAACTGCACCTGGTCCCAGGTATTAGGCGCGAACCCGTGTTCGCTGAAGAGGCCGTCATGATCGAACTCGTCGCCGGTCGAGATGTGCTCGGTCGCAACGAAGTATCCGATGGGGACGCCGGTTGCCTCGGTGACGGCCCGCAAATTGACGAAGTTATCCGCGTAGCCATCGTCGAAAGTCAGAGCCACGGTCGGCACCGTGACCGGACCTTCTCGAATAAGACGGACCGCCTCGCTCAGGCTCACCACGCGGTAGTGCCTGAGGAGGTAGTTCACCTGCCGCAGAAAATAAGAGGTTGCAACCCCGAAGCGGTGCGGACGATCAGAAACAAGGTGGTGGTAAAGGATCATCACCGGAAAGTCGGCTGTGCGACGGTAGCGCCGATTGCGCAGCGTGACCGGAATCGCAAACAGGAGAGACTTCGCCAGCAGCTTCCAGGGCGGCCGTCGGTAAGGATTGCCGTAGCTTTTTCGACGAGCCGCGAGTTGCTTCTTCATCCGGAGGAAGTCTTCGGCTATCGGCGAACGCAGCGTCTTGCTCGGTCCGGTCTGGGGAGTCTCTTTTACACTTCCGAGAGCGAAGTCGCGGATCGCAGCGACGATCAGATCGCATCCGACGACATCAGCTTTCAAGGCAAGGCTTTCGAGGTCGTCAAAGGGCTCGATGGGGATAGTCGCGGAGCGAATAACGCCGCCGACATCAACTTTGGCTTCGACACGATGAACCGTGACTCCAATTTCTTTCCGGTCGTCGAGCAGTTCCCAAAGGCCCACGGCGCCGCCGCCGCGGTAGTCCGGCACCTTGTGCTTGTGGATGTTGATCGACCCAAGCCTCGGGATGGTGTAGAGCGCGGGCTTGAGAATGCGCGTGCCGAAAACCAGGCCCAGATCGGCATTCATGTGGCGCACGAAATCAAGGGCTTCGTCGGAATGGATGTCGCGGATGATCAACAGTTCGGCCCCGATCTGCTTGCAGCTCTCGCCCAGATCGTCGAGTCCGTAACCCGCTTTGCCGTTGGGCCATTTCGGAGCCGCATGAATGAAACGAATCACCGAGTCGAAGAAAGCAAAAACTTTGTGTTCGACGGTGCTGCCGATGCGGTGAGCGACGTAACGCCAGTACGCAAACCGCCACATTTTCTTGCGCCAGTTGCCCATGCGCTGCTTCAGGGTCTTGGGTGGACGACGCTCGTACAGTACGGCGCAGACGCGGGCTTCCGGCGCATCGCGGCGGATACGCGCTATGACGCGGGCAACTTGTCCTGGAGGAACCGAGGAGAAGATGATGACGTTGAGCGGATTCCCCGGCATAACTTGTCTATTCAACCATCCCTGTCGCCACGCGGGGGCGGGCACCGCCGAATGACGAAGGGCGATCATACCATGCGGTTTCGGGAGCTCTCCGCGCGTGCGGAGATACGTCTGTCATCGAAGGGATATAATTTTGGTGTGAGTAAAGCGAAGGTGCAACAGGTTGCTTCTGCCGACTTTCCGACCCGCTGGGGGCAATTCCGTATTCACGGTTTTACAACCGGAAGCGGGAACGGAGCCGGCAAGAAGGAAGAAGCCGTGGCCCTCGTGATGGGCGACGATCTTTCTGGTTCGCCGCTGGTGCGGATTCACTCCCAGTGTCTGACCGGAGACGTGTTCGGATCCCTGCGCTGCGACTGCCGGCAGCAGTTGGAAATGGCGCTGTCGATGATCGCGCAGCAGGGCGCCGGGGTTCTGATCTACGAGCAGCAGGAAGGGCGCGGCATCGGGCTGATGGCGAAGCTTCAGGCCTATGCGCTCCAGGACAGCGGACTGGACACGGTCGAAGCCAATGAGAGACTCGGGTTCAAGGCCGACCACCGCGAATTCCAGCTGCCAGCCGAAATCCTGAAGGCGCTCGGTGTTAAGCAGGCGCGCTTGCTGTCCAACAATCCCGACAAAGTTGCTGCGCTGGAGCGCGCCGGGATCAGAGTGACCGAACGGGTGCCCTGCGAAGTCGCAGCGAGCGAGTACACCAAAGGTTATATGAAGACTAAGAAGGAAAAATTGGGGCACCTGTTTACGAAGCGGTAGCTTTACGAATGTGGTGCGACTCTAGTCCTGCAACAACTTCCTGAGTTCCTTTCGATTCTTTACAGGCAGCCTGCGCAGCGCAGAGCGGGCGAGCGCCACGTAAACGGCGCGCGCCTCGGGGTATTTTCTCAGCACCACAAGGTGCTTCGCGACGGTTTCCAGATCCCCGCGAATAATTGGGCCACTGAAAGAGTGCCTGGGGCCGAGACGCGAGTAGTTTTCCAGAGTCTGACGGATAATTGGCAAGCTTTTCCGTCGTGAACCGGCGCGCGTGAGTCCCGCAGCGCGGGCCACCTCTTCGAGCGTCACCAGGAAAGCGAGAAAGAGTGGCGAAGTTAGAGTCGCCCAGGTGTGATAGGCCGCCTTGCGCGCGGCCGGAAGCCCGAAGCTATCCCCTCCCAGGTCACGGACGATTCGCCGGGCGATGCGCGTGGCAGCGGCATCTCCCTCCACCGCGAACGGCACTCCCCCCAATGAAGGATGACTGCCGGGAACGAAGGTCATCAGGGGATGAACGGAAGCGATAGCGGTTCCGGCCTTGCGCAGGGAATCAAGCTCATGGCTGGTGAGCGCTCCGCTGGAATGGAACGCGAAGCGCACTCTTCCACGTGCGCGAACTGAGAGAGATGCAGCCGCTGAACGAACCTCGCGGTCGGGAACGCAGAACCACAGCAACGCGGCTTCGAGCGTGGCGGATTGGGTGGTAACGGCTCGAGCTCCGACTTTTGCAGCCACCCGGCGCGCTCTCTGGCGGGAGCGGGCCGAGTCGCGGCTGATGATCTCGGTGATTGTGTACCCAGACTTGCGCAGGACCGAGGCCAGAAAGGTTGCGAGACTCCCGGATCCAACGATCGCTACTCGGGGCGTTCTTAGCACGGGCGCAGCATATCACCGCCGGCAGCCATGAATCATCTTGCGATCGCGCTCTCGATGGACACATTTGTCGGACAGGGTGTCCGGACCCACACTCTGTTCAGTTGTGTCTGTCCCACACGGTATATTTGTTGTCCATGGCCAAACCCAGCAGGTTGAAAGCAAAGAAAGCACGCGTTATTTCTTCGCGCGTCAGTTATCGCGGGCCGGTATTCTCGGTCACAACGGATCAAGTGGAAGAGCCGGGTGGAATCCGTGCTCGCCGTGATGTCGTCCGGCATTCGGGATCGATCGTCGTACTGGGGGTTGAGGGTCGGGCCGCTGGTCCGGCCGTGTTGCTGGAAAGGCAGTACCGGCATGCGGCGGGACAAATGATGTGGGAACTCCCGGCGGGCCGGATTGATGCAGGGGAACGGGAACTGGCCGCGGCCAAACGCGAACTGCTGGAAGAGACCGGCTTCACTGCCAGGCAGTGGAAGAGAATTCTCCATTTTTACGTGAGTCCTGGCTTTCTGGACGAGACCATGAGCATCTATCTCGCGAAGGGATTGCGGCCAGGCATCGCCCAGCCGGAAGAGGATGAGAAGATCGTGACCCGGTTCTTTCCGCTGTCGGAGACCCTACGCATGGTCCGCAAGGGAGTGATCCGCGACGCCAAGACGACCGCGGGCATTCTCTGGCTCGCCCAGCAGGGGCGGAAGGGCCGCTGAAAAGCGGCCTTCCACGCACTCCTCAGAAAAGAAGGATGCGAAATACCTGTGTTTTTGTGCGGCGTATCCTTGACAGTACCCCGCGGCAGCCGCACAATGCCTGCATATTTTGCGGTCCCTGGAATTCTTCCACCGTCCACCGTTCCATGGAGCCCGCAAAATGAGGGGGGGCACGTGGAACGTCTGAAAGGCACGGTGAAGTGGTTCAACAACGCGAAAGGGTACGGGTTCATCGGTCGCGACGATGGGCAACCGGACGTGTTTGTGCACTACAGCGCAATAACATCGGAGGGCTACAAGAGTCTGCAAGAGGGCGACAAAGTCGAATTTGAAATCACGCAGGGGCAAAAAGGCGCCCAAGCAGCGAATGTAACCAAGGCCTCCTAGTCTGGGAGGCGGTTTTCCTCACGCCCAGATCGTTAATTTCCTCTGGCCGTAGCGGCGGTGTGCCTCGTCTTGGCAAAACCATCTGGCTTCCAACAAAGCGATACAATTTCCTCTTCCATGGACAACAAAGCCATCGCCAGCGTTCTGTACGAAACTGCCGATTTGCTCGAGATTGACGGCCAGGATTCGTTCCGCATCCGCTCGTATCGCAATGCCGGGGCTGCCATCGAAGCGCTGCCACAGCAGGTGACGGACCTGATTCAGGAACCGAAGCAAGTTCTCGCTGTGCCCGGAATCGGCAAAGGGATGCTACTCAACCTTCAGCAACTGCTAGGTGAGGGACGTCTCGCAGTTCACGCCGAGCTGTTGAAAAAGTACCACCCATCGATGCTGGAGCTGTTCAAGATTCAAGGTCTGGGGCCAAAGACGATTGCTTTGATCTGGAGCGCATATCAGGTCAGCGACCTCGACGGCGTGGAGAAGCTGGCGCGCGAAGGCAAGATTCGAACGCTGCCGCGCATGGGAGAAAAGCACGAACAGAAGTTGTTGAAGGCGATTGAAGACTATCGCCGGATCGGTGGACGTTTCCTCCTGGATGCGGCGGAGCAGGTGGCAGAGAAGCTGGTTGAGCACCTGCTGAACGTTCCGGGCGTGGAGAAGGTAACGCCGGCCGGATCGCTCCGTCGTGGACGGGATACGGTCGGCGACCTCGACATCCTTGTTACGGGTCAAGCCTGCTGCTCTCCGGAATCGATCCAGAAAATTGCCGAGCACCTGTTGCGATTTCCCGGCCTGATGGAAATCATCGCGCAAGGCGAAAACAAAATCAGCTTTCGACAGCGCAACGGCATGCAGGTGGACGTCCGACTTTTGCCACCGGAGTCGTTCGGAGCGGCCATGCAGTACTTTACCGGCTCCAAGGCGCACAACGTATCGTTGCGGCAGCGAGCGCTGAAGATGGGTTTCACCCTCAACGAATACAGCCTGGCAGAGCTGGAAACCGAGAAACCGGTTGCCGGAAAAAACGAAGAAGAAATCTACGCGAAACTCAAGTTGGACTTCATCCCTCCGGAGCTTCGCGAGAACCTGGGAGAAATCGAAGCCGCTGCCAGCCATGAACTGCCCAAACTGATCGAGCTATCGGATATCCGGGGCGATGTGCACATGCACACTATCGAAACCGATGGCCGCAACACCATCGAGGAAATGGCCGAGGCGGCGCGCGAACGCGGATATCAATACATGGCGATTACCGACCACTCCAAGAACCTGGCCTTCGCCAATGGTCTGACGGATGAGCGCGCGCTGGTTCACATCGAGCGGATTCGGGGGGCCGAGAAGAAAATGAAAGGCATCCGCATCTTTGCCGGCATTGAGGTGGACATTCTAGGCGACGGCTCGCTGGACCTATCCGATTCGGTGCTCGAACAAATGGACATCGTGATCGCCAGTGTGCACTCTCACTTCAACCAGGACCGCGACACAATGACCGCCCGCCTGCTGAAAGCGATTTCGAACCCGAGCGTGTCCGTGATCGGCCATCCCACCGGCCGCCAGTTGCTGCGACGCGACGCCTATCCGTTCGAGCTGGACGCGGTGCTCAAAGCGGCGAAAGAAAACAAAGTCGCAATGGAGCTGAACTCGTACCCCGACCGGCTGGACCTGTGCGATGTCCACCTGCGAGCTGCCAAACAGCACGGAGTGAGGATCGTCGTCAATACCGATTCGCACCACACTTCGCACTTGGAAAAAATGCGCTATGGAGTGACCCAAGCCCGCCGCGCCTGGCTGACCAAAGATGACGTTCTGAATACCCTTCCGCCTCCGAAGTTTGCCCAAGCCATGAAGCACGGCTGGTAGACTAGTGGGGCAAAGCTGGGAAAGAGATTTCCACGATTGCCGCTTCTCTGCCCAAATCAGCCGCAACTTCTTTCACATGCGCTGTCGAATGGTGATAACCGCAAGGCGTCAACTCTGTTACTACCTATTTTCAACAACTTGCACGCGTAAACGCGGGAGCCGACGGCATTGGAATTGCACTTCCAAGGTGTTGCACTGACTTTATAATGTTCGGTACGAGAGCCAACACTCGTCCAGCCTTTGCGTTCGCTGTTTCCACGGCGGGCCTGGGTGGACGAGGATGAACAAAGAGAGAATCCGAATAGCCCCCCAGCGATTTCGATTATCAGCACAATTTTGGGTACATATCCGGGAGGATTACTGCATTGACCGCTTCGACCAGTCACCTTATCGCCCCCCACGGGGGAGACCTTGTTCAGTTGCAAGTGCCGGCGGAGCGCGCCGCGGAATTGAAAGCACATTCGAAAGACTGGCCCTCATGGGACCTGACCGCAAGGCAGCTCTGCGACCTGGAACTGCTCATGAGCGGAGGATTCTCGCCGCTACGCGGATTCTTAAACCGCGCCGACTATGAAGGCGTTTGTCAGAATATGCGGCTTGCCAACGGCACGCTCTGGCCCATGCCGATCACACTTGATGTCACTGAAGATTTTGCCAAGAAACTCACAGCGGGCAGCAGCAAGATTGCCTTGCGCGATCCCGAGGGCGTGATGCTCGCGGTGATGCACGTCGAAGACGTATGGCAGGCGGACCGTACTGCCGAAGCCAAGGCTGTGTTCGGCTCAACCAGCGCCGCACATCCCGGCGCTGACTACGCTATCAACAAGTCGAATCCGTGGTACGTGGGCGGGAAAGTCGAAGGACTGCAAGAACCCTCGCATTACGATTTCCGTGAACTGCGTTTGACGCCGGCAGTTGTTCGGGCGGAATTTCAGCGCATGGGGTGGACCAAGATCGTTGCCTTCCAGACCCGCAATCCCATGCATCGAGCTCATGTCGAGTTGACGATGCGCGCGGCCAAGCAGGTCGAGGCGAACCTGCTGATTCATCCCTCGGTCGGAATGACCAAGCCGGGCGATGTGGATTACTTCGTCCGGACCCGTTGCTACCAACTGCTGCTCTCGAAGTACGCGCACGGCACGGCTAAACTTTCGATGTTGCCACTCGCCATGCGCCTGGGCGGGCCGCGCGAAGCGGTCTGGCACGGGCTGATTCGCAAGAACCACGGCTGCACGCACTTCATTGTTGGTCGTGACCACGCCGGACCGGGAAAAGACATGGACGGCAAGAATTTCTACGGACCCTACGACGCTCAAGAGCTTTTCAAGAAACACGAAGCGGAGATGGGCGTCACCATGGTTCCCTTCCAGATGATGGTCTATCTGGAGAACGAAGACCGTTACGTTCCCGCGGACGAAGTTCCGCAGGGCGCGAAAGTGCTCGACATCTCGGGGACGGAACTGCGCAATCGACTGAACGAAGGCCGCGATATCCCGAGTTGGTTTACGTATCCGGAAGTCGTGCAGGAGCTGAGGCGAAGCTATCCGCCACGGCACAAACAGGGCGTCACGATTTTCTTCACCGGCCTTTCAGGCTCGGGAAAATCGACCATCGCCAACGCACTGATCACGAAATTCCTCGAGACGGGCGGGCGTCCGGTGACCTTACTTGACGGCGATCTCGTCCGCAAGAATCTGTCTTCGGAACTGGGATTCTCGAAAGAACATCGCGACATCAACATTCGCCGCATTGGCTATGTCGCGTCTGAGATCACGAAGAACGGCGGCATCGCGGTGTGCGCTCCGATCGCTCCATACGAGGCGACGCGCAAGGCTGTCCGGCAGATGATCGAGCCGTTCGGTGGGTTCATTCTGGTGCACGTCGCGACTTCGATTGACGTCTGCGAGCAACGCGACCGCAAGGGCCTATACGCCAAGGCACGCGCCGGCATCGTAAAGGAGTTCACGGGTATTTCCGATCCGTATGAAACGCCCACGAACGCCGAGGTTGTGATTGACACCGGGAAGTTGAGTCCCGATGAGGCCGCGCAAACCATCATTCTGCATTTGGAACGCGAGGGCTTCATTGGAGTTAACAACAACGGATAAGTCCCAGTTCTCGGTTCCCAGTTCTCAGTTCTCAGTTGAGACTGGACTTCCAGACCACCGAGACTCTGATTTTGGTTGGGACTGAGAACCGGGAACTGGGAACTGAGAACTGAATGGAACTCTTGCTGGCAAAGATTCTGATTGGCTTCGCGGTGGGAACGCTGATCGGGTTGACGGGACTGGGAGGCGGCGTGCTGCTGCTGCCCACGCTCATCTTCGGCCTGCATGTGCCCGCCATCATCGCCGTGGGGTCGGATGCGCTTTTCAACTTCCTCACCAAGATTCCTGCGGGTGCTCTACATCTGTGGAAGCGGACGGTTCGCCGGAAAGTAGTGCTGGCAATGGCGGTGGGCAGCATTCCCGGTTCGCTACTCGGGGTTTCTTTTCTCCAACACCTGCGCATGTTGCGCGGCGATGGCGTCAATGACTTCATCAAGTCCGCCGTGGGATTGCTGCTAGTATGCATTCCGACGCTGCTGCTTTTTCAGGGGCGGATTGAAGAACATGTGGCTAAGCGCCAGCCCACGCTCAAGTCTTTCATTGGTATGAGCTTCATCGGATTGTTTGGCGGATTCCTGGTGGGCATGACCTCGGTGGGTTCGGGAAGCATCATCATGATGCTTCTCTTGCTGTTCTATACCTACAAGCCAAAGGTCATGGTCGGTACCGACATTGTTCATGCGGTGATTCTTACGGGTGTAACGAGCTTTTTGCACTCAAGGCTGGGCAATGTGGACTATTCCCTGGTCGGATCACTGCTGCTGGGCTCGATCCCCGGCGGAATCCTGGGATCGCATTTGAGCACGCGCGTCCCTGTGCTCTGGCTACGTAGAATTTTGTGCGCGGTGTTGTTGACGACCGGCGCAAGAATGTTGTGGGCGTGATGAAACCAGTTCTCAGTTCTCGGTTCCCAGTTCTCAGTAAAACCGGCTTCTTGAAATGTTCAGCCTCAACTGAGAACTGAGAACTGACCTTGGAGCATTAATGACTTCTTCTTCGGACGACACTCTGCAGCGCATTCACGGCGCCCTGGAAGCGGCGCGGGAAGTGCTGAACCGTTTTACGCCCGGCGCCATCGAGGCAGAATACAAGGCCGGGCACGATCCCGTCACCGAAGCCGACCGCGCTGTTGACCAGGTTCTCAAGAAGAATCTCCTGCGGGACGGCGAGGGCTGGCTGTCGGAAGAAAGCGTGGACGATCTTTCACGCCTGGACAAACAGCGCGTTTGGGTGGTCGATCCTTTGGATGGAACGCGTGAGTTCGTGCAGGGTATTCCCGAATTTTGCGTTTCAATCGCGATGGTCGAGAATGGCGTTCCGGTCGCGGGCGGAATCTGCAATCCGGCGACCAACGAGCTGATTCTGGGGTCCCGCGAGACGGGCGTATCCTACAACGGCAAGCCGGTGCAGCCCAGCCAACGTAAGGATCTACACGGAGCACTTGTGCTCGCGAGCCGCAGCGAAGTGAAACGCGGAGAGTGGAAGCAGTTCGAGTCCGCCGAATTCAATGTTCGTCCGATGGGTTCGGTCGCATACAAGCTGGGCTTGGTCTCTGCGGGACTCGCAGATCTTACTTTTACCCTGGTGCCGAAGAACGAATGGGACGTGGCCGCCGGAGCGGCTTTAGTCGAGAGCGGCGGGGGATTTATTCTGACTCTCGACAATTCGCCTCTGCGCTGCAATCAGAGGAATCCGTTGCTGTCTGGATTGCTGGGCGGCGGTCCATTCCTGCGCGCTCCGCTGCTCGCGCTGCTTGACCAGCATGCCCAGGCGGTGGGCGAAGACAAGCCGCGCTGAAGAGGAGCTGCGACTCCCAATTGCGCAAATCTCATGGCTCCCTCACGTATCGTCTTCCTGATGTACCACGAGCTTGAACTTCCCGGCCGGAAGCCGGTCCAGTCCGAGCCGGGCTACGTGCGCTACATTCTGCCGATCGACACCTTCCGCAGTCAGATGCAATGGTTGAAGAGCTCGGGCTTCAGCGGCCTGAGCGTGAGCGAGGCAGTCCGCTATCCGCAAGAAGCCAGTGTGTGCATCACTTTCGACGATGGCTGCGAAACCGATTTGATTGCAGCCGCTCCCGTCCTGCGCGAGTTTGGTTTCCGGGCGACCTTTTACCTAACCGCTGGATTTCTCGGCACCCCCGGATATCAGAGGGCGGACCAGGTCCGCGAACTGGATGCGCTCGGCTTCGAGATCGGGTGCCACTCGATGACGCATCCTTATCTTTCCGACCTCTCCGACGCCGAACTGGGTCGCGAGATTGTGGATGCCAAACTCCAGATCGAACAGATGCTCGGCCATGCGATCGAGCACTTTTCTTGTCCGGGTGGACGCTACCACCGGCGCACGCTGGAAACGGCTCGACGCGCCGGATTCCGCACTGTTGCCAATAGCGAGTTTCACGCCAATTCCGCCTCCACCAGCCCATACGAACTGGGCCGGGTAGCGATGCTTCGCGACTTGCCCCTGGAAGAATTCGGCGCGACTTGCCAGGGCCGTGGATTGTGGAAAAAGCAGTTGGAGGATCACACCCGGCACAGCGTGCGACACGTGCTGGGGAACCGGGTCTACGACAAACTACGCGCCGCTCTTCTCCGCGAGCGCCAGCACTAATCAGCTCCCGGTTACGTTCGTGCCGCCGGTGCCTCCCTTCGCTCTGAACGCCTCAACCCCCTAAGAGAGTGGTCTTAAGCCTTTGTCTCCTCAACACGTACCGAAAAAGTAACCACGCACTAGTTACTGGCCTTCTCCGCTTTTCGGCCATGATCGGACGCGAAACCGCGACCAGCGCGGTGTCCACCATGGCCATGTCCCAATGCGTTGTACCTCAACATGTCCTCTCGGCATCTGTGCGCTTTTCACGGACCCCGATAGATTCGACGCTGAGGACTCGAGCTACCGGTCCCCCAATCTCAGTAATCGAGGGCTCGTGATGTCCAGACTGAATTGCAATCTATTTCGCGGCAGGCCCAGCTCCAAAGTATTACTTCATTATGGGCCCCGCATCGCTGCTTGCACATTGTTGCTGATCAGCGCGTTGCTCACCGCCTCGTGCGGTCTCGTAACCCAGAGTGAAGCCGGACAAAGCAGCGGCAACAATCACTCCGAGAGCCTGACTCTTTCAGGAACCTTTCCGGGAGGGGTAACCAATCAGGCTTACAACTCGGTGTTGACGGTGAGTGGCGGAAATGCGCCCTACCATTTCGCCGTCGAGTCGGGCAGCTTGCCCCCGGGCATGAGCTTGAACCCGACAACCGGCTCTGTTTCTGGAACGCCAACCGTTGCTGGCTCATACGTTTTCCAGGTGGGAGTAACGGACGCTCCGCTGCCTCACCGCGGCAGCCAGAATTTCGCGATTTCCGTCACGGGTCAGGGCGGAGGCGGTATTCGGGTCACAGTGTCGCCGTCGAGTGCGAACGTTGCTTCCGGTCAGACTCAGGCGTTTACCGCTGCCGTCTCAGGGACCGACAACAGCGGAGTGAACTGGGCTGCATCGGCAGGATCAATTTCCGACAGCGGAGTCTTCACCGCACCGGTTGTAGGCACGGTAACCAATGTGTGGGTGACGGCTACCAGCAAGGCGGATTCCAAGACGCAGGGAGTTGCAACGGTGGTCGTGGAGCCCCCGAACGTACAGGCGCTGGCGATCACTAACAGTAATCTGCCCGACGGCCGCACCGGAAATGCTTACGACGCGGCGTTCACCGCGACCGGGGGGACGCAACCGTACAACTGGACTGTTTCCAATGGAAATGTTCCACAGGGACTCAGCCTGAGCCAGAATGACGGTCAGCTAGCCGGCATGCCGGGCACGGCCGGTGCATACAACTTCACCATCCAGGTGACGGATGCGCAAGCGCAGACCGTCCAGAAAAACTTTGCATTGAACATCGCAGCCGGCGGCAATCTTGACGGTCCGGCCGAACTACCGCGAGTGACCGTCTCGAGTGCCATGTCAGATACACCCGCGCCGGGAACAACGATCGCGGTTAATGCCGGAGGCGATCTGCAGGCGGCTTTGAACAGTGCTCATTGTGGCGACACGATCGAGCTGCAGGCGGGCGCAACCTTCACGGGAACGTTCATCTTCCCGGCCAAGAGCTGCGACAACGGGCATTGGGTCATCGTGCGCACCAGCGCTGCCGACAGCGCACTTCCGGCCGAGGGGAAACGCGCCAACCCGTGCTACGCGGGAGTCGCGTCCCTGCCGGGACGTCCGCAATACACTTGCGCCAACCCGCAAAAAGCAATGGCAAGGATCGAATACAACAAGACGGACCGCTCCTGGCTGCATGGAACTGCACAGGATGAAACTCAGGTGGGCGTTTCGCTGAACGGCACGAACTTTGTGGCTATCGTGGATTCCTACTTCAGCGACTTCCACTGCACGGCGGGTACAGGAACATGCACAGACTCGCATGCTGTCGCCGGCGGTCTCGGGAGCCACGTAGATGGTCCCTTCAAGATCGAGAACAATTACCTGGAAGCCTCGGGGGAATCGGTCTTTTTCGGCGGAGGGGCGGCGACTGTGACACCGACGGACGTCGAAGTCAGGCGCAACCACTTCTTCAAACCATGGCAATGGATGCCCGGCAACCCCAATTTCGTGGGTGCGCCCGACGGTCATCCGTTCATTGTCAAGAATCACATGGAACTCAAGAACGCGATCCGGGTTCTGGCCGAAGCCAACATCATGGAAAACAACTGGGGAGGCTTCAGCCAGACGGGCTACGCTCTGCTGCTCAGTCCCAAGAGCCAGCACACGCGCAACAACGGCAACGTTTGTCCGCTCTGCCAGGTGACCGACATCACCGTCCGCTACACGCGTATTTCGCATGCGGGCGGCGGCATGCAGCTGGCAACTTCCATCTCAGGGAATGGCGGGGACGGAGGACCGGCATTGGCTGGAACGCGCTGGAGCATTCACGACGTGGTCATGGACGATATTAACAAGAACTATGTCGGTGGCGGTTCGCTATTTGAAATAGTGAATGGCTGGGCGGCGAATCCACTTAATACTGTCACGATCAATCACATCACCGGCTTCCCGGATCCCATTAGCCACTTGCTGATCATGGGGAACCAAATCACGAATCCGTCGATGTACGGGTTCGTGTTCACGAATAACCTCGTCACCACCGGCAGATACCCGGTGTGGAATTCAGGAGGCGGGACGACCAGTTGCGCTTACTCGGACATCCCTGTGACCAGCATCTCAACCTGCTTCACGACCTACACCTTCGGCAACAATGCTCTGCTTGCGAATCCGAAGCAGTTTCCGCCATCGTCCTGGCCAATCGGTAATTTCTTTGCACCAGATACGAACGGTGCTGGGTTTGTCCAATACAACAATGGCGTGAACGGCGACTACGAACTGCAGCCAAACAGTCCCTACAAGAACGCGGGCACGGATGGTCGCGATCTGGGAGCGGACATTGCGGGCCTTGAGGCGGCGCTGGCGGGTGTTGATTAATTCGGCGGGTTCGACCGATTCGGAGGTCCGCGGTTCGCCGCGGACCTTTTTTCTTGTGCCCGGATGCGGCCATCCCAGCATGAATCTGTGCAGCCATGCGTGATATCATTTGCGCATCCTGTTGCACTATGAACCGCAGGCCCAAGGCGGCGTTGCAGATGGCATGCGCGGGGCGTGCATTAGGAAAACGTCATCATGGCTCCGCAAACACTGCTCTCTCCTGGTTCTTCTGCAATGGTTAGACGTCTTCATTTGTTTTGTTTGGTTTCGATCGCAATTTTCTTGTGTTGCGTCCCCTGGGCGATAGCAGTCGCGCCTCCCACGAGCGAAAATGCATACTGCGCCAAGGGTGATAAGCCGCAGTTCGGCGACAAAGACGGTCCAGCGCAACTGCCCACTGCCTGCTATTACACCGGTATGGACGGGACGCCGTCCCCTGGAAAGCAGATCCGGGTATCGGGCAAGTCCGACTTCAACAGCGCGATCGAGGGCGCGAAATGTGGCGACACATTGCTGCTTGCTGCCGCAGGATCATATGAAGTAAGAGATGTCCCCTCAAAGAAGTGCGATG
>WNFB01001003.1_pt1 | contig 23597 bp, 19 predicted proteins | sample 5400501 | NCBI WGS metagenome assembly WNFB01 (sample SAMN13153341, study PRJNA577476) | soil metagenome | isolation source: 200 cm saprolite under Douglas fir tree site 2 hole 1 | place: USA:California | collected 2015-04-18 | reverse complement strand
CTACGGAGATATTGGCCAGGTCTCTGTGTCAACATTTTTGCTTGATGTCCTCCCACGCCTGGAGAAAGGAGATCTCTGGATCAGTATTCCCGATGATCACACGCAGATTCTTCTCGAACCATTGGTGAATTTTCGAGATCTGGTGGGTCACCCCATCGAAGCAGCACTCGGCATCAGCTCCTACGACCAGCAAAAACCTCATTCAGAGGATAAATTGCCTATGCAAAACGAAGAGAACGATCGACCCAAGATCATCCAAATGTCTTTGTGGGGATAAGGAAGAGAGACAATGGCAACGCAGCTACCGCCACTCCGCATCTTTTGCGGCTATGCACATGAAGACAAAGCGCTCTTTCACGAGCTCAAAACAGCGCTGGCAGTCCTCATCCGCCAAGAAACAGTGAGCATCTGGCATTACGGCGACCTCCTACCTGGAGATCAATGGGAGTGTGAGATTGAGCGAGAATTGAACACAGCAGATATCATCCTCCTGCTCATCAGTCCTGCTTTTATCGCTTCTGATTACTGCTGGAGCAAGGAAATGCAATGGGCGATCACCCGGCATATGATAGGAGAGGCTCGTGTTATTCCCACGCTTCTCAAACCGACACCGGGTTGGAAAACCACACCTCTCGGCGCAATACAAGCGCTACCGATGATGGCTAAACCCATCACGACTTGGAACAACCGTGATCAAGCCTTTGCGAATATCGCCAAAGGCATCAACAACGTTATTCAGCGGACGCAACATGAAGAGAAGTATCCCATACAGGAGTACGGTCTCGCGTTCGACTATTATACCCTCATGGATGTTCAGACGCAGGAAGAACTCACTGCACTCGAGCGTGCCATGCATCAAAAAGCAGAACAATGGCTTGTAGCCATTCAAGACACAGGAGGAACATTGCAGGAAGTGAGTCCGGAGCAAACATGGGGCGATAGCCTCTTCACATGGGAAAAGTGGCACTTCACACTGCACCAACTGCACGGATATATTCACATGCGAAGCTTCAAAAACATCTCCGCTGGTCGCGTTTATTATCCTATCTATCTCAGAGTCACCACTCCACATATTGCCCTTCTCGATCACTTCGTACAGAGGGGACAGCTTCCTTATAAGAGCCTCCAATGGATGCTCGCGAATGATCTTGACCTCGCAGATCTACAAACACAGATATATGAGCAAACGGGGAAACTTCCACTCCCGTCCTCGAGTGTTTCCACCTATGCACCAACATCACTTACCTATCGGATATACGAGGAACACAAAAACCATGGAGTGAACATCTCATTTTCTTCTCAAACGCCAAGATCATCGGCCAAAATTCGTCTTACCCGCGACACAGTGTTGGATGGCTCATTCTATCGAGCGCACGAACGTTTCTCTGTTCGGACCATGCTCTCGATCCTGCGCGGTGAAATTCCCTATAGACAAGTTGCCCAACTGATAGAAGAGGCTTGCACACCATAGCAAATGTGTTGTATTCCTAACAGCAGCCAAATCTCAAGTCACTCAAACGATCAGAAAAGAAGTACGGGCGCGGTGTGGAGCAGGTCTTCGGCAGCAGCGCTAGGCGCGAGGATGACAGGGAATAATAGAGAAAGACTCTCTATAGTCAAGCCTTTTTGGAGCAATTTGGGCGAAGAGAAAAAATTCAGGGAAAGGAGGGGTAGAGCCATGTCTGCAACTGGGCACAAACCAGTAATCCACACCGCTTGCTTGTGTGACGTCATCAAGACGCACCGCATTGAAAGGGCAACCGTGGCAAGGTGTGTTGCCCTATATGCACAGGAGCATAGGGGCCTGGAGACGGATGCGGCACTAGGCAGCTTGCGGGCATGCTGGTGTTGTGCCCGCTCAAAGGTGGCTGTCTCATAGCACTGGTGATGCATCCACATGGCAAAGATGATCCTGACCCAGACATTGGCAAGTGCTCGCACGGCCACGGTATGGCTTTTGCCTTCCGCTCGTTTGCGTTGGTAATAGTCTCTGGCCCACGGTTCACTTTGCGTCGTCTGCCAGGCAAAGTGCTGCAAAGCATTGCGCAAGGGTTTGATGCAGCCCAAGCGACGATGCGCTTTGGAATACATCCCGCTTTGATACAGCACCGGCGAGGTTCCGCCCAGAGCTTGCAGACAGCTTGCGCTCTGGTAGCGCGTGCGATCATCGCCGATTTCTGCCAACAGTCGCGGAGCCAGACGTTGGCCTGCACGCGGCAAGCTCTCAAAGATGGCGTGATCCTCATGGGTCAAAAAAAGGGTGTCAATCTCCTTGTCATACTGAGCAATTTGCGCAATGAGCGGCAGCAGTTGACTCACCAGGGCCACCATCAAGCGCGATTTGGTGCGGGTCATCACCGCATCGGCCAGCAGATGCGGCTGATGCAAGCGTTCAACGATCTTGGGGGCGACTCCCAAAGGATTGGGATGACCTGCTTGCTTGAGCACCTGAGTGATCTGTTCTCTGGAGGCGGCAGAAGCCTGTTGAGGGGTTGGATAGGTTTGCAGAAACACCAGGGTGGTGTGCTGCTGCAGCTTCGCGAACAACTCCAACGCGACGGGATAGTAAGCTGTGAGGCAAGCTGTGAGTTGATTGACCAGGCGGGTTTGGGTCTGGATCAAGGCGTCTTGATCACGGGTGAGCAATTTCAGCTCGGCCACCTTCTCGCTATCTGGGGTGAGGCGGTGCAAATCAGCGAAGTCCGCTCGTCCCGTCTTGGCCAGCAGATAGGCATCAATCGTATCTGTTTTGGCTCCCGAGGCCGAACGTCTCCGATCAACAGTGCGAGGGTTGACCGGATAGACGGGCCAGCCCGCTTCCAGCAGAGACGCAATCAACAGGCCATGCGTGGTCTCAATGATGCACGCCATTTGCTCTTTGGGCGCCGTGCCGATGATCTGCTGCAAAAACGTATTCAACTTGGCCAATCCCTGTGGATTGTGATCGATGCGGATCGATCCCACCTGATGGCCTTTCTCATCAATGACCAGAGCGTCGTGATGCTGGTCCGCCCAGTCGATACCGGCATACCACATGGAAAAACTCCTTTGCGGCAAGAATGGTTGCCTCCGCTCTCGTGCCCTTATACTGTGGCGCTCGAAGCGCGACTCTCTCATGATCGGTTTGGCGAAGGCTCGGTGCCAGGGAAGTGCGAGCTTTCTCAATCGGTCGAGCCGTGTGGAGAACCTAGACTTTCGCCTTTAGCGTTCAACAGTCGTATAGAACAAGTGTACTCTTGTTCCAGCCCTGTGTCGAGTGGGCTTGTTCTTAGTTTAATGTATAAGGAGAGCCATGGAACAATTACATGTTCAATCAGCTAACGTCCCTGTAGTATCCCAAGATAGGTGGTGTTATCCACAGTTATGTCGCCCCTATGATTGTCACCCTACTGAGTGTCGCCCCGATGAGTGTAGTCCCCGTGAATGTCGTCCTAAAAACTGCCACCCCTATGACTGCGGCCCTAGGGACTGTAAACCCTTAGACTGCAAACCGCAATCTAAGGCGTATGATCTTGTGGAATCGGCATCTTTTCATTCAGCTAACGTCGTCCCTGTAGTATCCCAAGATAGGGCGTGTTATCCTGATTTATGTCGTCCTGGTGAATGTCGTCCCGGTGACTGTCGTCCCGGATGTGGTCCTGACATTTGTCATCCCAATGAATGTCATCCCGATGAGTGTAGTCCCAATGATTGCCGTCCTAAAAACTGCCGCCCATTTGACTGCCAACCTAGGGATCCAGTCTGTAATCCCAAGGCCAGTCGTCCCTATGACCGTCGTCTGGATGGGGGGCATCAACTTGTGAAATCGGCTTCGTTCGCGTGGCTGGAGATTACGCCTAGCTGCACTTTAAAGTGTAAGCATTGCTATGTAGCGTCTATGCCAGGCTTAGGCCATGGTAAGATGAGGTTTAAGGACTGGACTCGCGTACTCGATCAACTCCATGAACTTGACTGTATCACTATCCAATTCATTGGAGGAGAGCCGACAATCCACCCGCATTTCTGCGAGTTGGTGGAATACGCTGCCCAGCTTGGCTTCGGCATTGAAGTCTACAGCAACCTTGCCGGCATTACAGAGCGCATGTGGAGTCTGTTTGAACTACATGCTGTCCATTTGGCATGTAGTTTCTACTCAGATACTCCAGAAGTCCACGATGAGATCACTACAACCACTGGAAGCTTTAGTAAAACCCTGTCAAATATCAAAAAGGCTCTTGCGTTGGGGTTGACCCTTCGTGTTGGCATGATTGATATGCAAGAAGGTCAGCGTCTTCCAGAAGGTAAGGTATTGCTCCAAGAACTAGGGGTCAAAAACATAGGCATAGATCGAATTCGTGGTGTTGGCCGTGGCGGCGCAATCGCTCCGGAAGATCCTGTCGCTGTGTTGTGCGGCGCATGTGCCAATAGCAAATGCGCAGTCACTGCAAGCGGCGAAGTGTACCCCTGTGTGTTCGCCCGGTCATTTCCAGTGGGAAATGTTCTTAACCAAAGCATGGGGGAGATACTGCATGATACAGCACTGGTTGATACCCGGGCAATGTTCGCAAAAGTCTTTGAGGAAAGATAGCTTTTTGCCCCATGCGAACCAATATGTCATTCTAAATGGGGTCCCAACATTTTTACCCCCCCGTTTTCCCCGCTAAGCATTGAACATGAGGGGAGGAGCGTGACGAACTGGGTCCAGGGACAAGAATGCAAATTATCCTTTGGCGACATGAAACTTCCTGTCTTCCCTGTTTTTCCGTCCTTGCTTCTGCGTGTGCTATACTGTACATCTACCAGAGAGCTTCAGGTGGAAGTGGGCCTTGTGCTATGCAGAAACTCTCGTTCTGGAAGGTCGTCCTTGCATGTAGAGTCGCTTCACAGGCATGAATACGTATCGTCCCTACAAAGACAGGAGGCATTATGCACTTTTCAGAGTATATTGAGTACGATGCGGTTGGTCTCGCACATCTGATAAAGAGCGGACAGGTTTCAGCTCAGGAGGTGCAACAACTCGCTCGTCAGGCCATTTTGGCCGTGAATCCGACCCTGAACGCTCTCGTCGGAGAGCTGTTTGAGGAATCGCTGCCCTCCTCGACCACTGGACCTTTTGCCGGGGTTCCCTTCGTTATCAAAGATCTTTCGCTTCACGCGGCAGGAGTCAAGACAGGCATGGGAACACGACTGACTGGGGAAGGGATCGTCTTTCCCCATGATACCGATCTCATGACACGGTTTAAGCAGGCGGGGCTGGTAACGCTGGGGCGGACTGCGACCCCGGAGTTCGGCTTCAACGTGACCACCGAGCCTGTCTCCAATGGGCCCACACGCAACCCCTGGGATCCCTCTCGTAGTTCAGGAGGATCAAGCGGGGGATCTGCGGCCCTGGTGGCAGCCCGGGCGATCCCGGTGGCACATGGGACCGATGGAGCCGGCTCGATTCGTATTCCTGCTGCCTGGTGTGGACTGGTTGGGCTCAAGCCGACACGGGGACGTACCCCACCTGGACCGGATTCCGATGAACGCCTCTCAGGTCTTGGCATTGATTTTGCTCTGGCTCGGACGGTGCGAGATACCGCGGCCTTGCTTGATGGTGTGAGTGGCCCGGGTATTGGAGACAAATATTTCGCCGCCCCGCCTGAGCGTCCCTATGCTCAAGAAGTTGGTGCTCCTCCAGGACGATTACGCATAGCGACGACTACGCAGGCCTGGTCAGGAGTGCCTGTTGACAAAGAGTATGCAGACACCGTCTCGATGGTCTGCCACGAACTAGTCGCGATGGGTCACGATGTAGAGGAATCCAGCCCACAAGTAGATTGGGAATGCTTCGTCGATGCCAACCTCCCGATCTGGACGGCATCGGTCGCTGATAGTGCTCTTGGCCTTGCTCGCGCCGGTGGGATTGAGGTAGGCCCGGATGTGTTAGAGGCGGTGACGCTTGCCAGCGTGGAATACGGACGCCGACTCACGGCAGTGGATCTGCTTCGGGCGCTGCGACTCTGCAATACCATCACCAGAAGCGTGAGCGCGTTCTTCCGCTCCTACGATGTGCTGGTGACTCCGACTGTCGCTACTCCACCCCCTCGGCTGGGGTCTCTCAACCAGAACGATCCGAGCCTTGATCCCAGGGGCTGGCTCAACAAAGTGTTCGCGCTGATCCCCTTTACTCCGCTCTTCAACATGACAGGGCAGCCAGCAATAAGCCTGCCTCTGGGACAATCGAGCGAGGGGCTGCCTATAGGCGTGCAACTGGTGGCACCCTACGGCGACGAGGCTACCCTCTTGCGGCTGGCAGCACAGCTCGAACAGGCGTTGCCCTGGACTCTTCGCCATCCCTCAATCTAACTGAGAAACGAGGAAGGCTTCGTCGGCTATCGCTTCACGAACCAGTTCCCACTCTGGCTTTCTGGATAGCCTGCCAGACATTGTGAGGCGTCAACGGGACATCCAGGGATGTGACTCCCAGGGGAAGCAGCGCGTCGATAACAGCATTGGCAACAGTAGCAGGAGCGGCTACCGTGCCAGCCTCACCGGCTCCTTTCACTCCGAGAACGTTGAGCGGACTTGGTGTCTCGGTCAGAGTAAGCTCGAAAGGAGGCAGCTCTTTGGCTAAGGGGACAGCATAGTCCATCAGGGTTGCGCTGAGCACCCGCCCACTCACGTCGTAGGCCATCTGTTCATAGAGGGCCTGACCGATGCCCTGAGTAATGGCCCCATGTGTCTGACCCTCTACCAGCGTAGGTACAAGGACATGACCGTAATCATCTACCGCAACATAGCGTTGGAGATTCACTTCGCCGGTCTCAGGGTCTACCTGTACGACAGCCAGATGTGCGCCAAAGGGATACGATAAATCTGCTGGCTCGAAGCCCTGCAAGCTGCACAGCCCCTTGAGCAGTTCTTTCTGGAGATCCTCGGGGAACTGCTTTTTCTGTACCGGGTTCTCGGCAATACTCGCCAGTTGGGCGAAGGTGTACGCTTTGCCAGGAACACCAGAGACCTGCACACATCCCTCGCGCAGTTCAAGATCGCTCTCGTCCACTTCGAGCAGATGCGAGGCTAATTTGAACATCTGCGCTTTGACAGCTTGAGCCGAGTGCTTGAGCGCGACGCCTCCGACTCCCATACTGCGGCTGGCAAAGGTAGCAAGCGAATGGCTATTGGGAGTGTCTCCGATGTAGACCTCAACCTGCTCAAGAGGAACCGCGAACTCCTGGGCGACAATTGCGGCAAATGAAGTGGCATGACCTTGCCCACTATCAACCGAAGCACTCTCGACGAGAATCTTGCCTTCAGGGGTAATGTGTACCTGCCCGCTATCAGACTGGCCGCTCATGCCCTGTCCTCCCATCGCGGTGCTCTCGATATAGACGCAGAGCCCGACACCGACATACTGACCCTGTGTACGCAGACGAGCCTGTTCAGCGCGGAGTTGCTCATAGTTCGCAGCGGTCAACAGTGTATCCAGGGCATGGCTGTATGCGCCGGAATCATAGGTCGTATTGGTGGCAGTCGTGTAGGGGAACGCCTCCCTGGGGATCAGGTTTCGTCTGCGCACGTCAACGGGGTCCAGAGAGAGTTCATGAGCAATAGCATCCATAGTGCGCTCGATACAATAGCAGGCTTCTGGTCGTCCAGCTCCTCGATAGGGGCCAGTGGGGACAGCATTGGTCTTCACAGCGTTGACAATGGTCGTAATCGCTGGGATAGCATACGTGCCAGAGATCATCGCCGCAGTTGAATCGACACTGAGCATGCTATAATCACTAGGATAGGCACCCTGATCGGCAAAAAACTCTGCTTTGAGTGCCAGAACAGTCCCATCCTTGCGAACAGCGGCCTGCACACTGGCATTGAGACCCCGGCCATGACTCATCGAGACGATATTGTCCTCGCGACTCTCCAACCATCGTACCGGTCGTTGCAGCTTTTGCGCCAGGAATGCCGTCACGACTTCTTCACCACAGAGTCGGGTCTTGCCGCCAAAGGCACCCCCTACATGCGGAACGGTGATCTTGATGTCCGTTGGCGCCATGTGCAGCGTCATCATCAGTTGGAGACGAGCCAACCAGATCGACTGACTGGAGATCCAGACCGAGAGGGTCCCATCAGCATGCCCTTCGGCAACAATGCCTCGCGGTTCCATAGGCACCAGTGCCAGACGTGGTTGCCGCATGTACAACGAGACTACCTTATCAGCCTGGGCGAACCCTGCTTCTACATCGCCAACCGTCTTTTCTCTGGTCACAGCAATATTGCTCTGCTCATTGAAGATCTTCGGCCCGTCCTCCTGGAGCGCGGCATCGAGTCCTCCAACAGAGGGCAACACCTCGTAATCAACATCAACGAGTTCGGCAGCTTCGAATGCTGCTGTCTCACTCTCGGCCACCACTGCTGCCACTGGTTCACCAGCATAGTTGACCTCCTCACGCGGCATGGCTGGCTGTGGCACCCATGCTGAACCCGGAAATAAATTCGTGAGCAACTCACCTAAATGTGCTGTGTCCGCTCCTGTCACCACTGTTACCACGCCCGGATGGGCCAGCGCCTGTTGTACATCAATCGCGACAATACGGGCATGGGGATAGAGACTCCGCACAAAACTGATAGAGAGCATTCCCGGACGACGAATATCGCCCACATACTGCCCCCTGCCAGTGATTAACACCGGGTCTTCACGGCGTCGTATCTTCTGCTCCGGTGCAGCTGGCTGTTGAGAACGATCTTTTGCTGTTGTTGCTTCGCCCATGTTGTTCTTCCTCTTCTGATTCCAGATACGTAGATGGTCTTTCTCTGTTTGCTTCCTTCTCCGATCCCCTTATTTCAATATCTGAAGAATACACGCAGAACCATCTTCATGTCAATTCTGGTCGCCCGAGAGCACATGGCTATGTACCAGCCAAAGGAGAGCCAGGTAAGAGAAGAACAAGAAGCCAGGGCGCTCGCGTCAAAACGCCCTCATCATCTCTATGATCGATTCTCACAAGGCATTGTCTCCCTGGACAAACTTGGAGAGGATTCCAAAGTGGGTGCTGGACAGTTTCTTCTCCAAGGGCGCCTCAAAAGCGATCCTCTCTACTTCCAAAAAGATCGATCAGGCCAGCAGGAACTCCATCACTTTCGGTGATACCTATTTGCTTGCTCGTGCAACCTTCATTCGGTGTTGTCCCATTTTTGCATCCACCACTCCAGGTAGGGCATACCAGAGCCTCTACCAGCTTCTAGAAGCGTCGCCAAGTTCAGCGAAGTTCGGCGCAAGTCAATACTTAGGCGCCCTTGCTCGACGCTCAGAACTCCATATTCTGCCCAGTGGACATGACGATTCACAGCTAATGCTGGACTGCCAGCATTGACTCCCGGCAATCCGATACTGCCAACGTTGACGAGATGAGCATCTTGATAGCGGCGAAGCATTTGGATATGGGTATGTCCTCCTACGAGCACCGTAGCGGAATAGCCTGCTAGCATCGCCTGCACTTCTGCATCAGGAGTGGTCGCGGCAATCACATCATCAAATGAACGTGGAGATCCATGATAGCAGAGGAGCCTTCTTCCCTCATCGAGAGGAAGTTCAAGCAGAGGAGCAAATGTTTGGAGGTAGCTTCGATCTGCGGGCGTCAATTGTTCCGCACACCATGATGTGATAGTGCGCAGGATTTGAGAATCCGATGTCTTTGCTCCTGCTGGCAGCAACAGCCAAGCATCGGTATTCCCAAGAATGACAGGGCAGTCGAGCCGCCGCAAGCGACCAATGACTTCGTGTGGCTGCGGTCCAAGTGCTGCCACATCCCCTAGACATATGATCTGATCAATGGATTCCTGCGCCAGTTCCTGCAGCACTGTTTCAAGCGCAATGAGATTGCCATGAATATCTGAAAGCAGTGCAATACGCATACGATGTCCTTTCTCTTAGGCAACAGATAACACCCGTTGGCGAAGCAGCGGAAATGCAGCACGGCCATACATCATTCGTTTGATCAGCTTGAGCCGATTCACATGGCCCTCAACCACCCCATTACTGTACGGAAGCGTCAGTCCTGCTTGAACTGCGGCTTTGTCTCGTTCGATTCCTTGCGCAAAACCCTGTAATTCAGGGATCCGACTCGCGCTCACCTGTTCAAGCCATGTATCAAGAGCGTCTCCTTGCAGTTTGCGCACCATACGAAGGAAGTCTTGAGTCAATTGATATGCTGTAGTGATCGCATTGTCCACCTCGCAGAGAATGCTGAGTTGCTCTCGCTCTTTTTCGTTTAAGTCCGACAGGTCACGTATCAGGAGCCAGACAGCTCGTTTTGTCGAGATGGTGGAAGTTTGCTCTGCGGTATAAAATCCCTTTCGCAAAGGTGCCAGGAAATAATAGACCATACGTAAAGAGTCCCGATATCCCTGAGCACGCAGTTCCTGCCAAATCTGTACCCCATCATGACACCCTTCCTGCCAACGTTTGAGGACATAGGGTGCATAGGTGTCAAAGCGGCTTCGCTTCTTGCGACGGCGTGTTTCTGGAACCCCTTTTACGGCTAACCAGCGACGGACCGTCCGCTCGCTCACGCCTACATGGCCCGCAATCTCTTTGGTCTCCATCCCCTGCTGCGCCATCGCAATCACCTGCTCATATCGGTCTCGTCGTTGTGCTTGTCGCGCCAATCGTGCCGGTTCCTTGGAGCGTTGAGGCAAGGGGCACCACGCGTGTGAGAGGGTCTCAATCACATTGGCTTCCGCGTCATCGCGGCTCAGACGTATTTCCGGTCGATACCGTGCCAAGAGCACTTGAAGCGCGTTGGCCAGATTCTGGACAAGATGCCATCGATCTGCCACTTGGATGGCTTGTGGAGCACCGAGCGTTGCAGCAAGAGCATACTCAGTGCCTCGATCCCGGCTGAGCACTTCGATGTCAGGATGCGCCTTGAACCAGGCTGTGGAGGTTGCTACAGTACGATCAGGCAAGAGATCAATCACGCGATGGCTCTCAAGATCCACAAGAATGGTGCCATATTTGAGACCACGTCGAAATGCCCAATCGTCGATGCCGACCTTGGTGGCCTTCTTGGAAACGGGCGCAGAGACGGCTTTGAGCCGTCGGAGCATCGTGGCCGGAGAGGTAGGCAACCCCAAGCGTGTCGCTAAACGTGCCCCACCCTCTCCAGAGGTCGCGAACCCAATCGCCTCCAACTCAGCACAGAAGCGCAAGGTCATGCGGGCCCATGGACGGACCACGTCTGGGAAACGCTCAGCAAAGATGCGTCGAGGGCACTCTCTGGTTTGACAAAAGAATTTGCGCACGACCAGCGAGAGGACTAACTGCCGTCCTCCACCAGGCAGATCGGCTACGGTGCGCAGGTATCGGCTATGAATACGTGTTGCCGACTGCGAACAGAGCGGGCAAATTGCTGATAGAGCTATCGAACGGACACAAACCGTCACACAAGCGTAGAGTACACGCACCTGATCGATCACAAAATCGTCAGGAAGCGAAAGCAAGAGGGAAGATACCATGAGATGAAGAACTCCGAGTAGATGATCACAACTGCGTGATTTCACGTATCAGTATACCACACTGGTCAAGCCAGCAGGTATCACCGAAAGTGATGGAGTTCCAGCATATCCTTCACAGAGGCTGTTTGAGTGGAGATAAGGAGTGCGTAACTGGCTTAGTCAGCCTGAGAAGATCGTTCTACACACAGATCGCCTCTGTTTGGTACTTGGAGTATGAACAGATGGGCAAAAAGCCATTTGAGTATCCTCCATTCCTCCTGCCCAAAAGAGACTTCATAAGGTACAAGTGAGTGAGATCTCATCATCTCTTTCTTATCAATTGTGCTGCGAGTTCACTCAGTTGGTCGATGCCAATGCTCCAGCCAGCCTCGAAGTCCATCTCTTGCAGTTTCTGACGTTCCTCCTCGTTCTTGACGAGCACCCGCGTTGCGTACCTCGTGCCTTCGCTCTCATTCGTCAGAGAAATAATCGCCGTTATCGGCAGCACCGTTGCGGCAGGTCGCCATCCTTGGGTCAACGCCGTGGTGAACACGATCCGTTCTTCTGGCACGATTTCGAGGAAGGCGCCGGTTATCGGGGTTTCTTCCCCACTGGGATCGCCCATCAGCAGATCGAATGCGCCACCCGGACGCAGATCAAAGCCGACGATTTTGGTCGTCATGGGCTTTGGACACCACCATTTCTCAAGATGTTCTGGCACCGTCCATGCCTTCCACACCACACTTCGAGGCGCTTTGATGAGTCGGGACACCGTGAAGTCATTCCTGTTTTCGGTCATGTGCGTTTCCCTTTCATACCAGTCTTCAACGTAATCAACAAGGCGATCGGTTCGTCCTTCCCACAGCGCCCGTTGTTCAAGAATCCAGGATGCGGCCTCACCCACCTGCTCCTGTTCGATCTGCCAGGTTCTGACTCGACCCACCTTGCTCGAAGTGATTAAGCCGCTGTTTTCGAGCACGGTTAACTGCTGCATGAATGACGGGAGCGCCATGTCGAACGGTTGTGCAAGTTCTTTCGTAGAAGCTGGGCCTCTACCCAGGCGCTGGATGACAGCCCGCCGCGTTGGATCTGCGAGCGCTTGAAAGACCTTGCTCAGAGATTCACTACGCCTTTTCCACCTGTATTCATCAGTCATGTCAATGTGCTCCCATCCGAGGGAAGAGAGGGGAGAAGAGTTCAGGCGAAACTGCCGGACCGGCGCGTTTGCGCTTGTCTTCCAGCCTCGCCGAGCTTCATCACGGTGGACTTCTCGCTTGTCTGGGGCACGATACTAGTACAGGGATGTAGAAATAACGCGGGAGTCACACTACGGCAAAGAGGCTCTTTTCAGAACTTCTGGACTCCTGCGTTATTTCCACGAGGCTGTACTAGTGACTCATTTCCATCGCTTCTGCGACATCAATGGTGCCGTGTTCAAGGTGCGGGCAGCCTTTCGCCATTTCAATCGCGGCCTCCATGCTTTCGGCTTGCACGACGTAATATCCTGTCACCCGATTCGAGCTGTTATTGTCTGATACACCATCGGAACTTACGGTCTTGGCTCTTTTCAAGGGAACGCCGGGGTTGACCAAGGCTTTGCCAAGACTACCTTCCCATCTTCCCCATTTCTCCATGTATTTGGCTCCCTCCTCCGGGCTCTTAAACTTTGGCTCACCGTAATAGGTAAAGACGTAGTCAGACATATGATTTCCTCCTGTTTCTCTCTTCCGTTTGGAAGACGCTCTGTTTCCTTGCGTGACGATGACCAACCGGTATGGTGGAATGCGTTCCACTCACATCATTTGCCTTCCAACAACCGCATAGAGATAAGTATACTACGAAGCAATGGTTAGGTCAATACCTAACTATTGGGGGAATCCATTTCAAGTGGGTTCAAATGAAACTGCCTTGCCATTCTGGGATTGGGATGAAGATGCCCCCTTCTTCTCAGAACGATATATCGTCTCTTATTTCGACTTTTCGTTCCAATCCTCCCAAAAGGCCTACTTGCGCCACTTTATGTGGTGCAAAAATGATTCCTCTCGAGGAGCGGCTCCAGATGTATACGCGCCATTTTATGATAACAAAGTTGGTCATTGCATTTTTGTGAATTGCACCAAAATAGATGAGCTACGATGACACGCCACATTATGGTTGAGAGACTTTTCCCCAAAATCGTCTCGGCGCGCTTCTCAAGCCAATCGTTGGCAAGTTATCTGGGAGAAACGCGCCAGGTTATCTGAGAAATGACAGGAATGAGCGCCATATAACCCGCGCCTTATGCAAAAGGCCACATTTGGGCGGTTTTTCGGGGCTGGCCAGCGACGATCTGCATGGTTGAGCGTAACTTTTGCCGACTGGCCAGCCCCTCATTGATAAGCCTGCTGTTATGCAGTCGCAAGGTTCCCCCCTCCCCTGGGCGGCGATCTCCCCGAGCAGGGCAACTTCTTCTAAATTGGGACGATTGGAACAGTGCTAGACGGCTTCCTCTCTGGTGTTCCGTTCCAGTTGGGCGCGCCCGCGGTGCAGACGCATTTTGACAGCTGGCTTTGAGAGATTCCGTTGCTCCGCAATGTCGGCTATACTCGATGCTTGTGTATAGAAGAGTGCTACCTCCTCGCGATAGGCTGGCGAGACGTGGCGAATCTCCTGGTAATGCTTCTCCGAAGGAAGCCTGTGCCTTCTTCTGGATGATCTTGGAGCACGCTCAACACATATGGAGGCCGCGCAGTTCTGGAGATATTCCGTTGCGCGCCTAATCCAAGTCTTGATCGTGCTCTCAGGCTTGCCGAGTCTTTTTGTGATCTCCTTGACACCAAGATTCTGTAGGTAGTGAAGTTCCACTACTTGACGCCAGCGCATCGGCAGTTGGTCTTTGAAAGCAAGTTTTGCCTGAAGTTCCGCCGCCGCTTTTGCTTCTACCTGTTTCTTCTCAGTATCGTCCTTTTGTAGATTTAACAGGAGTTGTTTGCCACGATGGTACTGAGCTTTCACGGTTCCCTCGGGCCTGGCGAGCAGATGGGCGATATCCCTATAACTCATGCGTTTCACTATACGAAGCGCTACTACCGTCCGGTAGAGGTCTGGAAGCCTCTCAATTGAAGAGAGGAGAGCACGCTCCTCGCTACCCGAAGAGCTTACTTCCTCCTGGCATGGGACCGTCTCCGGTTGATCATCTTCTTTAACCCAGATGTGTAAACTTCGCCTGGCGCGGTGAAGCGCTGTTTTCACCGCCCCCACAGACGTGTGAAGCCGTACCGCAATTTCCGCATCAGAGTACTCCTGGAGCCTCAGTTCTATAATATCGCGCTGTTGTTCGGGAAGTGCCCTGATGCGTCTGAGTAGATTTGATGCTGCATCATTTGCCAGCACAAAGGTCTCAACATCCGCGATAGCGGCAAGATCCTCGATCTCCTGATCGCCCTCTTGGAGTGCATGCATGGCATCGATCTCCTTAAAATGCTGTGCGTCTCGAGAAAGCTCGTAGCCGAGATAGCGGATAATGGACAAGAGGTAGGTGGTCATCCCCTCAGTACCGAGGCGCTTTGGCATAGATGGATCTTGTTTAAGTTTTGTGAGCAAGCGCTCGTAAGCCGTCTGGGTGATGTCTTCAGCGGCGATCCCGGCGGCAGGCCGGTGGGAAACCATGTTATACGCAAACCTGAATGCCCTGTAATAAGTGGCTTTGATAAACGGCTCCAGGTACGTATCAGAACGCGGTGTCGTCATTGTATTACCTCATTTCTCTGCGGTAAGAGTAGGGTCGGTGGTGGCAGGTTAGCGCAATCGTGCCAATCTGCCACCACCGTGCTCATTTCACGGTGATCGGAGCAGGAAGAGCATTACGCGTCGTTAGCCTGCTTGTTAGTTCGCCGTGGACGCGTCCCTTTTGCCTTACGGCCAGGGGATGGAGGCCGCGGAATGCTTTTGATGATTCCTGGCATCCCAATGATGAATGCACAGAAAACCAGGAAAGCCAACTCCGCCTGCCACGGGAGGGGTGAGGTAAAGACACCGGGTGAGCCCAGTATGAGCTTGATGAGCGTAAAAATGCCCATGATACAAGTCTCCTTTGCTATTCTATACGACAACTGCTACTCTTTACAGCAGCAGCAAGGAGACCGCGCGAAAACCACCTGGCACCTGGCACAGCTATTACTTTTCTCAGTATGAGAGGGTCTTCAATATAAAAAGAAGCCTGCAGTGCCGTGCAGGTACCATGCCCTTGGGCTATCTCGCCTGGTAAACTCGCAGCCAAGAGCGTGTGCGTCGGATTCCCCGCTATAGACTCAGGGGCTGATCGTGTATCAGCCCCTGAGTCATTTTTGGCAGCTTGTCCCTTTTTAAGTGGTAATGCGTTACCACTTGGGCTGATCGTGTATCAGCCCTTGAGTCATTTTTGGCAGCATGGACTCACAGCACAGTCATGTTTTCCTCATGAAGAATTTAGTCAGTTCTCCGGTGCTCCGGGTCTCCGCCTTGTTGACAAAATCCACCCCATGCATTACCCTGAAAGGGGCATTGTATGACCGCTAAGAAGGATTAGCAGTCATGCACTACGGGCAGCACGGGCAGAGAATCCGCCCACAAAGAGGAAAAGAACGGAGACTAAATCGACGAAGACTGTACACATCTTCTACAGCTCTGCTTCTGAGGATGAACCCTTTCTCGATGAACTAGAGAAACGTTTGAAGCCGTTGAAGCAGATAGCCACTTGGAGTGAACGTGAGATACAGCCAGGTGCCCACCGAGAGAGTGAAATTGATGCGCACTTAAACAACTCTGACATTATTTTACTGCTTGTGAGCCCCAGTTTCCTCGCTTCTGGCAGGTGCAGTCTGATACAACAGCGTGCCATGGCATTGCATGAAGCGAAGAACACGATGGTGATTCCCATTATCTTGCATCCTACACCATTCTGGGAACAAACACCGATGGGAGCACTTCAACCACTGCCTACCAACGGAAAACCCATCAGTGAATGGAGATCTCGTGCGAAGGCATTTGCAGATGTAGCAGGCAGGATATATACAGTTATTGAAGCACGCCTTTCTCAGCCTGAGCAGCATGCCAATGTGAAAGAGGAGTTTGTCTTCTTTGGTCGCTACCCCGATGACAAGTTTCGATGGGATACTGATTTCTGTCTTGCTCCAGGACTCACAAGACCAGAGAGCAGATTAGCATCCCCCTGGCTCGTCTCTCGACCCTTTGGCATTGCAGATCCGGCTCAGCAATATCCTCTTTTCGAAGAGAAGGATGTATTACGTCGTTTTACGAGACTCTCCTCCACTCCTGAGGCAATCAAGCATTTCGCAGATACCCATGGGTATCTTGGAATCCCTGTAGCCCTCTACGACCCAAAGAAAAATGGGCAGCCCGATGGTGTTGTTTGGATGGGGGAGTCCTTGCGGTTTTGGCAGCAGGAAATTGAAGACATACACGTACTCGTCACACTGTGGGAGCTAATCCTGGACAAACAGATAGAAATACTCACGGAGCATATCATCTGGCATCGTCAACCACGAGGGGTTCGATTTGAGTGGCTTTCGCCTGGCTCATCACGACACACGTGGATTACCAATGAATCGCTGTTACCAGAGGAAGCAAAAGAAAAACACCAGGGGCCTCTGTATCTTTGGACGTTTGGAGATGTCATCAACCCGGCTCTATACTACCTTTGCACTCAGATTAACCAGCGATTGGCAGGTCATGTGAATCCAACACTCTTCCCTCTCCAGAGGAAAGAGATGTACATGCTTCCAGACTGTCTGCTTTCAGCACTCTATGTGCTATTAGCAATGGAGGTAAGAGAGCATCCAGCAGATCCTAGAATCACCCCTCTGTAGGCCCTACACCAGTGCCAACACGAGGAGAGAACCAAATGGAGCTGCTGATCTAACGATACTCATCCTCTCGCGCAGATACATTTACGGTAGTGCAAACAAATGTTCATAGCGACAAAAGGAGCCCATCATGGAACCAGGAGTCCCCGCCGAAACGGCGCGAGCGGCCATCATCAACCCGACAGCACCGTCTCCCATGTCCATCGAGCAATGCATCGTCGCCTGGCTGCACGAAAAAGCCGGACGCTCCGAGAGCAGCAAGACCAGGATCGCCTATCACGATACCATGGAAGCGTTCCGCGCCGCCCTCCTGGCATCGGGCTCCGATCTCAACGGTTTGCTCTCGACAGTCGCCCTGGCCGCGCAGGGCTGGGCTGCCAGTAGCAAACGCGGCGTCCAGGTCGCCCCCAAAACGTACAACCAACGCCTGGCCATCCTCTCCAGCTTCTACCGCTACACCATCAAGCATGAGGTGCTGACCTCCAATCCCATTGAACGGGTCGCCCGGCGTAAAGACGAAGCCAGAGACCCAGCACTGCCCCTTCCAGGCAGCGCCGTCCACCACGGCCTCTCCCACATCAACCGCAAGACCTTGGAAGGCAAACGCGACTATGCCCTGCTCTCCGTCGCCCTGGCGACCGGGCGGCGCGTCTCCGAGCTCGCCAGCCTGCGTTACGGACACCTGCAGTGGACTGGGGAGATCTGCACCGTACGTTGGATCCGCTGCAAGGGCAACCGCAAGATGACTGACGAACTGCCGGAGAAAACCACCCGCGTGCTCTACGACTATCTCCAGGCAGTCTACGGTGAGGAGCTGGCGACCCTACCGCCGACTGCGCCAGTCTGGATCTCGCTGTCCGACAAAAACCACGGCCAGGCTATCGCCCACCGCACCATCCAGCGCATCTGCGACAAACACCTGGGGACCTCCAAGATGCACGCCACCAGGCACACCTGGGCTGTCACCATGAACAAGCGGGGAGCGAAACTCACCGACATCCAGAAGGGGCTCGGCCATGCCAGTGCTCACACCACATCTCTCTATATGGAGCAGCAACTCGGCTACCAGAATGCCTATGCCCGCGACCTGGAAGACGAATTCGGCATCGGCGCCCAACAGGAAGAGTAAAAAGCACCTAAGCCCCCCTGGGTGTGCGGTGGAGCAGCTGAAGGGAGAGAGTGAAGGTCGAAGCGATCCCACTTCTGTGATACAATGAGGCTGTTGAGGCAGAAGAGATGTTTTGACGAGTAGCGCCCAGCATACCCCTCTGTGGCAAGCAGCGTGGCCGACGAAGACCCTCATCGCCCATTGAACGAATATCACCCATTGGCAGAAAGAGGGCATCATGCCAGAGCTAGAGGAACGCATCAGCGCAACATTAAGTCAGGCGATATCATACTGGTACCTGGACAGCACACAGGGACACGCAAAGTTTACCGTCAAAGAAATCACGCAACTGGCAGGACCGTTATACAGCGTCAAAATAGAGCTAGCTTTGTGGACGCTGTTCACATTCAATGCTCTCTATATGGATGGCGAATCGCCCAGATGATCTTCGAGGAGAAGCCTTGTTTGCGCTTGGTTACTGGGCTGGGTGTCGAGTGAGTGATGTTGCCCATCTCCTTAAGGAACATACTCACGTCGGGCCGAAGATCGGGTGGTTGCATATCGGTTACAAGGGAGGCAAATTCCGCGATATCGATTTACTCAATCAGGCTCGACGCCCGCTTTTTGAGTATCTTCAGCGCGGTGGTCGCGATCCTGACAGTCCCTATATCTTTACCTCACAGCGAAACCGGCAACTCACCGAGGCAGGCATTCATCACTGGTTTCGCGCCTTGAAACAACGAGCAAACAAAGATCAATGGGAGAATGTTGCTGACCTTTCATTCCATGATCTACGCCATGATTTTGCCCACCGGGCGCGAGCAGCAGGCTGGACATTGGAGGAGGTGGCCTACTATTTGGGGCATGTGACGAAAAAGGGGACGCCGGCTATTCAAACCACCGCGAGATATACCCAGGTGAGCCGAGCACAAGTGAAAGAGAAGTTGAAAGAGATCAAGGGCTAACTTGATAGAAGAGGACTGCCAGGAATGTGCCTAGCAGTCCATTGTTCGTTACCCTTTACGCCTGCGGAGGCTTTTGCAACTGTGTTATAACGGCCCAGATAATACCAGGCAACCCTTTACACTTGCTCCACAGCTGTCCGATGAAGGGAATACGAGCATGTAGCACCAAGTGACGGTATCCGTCAGGACGTGAAGATGCTTCGAATGACCAAAAGAGAGCAGCTATAGTGCGCGTTTTCTCACCATTAGCATCAATCTTTCGCTCATAATGACTAGGTATCATGCCTGCCATGAACCATATCCAGAAGTTGTTACCAATCATTATCACCGCTCCTTGATTGAGTAGCGATGATGCCGGCATCATCAAATCGTTTAGTGACTAGTCGGCTTCCATGATAATGGTCCAATGGCTGGTTAATCTGTACATTTGTCTAGTTAACGTCCAATTTATATACAAGTAGAGAGAGGATATTCGATGACACGCGCATTTCACCCCTTGATGGACCGATCCTTTGGAGATTGGTTGCGTTCATTTTGTGATAGAGAGGATCTAACCATAGTAACTCTTGAGAAGAAAGCAGGCATCCCTCATTCAACTCTCTACACTTGGTTAAATGGTGAGAGTTCTCCGAAACTTGATGATGTGCATAGACTTGCTAATGCATTTCGACCTAGTGGTGATCACAACGATAGCTACTATGACCTCATAGCCGACATTTTGCTTTTTACAGCTGGGTATCGAACAAACCGTAGTACTGAGGAAATAGAAAAGGATATTCGCTCTCATTTTCCGCCAGAAATTGTTGGGAGTACTTCTGAACAGCCTCCAGATTTGTTGAGCCCTTTTCAAACTCTAAACCACTATTTGATACGATCTAGATCCCCTAAAGCAAGCGATTTCACAGAAGGCTTGATCTATTACCCTGAAAAATATCTTTCTGACATGAAAATCTTGCTGGAAGAAAAGCGTCGTGCGTTGTTAGTTGGACATTCAACGGCAGGAAAAACGGCACTCGCTATAATACTAGCCAAGCAGCTTCAGGAGGCTGAGCATTATAAAGTCTTCTATCTAGATATTTCTGGCGAACAAGTTATAGACGGGCGAGCTTTGTATCAAGCTATAAGTACCAGTGATCGCAAAGGTAATCTCTACATCTTGGATAACTGCCACCTGACACCAGATGAGATCAGTGAGTTCTGCGCCTACTGGGAAGAAAGACCATTAAAGCGCGCTCAATGTATCCTGATTTCACGATCTCGCGCTAAAGGGTTAGACGCACTTTCATTAGATGAGAGCGAGGACTATTTTGATCTGTGGGATGACGTAAACATAGAAGTGCAGCCCGAAGAGCTTTTCCATGGCATACTTGAAAAATATGTATCGGTATATCAGCAGCAGGAACCAGATCGCTACATCGCTTTGGAGGAAGACGATGAGAACGCACTGAGAGAACAGCATGCTCACAATCTAGTGATTTCCCGAATCCGTCTAGAAGTATGGCGTGAGATCGGTGGTCGCCTGAGTGAATTGACCCAAGAGATGGTATACAAGTCTTTGAGCGAGAGATATCTGAGAAAGATGAAGAGCAAAGATACATTGCGAGCTTTATGTATCCTCTGGCAATACGAGGTTCCAGCCCATAACCAGTTCGTGAAATCCTTGCCAACGTATGAGGTAGAGTCCCTGGAAAGAGAAAAACTGCTCACTCATACGGTGGTACCGGGTTACGGAACGCTCTACCAACTTACACTTCATCCAGTCGAGGCTCAAGAAATTTTCAAGGCGGACAGATATCAGCGAGAGGGGGATGTTAAGCTCAACTTGGTTGAAGCCGAGATCGTTCAAGGACTTCGCGCTTATCTCTTGACGGAGCCTCCCAACTACAATTTTGTCTATTATAGACTTTATCGTCAGCAGCAAATAAATCTTTTACATAGATTGTTGAAAGAACATGATTTGCAGATTTGCGCCCAAAACCGATTTGAAAGTGGGGAAATCTTCGAGGCCACATCGTATCTCTACAGTTTATCCAAAGTTGATTCCTCTCGCGCTCAAGAATTGCTTCAAACATTAATAGGATCATCAGCTGGACTGAAAATAGAATTGCAGTTATTAAAAGGAACTTTTTTCCATATGGGACAAGCTCTCTGGTGCATTCAGAAGATAAATATGCAGATCGCGCAAAAAATAGTTGCTGAAATAGATATGAAGCAATTGGCACAACATGCTCAAAAAGAGAATTTTCCGCTCTATTGGCTCTTTTTGGTCGCTTTGAATAAGATCTCTCCAGCGCAGGCGAAGTATTTTTTAAAAATATCTTCGCCTGCTATGTTAGTATCACTGGTACAAGGAGTTATGCCATCATCAGTCAACAATATAATAAAAACCTTGCAAGAGCTGGAATTTGTCTCAATACAGGAAATAGTCGAAGCAATAGACATGAAGCGACTGGCTCAACGAGTTCAAACACAGAGCCTTCAACAGCTCTATTGGTTCTTACATGCTCTGAGGGCTGTTTCTCAAACAATGGTTGATCGCTTCTTGAAGGTTATGACGCCGGAAAATATAGCGTCTCTTTGCATCTTAAAAGAAGCAAGAATTGATGAAATTATGGGTTTACTAAAAGTTATGCCGAAGAACCCTCGGCGACAATTTCTACAATTCTTTTCTCATCATGAGATAGCTGAGATATTTGAGCGATCAAGTCTTCCTCGACTCGGCAGCTTCTTTCAGTACTATTACCAGTATACTAAACCGGATTATGCACTGTTTCGTGAACAATTCCTTGCACTGAAGCTTGCTACAGCATCAATAGAAGATATTGGTAAGTTCATCAAGCGTATCAAACAGGTACCCGAGGAAGGTACCGCCCTTGCTTCCGACGTCCTTCGTCTGCTTGAGGCAAAGAATTTATCACGCAAAATAAGCAATACTGACTTGGAGCCTGTTGCTATACTTTTATATGTTGCTCTAACAATAGATAAATCTCTTGCCCGTCAGTTGCTAAAGTCGCTTAGTCAGCCAGATATTTTACATGCCGCTTTGGAGAAAAGCAGATTACGTGGCATTCAGTTACTCATACGTAATATTGCGGATATAGATACCCAATACTTGCAGATCGTTCAATGGGGGTTAGAGAATTCGAACCTGGTTGATAAATTAGCGGTAGCTGATGTGGAGGATATTGGACACTTTCTCTGGAACATTTATACTTTTATTGATAACGACCTTGCACAAGCATACTGTAAACTTGTTGACGCACAAGACAGATCAAATCTGTTAAATAGCATATCTTTGGAAAGTCTCTGTCGCTTCCTATGGAATCTTACACATATCAGCAATCTTCCGAAACTACAAACATTAGATAACCCAGCAGTGGTAAAAAGCCTGCAAGCAGCATGGGAAGAAAGCATTGGCTTAGGGATGAATCTTCTTGGCATTCTCGCCATCACGAGTCCCAATATCGCCAGGGATCTCCAACTACCATCGATAGAAACACAAAAAGAACAACTGGGCACCTGGCTTATACAACTCAGTGGGGAACAACCGCCACATCCTCATACCTTAGCTCTCACACTACATGGGCTTCGCAGCTATGGCGAGTTGGAGGCTCAGGCTATTGTGCATACCTCGTTAGATTTTTCGAAGGCTGCTCTTCTACTTGAAGATGCTATAACAGCACCTACCGTGACTCCTCGATCTCTCGCGTTGTTGCAGGAAATACATGAATGGCTAAGAAAATTACCAGTAAACCCGAATTAAAACATCTACGAGATATGGCATCTTCTGCTTGCTCTGTGCTATTCGAGTGAGAGTATATAGATTTTCTGTGGCATCCAGAGCGAATCTCCGAGGAGGCCAGCTTTGCCTACTGTTAACCCAAATAGTAGAGACAAGAAAAACTTATCACAGTTAGAAAGAAGCCTCTCTCAAGCTAGGAGCGCTTAGCGTATGTTTTCTCCGGAATATTACAGTGACCCCATGCAGAGCAGAACCACCGCTTTTCACATGCGGCGAGGCCATGAAGCAGAGCCGTGCTGTCTCTTGTGCTCTCCTCTCATCACAACACCCGCCTCTTGGCAGCGTCCAGAGGCCCAAGGCTCTCCTGGGAACCCAGCTTCTCGATGGGGCGGACGATCGCTATCCATGAGTGACTCGCCTGTGAATGGTCAGCTGAGAAACAGGAGAGAAAGGCTGTCCCACCAGGTTGACAACTCCAACCA
>WNFB01002166.1_pt1 | contig 23615 bp, 21 predicted proteins | sample 5400501 | NCBI WGS metagenome assembly WNFB01 (sample SAMN13153341, study PRJNA577476) | soil metagenome | isolation source: 200 cm saprolite under Douglas fir tree site 2 hole 1 | place: USA:California | collected 2015-04-18 | reverse complement strand
TGAGGAGGTAGATCTACTGGGATGGACCTTCGCTAGGTGCCCTTGGAGGTTCTTCTTCTTCACGGAGGCTCCGCAGTAGGGACATTTCTCAGACTCCAAAGATGGACCTTGCCCTACCTCAAATGCTCTGCCTTTCGGATAAAGACGTTGCCTCACCTTCATACCCTGGAATTATGCTGGAGCGCTCCCCCCTTGCCCAAGAGCATGGATGTAGCAAGAAGGCTTCCGGTCAAGATGCAGAGTAGGAGCGGGAGAACCAGACCGGCTTCGGCATAGTTTACAGCGTAAATGCTGTGCAGAATAATAAGCATCGTCGCAAAGCTCCATGTCAGCCCTACGAGCAACCCCGCGCGGAGGTAATGGGCAAGGCTAGCGTAGATCACAAGGGCGGCCAGCAGAAGACTTGTGACCAGAAATGCACTCTCGGAGAGAACCCACCAATACCTGTAGACTTCAAAGTTGGTCACTACCAGGCTAGCAATCACGCCGAGGAAGAGGAAGGTGAAAGACGGGACGCTAACAACAGCAATCCTCAGCCTGACGGGGACAATCTTGGGCCCAAAGAAGAGCGCGAGGGCGATCAAGATACCGACCTCAACGACCTTGGAGAGAGTCCCAAGGGATTCAACTGCCTCAGGCTCCAGCGAGAATGGAGGGGGCACGATTCTAGTTATCACATATAGTTCGATGAAGAAAATAGTGAGAGCCACACCAGCCCACCAGAGCAGTTTTTCCCGCCGACGAATCAAAGGAACCGCTCCGACCTGAACGGCCCCGGATCCAATGAAGAAGGCTGCGGACAGCGGCTCGGTCAGGTGCTCTAGAACTGCCATCCAGTGCAGCAAACCATCTGCATACAGCAAAGTCAATCCGACCGGAAGCGCAAGTCCCCGGACTGACACGAGTGATTCGGGATAGCTTAGAACGAGCCCGGACAAGATGATCGCAGTGCCAAAAAACGCGAGAGCAATAGCAATGGAAGAATGGGTTATAGTTGCCGCGGTAGCGCCATGACCGGCGTGCCCGGATTGGATCGATTGCTCTGCTTGCCCAGCTGATACATCGCTGAGAAGAGCACTAACTCCTACAACGACGCCCAGTATGACTAAAAGGGTTCCTGGTCTAATGCTACGATTGTTGTGTTGCAAGGCCTTCCCCGGTTGCGTTACCTTATCGCCTGACGTAACGTGGAGGTAATCGTCATAGTATACATTTTGGTAAATGGCTTGTTCACTGCTTCCGTCTTTTATCACGCAACCTTCTTACCTCCGATTCCTGCGGATAACCCTCCCGTCGATCGACAGCCGTTGCCTGACATTTGACGCTCAGGATACTCCTAATACGACCTTAGCCATTTCAAACTACGTGTCGCATAGGATAGAGGTATTCTCGGCCAACTGTCCTCTTTGTAGCGAGGTCGTGGACGAGATAGAAGCGGGAAGATGTGCTGGATGCCAGCTAATAGTCTACAACCTGCCGGACAACTTGGACCTGGCAAGAAGGTATGGCGTAAGAGCGGTTCCTACCGTAATCATAGACAGTGAGGTCAAGATTGAAGGCCGACCCGACATTCCCTTCGTATGCAGTGACGAAACCTATGCTCACTTCAAGGAACGCTATCCGCTGACCGTCCAATTGACGCGGCCGGACTCAAAGTAGAAGGCCGAGGCGGGGATTCCTCCTTAGGATGCGCCTATCTAGACCATGTTGCATTCCAGCGCGGACGACTATGAGCCCGGCGAACATTGCCATGTAGAGGGGAGCGGTTCCGATGTCTGTCGCGGCTGGGGTGAAGAGTCCACCGAAAGCTTCAGCGGTACTCCAGATGAGGAAACTGAAGACGATTCCCGACAGTGAGGTAAGTTTTGTGAAGAGTCCGATGATGATGAATATGGCAATGAGGGTTTCTGTTATGGCTATTATGTAGGGAAAACCTGGGGTCGAATTTGCAATGTCTGCCCAGAACCTTATCCATGAAGCGACGGTGCTCGGTTGCCCTTCCGCGGCACTTGAAACTAGGTCTCGGTAGTCTATTCCCTGCGCTATCAGGGACCATTTCAGATAGGCGTCCGCGGCCCAGAAGAGTCCGAAGATAACTCTCAATCCCACCCTCCAGTTTCTCCGGATTAGACCTGCGTCTTCCAGGGGAAATGATTCGGACGAACGGCTAACCCCCGACGTCATCTTACCCTCAGGCATTGTTCTGTCCTAATCGCTCACTCTGTTCTCCACGTCGTATGGACAGATGGTCTGTATAGACTATCCACGGCCCCGAACCCAAGTCTTGGTTCTCGACCCATGCACCGAGAGGAGCTATGAACTGCAGATGCGGGGGTTGGGATTTCAGCACCCAGTTTACCTGCAAATATGATGGATTAAAGTAACCAAGGTTAGGCACTGGTCTTCCTATGGCATTTGGAGTGTCTTCTTTTTCATTGTCATCATGCCAGACGTGCGGTTGTGCCGAAGCGTCATGTGAGAGCTGCCTTACCCCCACGGCCTGCTACAACTGTGCTTCGTGCTGCTGTAATACGACTCATCAGTCGTGGAGACAGGCGAGAATCAGAAATGGAATTAGAATCGAATACTTCAGTTCAGTGTGGATGATGATTGAGGTTTTGGGGTCGATTGGATTCGGACTGATTGCTGGAAGCTTTGCCTTATTGGCGTTCGGGGGCGATAGTTTGATAGAACTGATTTCCGGTATCGCGGTACTGACAGGTTTGCAGAGGGACTCTTCAGGTAGCAACAGCGGTGGAATGCAGAGCAAGAAGACGGAACAATTCACGGGTGGGTTGCTCTTTGTGCTTATTCCTGTGATTGGATTAGGCGCAGTATTTTCGTACATTACAGGGTTGAAGCCAGAGGGATCACCACTCGGAATCGCGATGGCTATCGGAGCAGTTATCGTGATGCCCTATCTCTACATTGAAAAGAGAAAAATAGGCAGGGAGACCCGGTCGCTGCCTCTCTCCATTGACGCCATAGAGTCGGTGACCTGCCTCTTCATGGCCATAGCTCTACTCGGCGGCCTTCTAGCAGAATATTTCCTGGGGCTTTGGTGGGCTGATTACTTGTCAACTGGAGTCATACTCGCGTTCGTAGCGAAAGAGGCTGTTGAATCATATCACGAACTCCATGAAATGTGAGGAGCTTCCAGCAAGATCGTTATGGCGCAGCTGACCGACAAATAGACAATCTTCCCCGTCGTAGCTACTCTTGTCGAAGAGAAGTCGAAAGCGACAGACCAGCATCATGAATTCCTAAAGGAAGAGGAAGATGGGGAATGAGCCGGAAGACTCACGGCTACCCTAAGTTAGCGAAACTGAACAAAGGCTAGGCCTGCGCTCATTCTCCTCCAAGTTACGTCCTAATTTATTACGGGCCATGGCCACAGTTGAGTTAGAGGACTTGGCATAATGTTAATCGGATTAGAGTCCTTCCCTCGAAGAATCCCAAGTCCCCGCAGTTTCTTGGGACAAGAATGGGATAAGTCAGAAGTTTTCCGGGCTTTAGTTATAGGATGACGTGACTTCTGCGACGCTATCGGCAAATATTCTGGTTGCAGGACACGTCATTCCGAACCCGTGTCATAGAGCGTGGGTGGGTTAGCTATTGGTGGCTTGCCACCGCGGGCTTCTTGGTTTCACCGATCTGTTGGTCCAGTGTATTAGCTGAAAACGCAAGGGTTTCGAACCGGGAGAATGGATTCGCTTTAATTTTCAAGTGAATCCGGGCGGGCCCACCGTACCAACATAGGATTCGTACTATCCCAGTTGGGTGGGCGCTCTGTCTTATGTTGGGTGGGGGGTGCGGGAGGGTGATAGGATAATCATCGCATGGTGATGCAAAATTTGCGCTAGCAGAAAGGCCTATTATCGACCGCCGAGAATTTCACTCACATGGATACCTTAACCATCAAATCACACATCCCGCCAGGGTTCGCAGTGGTGACCCCTTTCATCACCGTCGAGGACCCAGCCCAACTCGTCGAATTCGCGAAGGAAGCGTTTGGAGCGGCGGAGTTGAGAGAGCAACAAGGGATGACTGACGACGGAAAGACCATGCACGCAGCCTTTCGCATCGAAGGCTGCATCATCGAGGCCGGCCGGGCCTCGGGCCAATGGAAGGCAATGCCCACGGCCCTCCACCTCTATGTTCCCGATGCGGACTCTGCCTATGCCCGTGCGCTGAAGGCCGGAGCAGTGAGCCTCCACGAGGTGCGTGAGATGGATTATGGAGAATGTGCCGCGGCTGTCCGAGACCCTTTTGGCAACCACTGGTATATTGCCACCTACACGGGTGGGAAGAAGAGCTAGATTTCTTCTTCCTACGAACCATGTTGTCGAGTAGTTGCGGACATGCCCACTTCCTTTTCTCATCTAAGGGCGACAGCGTGCCTTGGGACCAGACAACATTTTGCACTCGTACGTCATTGTTCCCTGGAGAGACCAGACTGTCTCTAACTTGTGGAAAAGGAAGGCATCACGTCCTTGGCAAATAGCTTCATGCTCGCCACGTAATTTCCCCGCGGGAAGGGCGTGATGTAGAATTCGCATCCAGTGTTGGCAGCTCTCTCTATGTCTTGGACTAAAGGCGTAGTGTCAAATTTTGTTCCCTCAAATCTCGGTGAACCGGCGGCATAGGCGGGTCCGACTTGTCTCTTGACCTTCAGAGCTTCCTGGCTCACGATGGCTTTCGCTTTGTCGAATGGGAGTTGGGTCGAAGGTCGTATGAAGCAAATGTCTCCGTATCTTCCGGCCAGTCGCAGCATGCGAGTGCCTTGGCCGCCGAAGAGGAGAGGTGGGTGTGGTTTCTGAACCGGCTTCGGCTCTAAGATGGCTCCGTTTGTCTTGTAATATTTTCCGTGGAAGTCAACCCTCTTTTCCTGCCATAGCTTGAGGATGAGCCTGACCCCTTCTTCGGTTTTGTCAACGCGGGTCTTGGAATCGTTCCACTCGCTATACCCCTCAAACTCGACTTGCGACCATCCAGCACCAACGCCTAAGACGGTTCGGCCGGAAGATAAGAGGTCCAATGTTGAAACCATCTTCGCCAAAATTCCTGGGTGACGGAATGGAATAGGAGTCACCAAGGTTCCGAGCTTCACCTTGTTTGTCTTAGCGGCGAGGTAGCTCAGGGCAACCCAGGTGTCCAGAGTTGAGTCGGGTTGTTCAATACCTCTGCCGAAGGGCTCACCCCACATGTAGTGGTCCGGCATCACAGCCCCCCAGAATCCAAGTTTGTCCGCTACCGGAACAGCTTCTTCAATTAGCGTCCATGAACGATACCAGTTCCCAAGACCTGAAAGGATGAACTTCAAAAGTCCCCAGGCCCCGGTTTCCAAGCAATACAGGTCTTAACTTAGAACTTTGCAAAGGGTGTGGAAAGGTTGGAGCGAGAAGAGACTTGGCGGTCTATGGGCGGCCCTTCTGAAGCGAAGTATTATGGTCAGACGAGCAAAGAAGCTCTTGGGCCTGTGATTCGAGTCACCCACGAATTGGACGGCTTCGTTACAGAAGAAACAGATGGTTAGTCATTGGTGGCTTGCCACTCCGGTCCTCCCGTGCTCGTTGTTGATAAGTGGCGGGGGTGGAGACTTGGGCTTTTGCAGTATCCTCATTTTGCCGTCCGAGTCTATGACTTTGAACCCGTCAGCCAGAGCTTGCATGTAAGCGTCCGAGCCGACTTCCACTCTTAGATAGTAGTCCGTGTGATTCTCCCATGAACTTTGTGCCGTGTTCTCTCTTAGGACTTTTATCGCTTCGTAATAGTTGTTGTAGACTTGCTTATCCAATCCGATTGCATTGGACACCATATCGAATAGCTGCAGTCGTAGTCGTGTTTCTACTTCTGCTTTCGGGTATGGTCGCAGATCTAAGAACTTCTTTCTCCTCTCTTCGAGGGGTAGCTTTAGCAGTTCTTGATATTCGCCTGGATGGAATTTGTGGAAGGTATCGTAGTCTTGAGCTATCATCGTGCCTCCGAGTACGAGCGTTTCGAACTTGATTCCAAGCTTCTTAGCAATCACTTCCAGTACTGGAGTGGTTAGGGTCTCTGGCTTGAGTGCCCCGGTCTCAATGAGGGTCTTGTAGGTGTCCTTCGCTATCTTCGCTTTGAATTCTAGCATATTGGACTGAAGCTCCTCAGTGCTTTTGGTTGTGAGGAAACAGAAGCTTGGCTCACATTTCTCCAACCAGAGCTTTCCTAGTTCATCCTCGTTATAGTAATGCTCTTTCGAACCAGTTGAGTGACCGACGAGAAATTCTGCGTAGCTGTCCGGAAAGCCGGTGGATTTTGTGATGGTTAGGTTGGTTCCTCGGAATACGTGAGGATGATAACTTTGATGTGGCCCAAAGTCAGGGCCAGTTTTGTTTTTGTCGGATCTTGCACCTGGAGGAATTAGGTTGACGCTTGGATGCTCGAACACGCTGCGTATCTGTAGGTACGCTGAGGAGGTTGTTAGGTGCTTGTCTTTTTGATTGTTGCGTTTCTCTGTGGGAATCCAGCCGTCGAACAGCCATTCACTTTTTCGTTCTCTATTTGCGGTGTATGCTTTGAGTAGGTCTACGCATTCGGAGCTGAGAAATGAGTATCGTTTCCGGGCAGTCTTAGTTTTGCGTGCGGGAAATCTCACGATAACTGGTTTCTTGTCGAACTCAATGTCCGATAGTTTCACTTGAACTGTCTCTCCGATCCGTGCTCCGGTAGAGACCATGAAGCTGATCATTGCCTTCTGTTTCGTTGTGCCGTGCAGGATGCAATTTCTGATTTGTTCGCGTGTGGGTTGTTTGTCGTCGGTTACTCTTGAAGAGTCGATGGGTCGTACTGCTTGTTTGAGGTCGTCTTCGTCAATTCCTAGTTTGAGATAGCGAAACAGTTTGACTAGCTTGAATTTGTGACCGAAAATGGTGGAGGCTGCGGCGCCGCGGTCTTGCATGGCATTGATCATGGTATTGATGGTTTGGTAGATGTCGATGGTTCCTTTTCGGAGTGCAGATACGCCTCTCTCACTTGCTTCGTACACATTCAGCCAAACTTTCTCCTTTTCACCTTCCGACAGCGGATGGGTGTCCGGCACGTCAGCCAGGAACTGGTTTCCAACAACCCAGTTCCTGACTACAGCCTTTCTCTGTCTGACGGAGGCTACCCTGGTAGGTAGCTCTACCCACGACTTTACCGTTCGTGCGGACTCCATAATGCGTCGACTGGGCAAAGCTCGGACGCCTTGGGCTAGAGGTGTTATGGTACCCCTAGGTGCACGTTTGAGTAACGGCACGTCAGGCTTCTTTCTTGGAGCCGGGGGTGGGAGTTGAACCCACCTTAGCCATCCATTGTTGGATGTTTACTACGGGTTGCTACGAGCCGAGTCTGCAGCCCGTCGCCTTATCCGATCGGCCTTCGGTGGACAAGCCAACCCCGGCCTGGTTCGGCCCCCGGCAAAAACAAGGACCCAGCCGCCATTCGTATAAGCTTGATCAAGCGGGTCCGCTAACAGTCACGACGGCACGAGTACCAACACAGTTGGTATGCTCGTGGACCCTTATTGATCGATTTAGTTTGACCCCACAGTTTTATAGGCCCATTCCCGGTTTCTTCGAAACGAACAATAGGATTTCTCGGAGAACCCACGCAGCTTGTCCGGACTAGACGCGGTCAAAAAGATAGTTGAAACCGAGGCACAAGCACGCAGAATCGTCGATGAAGCCGGAGCGCAGGCCCAGCAAATAATCTCTGAGGCCCGGGAACAGGCGGAGCGAAACAGGCAAGAAGCCATCGCCCATGCACAGCAACGAAGGGAGGAGATACTCCGCGTCGCCAGAGAGAAAGCGGAGGCAGAGGCTCGCCAGTCAGACAAGGAGACAGAACAGATCCTGGACACTTACCGAAAACTGTCGGAGGAGAGGAAGGATGCTGCAGTGCGCAAGGCTGTGGAATTGATCCTCAACGCGTGAGCACAATGTCAGAGTCTCTGGAGAAGTTACAGAATCGAATCATCTCTGATGCCAGGCTCAAGGCCGACGAGACGATCAAGGAGGCCCGGGCAAAGGCCCAACATCTTCTCGAAGAGGGAAGGCAGAGAGCACAGAGAGAGTCTGACGAGATAATCGCCAAGGCGAACGTGGAGGCGGAGTCCATCCGAAGAAGCATTTTGAGTTCAAAGGTCCGCGTCAATAGGCTTAGAATTCTTGATGAGAAGAACCGGATCGTCCAGGACATTATCCATAATGTTGAACATCAGCTCTCAAGCATCGCAAAATCAGACCAGTTCGAAAACACAGCCCAGCGGTTTGTGGCCGAGGCGGTGAAAGCCGTGGACTCTGACCAGCCGATAGTTAGGATCGGCTTCAAAGATGCGACCAAGAAGAACCTCGATGGAATATCGAGAGTCCTCCCGAAGGGTGGGAAGCTTGTGATCGACGAGAAGCCTATTGACGAGTTTGGCGGAGTCGTGGCCACGGATCCAGAGGGCAGAGTCATCTTCAACAACACCTTCAAGTCTCGCCTAGAGAGACTCGACAACCAGCTTCTGACACTCATAGCTTCGACAGTCTTCAGCGAGTAGCTTCTCACGTGCTAAGGCCTGAGCGTATGCAGCAAGTCAGCATTATCGTAGCAAAAGACCAACTGCCCAGCCTCCTAGCATATGCTGGCTCCAAGAAACTCTTCCATCTCACAGAAATTGAAGACGACAATGTTCCTGAGGGAGCCAAACGCTACGAGGCACTCGAACTCCAGGCCAAATCCTCCACAATAAGGAACAGGATAACAACTCTCACCACAGCCCTCAAGGTCTCCGAGTCGTCTTTCGAGAAGCTGGATGCACCGCTCAACAATATTGAGGCGCTCACAAAGTTTCTCGACGAGGAGACAATGAGACTTGAACACTCAGTCCGACAGATAGAGAATGCTGAAGGAAAACTTCAGACAGAAAAGGAACAGGCCTCCGAACTCTCGCGATTCATATCAGGCCTGGAAGGCTTGGGAGTCTCGCTTGACGCGATAGCGGGCCGCGGATTCCTAACGAGCCTCGTAGGAGAAGCTAGCACCGAAACAGTGCCTCTACTCCAGAAAGAACTTGACCAACTAACACATGGCGACGTGATCTTCGCAATCACAAATACGTCTGAGAAGACTCAGACCTTTCTCGCACTCTTCCCGGCTGCCTTCCAAGAAGATGCCAAACAGGCGACCGCTGCGCTGGGAGCGAAGCTTGGACCGCCTTGGACTGGATTGCCAACGGACCCGAAGAAGGCAAAACAAGCCATCGACCTTCAACTGGCAAACATAGAGAGCGAAACGAAGAACCTCGAAGAGAAGAGAGCGAGAACTGCAAAGGAGTACGGTCCCAGAATCAAAGCCTTAGCCACACTATCAGAAATCCTAGAAGCCAGAACGAAGGCTCTAGGAGGATCCTCAACCACCGAGTCAACCATTCTATTACAAGCCTGGATCCCCACGGCCAAGGCTAAGGAAATCGCTGAAGACGTGTCAAAGGCAACCGGAGGACTTGCATCCACACATCCTGAGGAGACGAGGAGCCGAACGCATCATTCAGCTGAAGACCCAGCGCCGGCCAAGGATCCCGAACCTCCAACCCTAGTCAAGACTCCGGGATGGACCCGCCCGCTGCAATCGATTGTGGACAACTTCGGCATCCCGTCGTACTCAGAAACGAACCCGACGCCCTTCATGATACTCACCTTCCCACTAATCTACGGCCTGATGTTCGGAGACATCGGCGAGGGTCTGCTCTTTCTGGCCTTCGGATTCTTCCTCTTATACCTCAAGCGGAAGAAAGTCAAAGTCTTCGAAATAGGCCAAATTTTCGTCAACGGCGCTGAGCTCGTAATAATGCTCGGAATTGGCGCCACGATCTTCGGATTCGTCTTCGGCGACTTTTTCGGTTTCGACCCGCCCATTCCTGGATATCATGCCATATTCAGTCCAACAGCGGGAGCCTTTGACAAGATCCCCAACACGACCAATCTGATCCTCTACATGGAGTTCGTCCTCTTCTTCGGCGTAGCCCACTACCTCTCAGGTCTCGGCATCAGCGCATACAACAAGATACGGAACCACGAATATCGACACGCCCTCCTCGGCCCGATCTCATGGATATGGTTCTATTCCATGTTCATCTACGCCGCTGTGCTCGTCGTCAGCTCAGGATTCAAGTTCTCGGTCTTACTCGCGAACCCGCTTATTCCGATCCTCGTCTTCGTGCCACTAGGTTTGATGGGATATGGTGAAGGAGGCCTTCACGTGATGGAGGCTTTCATTGGCGCAGGCAGCAACACTCTCTCCTATCTCCGAATCTGGGCTCTCAACCTGGCAGACTTCGCGGTAAAGTTTGCTTTCGCATCGTTTGGCATTGGAGGAATAATTGCAGGCAACGCACTAGTCATGATACTAGAGGGTTTGATTGTGTTTGTGCAGACGCTTAGGCTTCACTGGGTAGAATGGTTTAGTAAGTTTTATGAAGGGACCGGCCACGCATTCGCGCCTTACCAAGAACCTATGAGCTGGATTGTGCCAAACTAGTGGTCTGCGTAGATCTTACAACTTGCCCCACATTCTGGGCCAGCCTAGGCGCAGGACTCAGCGTCCTACTATCCGCAATCGGTGCAGGCCTGGGAATCGGGATCTCCGGACCGGCCATCGCTGGCGCGGGCGTTGAAAGACCCGAAGTCATGCTGAAAACATTCATCGCCACGATTCTAGCAGAAGCGCTCGCCATATACGGTCTAGTGGTCGGCCTTTTGTCGATCTTCGCTATTCCAAGCCTAACTACTATTGAGGGAGGCACGCGAATATTCGCCGCCGGCCTGACGATGGGAGCAGCTTCCCTAGGCGCAGGTTTTGGCATCGGAGCCGCAGGGAGTGCGATGGCCTCGGCAACGGCTGAGAAACCGGACATCTTCTCGAGGGCGGTAATCTCCCTAATCTTGGCAGAAGCCTTGGCTATCTACGCGCTAGTCACTGCGCTCTTGCTGGTCTTCGGCGCCAAGTAAGCGGAATAGCCCGTGGTTTCAGATACACTATCGCATCTTCTAAGAGACAACTATCTTATCGCTAGGCTACGTGGTAAACGCAGTAATCTGCTCCAACGCCAACAGCTAATCGCACTCTCAGAATCCAAGTCCCAGACCGAAATCATTGGATTGCTAGCAGAGGGTCCCTATGGACCTGAACTTTCAAAGTTAGGAGGCGAGTCTTCAACCATCGAGACAGAGAGAGCGGTCCGGCTCGGATACGCTGACTCCGTAATGAGCCTAATCAGAGCCTCAGGTGGAGACACCCACGAGTTCCTAGTCCAGTACCGACGAAGATTCGACGCATACTCTTTGGCCAGCCTTGTAGTCTTCAAAGCCCAAGGCAAGACCTGGGAAGAGTATCTCGCCACTCGGCTACCGGTTGCATTGATAAAAGAGCAAGAATTGCATCGGCTCTACTCCCTAGATGACGTTTCAACAATAGCGCGCGAGGCAGGCGATAGACATCTTGTCGAAAGGGTGAAAGGATTTTCGATGACTGACATTGAAGGTGAAAGAGCCTCGCTGGCCCGGGACATCATCAACGGTTGGGGAGAAGAGAGATTCTACAAGTACGTGGATGAAAAACTGTCGGGTCCAGACCGGGAAAACTGTCTTCCGATTGCGGGGTCGGCGATCGATATTGCAAATCTAACCATCATCATCAGGAGCAAACTCATCGGAGCCTCTGGGGTCAGAGATCATCTCATTCCCTCACACTGGAAGCTCAACCAGCGAGCGATCGACCAATTACTCGCTGCGACAGACACACTGCAGGCCCTGGATGCTGCGGCGGGCCACGAATACTACAGCCGAATTCTAAGCGGTGCCCGGCAGAGGTATGAAGAGTCAAAGTCCCTATCCTTCATCGAAGTCGCCCTGAGACGATACCAACTGGACCTAAGCAAGAGACTCTTCCTCGGCTTCCCATACTCTGTCGGAATCGTGCTTGCCTTTCTCGTCCTCAAAGAGAACGAAGCCAGGAACCTCGCAGCAGTCCTAGCAGGGGTCGCCGCTGGATTGCCGACAGATGAACTTCGTTCACTGTTAGCTCTTCAAGAATAGTCAACGACGCTCAGATCCCGATCACAATTTTTGTGAAGGCTTCATCCTAACGCAATAGATGTTAGCGTTCTCCTCGAAGAATTATCACAAGACCCGTCGCGCCGACCGCCCCTCCAAGGAATCCGAGGAGAAATCCGAGAGCGCCTCCGAATACTACGCTGAAGATGGCAACCCCAAACGCTACAACAAGGATTCCCATAACAGTCTCCTTCTCATCCTCTGAAGGATTGTCCGTCAATTCAGAGTGCTCTTTTCCCAAATTCGGCATGGGCTCTCTCAGCCCCCGATGAAACCAAAAACAGAGTGCTACCGGACCGGTTGAGGCGAGGAGACACTTGGTTGGGGGCATTCAAATGCTACACACGAGGCGATGGGGAAACGCCCCTTACAGTTTCTTTACGAAATAGTAGTACGTATATCCGATGCCTCCGATCGCGCTCACGACGAGACCGATTATCGAACCACTGCAAGGGACGAGTGCAGGTGGAGAGATGGATACTCCGATGCATGATGGCTGTCCTATAAGTGGCGAAAGCGCTATGCCTCCTAGAAAGTAGCCGAGGATGAGAAACGCGATGGTGTTCGCACTGAATCCGACCAGTCGAACAGTGCTCTTCTCGTAAAGCGCTCCTGCAGATCTTGCTCCATCTTTCAATCTTCGAAACTCGGTCCTGCTAATGGATCTTGCAATAGTTCTCGGTGAAGCAGGCTGACCAGTCGATGGAATTAGGATTATGGATCCTTTCAGGCATTCAGTCACACTGGAATGGTTTGGATTTGGATCTTTGTGGCTCTTGTTGATCTGACACACGAGAGTCACAAGTCCAACAGAGACGTACTCATCATCTCCTTCGAGAATAGCTCGAAGGCGCGAATCGTCGATCTCAGCCATTGCCAAAAACTCTTTGCGCCCAACGTTGCCCACGGCCGCTTGGAAGGCTTCTGCGATTTTCGGTGTTACTTTCGCTTCTAGATCAGGCTTGCTCAGCTCTGTTCACGCCTTGCTAATTTGATTCCAACACTCCATCTCCATGAGAGTAGATGGAGAATCTCGGCGAGACTCTCTTTCTGCCTGATTTAGAGGATTATGATTGCTGCGAGAAAGAGAGGAATGAACACGAGGGAGATTGTATTCAGAAGCTTGATGAGGATGTGGAGGCTTGGACCCGCAGTATCCTTCCAAGGATCGCCAACAGTGTCCCCAACAACAGTGGCGGCGTGCGTTTCCGTGTTTTTGCCTCCGAAGTGTCCCATCTCCACATATTTCTTGGCGTTGTCCATTGCTGCGCCACCCCACATCATCATGATCGCCAAGGGTATTGCAGAAATCGTAGCCCCAACGACTAACGCTCCAACAGCGGCCCAGCCCAGGAAAACTCCGACGACTATCGGTGCGACTACTGGGATCGCGCCAGGTACAACCATCAATCGCAACGCCGTTCTAGTGGAAATATCAACTGCGGCCGCATAATTTGGTTTGGCAGTTCCTTCTCTAAGTCCTGGAATTTCTCTCAATTGTCTTCTTACTTCCTCCACCATTCGATAAGCGCCTACGCTGACAGCGTTAATCGCAGTGCCTGAGAATACGAAGGGTAGCATGGCACCAATTAGCGCACCGATGACGACATCGGGATGATTGAGCGCAAGTGAAGTGCCTAGGCTGGATAGTTTCGTTCCCAAAAGCGTAGCCTGGGCAGCAGTAATTGACGTGAGATCGAGTATCTTAGCCTGGTAACGTGCAACTTCCAATACGAATGCCTGAAAGAGTAGCAGCGACGCTAGGGCTGCGGATCCCATCGCGTAGCCTTTTGTGAGAGCCTTCGTCGTATTGCCTAGAGCATCCAAAGGCTCTATTCTTTCGCGAATCACCTCGGGAGCCCCGGACATCTCAGCGATTCCGCCTGCGTTGTCAACGATTGGGCCAAGCCCGTCCATAGTCAGGACAATTCCAGCAGTCGAGAGCATCCCCATAGCCGCCATTGTTGTTCCATAGACGCCTCCTAGGAATGGATCATTGCCGAGGGCAGGCAATAACCCACTGAATCCGGCAAATTGTTCGCCGAGCCAGAACGAGATGAGAAGAGTGATGGCCACCGTGATAACCGGCAAGCCACTAGATATCATTCCCACCGCGTTACCGGACATGATGGTCAACGCTGGTCCAGATTTGGATCGCTCGGCGATAGTGATCACCGGCTTCGCCTCCGACCCAGTGTAGAACTCAGTGTAGACGACGATTAACAGACCAGCCGCAAGTCCGGATAACATACAACCGTAGAGGGCAATGGCGCCCAGAGCACTCCCACTCGGGGTAAGGCCGGATGGTCCGAAAACGTACCAAGTCGCAACGAACATGAGGATAGCAGCGATTACCGACGCAATGAGCAGTCCATCTCTGGTCGGTTTGATTGGATTCTTGAACTTCTTCTCAAAGACGGCGACGGCAAGACCAACGAATGTCGCAACTATGCCCAGCGATCTGACTATGAGAGGCATTGTCACATAATAGATATTGATACCCTGAAAGAGTATGATAGATACTATCAACCCGATGATCATTCCGCCAAGGTTCTCGGCTGTGAGTGATTCAAACAGGTCAGCACCTCTCCCGGCCTCGTCTCCCACATTGTCCCCCACATTGTCGGCTATCGCCGCTGGATTCCTTGGATCATCCTCAGGGAAGTTCTCCTCCACCTTCCCAACCAAGTCTGCTCCAACGTCAGCTGACTTTGTGAATATTCCGCCTCCCAACTGGGCGAATAAGGCAGCGAGCGATGCGCCGAATCCGAATCCTGCGAGTACTCCGGGATCACGAAAGATGGCGTAGAGAAGTGAGAGTCCCAGTAGGCTCATACTGATGACAACTAGCCCGAGTGCTCCACCTCCAAGCGTAGCCACCTTCAACGCCTCATACGTCGACTTTTCGGCTGCCGCAGTCGCTCGGACGTTGGCGTTTGTTGCAGAATAGAGAGCCACGTAGGCAGCAAATAGGGAGAATGCCACTCCGAGTAAGAAGCTGAACGCGATTTCGCTTCCGTAGGTGAAATTGACTGTAGCGCCGAAGGCGGCCAAGATAACAAGTGAGATGATTATGGCGATTATCGCGATCGTCCGGAACTGTCTTTTCAGGTAAGCATTCGAGCCCTCCCTAATGGCCGTCCAGATGGCGATCATCTTCTCGTTTCCCTTCGGATATTTTCTGACCGAGAGAACTAGGAAGATTGCAGCGAGGACCCCCGCGAGTGCGAGGCCGGTCGTCAGAATTAACGGGTCAAAAGCCATGCTTGGGTTCCTGCTGTCCTGAAGGTATGAAATTTCCATCGAACCGACCTGGCCTTTATTATAAACGTGTTCACTGTCGTCGATTTTCTACTTTGCCAAACCCATAAATCGGATCATCGCCGAGTCCACTGCAATTCAACAGTTGACCTGCACACTTGTCCGGTCGCAAGTATGATGTTATTGTTGTAGGCGGAGGGCCTGGCGGTCTGTCCGCGGCCGTCCATCTTGCGGAGGAGGGTCTGAAGGTGAAGGTCTTCGAGAAGAAGAAACTTCTCGGCAAACCGGTCCGCTGCGGCGAGTACTTCCCTGTAAAAGAGGAAATGGCCAAGCTGCTTCCTCGCGTCAAATGCATCGATATCATTGATTCGCCGGAGGATGCGATCGATTCGAAGTGCAAGTCGATCAGACTTGTCAGCCCTAGAGGGCATGAATTCGAATTTCCCTTTGAGGCCTACATTCTCGATAGGCATGTGTTCGAAACCCATCTCGGGGACGTTGCCCGGAGCAACGGAGCCGACATAGACATCGGGGTCCAAGCTCACTACTATCCTGAGGATGATGGTGGATGGGTGGGACCGACCCGTGAAACTGCAGACCACGGAGAGATCATCGTTGCGGCAGATGGCTATCCCAGCGAGACGGCGGAGAGGGCAGGGCTTCCGGAACGGGAATACGCTGGACCATACGCAGTGGCGACCAATATCGAGTACTTGATGACCGATCTGGGAGTCGAACAAGATGTGGCCGAGTTGTACATGGATCCGAGATACTCGCCAGGAGGGTACGGCTGGATAATTCCAAAGGGACATGGCAGAGCGAATGTCGGCATTGGAATCAGGGAACCGTATGTTCGTCGGGAATGGCAGATCCGTGACTTGTTAACTGGTTTCATCGAGAAGAACAAGGTCGCCGCGAAACGATTGAAGGGAGGAAAGACCGCCTCTCTCATCGGAGACAGCCTTCCAGTCGACGGACCCCTTACGCGGACCTACACTAACCGAGTCATGGCTGTGGGTGATGCGGCGGGAATGGTCATGCCAACAAACGGCGGCGGGATACAGACTGCCATGATAACCGGACGTTTGGCTGCAGAAGCCGCGGTCCGATATTTCGAGGATAAGACTCCGCTCTCAACTTACGAGGACGCTTGGAAGGATCAGATTGGCGTGGAAATGGAGAACTCGAAGATTATGCGACAGGCCTCGGACCGGTTGATGGGTCACGAATTCGTATTCGATATGATGCTAAGGTTGATGGGCACACGGAGGATTGCAGACGTCATAATGTGCCAGGTCCCAAGTGGTATGGGAACTTTCGTGCATTTACTTTCCTAGTGCTTTAGAGCTGCGTCGATTATCATCACGGCGAAGAGCAACGTGAGATAGGGACTCGTCACTTTGAACATCCTCCATGCATTCGTCTCAGTCGGCTCGTAGAGGACCCAGAGGCTCCCAGTTAGAATCGCAAGCCCGCTGACCAGTGCAACTGCACCATAGATCTGCCCAAACGGGCCTAGAAAATAGAGGGCGAGCGAGAAGGGCACCATAACCATAGAGAAAACAGACAAAGACTAGACCGGCCATCAGAAGAGGAAAAATGGGATGTGGCAAACTACCTATGGGTCCAGAAGTCACAGCGGACCATCCGAACAACACTGGGAGTCCACCGCTAAAACCTCCTAAGAGAATGTTCAGCGAGCTACGTCTCTTCAGGAGTAGACTGTAGACTCCGACGTTGTCCATGATTCCCAGTGCCATCCAGAGAAGAGAGAAGAGGTTCAGTAGAGCTGCTAGGATTAGTGAGATTGAGATTAGTCCGAGCCCAAATGTGAGAGCGGCCCTAGGCGTAATGCGGCCTGACGGGAGAGGACGATGGCGTGTTCGCATCATCAGCGCATCGATGTCGCGGTCGTGATAGTTTGTAAGAGCGTTGCACCCCGCGGTTCCTGCTATGATAGCAACTCCCGTCATCAACCAGCCTAGTGGACTGAGAGAGACTGAGAGTTCTCTGGTTGCGACAAAAGTTGCGGTGAGAGAAGTGAAGACTAGAAGATACCATATTTTCGGCTTGGTATACTCGTAGTAAGTGAGAAGTTGGCTTTTGGCAGAAACTGCCTTTTGTTTCTGAATTAGCAGTTGAGCCGCCTTATGTCACGACGATATGGCCATTCATCATGAAATGAAGTGTACTACAGTTGACACTGCATAGATACGTATAGGTCCCGGCAGCGTTGAAAGTAACAGTCACGCTGTACCACTTGCCAAATGGGATCGGTGGATTCGACGGGTTCGTTCCTCCGAGGACTCCGGGACTGTTCGCTGAACTATCAACAGTGAATGACCCTCCTATTATGTCGAAACCGTGACCCTTCGAGAGGTGGAGATTTGGATCTGAACTCGTGGAATTCTCGCCCAATATGTAGAATGTAATTCTGTCGCCGAGACGTGCGTCAATCGTCTTGTTGTCAGACTCGCCAGGATATTTCTGATACTTCACGCTGGTCATGTTGGCACCCGTTGTTGCATTAAATGCTGGGAGGTTAGTCTGATTGAGAAAGGCTGTGTTGGTGATGTGGAACCCGCCTTCTTCTTGAACTATCGCAGTCATGAAGACTAGTCGATTTGAAGGGGTGTAGGTGACGGTCGTGTGGGGAAGGACAAACTGATAGTAATACACTCCTCCACCGGCGGCAAAGACCACTACTAGACCAAGAAGTCCGACGATTGGAAAGTGTTTCTTCGGCACTTGCATTATTATTTCACTTGAGCACTGACTCTGTATATATGAACGGTCGCGGCGAACGCGACCAACACCATTCCGATTTCCAGGAGCGCAAAGTTGTTGAGAGTGTCTAGGAACGCACGGAAGATGGCCACGTCGAGAAATGCCTGCAAGAGTAAGAGACCTCCAAGAAGAGCGTAAACTTCGCCCTTCGTCAAAAGGTACGGCTGCACTTTGCGATAGGGTATTGGTTTCTTAGCGGCGCGAAGTGCGTCGAGCTTTGCCCTCCTCCATCTCACGAATGCATAGACGAAACCGTAGGAAAGTGCCGTTGCGATGAGCAGAGAACCGGCGAAGAGAACGGGATCGATAAGCAATTGGCCCTCAGTGAGCAACGGTTGGAATGGGTTGCTTGCTCGGAATCCCCACACAGTGACGATTGCTATCTGTCCGAGCGATGCAACTCCCAGTGCAACCCAGAAAGGTCTATCGACCATCGCAATCTTCCTGCCCCTATCGAAAAAGGGCACGACTGTGAAAATCAGCACGAAAACACCTGGAATTATGGCTCCCGCTATGAATGGCGGGAGGCCTTGGGTCCGGATGAATGCGTAGAGACTGGTAAAGTACCATTCTGGAAAAGTGATCTGCGTCAATTGGTTGGGATCATATCGGACTCCAACTTCCACAGGGAAAAGCCCTCCAAGGATCAGAATGATCCCGGTAATTGCTGAAGCTACCGGAATGTCCAAGACGAGGTTTTTCGGTAGATGGATGGACATTATAGCCAGCATTATTATCGGAATTATGAAAACGTGGAACGCATAAAATCGGATTGTCAAGTCGTTGAAGCTGAAACCGAAGATTATCTGTGCAAGGTTCGCTCCCAAGACTGGAGTGTAATAGGTCAGCGTCTGCCCTATGTTTATGGCCAACTGTCCTCGGATGTTGAAGATCAGGTCATATCCAGTGTAGGCCTCGATTATCGTGACGACGCCGAGAATAATTCCGGTGACCCAGAGAATCTCGTATCGGAGCTTGTATCGGCCCGCGAAGTACTGGTAGAACATGTGCATGACGGCTAGAAGGACCATGGTGTTGTAGGCTTGATAGTGAATATTCCGGATTAGGAATCCCCAGTTCACTTGATTGTTTATCGATGAGACACTATTGAACGCCGAATTGCACGTCGGAGCCGGGACATACGTTGTGCCGGGTGTTGCTGGCGGACAATCCCCAAAGATTGGCTGGAAGTGAAATAGGAGAAGCGCCCCTGTGACTCCAAGGATTAGGAATACTATCACGGTGAGCATTCCTAGGAATCCGAGGGGGCTGATGAAGCGAGAAGGAAAGACGAGTTTTATGGCGAGTAGAAGGGTTCGTTCGAGCCTGTCCCATATCCATCGGAGAAGCTCGATGATTGGGTCTAAGACCCCTTTCTTCGCGTTAGTCTGTCCGGCCAACTCCGGCTACCCCATCCAAGTCTGTCGCAGTTATGTTTCCTGTAGTTGAATCGTAAGATAGTTTCACGCGCGGCAGAGGAAGAAGTCCAAGGTCGTAGGCAGGACCGGCCACTGGGACGCCGTCCTTCAATCTGTATTGACTTCCGTGACATGGGCACTGTAGCCTGAATTCTCCTGAGCCGGGATTACCGGCATAACCTGGATTCACTATGCATCTCAGGTGGACGCAGGTCAGATTCAGCGCCGCCACATGCTTGAGTACATCGTCGTTTGGATAAAACGGGTTTACAAGAGGATCAGGGAGCCGAGTGATCACGTTCTTGTAATACGGACTATCCATAACCGGATAGGGGTAATAGAAGAACTCCGAATATTTGGAAGCGTCATAAACGTCAACGGAGCCGACTACGTTCTGATATCTTGAATTCAGGTCGGTTCCGGTCGAAGTAGGTTGCGTCTGGTATTTTGCAACAACAGTGGGACCCTGCTTGGCTGGAATCAACGGACCCAGAATTCCTGTAGATGGCGCATTTGGCAACGCGAAGGCGCCAATTGCCAGCAGTGTCGATGCACCTAGTGCGCCCACGACGAATGCCCTTCGGGAGATTTTGGTAGTCTTTGCCATTGACGTTTGTTTTGCGGGTTGGGGAGGAACAGTCGGCGCCTTTGCAGAAGGCGAGGGAGTAGTGCTGGTTTGAGGCGCTGGCTTCTTCTCGTCGTCCGACATGTCCGCGGTCGCTCTAAAGCAATATTTTTCGTCGAATCACCCAAATCGTATTTAAGGGCTAGGATTGTAGGATTCATTATCAGCCGACAGTCCCTACTTTCGGCACCTCGGCCAATTCCCTATGAGCCGCTACACCGATGAGCTTCTACCTTCTAGAAGATCTTCGTGGAAGTCTGCCTCCGGAGTAGGCACAATTTCGATACGCTACTGACATCAATACCCACTCTGCCCTCTATTGGGGACCGGAGTTTTCGTTTTCGCCACGGAGCTCGATAAGGAATCGATACGAACCCTTTCAAATATCGTATTAAAGACTTGTCGGTTCTGTTAACTCTTCGTCGGTTGAGTTAGCTTCGTAGCATCGACTCCGGGGATTACCGTAGGCGTCGGGTTCCCCTTCACAGCTTCAACTGCTACGCCTTGCGCTTCTATCAGAGGCCGGGAACGTGCGAACCTCACCCGTCCCCGCCGAGCCAGGTTAACCGCCGCCACCCTGTCTCGGTCCATCACTACTCGACATTTTCCGCACCAGAGTTTTCTTTCCAGTCGTTTATCCGATTGGAGTCTCTCCCCGCATATCGGACAAGTCATGCTGGATCCTCTGGTCTCACGCCTAGACAGACGAATAATGGGTAGGCCTACCCATCTGGCCTTGTACTCTAGCTGTCGCTGGGCTTCACTGAAGCTCCATCCGTTCATCCTGCCCCGATACTTTCTGGTCTGACCGTTACCCTTACGGTAGAGACAGCGTATGCCTCGAATATCTTCCAGCGCTATTGCCTGTCTCTGTTGGACCGCTGCTTCTACAACTGTCTTCGTGGCGGTATGGAGTAGATGACCAGTCCTAGCGGTTCTACGCTCTCCATACTTCGAGGATATGACCCTTCTAATCCTCGCATCGTCCCGTTTGAAAGAGGCGACTATACGCATCGTAGTGCTGGCTATACTCACAGTCTCCGAGAGGTCGTAGTGACGAGTCTCCTGGTCGTTTCCGACTGTGAGATTCCGAAGATTACGGTCCACTCCAACCGTAGAGGTGCATTCTACCGTGGCAACCTCGCGGGCGATAGAGAGGCAGAGCCTGTTCCGGGTAAGGGTGAAGGAACGAACCTCGACCCATGGTTGAGAGATGACGTTTATTGTGTGGTTGGTCAGGGGTATGCTCAAACGTTTCCCTCTCGCGACTGGAATCTCTAGTCCTCCGTTCTTCGTCTTGAAACTGTAACAGGAGACGAGACAGGGTCTGACAGCATAGGGTATTCTGGTCGGGAAGCCTCTCCTGAGGCTCTTCTTTCTAGCCGCGAGTATTCCTGCTGCTCTGCTTATCGCGCAGAGCTTGTAGCAGCTGGGAGAATCATACTGGGCGAGCTGGTTGTAGGAGAGTATTGAGAGCTTTCTCAGCGAGGATACGTCGTTGGCTAGACCTATCCGTACGGACTCGTTGACCATCCTCCTGAATATCTCCAACAGCAACAGAACCTCTCGTGATGGAACATAGTATTGCCAGACCGACTTAACAGCCAACAGGATAAACGACGAGAGCCGAAAACCAGTCCATAAGTCAAAGAGGCACCCGACGATAAACTAACTAAACCTTAGGCCTTACCACCTGTTGACTCGCGCTATGATTTCGGAAACGATATAACTACCAAGGATCCGAGAGTCTCCAATCGATTATCAGGACGGCCATGTGAGATTCATTGAATCGGGTGATAGCTTCGCTTACTCTGCTTCTTGGGCTTGCGGCGATGATGGTCGGAGTCTACCAACAACAATGGGCCATCCTTCAACAACTCGTCCGACAGTTCGTCCCCTTCTTTGGATAGGTCCAGCCAAATGGAGAAGACGCGAGTTTCCGACGCGAAGATAGACCGGAAGAGTGGCCTCCGTTCCCGGCTCGGGCAAATCAGGATTCGTGGCTACTACTGGCCTGTAAGAACGATCGTTCAGCTCGGATTCTTCGTGCTTTTCAGCGGAATCGGCATTGCTAGCCTCGTTCCTGCATTTAACGGAACGCGCTCTTGGGTTGTCCTCCCGATTGTGTCCAGCGTAAAGTCGCAAGCGCAGGTGACCAGCACAATGGACGCCATCACACTCTTCCTCGAGAACGGCCTCTTCCCATGGCTCCCCCTTGGCATAATGCTAGTAGTGGGCGCGATTCTAGGTCGATTCATGTGCGGATGGATTTGTCCCGTCGGCTTTCTTCAAGACGTGATCACAAGCGTCAAGGGCCGTGTCGATTCCGTCGAGAAAAGGGCACATCTTTACTGGATTCGTTTGAAGTATGTACTAGTAGCTTTCGCGTTCCTGATCAGCGGATCACTGGGACTCGCTGTCTACTACGGCGTCGGAAATGATTACAGGACGAGTCTAGGACCTTTGGCTGATGGACTCTTCGTTGCGATTAGCCCTGACGGCACACTGTTCGGAACCCTTCCCGCGATCCTCGCGGGGTCATGGAGATTCCTCGGCACAGGTCAGAGTTCAGACCTGAGCATCGGCAATCTCTCATCATGGTTTGGGCACATTTCGGCCCTAACATGGCTCAACGTTGTTGTCTTGGTCGGGTTCGTCTATGCTGCTTGGAGGATTCCTCGATTCTGGTGTCGCTACGTATGTCCAGTCGGTGCTATCATGGCTGTCACTCAGAAGAACAGCCTCCTCGGAATGCATCGAGACCCGATCAAATGCTCAGAATGCAAGGAATGCGAGACCGCCTGCCCAATGCAAATACCAATCCTTGACCTCGACTGGAAAAAGTTCAACGACTCAGAATGCATCCTGTGCATGGCATGCATAGATGCCTGTCCTGCGGGAGCATTATCTCCGAAGTTCCCGTAGTGTGACGGCTCGATAAGATACATCAAGGGTCCTTACTAGCCACTTTCTGGCATTGAGCATGCGATCACTCGACTACTTCTCGAGGGAAATCTTGATTCCAGGTATTGGGCCAGCGGGACTCCAGAAACTGCAGGAGTCCTCGGTAGCAATCATAGGAGTCGGAGGGGTAGGAAGCGCCGCTGCGTATTACTTGGCCCGATCAGGGGTTGGACGCCTCAAGCTCATCGATCAAGATATCGTCGAGAGCACAAATCTCCAAAGACTACACTCAGCATCAATGAACGACCTCTATCATCCCAAGGCAGAGGTCATAGCAGATAGATTGTCGGAGGAAGCCGGATGGTGCAATATCGAGCCTGTGATCGAAACTGTGACGGATAGAAATGCGAGCGATCTTCTGAGAGACGTGGACCTAATATTCGATGGTCTTGACAACTTTCGAACCAGATATGTCCTCAACCAGTTTGCAGTTCTGAGCGA
>WNFB01001460.1_pt1 | contig 23619 bp, 17 predicted proteins | sample 5400501 | NCBI WGS metagenome assembly WNFB01 (sample SAMN13153341, study PRJNA577476) | soil metagenome | isolation source: 200 cm saprolite under Douglas fir tree site 2 hole 1 | place: USA:California | collected 2015-04-18 | reverse complement strand
GGAACGGCGTTGCCCGGGCCGGCCACGGCCACGGTGACGACCGCCGCGAGCCCGTCCTCTTCGGCATCCACGGTGGGAGCCACGGCGTCACCGACGGGGGGGTCAACCCCCACCGCGGGAACACCAATTGGTTCGCAGCGCTGAATCAAAGGCCAACCGCCCCCGTCAGGGGGGCGGTTGGCAGCAGGGGGGCGGGTCCCCAGCTGTAGCGCGAGCGATAGTGGGGAGCGTCATGGAGACACAACCTTCTCGGCAACCGTGCGTGGTTACCCTGCTCGCGCCGGCTGGAGTGCAGGGGTACGGTGGGAGTGCCGACCGTAGAGGCGGTGCTGTGCCCACTGATCGACGACGGCGGCCATGTGTGTCTTCCATGGGTGCGGGTCGTTGGTGGCGATCTGCCGCCACAGCCGGGAGTTGGCGACTGCGAAAATATCGATGGCCCGTTTGGATGCCTGGTTCCAGGCGGGTGCCTGTGCGACCGACGTTTCGGCTTGGGTCGGGGTGTGGCCGGCGGCGATCAGCCGCAGAATCAGGCAGGCTGGGTCGATGAACGCGGCGCCGCGGGTGGGCCAAGCCCAGTCGATGATGTGCGCACCGCGGTCATAAATCAGAATGTTGAGGGGATTGTAATCGGTGTGCAGCAGGGCGTCGCCGCGAAGGCACTCCAAGTCCATCGAGTCGTCGACATAGTCCGCCCACCGCTTCTCGGCTTGTTTGATCGGCAGGTCGGGGCACGGGATCTGCCCGAGCCGTCGCATGGCGGCGATGACCTTCGGCAGGTCAGGTGAGCCAGGCCTGTAGTCGGCGTGGCGTCCGGGGATGTAGTCGAAGCCCAGCAGGTTCCAGCCGTCGACATCGTCGATGTGCCAGCGAAGCCGAGGCGAGACCGATAGGACATATGGGTTGATCATCGCTTCGCGGTGTTGGGTGACTACACCGGGATGGTCGGTGCGCAGGCCCTTGACGAAGATCGTGTTGGTGCTGGTGCGCACGGACATCGCAATCGCCGAGTTGAGCCCATCGGACGCAGTCTCGGCCGAGAGGACTGGCCCGGTGTAGGCGGTAATGGCGTGGCGAACCGGCTCGGACAACTCGGCCCAGTCGGTGCGATCCATGCTGGTCTTGGTCCCCCCGGCGATGTGGTAGTGCACCCGGGCGTTAGAGAGGGCCACATGTCAGGCCGCCCGCAAGGCGGCTCACGTCGTAGATCCAGCGGCAGGGTCTCACCGTGCGGTTGTACACAGCGATGAACGCCATGATCCCGGTCACCATCTGCTCGGGAGAGGTGAAGACGCCTCCATTGAGGAGGCGTGTGCGCCTGACCAGGCGCTGGAGTTCCTCCCCGCAGCAACGCTCACGGGAAGGGTCGGAGCACTTGGCAAGTGGCACCTCCTCATCCGGGGACGGGAGGATCAAATCACATTCTTGTAATTACTGCACGGCGGAATGGCTCGCCAACGTGGTCGGCTGGCGTGCGGCGTCTTGCCGATACCCGGCGCCGGAACGCCGGGCGGAGCTGGTCAGTAGGGGTTGTCGTCGCCGGCGTTACAACTGCACATGGTCGACTCGACGATCTGGTCGAGGTCGCCGACGAACTCGACCTCGTCCTCCATCTCGTCCTCCTCGGCGTCGGCCGGGCGGGGCCCGATCTCCACGAGTACCGGTGGCATGGTCTACCTCCCTTCCTTTCGTCCGTGCTGGCAGTAGGACTCCAGAGGTGCCTTGGCTTGCTGGTAGAGCTTCGCTGATTGGCCCATTCTCCGGCCAAAGCACTCCCCACGGTGTTTTGGAAGCCGAGATCCGGGCTGGCGCCTGCAGAGTCGATGCGGCGTCTGAGTTGCGGTGCTTTGCCGGGATCGCATCAGATGCATGATTCGTGCGTCGCCTAAGCCACGATCGGGGAAGCAGGCCGAGACCCTCTGGCTGAACGCCAGGGCCTGTCCCCTGGCAGGAGTGCCGGGGCCCAACTTTGTTGCTGTTGGACGGGCGCGAGATCTTCGGAGTTCAGCCGATGAAGAGGTGGACGTAGCGACTGATCTGGTTCAAGCCAGTTTGGTCGACGGCGCCGAGTTGGCGCTCGATGCGGTCGTAGGCCAGGGCCCGGATCTGCTCTGTCATTGCATACGAGACGCGAGCCAACCCGGTGTCTTCATCCGCCGGCACCGCCACGTGGTGGCGCAGGCCCCGGGCGGTGCTGGTGAGGGGCACGGCCAGGAACAGGCCGGGGATAACCGAGTAGCGCTGGTGGGATACGACGACAACGGGGCGCCTCCCGCCCTGCTCACGGCCTCGGGAGGGGTCCAGATCCGCGAGCAGGATGTCGCCCGTGTTCAGGCGACGCCGCCGTTGTACTCGGGGTACTCCTCGGCCGCGGTGGCGGCAAGGTCCTGGAGGTCGAGGCGGCTGAAGGCTTCAGCTTCGGCGAGGTAGGCCGCGAGGTCCTCGGGTCTGGCAGCCAGGCGTCGGTAGCCGACCTCGATTGCCTCCCACTCCAAATCGTCGAGGATGGCGGCAAGCTCGGCGCCGAGGCTTCGGCCGTGGGCCTCGGCGAGGGCCGCAAGCCGATCCCGAACCGATGCCTCGACGCGGATGGTGGTCATAGAATTCATCTCGGCAAGTATATGCTACCGACGTATACGAGTAGGGGTCTCTTGAAGGAGCCGTGGCGTCGGGTTTCTGTCCGACTCGTATATCTCTGCCTGCTGTCCCCCCCTTCCAGTCTGCTCCCCGCTACGAGTCTCATGCATTCATCCTGACGAGTGAGACCAGAGCTCTCCGGCTCGACCGATCGACCTCGCCGTCCGCACCGCCGGCCGCAGCAACGGCGTCGCACTGAGAGCCCGGGTTTTGGTCCCGCTGTCCGCGTCGAGACTTGTCCGTAGCCGATGCGCACGTCCGAACTGTATTGCCAACGGGAGTGGCCGTTGCGTAGAGGCGTACACGACTTCCGTTACACGACTGTGCTGGGAAAACGCCTGCTCATCCCCAGATGTCCGCAAACCATCGTTACCGATGCGTCTCGTTCACATAGATGGTGATGGGTCTGTTGAACCGTGTTACAGACCCGCGCCGATCCAACCAGAATGTTCGGCTCTCCTTTCGTTGTCTCAGGTGACAGCGGAATGCGTCCACGGCTCGATCCACAGCCAAGCCGAAAGCGATCCCACTGAACCCTCCCACCGCGGCCGGGTTATAGGCTCCAATAAATAGAAGCACGAATAACCCGCAGCCTAAGAAGGCGGCCACCAAGAAGCCGACGTAAGGATCTCGGAGCGAAGTACTCTCGAACATTGCATTGTCCGGGGCGCGTTCGACGGTGGTCAACCTTCGTCGCCGGGGTCCGAAGTAAGCCACCTCTACCGCCAGCCCACCACCCGTTGTGAGGATCGATGCGAGTGGGCGGACCTGCTCGCCGGCGCCGGCGGCCAGTCGCTCTGTGCCCCGTGCTGGTCGGCGATCACCAAGGGCGGTGGTGACCGGTGAGCGCCGCCAAGGCGCCAAGCGTTACCCAGCCCCGCCGGGCGGACACCATCGAGGAGCTGCGCGCCATGGCCGCCGGGGAGATCGTCGGGATGACCGGCCTGCCGCTGGCCCTTCGGCTGTGCGAGAAGTGTCGGCGCTGCAACACCTTTGGCGAGACCTGCCCGGCCTCGTTGCGCTGCCCAACCTGCGGGTCGACGGCGGTGCGCTGCCGACGGCCTTCGGGGCATGACGCCGCCGAGTGGCACCGGGCCCGCCTAAAGGCCGCCGCCGACGTCGACGCCGCCCGGGAGGCCGCCGGCGACCCGGTCCTGCCGCCTCGATGGCCGGAGGCCCCGATCCGCGCACCACAGAGCCGATTCCCGAAGGCTTTCATACCGGGGCGCCGCTGATCGTGGCTCTCCGTGGCGCTGGCGGGCCCTGGGGTGGTTGGCGGTGCCGTTAGAAGAGGAAGCCGGCGTTCTCAAGGGCGACGGCGATGTCGGCAACCGCGTCGATGGCCTCGTTGGCCAGCGCCAGCTCTGCTCGCTCGACCTAACCCGAGCCTGTCGTGCCTGCGAGTTCCGTTAGCCGGCGTTCGAGGAAGCGCCGTTCGGCGCCGTCGTCGGTGAGTTGTCTCGCACGTCGATAGGCGTCACGCGCCTCGTCGGTCCGCCCGAGACGTCGCAAGAGTTCGGCCCTGGTCGAATGCAGGTAGCGGAAGTCGTTGAGACCGAGTTGGTCGACTATGCGCAGGCCGGCCTCGGGGCCTTCGGTCTCGGCGATGGCGATGGCGCGGTTGAGCTCCACGACGGGCGAGCCAGTCAGGCGGGTGAGCTCGCCGTACAGCGCCGCGATCTGCGCCCAGTCGCACGGCACCTCGGCGTGCAACGAAGCGATGGCGGCCTGCAGGACATAGGGCCCGCAGCCGCGCAGGGCGAGCGCGCGGTCGAGCTCGGCGCGTCCAGCGGCGATCTGCTCGGTGCTCCAAGGTGACCGGTCCTGATCGCCGAGCAGCACGAGCTCGCCGTCGCTAAACCGCGCCTCGCGGCGGGAGTCGTGCAAGAGCATCATCGCCAGCAGCCCGTGAGCCTCGGGCTCGTCCGGAAGCAGTTCGGCCAGCGCGCGCCCCAACCAGATTGCCTCCGCCGCCAGCTCGTCGCGACCGCCGTAGCCCTCATTGAAGATCAGGTAAACGACGGCGAGAACGGCGTCGAGACGCTCGCGGAGCAGGTGAACCGGTGGCACGCGAAACGGGATCCCCGCAGCTTTGATCTTTCGCTTGGCCCGCACCAGCCGCTGCGCCATCGTGCGCTCCGGTACCAGGAAGGCACGGGCGATCTCGTCGGTGCTGAGCCCGCCGAGAGTGCGCAGGGTGAGCGCAACCTGCGCCTCGACCGCGAGCGCCGGGTGACAGCAGGTGAAGATGAGCTCCAGGCGCTCGTCCGGAAACGTCGTGGTCTTCATCGGCACCTCAGCACGATTGCCCGCGACGAGCAGGCCGAACTTGGTCGCGAGGGCCCGGTCGCGGCGGATGCGATCCGTCGCTCGGTTCCGGGCCGTCCTCATCAACCAGGCGCGCGGGTTACTGGGGACGCCGTCGCGCAGCCATCGGTCGGCGGCCATCGCGAACGCCTCCTGCGCGGCTTCCTCGGCGAGGTCAAAGTCGCCGAGGAAGCCGATCAGGGTGGCGAGGACGCGGCCCCATTCCTCGCGGAAGACCTGTTCGAGCGTCGCTACCAATACACCTCCGAGGGGCGGATCTCGACGGCGCCACCATAGCGTGCTGCAGGGACGCGGGCGGCCACCTCGATGGCCGCGTCGAGGTCGTCGGCCTCGAGGATGAACCAACCGCCGACGGCCTCCTTCATCCCGACGAACGGGCCGTCCGTTGTCAGGGTCTTGCCGCCTTCGACCCGCACGGTGGTCGCGTTCTCGGGCAGGCCCATCGGCAGCCCGGGGGTGACGCCCGGCGTCTGATTGATCCCTTGGTAGTCGGCGTAGACCTGCTTCTGCTCCTCCTCGGGCAGCGCGGCCTGTCGCTCAAGCGCGGTGCCCTGATAGATCAGCATGACGTACTTCATCGCTTCCTCCTCGTCACTACCAGATAGTCACGCAGTAAGACGAACGACGAGCCAGGAAATCGACAGCTCGACACCGGAAATCTTGACCTCCCCCGTACTTGAGCTTGTCCAGACCTCGTTTCTCCTGGTGAGCCAGGGTTGACAAGACGGACGTCGGTCTCCCATCTCCTGGTGAGCCAGGGTTGACAAGACGGACGTCGGTCTCCCATCGCTGATCACCCGACTGATCAACTTTGGTGGTACGAAAGCTCCACCGTCATCCGGGAGGGTCGCGATCCGGCAACGGCACCTCGGGCCCTGCTGGAGCGGCTGGAGCGGTCATGACGAAGCGACGCGACCGCTTGTCGTAACTCTTCGTTCCATTACTGCTCGACGGCCATAGAACTCCTTGCCCAGGTTCGGCCCCCAGGTGCAGGTGAAGAACCAGTTAGTCCGGTGATACCGCGCCCCGGACGTGCCGGCTGAGGGCGGCGAGCGCGCCACGCAGCTCGTTGTGGCTCACGTGCAGGCGGTCCGTCAGCGTGCTCGTCGGGAACTGGCGGCCCGGCTCCGCCCGGATGTCCACCAAACCGCCGACGACGCCGGCGGTCTTCGTGCCGCTGTTCATGAACCTGTGTAGCTCTGCCTGGGTCCAGCGAGCCTTCCCCCACCCGTTCTCCGGCGCTGCCGCGTCCGCCCACCGCTCGGCCCTTGCGGACCGCCCGGCTCGTCCGTCTCTGGGTCAACGCCGTCAGCCCGGGCTGGTGCCGACAGGACCGCATAGACCGCCTGAAGCCGATCCACAGGGACCCAAATCCCTAAGCGCCAGTTTTTACATCACTGTTCCAAGGGCCATCTCTTACTTGCGGCCACGGCCTTCCTGGTCGGTCTTGGAGCGCCGGAGCCTGACCACCAGGCCCTCGGCGTACTCGGCCAGGTCCTCGACATCCAGGGCGACCAGCTCCGAGCGGCGGAAGGCACCGGCGAAGCCGAGCAGCAGCAGCGCCCGGTCCCGGATCCGGAGCAAGCCCTCGGGCAACGAGGCCACCATCGCCCACACCGTCGCCGTTTCGGCCGGCGCCTTAGTTGGCCAGTTGAGCACGGAGCAGGTCGTCGATGTAGCCGGGGACCTGCTGGGCGGCGGTGGGGTCGATGACGGTGTAGCGGGCGGATTCGGCGGACCAGGCGAGGGTTCCAGCCATCCAGTTTCGCATGGAGGCCAGGCACCGGCCAATGACGCGTCGCGTCGCCGGGTCCGGGGCGATGGTGTCCAGCTGGCTGGTGAGGGCGTCCTGCGCGGTGATGAACTGGTCCGCGCGGTGGCTGATGCGGTTGGCCACGGCGTTGATGGCCTCTCGTCGGGTCAGGTGTTCGGCGTGTTCCAGGACCAGGACGAAGTTGTCGACTTCGCCGGCGGCTTCTTCCTTCTGCCAGGAGTACAGGTCGTTCGCCCACGCCGCGACGTCGGTGGTGGTCTGGACCAACTGTTGGTAGGACTGGTTTTGGAGGACGTTGTCGGGAACCTCGCCGTCGGCCATGAACTCGTCGATGGCAAGGCATGGCAGGACGGAACTGACAGCGCGGCGATTGTGGATGTACTCCTCGATGGTGGCGAAGACGCGTGTGTGGCGGCGGAGATTCTCCGCGACCACGGCATGGAAAGTCTCGCGGGTGTGGGTGATGAAACGGGCACGCCAACTCGCGGACATCTGGGGATACACACGGCTGAGGACGTCGGACAGCGCTCGGGCGATGGGGCTGTCGTCCGGGTTGGCGTGACCGGTGGCGAAGACGGGCCACAGCTGGGCGATGGCGCTCGTCCAGCTTTCGGGAGTGCGGTAGTTGCCCTCGGCATATTGGTCGTCGGCCAGGAACTGCCAGGCTATCCAGTCGGCGTAGAGCGCCAGGCGCTCTGGTGGCGCGTCCGGGTGTATGTATCCGGCGAAGGTCCCGAATCCCGCGGCGTCGAAGCGGGCGGCGGCTGCTGGGGACCGTACCAGGCCGAAACCGCGAGCCCAGGCACGCGTGTGCCGTTCCGCTGTCGCACAGTGTGGGCTGGTGCGGAGCGGGATGGGCAGGGAAACGATCGGCGCTGCGGTCCTATTCACGCTGTTCTCCATGATGCTAGTCCTCTGTGTCTGGCCGTTTACGGTCGTGAGTGCGGGGCCATGCGGAGCTGTGTGGGAGCCAGGGTGACCTGTGGCAGGGGCCGGACTTCGTCGCCGGGCAGGGGGCGCAGGTGCCAGCGGCTGACGATTGCGGCCAGTGCGATGGTCACCTCGGTCACGCCGAAGATGTCGCCGATGCATTTGCGGCTTCCGCCGCCGAAGGGGATCACCGCGCCACGTGGCATGACCTTGGCGTGCTCGGGCAGCCAGCGATCAGGATCGAAGCGGTGAGGTTCGGGGAAGAGCGCAGGGTCGCGGTGGAGCTGGTAGGGGCTGAACAGGATCATGCTTCTGGCGGCGATGGGGTGGTCTCCCAGCTCAGTGTCGGCGGTCGTAGTGCGCGTGAGCAACCACACCGGCGGATAGAGGCGGAGCACCTCGGCGATCACGCGGTGGGCGTAGGTCAAGCGGGGCAGGTCGGCAAAGTCGGGAATGCGGCCACCCAGTTCCTGCTCGAGCTCGGCGCGCAGGCGGTCGTCGACGTCCGGGTGCTGGCCGAGTAAGTGCAGGGTCCAGGCGAGTATGTTCGAGCTGGTATCGCTGCCGGCCACCAGGAGGGTCATGACCTGGTCGTGGATCTCCTGGTCTGCGAGCTGGCCGCTGCTGGGGGCGCTTGGGGTGGAAACGAGCATGGACAGCAAGTCCTGCTGATTGGTATTGGAGGCCCGGTGAGCACGGATGACTTCCTCGATGATGCGGCGCATGCGGGCCACGGCTTGGTCGAACGCGCGATTCGCGGGAGTGGGAATCTTGTGGAGCGCGGCGATCGGCGTGATGGTGCGTTGGTAGGTGCCCTTAGTGATGATGGCGACCAGCCGCTGGATCTCGGCCATCATCTCGTCGGACAGGTCGGCGGAGAAGAAAACGCGCGCGGCTGTCCTGATGGCCAGCGCGTCTGTCATTGCCTTCACATCGATGGTCTGGCCGGATCGCCAGGATGCGGTAGCGGATCGGATCTCCTGCTGGATCACGCTCGCGTAGATGGCTAGTCGGGTACGGTGGAAGGCCGTCCCGCCTCCAGGCGTAGCCCAGCACGTAGTCTGCCTCCATGGCCGCCGCCAAGGCGTCCACAAACCCTGAATGAGCACCGAGCGCACGCAGCCGGTGGCGCAGATCAATGAAGCCAGAGATTCGGGTGGCACCCAGGGGCCGCCTGCCGCTCTCCCATGCCTGCAGCATGTGCTTGTCTATCTCAAGCTTGGACGCCAGCGCCTCTTGGGTGAACCCCAGGGATTCCCTGGTCAGCTTCAGGGTGTACCCGCTTACGACTCCCTGATGGGGTCCTCGCTGGCGCTCGATCACTCGTGGGGCTCCTCCGACTCATCCCGAAGCTCCCGAGGGCTTGCCGTGTTCGAGATAACCCCCGGCGCAGCACTCGGATGATACGGCCGAAACGGCTCCTCGTCGGACACCTCGGCCGGGCCGCCGCAAATGTCGCCTCGTGACCATCAACTGAGAAAACTGACCACCAGTACGAGTTCACGAATGGGGCCGGTGGCTGACGCCGCTGCCCTCAGCCGGTGCCAAGGTAGGACTTGCGCACCCGGTCGTTGCCGAGCAGGGCTGCGGCCTCGTCCTCCAGCACGACCGTGCCGGACTCCAGCACGTAGCCCCGGCTCGCCGTCTGCAGGGCCATCTGGGCGTTCTGCTCGACGAGCAGGATCGGCGTGCCCTGGGCGTTGATCTCACGCACGACGTCGAAGATCCGGTCGACCATCATCGGGGCCAGGCCCATCGACGGCTCGTCGAGCAGCAGCAGCTTCGGTCGGGCCATGAGGGCACGGCCGATGGCCAGCATCTGCTGCTCGCCGCCGGAGAGCGTCCCCCCGGGCTGGCGAAGGCGCTCGCGCAGCACCGGGAACAGCGTGAAGACCCGGTCGAAGTCGGCACCGACCCCGGCGTGGTCCCGCCGGCCGTAGGCGCCCATCTCCAGGTTGTCCTTCACCGACATGCGGGGGAAGATCCTCCGGCCCTCGGGCGCCTGGCAGATGCCGCGACGCACCACCTCGTGCGACGGCAGGCGGTCGGTGCGCTGGCCCTCGAAGACGATCTCGCCGGCGGCGGGGCGCAGGACCGAGGAGATGCTCTTGAGGGTCGTCGTCTTGCCGGCCCCGTTGCCGCCGATGAGGGTGACGATCTCGGAGGCCCCGACGGTGAGCGACACGCCCTTCACCGCCTCGATCGCGCCGTAGCGCACCCGCAGGCCGCGCACCTCGAGGATCGCCGCCAACGCCGCTACTCCCGCCCGCCCGAGCCAGTCCCCGAGCCAGTCCCCGAGCCGGACGAGCCGGCCCCCGGCGGGCCCTCGACCGCCCCCCGGCCCAGGTAGGCCTCGATGACCCTCGGGTCCCGCTGGACCTCCTCCGGCCGGCCACCGGCGATGCGCTCGCCGAAGTCGAGAACCGTGATCTCCTCGCAGAGGCCCATGACGAACTTCATGTCGTGCTCGATGAGCAGGATCGTGACCCCCCGCTCGCGGACGTCGCGGATCAGTCCCGTGAGGCTCACCTTCTCCGCCGGGTTCATCCCCGCCGTCGGCTCGTCGAGCAGCAGCAGCTTGGGGCCGGTCCCGAGGGCCCGGGCGATCTCCACCCGCCGCTGGTCGCCGTAGGACAGGTTGCCGGCTACCTGGTTGGCCAGGCCCGCGATCCCCATCTGGCCGAGCAGTGCCATCGCCCTCCGCCCGCCCCCGGTCTCCTCCCGGCGGGAACGTCGCGTCCGCAGCACCGCCTCCAGCACCCCCGCCCGGTTCCTCGCGTCGACCCCGACCATCACGTTCTCCAGGGCCGTCATCGCCTTGAAGAGGCGGATGTTCTGGAACGTGCGGGCGATCCCGGCCCGCGTGACCTGGTAGGGCTTCCGGCCCACGATCGAGTGGCCTTCCAGGAGGATGTCCCCAGAGGTCGGGACGAGCACGCCGGTGACGAGGTTGAAGAAGGTCGTCTTACCGGCGCCGTTCGGCCCGATGAGGCCGTGGATCTGGCCCGGCACCACCGCGAGGTCGACGTTGTGCAGCGCCCGCAGGCCGCCGAAGCGCTTCGTGAGGCTGCGCGCCTCGAGGAGCGGGTCAGACGGGGGCATCGGCGGTCTCCAGCTCCATGGCTCGGCGGCGACTCGGGATCAGGCCCTGGGGGCGGAAGATCATGACGACGACCAGCACCGCCCCGAAGACGAGAAACCGGTACTGCTGGAAGCTCGGGATTGCCCTGCGGATGACCTCCGGCACGATGACGATCACGCCCGCCCCGACGATCGACCCCCAGATGTTGCCCATCCCGCCGAGCACGACCATCGACAGGATGAAGATCGAGGTGAGCAGGGTGAAGCCGTCGGGGCTCACGAAGTTGACCCGGCTGGCCTGGACGACGCCCGCCACGCCCGCGGTCGACGCCCCAATCGCGAAGGCCCACAACTTCATCCGCACCGTGGGCACGCCCATGGCGGCGGCGGCGAGCTCGTCCTCCCGGATGGCCACCCAGGCCCGCCCGATGCGGGACCGGTCGAGCCGCACGACGACGCCGACCATCAGGGCGACCAGCACCAGCAGCAGGTAGTAGTACGGCCGCGGATCGAGCCCGAAGGCGTAGTGCCAGCCGAAGAGGTGGAGCTCGGGGTGCGGGATGGCGGTGATGCCACGGGGCCCGACGGTGATCGAGTCGAAGTTGCGGGCCGAGATCCGCACGATCTCGCCGAAGCCGAGCGTGACGATGGCGAGGTAGTCGCCCCGCAGCCGCAGCGTCGGGGCGCCGAGGACAACCCCCGCGACCATGGCGGCGACGAGGCCGGCGAGCACCAGCAGCCACATCCAGTCGTGCCACATCGGCGGGGGCGGAAGGTGGAGGCCGTTCCCGAAGAACAGCGCCTTGGAGAACGTGCCCGCGGTCACGATGGCGAAGGCGTAGTTGCCGATGGCATAGAAGGCGACGTAGCCGAGATCGAGCAGCCCGGCAAAGCCCACCACCACGTTGAGCCCGAGGGCGAGCAGGGCGAACAGCAGCGTGTCGACGAGCACCGACTGCCAGTAGGTCGACAACCGCAGGGGCACGAGGGTGACGATCAGCAGGCCGGCGACCACCGGGCCGGACGCCGCCGCGCGATGGCCTCGCACCCAGGTCCCCAGCGCCTCGGTCCGGCCCGCGAGCTTCAACCCCGCACCGCCTCGCCCAGCAGGCCCGAGGGCCGGAACATCAGCACGGCGACCAGGACGAGGAAGGCGATCACGTCCTGCCAGTCACTTCGGATGCAGGTGACGCCAAGGCTCTCGAGCAGGCCGAGGAGCAGCCCGCCCAGCACCGCCCCCCGGATGTTGCCGATGCCCCCGAGCACCGCCGCCGTGAAGGCCTTGATGCCGGGGATGAAGCCGATGTCGAAGCGGGCCTGGCCGAAGTAGATGCCGTACAACGAGCCTGCGGCCCCCGCCATCAGGCCGCCGACGAGGAACGTCGCGACGACGATGCGGTTGATGTTCACGCCCATCATGCCCGCCGTCTCGGGGTCCTCCGCCACGGCCCGGATCCCCCGCCCGGTGTGGCTGGACATGACGAAGCGGTCGAGGGCAGCGTACATGACGATCATGGTGCCCACGATCAGCAGTTGCTGGTTGGACACCCCGTACCCGAACAGGGTGAACGCGGTGCGGCGCACCATCACCTGGGGGTAGGGACGCGGGGCAGGACCCCCGATGGGGTTCAACACGAAGAACAGGTTCGAGAGGAACAACGACGCCCCGATGGCCGAGATCAGGTAGGAGAGCCTCGGCGCCCCGCGCTTGCGCAGCGGCCGGTAGGCGATGCGCTCGAGGGCGAGCGCGGTGAGCCCGGAGGCGCCCATGGCGGCGAGCATCGCCGTGCCCATGACCCCGGCGAGCACCAGGCCCCCCTCGGGGCCGCTCCCGACTGCCTTGAGGGCGTAGAGGCCGGCGAAGGTCCCCACCATGAAGACCTCGGAGTGGGCGAAGTTGATGAGCTGGAGCACGCCGTAGACCATGGTGTAGCCGAGGGCGATCATGGCGTAGATCGAGCCCAGGGTCAGGCCGTCGAAGGCGTGGGGCCAGAACCCTGTTCGGAGGCAGTCAGGCAGCGCTCGCCCTCCAAGCTGTCGCACGCACCTACGGGCGCTCGATTAGCTGCGGAGTCTACCTCAGGGCTTCGCGGATCTCAGGATGCGGCCTCACCTGCCGCCCAGCAGGATGACCGCCTTCTGGAGAAGGGCGTAGCGGCTGGGGGCCGCACGGTTTCCTTTGCCCGTTGCCGGGTTCAACGGGTTGTTCTCCTTCATCCAGAAGTACCGGTCCCGCCACCACTGGGCCTCCGCAAGGGTCACGCCTGCCTTGTGCAAGTCCTCGAGGGTCAGCTCGGCGATGCGGTCCGTCAGGTCCGCCGCCCGACGACCGCGGGTCGTTCCCCACTGCATCGCCTCCTCCATCTCGTGGGTGCCCTTGACGCCGGGCGGAGGTACGCCGGACGGCGTCCCACGCTGCTCGCGCGAGCCCGTCAAGGGACCCCCCCGCTCCTGCTGGCGGACCGAGGCGGCCGCCGTGTCCGACAACACCGCCGCCTGGATCACGGCCGCCTGGCCGGCCGAGTGGATGAGCATGGAGATCCTGCTCATGTTGTCGACCCCTTCCCCGATCCAGGCACCGACATCGGGGAACTTGGCCTCGATGAAGGCGTCGAGGGAGTGGGCACTCGGGAAAAGGCCCAGCAGCAGGTCGTGAATGGGATGGGGGGCGGTGCGCAGGGCCCGCAGGACGGCATCGGCACCCGCCCGCTGCACGAGCGCCTCGCGCCTCGCACTCGTGGACAACTCCGTGTCCATGTGGACGTAGAGCTCCCGGAAGTGCGTCACCACGAACGCCTCGAAATCGGAGTCAAGCCGCAGCGTCTCGGCCAAGAGGTGGACGACCTCGCCGTGGGCCCCCTCTCCCCTGCCTTCGAGGGCCGCCGCCCGCTGCCGGCGGAACAGTTCCCGGTCGCCCATGGTCCCCTGCTTCCCCTCCGGAGCTGGAGGGGGCTTGGAGGGCCGGGGTGCGTGCAGGCCCGCGGTCCCCAACGCCCTGGCGACCTTTTCCTCGCCGACCCAGAGGACGAGCGCCCTGAAGCGGGCGGCGTCGTCCAGATCCTGGCTGATCCCCTCGGCTTCCAGCGGGAAATGGTCGTCCATGAATCGCTCGAGCTGCCCGGCCTCCGGGAACAGCTCGGCAACCTGGTCGATAAAGGCACCGCGGTCCCGTCGCAGTGCCCGCAGGAGGTCGTTCTCCGTCTCACGGTCGGCGAGCAGCTTCCGGCGCGCCGCGAGGTCCATGCCGGCCCCCATCCGTGCAGCGGACTCGGGGAAGTGCACCCTGACGAAGGCATCGAACTCGGCAGCCGAGGGCAGGGCCTCGGTGAGCAACCTGCCAACCTGGCCCGCCTGCGCGAACCTGGGCGGCAGGTGCAGGAGCAGGCGGCCGGGGAGCGCGTCGCCGACCACCCCGGAGGTCCCCTTGGGGATCGTCGAGATGGAGCCGCCCTCCTTGATGTGGATGGTGACGCTGGTGTTGTTCCCGGCGGCCAGGGCGACGAGGATCTGGCGCAGCTCCGCGGATGTGTGGTAGTTGCCGCTCACTTCCACACCCGTCGTGACAATGAAGACGTCCGGGCCGAACTCACCGCCAAGAGCCCGCTGGACGAGGACCCCCGACGGGAGGCCCTCCCACCCGTGCCGGACCGTCACACCGGCGTCCCAATCCGAAGCGCGCAGCAGCTCTCCCGGTTCGGGGGGCATCCCGACCTGCTCCCAGAGGGAGGGCTCACCCCTCGGATGCGCCTTCACGATGCCCGGGATGTCCTCGAAGATGGCTGCGTGGCGCCCGACGGCCTCGGTGGCTGCCCCCTGGAAGTCGCTGACCTCATGCGTATCGGTCGAGTGCCGGCCGAGCGCCAAAACCCCCGAGTCCCGAAGGTGGGTCTCCCGGGTCTCGGCCTCCTCGATGGCGGCCCGTTTGCGCAACAGGGGGAGCTCCCGGTCGGCGACGGTCTTGAACATCCCCCACATGTCCATGAGGAACGCGTCCGAGGGTGCCGCGATCGGCACGTCGATGTCCGTGTAGCGCACGCCGGCCAAGTGCCACTTCGATGCCAGGTGCCGAGTCTCGATGCCCTGGGGCCGCCCCTCGGCAGCGGCCGCCTTCCGGAAGACGCGGTACAGCAGCTCGGTCTGGTGCAGCAGGTACGGCACCGGCGGCCCCTTCACGCCGGTGTCCGACAGCACCTCGACGACGCTGTTCATGTACTTGTGGAACTCGTAGGTTCGGAGGGCCGCCGGGAGGCTCCCGACGTGGGAGATATGGATTGCCATCATCTGCAGCTGCTCGCGGGCCGCCTGTTCCACGTGCGCAAGGTCGGGCGTCGCGCCGAACTGGACGAACCTGCGGATGGCGCCCGGCGTGATGTAGGCGTCGTCCTCCATGGCATTGACGAGCATCTGCTGCTTGGCCATTGCCACCCCGTTGTCCGCAACTTCCTCGGGGTCGGTGAGATGCCGGTGCTTGGCTGCGAGGCGGTCACCTTCCTTCAAGGCGGCGTCGCGCACCGCGATCCGTTCGCCCTCGGTGAGATCCCCCAGCCTCCTGGCCCGAGCTCTGTCGATACCGGGGTCGGCCTCCTCCAGTAACGCCGCACGCCGCCCCGGCGGGGTGTGGCGGAGTTGGCGGGCCAGCATCAACGTCTCGGCTTCGACGTCGATCCCGGCACGGAGCTTGATGCTCTTCAAGGCCATTGTGGGATCGAGGACCAGCGCCCGGGTCTCGCCCAGGTAGCCGGTCACCCGCTCGGCCTCGACCAGGAGGCTCATCCGGTACAGCTTGCGCCAGTTGGAGCCGTACTTCCCCGCAAGGTAGGCCTCGGCGGCGAGCACGTTGTGTCCGGCGTTATCGCCGGAGAAGTTGACGTCCTTGTCGCTGCCCGGGTCGTTGCTGGAGCCTTTGACCGTGTCGGCGCCGTACTTGCGGTGCAACTCCCTGGTGATGGTCTCCCGGTGCTCCCACAGTGCCCGCACCAGAGCCCGGCGGGTCCCCAGCGGCGTTTCGGCGACGATGCCGTGGCCCTCCTGCAGGGATTCGACCGCCTCCTCCCAGCTCGAGAAGCCTTCCAGGAGCTCGCGCAGGGACTTGGGATCCCCGTGCAGTGCGTCGTCGAGCGACGAGCTTTCGGTGTCGGTGACCCACCTCCGCTTGGGCACCGCCGCCACCGGCTCGGCGGCGCCGGCGGCAGGCTCTGTTTCCGGTCCGGGTTCGCCCGACCTGCGGGCGGTCCATCTCTCGACCCGGTCTCCCACCTTCTCGCCCAGCGCGCCGACTCCTCTGACAACCCCGCCGGCCGCCTTGGTGGCGCCGTGCACGAGGGCGACGTCCCGCGCGCCCGTCAACACGGCCCCCGCGGCCTCGGTGAGCACCTTCTCGAAACCGTCCCCAAACCCGTCCTTCCATGTCTCGGACCTGGTGATGCTGTCGACCACGGAGGAAGCAGCACCGGTGAGGGCGCCCTCGGTCAGCTTCGTGCTCCACTCGAGGGCTGCCTTCCGGGCCCCTCCCGCGGCGGCGATCTGCATGGCCTCGATCCCTGCCTTGCTGAGGCCGGCCTCCATCAGGCGCTCGGCAAACTTCGGTGCGAACAGGTTCATGCCACCTTCGAACGCGCCGGTCACGAAGGTCTGGACCCCTTCCTCCCCCATGACCTGGAACCGGTCCCCCTTCACGACCTTGCGGGTTGCCACCTTGAAGAAGGCGTTGGAGAGGGCCGCCTTTCCGACCCCGACGATGACGTCGGCCAGCGTTGCCTCGAGGGTGATGCCGGCCGTGAGGGAGGCGGTCAGGAGCCCCATCACGAGCTGCGCGTACTGTTCGATGCTTTCCTCCCAGCGGTCCCGCACCGCGAGGTAGGCATCCATCGCCTTCTGCATGTTCTCCAGCCGTTGCTTGTACTCCTTGGCCTGGGACGGGGAAAGCTCCCCGTCTCCGGCCTTCTCGGCAAAACCCTTGAGCTCGCGGAACTCGGTGTTCCGGGACTGGGTGACGCCGCGCTCGTAGACCGTGTCGACCCAGCTCTCCTCCCGCCTGATGGCGCTCTCGTACCACCGCACCGCCTCGGCAGGTGTCAGGTCGGAGGGCTTCAGCAGCATGAGCACCTTGTTCAGGTAACCCTGCGACCACGTTGCGCCCACCCGGCTTTGAAAACCGGCGACGTCGTTCCAGAGGGTTCGCTTCGTGTCGTCATCGGTGAATTCGGTGAGCAGGTGGGTCAGGTAGTCCTCGTCCCCGCTTTCGATGGCGAAGGCGATCCGCTCGTCGAGGGTGCCCGCCAGGATCTTCCCGACCGGCTTGTACTGGTCCGCGTCGATTCGAACGAGCACGTACTGCCCGAACCGTCGGTCCCTGGTGTCGGTCCACGCAGCGGCGTAGACCGGCACCTCCTCCTTCGTGGCCTTCTTCAACTGGTTGAACACCGACGGCTTGTCGACGCCTCCCTTGGCGGCCAGGTGCCTGGCCGCATCGTTCCCGAGGTTCGGGTCCCCGTCCGTGGCCGGGACCGGCACCGGGATGGCCGGGACCGGGGCCGAGGGCGTTGCCGCCTCGCCCCCAGGCAACGGGGCCTCCTTCTCCGGCATGAGCATGGCGTTCAGCCTGGCGAAGTCGGCATCGTTCAAGCCGCCGAAGAAGTCCCGGATGCCGGTGAGCAGCGGTCCGTCTTTCGGCTCCCGCGCGCCTCCTGGCTTCGATGACGGGCCTTTGGCGAGGCTCCGGTCGATTTCCGCCTTCAGGGCAGCCTTCGCCTCCTTGCTCGCGTGCTCGACAGCGTCGAAGATCACCTGGCTGTCCGGCTTGAGCCAGACCTGCGTGGTCGCCAGCCTCACCGTCGCGATGAGGCGCTGCTCGTCGCTGATGCCGGGATTGAGGAAGACGTAGGCGCGCTCGAGCTGTGCATCGTTGAAGAGGCTGCGCATCTCGAGTTCGAGACTCATGCCCCACCGTTGCTCGTACAGCGCGCGTACGGTCTTGCGGTCCGCTCTCTGTATGGCTGCCAGCGCCATGTCGGGGTCTCGCAGGACCGCGTGCAAGGCGAAGTGGACGTTGTCGACGTCCTCCACGATGGACCCGTACGTGAGGAGCGCCAGTGCCCTGTCACGGTCCGGGATCTTGAGAAGGGTCTCGTCCCTGATCGCCCCCGCGATCCTGCGCGGGGTCTTGCGGTCGAGCAGCATCCCCTCGTTCGAGAACACACCGCCGTAGCTCTTCTTGAACTCGTCGTCCGTCTCCTTGGTGCGTGCCTCCGGCAGGACCCAGAACAAGGTGTCCTGGTCGGTGCCGAAGTCCTTCAGCGCGAAGTAGACCTTGTCCGCCGGGCGCAGCTTCCCGTACTCGTGGTAGCGCATGGCCCTCGTGTCGTTGGGGGAGCCGAGCTGCTCGAAATCGCCGTTGAGACTCCGCCCGTGGCGGTGGGAGTACTCCTCGTCGAACAACCGCATGTGGGGGTGGTGCCGGATGAGCAGCCGGTAGACGAACTCGCGATTCCGTATGGAGTTGAGGGCCAGGTGGATCTCGTCGACGTCTCTGGCGAGGTCCTGCGGGGTGCGCAACTCCTGGGCCGGCGCCGGTTTCGCGTCCTTCGGCTTGGCGCCCTGGGGCTCTGCCTCCGGCGACGCGGCAGTGTCGGCGAGGCGGGCGACGGCACCAGGTTCCAGCCCGGCAGCAATTCGGGGAGCCCTCCCCCCGGCGGCGACCACGGCACCAATCCGGGATGCCTCCCCTTCGTGCCCGCCGCCAGCGGCGGGTCCCACGTTGCGCTGCTGCAGCACGTGGGTGAGCTCGTGGGCCAGGACGCCCCGGCCCCGGGGCGAGGCGGGTTGGTACTGGCCGGGACCGAAGGCGATGTGCGACCCGCTCGCGTAGGCGACGGCCCCCATCGTGCGCGCCGATCGGGCGGCGGCTTCGTCGTCGTGGACCCGGACCTCGCCCAGGTCCGCTGCGAAGCTGCCCTCCATCTCGGCCCGGACGTCGGGCTCCAGCGGACGGCCCTCCGAATGGATAGCGGCTGGCGCCCCCGACCCCGGCCCGGTGTGCGCGGGGACGACGTACCCGAGGCGCGCTATGGCGCCGCCCGCCTGCTCACTGGTAGCTCATCTGCTTCTGGATGACGGCGGCGTCGGTCAGCATCTTGCTCAGGAGGGGTTGGACCTTGACGTCCTTCTCCACCAACTCGATCGGGGCATCCACGATTGCCGCTGTGGTCGGGGAGGTCACACGAGCCGCCCCCTCCATGTGGGGCCTGGCCCATTCGGGGACGTCCGAGTCCTCGAGCTTCGTCAACTGCATGCGCGGCTTGCGTCCCAGCCGGGGGGCGAGACTCATCGCCTCCTGGTCCTTCACGGAGGTGGGCGTTTCCTCGAAGGTCTTCACGGTCTGCAGTGTCTGGACCCATTTGTACGGTGCGACGTGGGACCTCGGGTTGTCGGCGACGTAGTCCTGGTAGGCGGGACCGAGCACCGGGTCGGTCGCGATCATGTGCCACAACAGGTCCGGGTTGGCAGCTCCCCACCGTCGGGCATCGCGGGCCTGGACCTGCTGCACGTGCGTGAGCGCCGCCGTCACCGACATTGCGCTGGCAACCGACGAGAAGGCGGCATTGGCCAGCCGTGCGGCGATGTCGCCCGGGGTCATGTGGGCGAAATTTGGATCGCTCACGATCTTCATGAACTCCTTGACGAGCACGGTCGGCAGGGCCGCCTTGGCGGGAGGGCCATTGATGACCGTGCTGATGAGGTTCTTCCCCATCCGCTCGGAGTTCGTGGAGAAGATCGTGAGCTTCTTGACCATCGGGGACGTGAGCGATTTGAGGCTGCCCAGCATGACCATGTTCAGGGCGCGGGAGGCCAGCTCGTCGCCGCTCGGCAGGGTCAGCCCCCCGATGGCGTTGGCCACTGCCTTCTCGAAGAGCTTGGAGCCCGAGGACTTCAGGGTCTCCTGGACGATTTTGGCGATCCGCTCGTTGGCACCCGCCGACTCCAGCTTGAAAAGCCTGCCCACGGCCTGCGCAGAGAACGTCTCCGCAATCACCGCCTCGAAGCCCAGCGAGTCGAATCCGAAGGTGGCCACCTCCTCCAGCAGGGTCGACAGGTTCGCTGTGCTGAAAAGGTCGTAGTCCTGGGCCAGGAACCCCTCACGCACGAGCATGCCGCTCATGAAGGCACCGAGGGCGCTCACGAGTCCTGCCCCGGCCACCGGGCCGATGATCGTGGGGGTTGGCCTTTGCCTCCTTGGCCATGCGCCGGAGGCGGACGAGCGCATCCCGGGCCACGTCCTGCGTGTCCTCGCCCGTGACCCAGTCGACCGCCTCGGCGGCCGCAGCCAGAGGGGTGTCGAAGTACCAGCTCCCGGTGACCGACGCCGCCGTGCGCATCTCCGCCCGGTCCACGAGTTCGTCGAGGCTGGTGGCCGGGCCCCTCACGAGGTCCTTCACGTCCTCCATCAGGACGGAGAACTCGAAGGGCGACCCCGGGGACAGGAGGTAGCCGATGAACATCGTTCGGTGGGTGTACTCCCTTCCACTCGTGACCGCCGAGGCGACGTAGTCGGACTTGCTCCAGCCCCACGTTGGCCCCGGTAGATCGAAGAAGGCCTCGAGGACGCCTTCCAGCAGCTCCGCCCTGTCCACCTTCTGAAGGAATTTGTAGGCGGTGAGGAGATCCGAGCTCGCCGTGCTCCCGGCCGTGCCCTCGAGGTCCAGCTTCAGCCGCCGGGCACCACGCTGGACGTGGTCGCTGCCGTCTTCCCGGAGCAGCTCGGCGATCTTCCACGACGCCGGGTTGTTCTGGGCAACGGCCGTCCAGGCGTGGAAGGAGGGCCGCGGGGAACCCGCTGGCGGATCCTCGGCCTGGTGGCGAAGCTCCAGCTCCTTGTTCTCGACCCAGGCGTCGGTGACAAGGTCGAGCATCTTGGCCTCGTCCGATGCCTGCCATGCCAGCCAGACCTGGTCGGCGTAGGTGAGCTTGCCGAACAGTTCGAGCTTGGCCTGGACGAGCTCGTAGCCGCCCATCTCGCTGATGGCGCCGCCCTCGACCCGCTCGGTCAGCCAGGCCCTCAGAGAGTTCCAGGCCTGACGGCGCTCAGCGGCCAAGCCGGGATTCTTCTCGGTAGTCGCCCGTGCGATGCGTTCCTCGTAGATCTCACGGATCTTCCGGAACGAAAGGTAGACCTGTTCCTCGTTGGTGCCCGCTCCCCCACCCCGGCCGCCGACGGTCGCGGCGATGAACGCCTGAAGGAGCATCGTCAGGTCGATGTTCTCCCGCTTGGACGTGAAGCGTTCCTGGTCGATCTCCTGGCCCTCCCACATCGCCGTATTGAACTCGCCAACGAGACCCATCCGCTCGTCGAAGGCGTTGAAGATCGACTGGGCAATCTGCCATGCCTCGCCCGCCAGTTCGTCGCTCATTGCGTCCTTGAGGTTGCCGTGGACGAAGCCCTCGACGTGCAGGACCTCCCAGTCGTCCTTGAGCTGCTGGAAGGCGTTGACCCCCTTGAAGTACTGGGTCTGCAGGATCCCGATCGCCACCTCCTTGTCCGTGACGCTCCGGGCGGTCGTGGCGAGGTGCAGCTCGTCGGCGGGGGTCAGGTTGCGGTGCAGCAGGATCAGGTACTTGTCCAGCTCGGGGTTGGAGACGTCGTCGGAGAGGTGCTCCTCGAGCGTGTCGTGCGCCGTCTTGTGGATGCCGGCGAAGGCCTGGTCGTAGGCGTTCTTCATAACCTCGCGGGCATGGAGGTTGTTGCGGTCGAAGCCCCCGAAGATCCGGGCGAGCTCGGCGTCGCGCGTGAGCGGCGGGATGATGGCGAGCCCGATCTGGGCGTAGGTCTCGTCGTCCCGGCCCGAGTACAGGAGCGCAAGGATCCGCACCAGGGGTTGGCGGCGGTCGAGTTTCTCGATGACCATCGTCCGCAGGTCCTTGGGCTGCTTCTCGTCGAAGGCCCGCCGGATGTGGATGAGGTCCTTCGCCCGCTTTCGCATCTCGTCGACGACGAGGTTGGGGTTGAGGCCCACGTGGAGGACCGCGTGGATGAAGTCGGCAGAACTCTGGACGGCGACCGGGTCCGGGGTCTCGCCCCCCTCCCCCCAGACCTGGTCGAGACGGGCCTCCCAGACGACGGGGTTCTCCCCCATCGCCGCCCGGGAGTCCGCCGAGTCCGAGGCTCCGGCGGTGGGTGCCGCACCGGGAGCGGCCCCCCTCTGCAGGCGTGAGAGCGTGGAGGCGGCGACCTGCAGGTAGGGAGGCCGGGCCTTGCCACCCGATGCCACTACTGCCGCCAAGTCGGTGGCCTCCCGCTCGGCGGCCGCGTCCGGCGCGCCGACGTTCAGCCCGGGGTGGGACACCGGGCTGGCCCGGGCCTGCAGGACGTGGGCAAGCTCGTGCGCGAGAACCGCCCGTCCGCCCTTCTCGTGCGGTGCCCACTGGCCCGGGCCGAAGACGACGTGGCTGCCCACCGCGTAGGCGGCGGCATCCACTTCGGCCGCCGACGCTGCGGCTCGGGCGTCCGTGTGGACCCGGACCCCCCCGAGATCTGCCCCGAACCGGTCTCCCATGAAGGCTGCCGTTGCCACGTCGAGAGGGCGGCCGGGCGAGCGCAGCGTCTCGTGGACCGCCGGTGGCAGGGCCGGTGGGCGGGACGGTTGCGCGGTTGTCGTGCCCATCGCGGCTCAGTCGTGATAGGAGGGGACGTTGTTCTCCCCGTCCACGCCCCGGACGCCGAGGAGCGCCCCCCCGGTCGTGACACCCAACGTCGAGGCGAGGGTCTCGGCGACGGTCCAGCGCATGGGCACGGCGACGCTGGTGGCCGCCACGGCGATGCCGGTGGTGAAGCTGCCCGGTACCGGCTGCCAGCCCTCCCATACCAGGTCGCCGGCTCCGGGGTCCGCGACGTTGACGTTCAACACCCCGTCGCGGCCGTTCGCAAAGAGGTAGAGCCGGTCCGCGACCAGGACCGACAGTGGACCGTCCGTCGTGAGACCCGCCACGGCATGCCACGGACTCAGGGCGAGACCGTCATTCGTTGACATCCAGGTCGGCTGTCCGTTGGACGTGAAGAAGAAGTAGATCGAGTCCTGCCAGTTTTTGGCCACCACGGCGCCCATGAGGAATCGGTCGGGGTAGTCGGGGCCAGACCACTGGTGGCCATCCCAGGTGTACCGCAGGTACATCGCGCCGAGCCACGTCGGACCGGCAAGGTAGAGAAGCACGTCGGGATACCTGGTCACCGCGATCGGCGCGGCCAGCGACCTCGCGAGGGCGGGGAGCTGCTTCCACCCCGTCCACGTCATCGCCGGTGGCGTGGTCCAGCTCGCGATGTTGACCCAGGACTGGGAGTCGTTGCCGCCCTTGGCGAAAAGCAAGAGCCGGCCATCGAACCCTTGCACGGCCGCGAGGGCGGCATCGGTTGTGCCCCCGGGGGGGACCTCCGCCCACGCCGCCCAGGTCGCGCCATCAGAGCTGCTGGTGAAGTAGGAGCGGGCGTCGTACATCCCCGTGGCGAACAGGAGGTGGGCGTCGTCATACGTCTGCGCGGTGAGCGAGGACACCGGCTGGTTGGCCACCCCTGGGATCGCAGACGGAACCCCGGAGGCAGAGAGCAGGCGCCATCCCTCCCAACCCAAGCCCTGGTCGCCGTTCACGTAGACCTGGCCGTCGGCGTCATTCCGGGCGAACAGCAGAACCCTTTGCGGCAGATGCCGGGGCCGCACCGCCACCCCGTAGGTGAAGGCGCTCATCGACGAGTTCTGCACGACCAGGAACGGTCCGATCTCGCCACCCACCTCGACGCCCGAATCCGCCGTGGCGCCCCCGGCGGCAGGCGTGGCGGGCCTGAGGGTTGCGCTGGTATCGACCACCGTCGCGCTCTGGGCCCC
>WNFB01001000.1_pt1 | contig 23631 bp, 12 predicted proteins | sample 5400501 | NCBI WGS metagenome assembly WNFB01 (sample SAMN13153341, study PRJNA577476) | soil metagenome | isolation source: 200 cm saprolite under Douglas fir tree site 2 hole 1 | place: USA:California | collected 2015-04-18 | reverse complement strand
GCTGCCGGAGTCCTCAGGCTCAGGAACGTGACGACAATCAGGCCAAGCACAAACCAGGCGGCACAGATTGGGCCGGCCAGGTTGAGCGGGGGAGATGGGGCAGGGATAAACTGAGCAAGGATTGGAAAGACCAGGATGATAAACGGCACAATAGGCAAGACAATGTGCCGCAGCACGTTAAATTCAGCCGGGCGTTCGCGCCTGTAGAAGAACGGTACGGCCAGGCAGATCGCCATATAGACCACCAGAATAAGGATAGTAATAATTGTTCCCAGGAGGGCAAAGGCGGTACCCGCGCCGTAGACAAAGCCGGGCCACAGGGTGAAAACAACGCCTACGATCATCGTGAAGATGATCGCGATATCCGGCGTGCGGAAACGAGAGTTGATATGCGCCAGGGGACCAGGGAGCGTATTGGTGCGTCCCATGGCGTAGAGCACGCGCGAGGCGGCGTTAACGCCTGCGTTGGCATTGGCTAAGGCGCTATTAAGAATAGCAAGAATGGCGACGAAGGCAAAGAGGCCCCAGACGCGGTTGGCCATCGTGCCCCAGGGGTTGGGGTCACTTGGATAGGTCCCAATCTTGCCAAAACCCCAGCCGACCACGCCCGCGTAGGAACAGAAAACGTAGAAGACGCCAATAGAGACGGTTGCCAGCAGGATGGCGCGAGGCACGGTGCGGCGTGGATGCAGTGCCTCCTCTGCCAATGGAGCTGACGACTCAAAACCTGCGAAGGCCAGGAAGGCAAAGATCATGCCATGCAGAATGCCTTGCCAGCCGCCCAGGCCAGTCTCTACGCTGGAAGCAGGGTTAAAGGCCGCGGCAGTATTGCCATTGCCAGCCGTAACGATCAGCCAGGCGGCCAGTACCACAAAGACGACAATTTCTATGGCACCCAACACCACGCTGGTATTAGCCGAGATTTTGATACCGAAGTAGGTGAGGCCAAAGACGATCACGGCAAAGACCATGGCCCACACAGCCCATCCATTCGCTCCAAAAGAGAGATGGAAATACTGCTGCACGAACGCATCCATCACAGGCCCCAGTACGAGGAGTTGTAAGGGAACGATCAGGAGGTAGGTGAGGCTGAATAACCAGCCTGTCATCCAACCTGCTTGCGGGCCGAGGCCACGGCTAACATAAGTGAAGTAGCCGCCCGCCGAGGGAAGATGTCTTGCAAGCGAGCCAATGTTTAAGGCGATCAGGGAACAGACAACCAGTGCGATGATGACGGCAAGCGGTAAAGCTCCGCCCGCAAAGGGGATGGCCGCCCCCAGGCTGAATGCCACTGCCGACGCGGGTGCCATGGTGGTGATGGATTGGAATAGCACTCCAGGGAGGCCAATGGCGTTTTGCCGCAGTTTCGATTGCTCGGAAGATGAGGATGAGGACTGAATTGACATACTTTTCTCCTTGGCTTGCGTTGCTGCGGACTTTGTTTGTGAGGCTTTGCTGCCGGTGGCTGCCTTCACCATTCCCCGAATGCGGCAGCAAAGCCTCACAAACAAAGTCCGCAGCAACAATTGAAGGAACAGCTCTTCTGTACCTTATCCTTAATGATAAGCAAAGAGGGAGAAAAAACAATGTATATTTGTGCAACTATATGGATTTATTATTGTCGTTTTGTCTATACCTGCTCAATAGTCCTGAACCTGCGCCCGTGGCTACTGGAGTTTCAGGAACGGCATGAGCAGGTAACAACACGACACGACGAGGAAGAGCCTCCGTTATACGGCCCCTGGCTGGAAGACTGAGCATCCCCGTAATAGGCACAGGCATTGGCAAGACCGGCAGGTCAGCGGTCGTTGGCTCATCCTTCCCTACCGGAGCGTGGTCATATCGTCCTGGAGCTACCACGGACGAATAGGCTTGTGTGGGTCGTCTGTCCATGGTAGGGGCGACCTGCTCCCCTTGCCCGCAGGCAATGGCTTGTCCTCGCCCTGGGGTTGCCGCCATGCTCACTTGCGCTCGTTGTACCCTCACAACGGGCATTTTGAGGCTATACAAAGCAATGGCTAAAGCTGTCAGGAGGCCAAAAAGGACAATACTGAGTTCCGCGGCACGAGGTAATGCAGGCGTCATATTCAACGGTTGCGTTCCCGCGGAAGAGGCAAGCTTCTCTTGTATCCTCCCTGAAACATATGCCGGCACGGAATAATTGCGAGCAGATAAGTATTGCAGCCATGCTGCTAACTTACGACTCCTGGCGTTATTGGCTGCCACGATAGCAGGATTGATGGTTGGCTTTGGTTGGGGTACTGAGACAGGCGGGGGTGGTGCGATACCGCGATAATTGTACATCAGGGCGATGACTTTTCCGGCCCACAATGGGTAGCTGCTCGTGCCTACGTAGGGGCGAGCGATGGTATAGACGGTGCTCAATCCGCGATTGACATAGCCATTTCTGAGCATGTTAAACCAGTAGAAAATGGCGGCTGTGTAGGAGGGATAGATGGTATAGCCGTCAAAGGCCGAGGGATAGCCAACGCTGCCACGCACACTCCCAGGGTTGCGATCAGCCAGCCCAACACCGGCAGCGCCATCATTGGTTTCGGTCCACCAGACGGCGAGAGCAAAGGCATCATCGACATTGGTTTGCCGCGAAGCCTGCTCGACCGCTTTGCCTGTGCCAGCCATGGGGCTACCCACACGGGCAAAGATGGTATCAATGGTTGTCGCGGATAGCGTCGGTGGGCCGACCACGCTGACATCGGCGGCCTGTGTTTTCTGGTGCCCCTGCTGGTATACCCAGAGCAAGGCAACGCCTCCCCCAATCAGCAGAATGACCATGCTGAGCAGAAAGACTTGCAAGAGTCGTTGTGTTACACTCTGCTTACTCATCATATAAATACCTTACTAACCTCATGTACAAGTTTTTCCGCCGCCTTCGGCTGCTCATATATTCATGTTGTTGCTGCTGGTTTTGCTGCCTTTGGCAGCAAAACCAGCAGCAACAACATTGACTACATCTACCGTTTTATAGATTGAATCGCAAATTACGTCTGTATACGTATATGGATTTGGATTTGGATTTGGGTTTGGTAATATTCAGAAACATCAATGTAGACCAATTGTACCATGTCGCTCAGAATTCGCTGTATGTTGGGAGTTCTGAATAGGTAGTATCTCCTATAAGCAGTATGCTATACTGAGGTACGTATCGTTTTGAGAGAGACGGACGGAGGGTCGTCATCAATTTACAGCAAGGCCCAAGAAATACTAAGACAGGCCGCTTAGACAAACGCACGCTTTTGCATAAGCGTTATATGATTCTGCGCACAATTGGGCAGGGAGGCATGGGAGCGGTCTACAAAGCGCAGGATATCAAACGTCAGAGTGTTTGTGCCATCAAAGAGATGAGCCTCTCGATGGTACCGCCCGAAGAGCAGGATCAGGCCGTCGCGAACTTCAAAGCCGAGGCCCAGATGCTGGCCAATTTGAAGCATATCAATCTCCCCTCTGTCACAGGCTACTTCACCGAGGGAGCGCGGCACTTCCTGGTGATGGAATATATTGAAGGAATGACGCTTGATGAGTACCTGGAACACAATAATGCTCCCTTCCCTGAGCGTCGTGTGCTGGGCTGGGCCAGGCAGTTATGCGATGTATTGGACTATTTGCACAGCCAGCAGCCGCCAATCATTTTCCGCGATATGAAGCCAGGCAATATTATGTTGATGCGCAATGGTCGCGTCAAGCTGATTGACTTTGGCATTGCTCGCTTCTTTCGTCACGCGAGTTCACAGGATACGCAACTGCTGGGGACACCTGGTTTCGCGCCGCCAGAGCAATATGGGAAAGCGCAGACCGACGAGCGTTCAGATATTTACTCCCTGGCCATGACCTTGTTTCAACTGATGACCTTTACGCTCTCTGAGAAGGGCTTTGGTCTGCATGATGTACAATCAGTCAATCCCGAAATCTCACTTCCTGTGGCGCGAGCATTGGAGAAGGCTACAGCCCTCTCACCCGAAGATCGCTTCCAGAGTGTCGATGCCTTCCGCCGCGCCCTGCTCGGCGAGGGTACGTTTATGTTTGAAAATGGAGACCAGGCTACCTCAGCAGAGGAACTGGCCGACCTCTGCGAGCGTTTCCCGGAAGAGGCGGCGGAATACTTGTACGCCGGTGAGATCGAGTCCTGGTTGCAAGAAATGGGGCATAACAACCTTGCGCAAGCGGCGAGGAACATTCGTACTCAGGAGGACGATGAGGAAGAGGCGGTTGATTTGTTTTTACAGGCGGTATTGGGCCCCAATGTTCACATTCGCAGTCGGACAGGAACGACCGCCCGTTCATCCTCATTCCGCAATGGTCGAGCCTGGCCGTCACAAAAGCCTGCACCGGTCAGGGGCGTACCGGATATTACGGTACAACCGCGCACGCTGGATTTCGGAGAGGTGTCCCCGGGCCTTTCCGCATCGCTGGTGCTATCGATTACTGGCGATAGAGGAACCTTCATTCAAGGAAGAGTCGCCGCGACCGAGCCGTGGATTTTGCTTGACCGGACGAGCTTCGATAGCGTACACACTCGCGTGAATGTGCAGGTCGATACCATGCGCCTGCGGGGCTCAACCCACTATTCGGGAACGATACTGGTGATACCAGACGAGGACGACGAAGAGCAAGATATCACCGTGAGAGTGGAAGTGGATGTACTCGGCTTGTCCTCGTCCTGGCAGGGGGCCTCTCTAAACGAGTATGACGACGAGGAGGATGAGTATGATGCCCAGACAGTAGGGGCCCGATTGATCGCGCCCGCGGGAGGCAGCATGACTATGACTCCTCCTACCAGGACCAATGGTTCAACAGTTTCACCTCAAAACGGTGCGAAGTATAGCAACGAGGACAGAACGAAATATGGATCACAGTCAAGTGGCACGGGCAGCGCGACAGGCAGTGGTGGCGGGACGAGTGGCAATACTGCGGTAAGCGCGGGATGGGACCCATTGCAAGCATCTCCGCTGCAACGTCTCTGGGTACAACGCAGCTTAACCGTTTTTGCCGCTTTTATGGTGGCCAGTTTATTTTATACCATGCTCTCGGCGATGCTCTCTCTATCGCCCAAAGCACTTTTACCGCCCAATCCCTGGTTTATCCTTGTGCTCGTGGGCAGCATACCTGCTGCCACCCTGGGGACGTTAGTAGTCAATTGGAGCAGCAACTGGAGGCTTCGAGGTATCCTTAATCGCCTATGTACGGGAGCAAGCACAGCATTGATTGCCCTGGGATTAAGCGATTTTGTCTGGCAGGCCGCATTCCACGCGAATGTTCCCGCACTGCAGTTGTTTGTGATGCTGCTGGTAGTCGCCCTGGGTGCGGCTGTTGGCACCCATGCTGAGCTGAGCGAAAGGATGCTCACCGGCGTTATCTGGGCCATGGGCCGTGTTCGCTGGCTCGTGATTTCAATAGCGGTGGTGATCGGCGGCATCCTGGGCTTCATGCTGACAGTTGGTTTCGACGTGAGCTGTTTCACTCCATTCGGCATATTGGCAGGAAGTGCTGTCGCCGCCGCTCTCGTCATGCGCGTTGACCAACTGATGAAAAAGCCGTATTGAGCATGAGAGAGAACATACCTCGTTTAATTACCGTCCTTGGTCCGACGGCGTCGGGCAAAAGCGCGTTGGGCATCGCCCTGGCACAGCGTTTTCATGGAGAGATCGTCTCGGCTGATTCGCGCCAGGTCTATCGTGGCCTGGATATCGGCACCGCCAAGGTGACACCAGAAGAACAGACTCTTGTGCCGCATCACCTGCTGGATGTGGCAGATGTGCGGGAAATATTTACCGTCTCGCAATTTCAGCAGCAGGCCATTGCTGCTATCAATCATATCCTGGCACGCGGTCATCAACCATTGCTGGTTGGCGGCTCGCCCCACTATATCCAGGCAGTAGTGGACAACCTGGATATCCCCTCTATTCCACCGCAGCCTGCTCTCCGTGCGGAACTTGAGGCTCGTCCGCTGTCAGAGCTGCTGGCCCAATTGGAAGAGCTTGATCCGCGGAGCGCGGCTATGATTGATCGCAACAACCCCCGTCGCGTCATTCGCGCCCTGGAAGTGTGCCTGGTCTCCGGCAAACCCTTCTCCGAGCAGCGAGGAGTGGCGGCTCCCCTCTATACGAGCCTGCTGCTGGGAGTACAGTGGCCGCGTGAGGTGTTGTATAAGCGCATCGACAGGCGAGTCGATGAACGGATGCGGCAGGGCATGGTGCAAGAGGTACGCGACCTGCTGGAGCAAGGGGTAAGTCACGAGCGTTTGGAGGCCCTGGGGCTGGAATATCGTTTCATCAGTCGCTGGCTGCGCGGCGAGTTTGCCAGCGAGGGGGAAATGGTAGAGCGGCTGAAGTACGCCATACACGATTTCACGCGCAGGCAATTGACGTGGTTCCGCAAAGATACAAGGATTGTGTGGCTTGAGGGATATGATGTAGCGAGGGCAGAAGAGCTGGTAGAAGATTTTTTGAAGACCCAAACATCATTTTGACAGAAAAAAGCTGCAAAAACACGCGCATTGCAGCTTTTTTCTGTCAAAATGATGTTTGGGTCCCCACGTCTCCCTGCCACAGGCGTTGCATCTCTTCACAAGTAGTCAGGAGATGGTCTAGTGTGCCTTCGGCCTCCACTTTTCCTTCTTTGAGGACGATGATGTGATCGGCACGCTGCAAAACCGCGTGGCGATGTGAGACGACCAGGCAGGTTATCTCTCGGTCGGCAAAGAGGCGTTCCCAGAGGGTGCTTTCTGTCTCTATGTCGAGGGCACTGGAGAGTTCATCGCAGACAAACAGTTCGGCGTCACGTACAAACATGCGGGCGGCGGCGGCCCGCTGCACCTGCCCGCCGGAAAGCTTGACGCCTCTTGCGCCAATCAGCGTGTCAAGGCCATTTTCTAATTCCGCTATGTCATGATCCATCACGGCAGTATGGATGGCAGCAGGTAGATCGGCTGTCTCTTCCGAGAGGCCAAGCAGGATATTTTCTTTGAGCGTCTCGCTGAAGAGCTGCGGCACCTGGGCGGTGTAGGCACTGCGAGGCGGCACGAAGAAAGTAGCCGGGTCAGTCACAACGTCGCCGTTCCAACGAATCACTCCCTCGTCTCTGGGCAACAGCCCCAGCAGGACGCGCAAGAAGGTGGTCTTGCCCGATGCGATGCGACCGGTAACTACTGTGAGCGAGCCGCGTTTCAGGCGTAGACTGACCTTTTCGATGCCTCGTCCGGTGTCAGGATAGCGATAGCTCAATGCTGAAGCTTCCAGCGTCTCCAGGTGATGCGCCGCATTCTGGGTGGAGGGGGTCAATGCGGGCACCCGTCCTTGGGCGGGTGCCGGGCCCCTCAAGTAGAGCGGGCCATGTTTGACCAGCGTTTCGGGTGGGGCACCCTGGAGCAGCTTCACCATGCGTGCAAAGGAGACTTTGGTCTGGGTGTAGTGAGCCAGCAACATGCCAAAGAGGTGGGTGAAGTCGGTGACAAAGGCCAGGTAGAAGATGAACAGGGCCAGGTCACCAACGCTGAAATCGCTGCTGTGCAAGGTTTGGGCTACCAGTATTAAGATGAAGCCGGTACCCAGACCGACGGTATTCTCGAAGGTTGAGTCCAGGGTTTGTGTGAGTACGGCATCGCGCAGCATCAAGACGCGCCGCTTTTCGTTTAAGGTGTGGAAGTGCGCTGTGACATGCGCTTCGGCTCCCGCTATCTGGATGGCTTGCACCGAGCCGAATATCTCACCTATGGCACTGGTAACTCTGCCGGTGGCGTGGCGGCTGGCGGTGCGATACTTTTCAAGCCTATTGTGGACGAGGCGCACAATTGACACGACACCAACCAGGGGCAAGAAGACGAAGAGGGTGATACGTACATTGATGGTGAGCAGGATGGCGATGGCGATGATGGCGAAAAGGCCGGTACCGATGAGGTCCAGCGTCCAACTGATGGCGTCTTCGGCCAGTTCAGCGTCGTCGCGGAAGCGGCTGATGGCCTCACCCGGAGAGTCGGGTACGGCGCGCGCGCCGGGACGCTCAAGAATGCGCTCCAACAGATTGCGCCGCAGCAGGGCGCTCATGATAAAGCGATGGGGAATATCTGTCAACGCTCCACCGAGCAGCAGCACTGCTCGCGCCAATGCCGTGACGATCAACAGGACGATTAGCGACCAGAGGCCAAAACCAAGGTGGCTGTTCTTTGAAATGGTGTCAAAAAAGGCCTGCGCGATCAGTCCAGGCACCAGGGGCGATATGTGAATGAGTGCCCAGAGCAGACAATTGGCCAGGTAGAGCCACGGCCTGTATCGTATCATACGCCACATAAATTGATAGGTTTTCATAGATATTCCTCTTCTCCAGGAAGCGATCAGGATGTGATAAATTGCGTCCCCGCGCTGGTTTGTAACAGTTTGTAGAAACGGGTGCTTGAGTCGCCTGCCAGTATTTCGCGGCTATTATGTTCGAGCAGATGCCCGTCCTCCAGGATCAGTATCTCGTCAGCCCGTGAAAGGGTGCCCAGGCGGTGAGCGATGATGATGCCGGTACGGCCTTGCAGCAGCTTGCTGACCGCTCGTTCGATAAGGTGTTCGGTAGCGGGATCAAGGCGAGACGAGGCCTCATCAAGAATGACCAGGCCGGGATTGGCCAGAAAGACGCGCGTAAAGGCGAGCAACTGCGCTTCTCCCGCGGAGAGTCCCTCGCCGTCCGAGCCTAACTCGGTGTCCAGGCCATTGGGCAGTGAGCGGTACCATGCTGAAAGCTCTAAATCATCGAGTACGGCCAGAATCTGCTGATCGGCAATGTCACGATTAAAAAAGGTGAGGTTGTCGCGCACGGTGGCATGAAACAGTTGCACATCCTGTGTGACCATGCCTACCTTCTGGCGCAATTCGCGCAAGGAGGCTTTGCCAATGGGCACATCACCAAGGCGAACCTGACCTTGCTGGAAGTCGTAGAGGCGCAGCAGGAGACGGGCGAGGGTGGTCTTGCCACTGCCTGTGCGTCCAAGTACGCCCAACACCTTGCCCGGCTGCAATGAAAAGGTGAGGTTGTGCAGCACGATGTTATCGGCAGTATAGCTGAACGAGACGTTGCGAAACTCCACGGAAAGGGCATCCGTTGGGAGAGGTGTGCCAATGCCATCGGCGATGGCGGGTTCGATGTGCAAGAGTTGCTGCACGCGCTCGATGCTTGCACCGGCTTTTTGCAGGTCCTGTAACTGGGTGCGAATCTGCTCAATGGGCTGGTCCAGCAGGTTGGTGTAGTAGAAGATGAGGTAGACCGTGCCTATGGTGATCGAGCCGGTACTCCACAGGTATGCACCAATGGCAAAGGCAATGGCATTGCCGATGGCAAACGCGGTCATTGTGGTCATGCCCATCGAATAAGATGCCAGGGTGGCCTTGCGCGTCACCGGAAGCCAGTTGCGCAAGAGGAGATAGAAGCGGCGCATCACGTAGCCCGTCGCACCATTGGCGCGGATATCTTCCGTACCCGCCAGTTGCTCGCCCAGGAAGCCGAAGAAGTTCGCGCTCATCTGGCGATCAGCTATCCAATAGGGAACCGCACGACTGCGAATACGGATGAGGATCAGCAAGGCCACCAGGGCAAAGGCGGTGACAGCCAGCCCAACGCGCCAGTCTACGCGAAACAGCAGTACCAGCACTCCGATGAGCAGCACAGTGTTGCTCAACAGGTGGACAACGAACTGCGAGAAGAAGTTGGACAGGGTGTTTACGTCGCCATCAATACGCTCGATGAACTCACCGGGAGTATGGGCTTTATGATAAGCCATATCCAGCCGTAGACAATGGGCAACAAGGTCGGCACGCAGCCTGTTCGTAGCCGTCCATGCCACGTTCTGACTGATATAGGTGGCGAGGATAGAGAGGATCTGGTTGACTACGGCAATGCTGATGAACAACAGGGCAGCGTAGGTCAGGGACGTCGCTTGACCGCCGCTGACGTAAGTATCGATAAAGTAACGGATGATCTGCGGATTCAAAAGCTGCAGGCCAACACCTGTCAGTAGAAGCACGACCATTAAAAGCGACCTGCGCCACTGGGGTTTCAGGTAGACCACAAGCATGCCTGCGTATTGTTTGAGCGGAAGGCTCACATTTCGTTTCAACCTGCGTTCCCTTCTTTAAGAAGAAGAATATTGGTTGCTGGCGGCTTTGTGCCGTCGGCAACCAATATTTGAATGACCGAATGCCCGTGGCCCAGGAACGAAAAGGGTGAAAGAAAGATGTTCTGAAAAAAGAAGAGCCACGGAGCGAGAGTGCTGCACCCGTGGCTTTAGATGTTTGTGGGGTAGACTTACTTGAGTGAGTAAGTAGTCCAGTCACGAGGCGCACTCATACATAGCTTTCCAGCATTGTCATGTAGATGAAAGCCGTTAGGATTTCTCTGCATTTTGCACGCGCCTCCTTCATAATTTCTGTGTTGAGCTTACCATATGCAGTGAGAATAAGTCAAGGGCAGCAAGGAAATTGGAATAGTCAGGGTGCGGGCGGCAAGAGCATCTTGCCGCCCGCACCCTGACTATTCCAATTTCCTTGCTCATTCGCCGAATGCAACTGCTATAGGTGCCGCTGGTGCATCTACCAGTTCATCGCCCTGGTATTCATTGTTATCGACGGCGATTGTTCCGACGGTGGGCACAATGAATTGGGCCTCTGCAGCAGGCGCGGCGGGCAGGTTGCTTTCGACAATCAGGCCGTTCTCCATGTAGAGATGATAGGGAAACATAGAGGGATCAAAGGCACTGCTGTGCGATATAAACAGCACCTGTTCAAAGTGTTGGCCCAGCATCTCGCCGGTGACGACATCGACGAGGGCCTGGGTACGACCACGGTCAAACGAACTCAGCGGCTCGTCTAATAGCATAAAACCGGGGGCGGCAGCCAGCTCATGCGGGAGTACGGCAATGGCGAAGGCCAGGCGCAAAGCGAAGGACAATTGGTCGGCAGCGCCGCCGGAGAGAGCCGACTTGTATACGTATTCACCGGCGGCAGTGTCCCATACGCGCAGTTGGAATGGGCCGCCACTGATGGCAGGGGTACCCGTCTCCTGGGCAGCCGCATTGCCTGCGGGTTGGGTGCGGGTTGGGTGGGGGAGCAGGAGGGATGCCCCTACATCTTCTGATTCTGTGCTGAGACGAACATCGTGGTAGCGTCCACTGGTGAGCAAGGGAAGGATCTGCTGCATAAAGTACTCGGTACGCGGCAGCATCTTGCGCAGCAGCCGCTCATTGACGGATGTGATGAGCAAATTGCCGCGTTTCCTGGTCTGGTAGCTGCGTTCCTGCTGTTCCAGGCGCAGGCGTGCCTGTGCCAGATCGAGTTTGTTCCCGCCGGTGTGTAGCTGCGTACTCAGTGCCAATTCTTGCTGTTCTAGCTCCTGCAATTGCTTTTCCAACGTTTCCCGCTGCTCTTCGAGGCGGCTGCGATCCTGCGAGGTATACTCGCCGACAAGAGGCCAGACGGCGACAATATCGGTAAAATTGTAGCCTCTGGTTGCCGGGCGACTGCGCTGCACCAGCATGGCGGCGATACGCTCGTGCACCTCCTCGATCTCCTGGCGGCAGAGTCTGATTTTGGCGTTGGAGGCATTTTCCTGTATGCGCAACTTTTCGAGTTCTTGCAGGATGTTACTCTCGTTGGCCTCTTCGATTTCCTGTTGGCAGCGTTGACGGAGAGCGGCGAGCGCTTCGGCAAAAGGATTGGGGGGGACAATCCAACTGCCAAGCGTGCCGCTGAACTTGGCAAGCTGTTGATAATGGTCGGCAAGCGCGTCCTGGCGATCTTTGAGGATGGCGAGATAGTTGGCGCGACGCCCCTGTTGCTCCAGGCGTCTTCCAAGGGTAATCTGTAGGGCTTCCAGTTGTTTACGTGCAACGGTCTCCGCCTGGCTAATTGCGGCCTGCCCAAAGGATACGCCGAGAGGCTTGACGCGCTGGCGCAACGAGTCCTGTAAATTTTGTAGAGCACTGCGCAAGACAATCTGCTGCTCGCGCGCGCGTTCGATCTGCTGCATAGGGCTAAGGGCCTGGAAACGCTCGCGACGCACAGTGATTCCGCGCTGGCGTGACAGGAGGATATCGAGAGCGTCCTGTTGTATTTTGACCTGGGCGGCCAGATCGGAAACGAGGTCAAGTTTGCCATCCAGGGAGGCGATTTCGCGTTCAGTGGCTTTGATAGCGTCGGCTATAGCTATTTCAAATTCGGCGTTTGTGGCCAAGGTTTGAGTGTTAGAGGCATCGAAAGAAGGGATGGGTAGTCCTTCCTGACCGGCGAGGGTGGCGATTTCATTTTGCCTGTCTTCGATGGCGATACGGTCAGAGCGAAGTTTGGCATCGAAATCGTCCCAGCCTTCGTTTTTGCGCTGGTCTTCTAAACGCTGGCGTTCTTTGCGCAGTGCCGCGACGGCTTCCATGGTAACGTTAACCCGGTTACGCGAGGCCAGGGCCACATCGCGTTTCTCCGTCATACGCTGCTGTATATCGGCGAGGCTTTCGCTGCGGTCTTGTTGTGTTTGTTGCAGGAGGTGTTGAGCTTCTTCGCGGGAACGGGGTACGGTACCTCCCAACGAGCGGATTTCATGTTCAACCTGTCCAAGATCGTTGGGGCCCGAAGCTTCGCTTGCTGTATTGCCTGAGGGCAAGGGGAGCAGGGGGGTGCCCCTCTTGCTCCCCTTGCCCTCAGGCAATGCGGGCACCTGTCCTTGGATGGGTGTCCCTTCAATACGCTCGCGCCCGGCATCCCCACCCCCGATGCCTCCCCCCATGCGCATAGCGGCCTCTCGTGCCGCGACCATCATACCCATCTGGCTGATGGCATTCTGCATTTGCTGGTTGGCTATTTGCTCTTGATTATGTTCTTTGCTATAGGTGTAGTAGCTGTATGCTGCACCTGCGAAGAGCATTAAAGCAATCATGCCTAAGATCGCTGCCGGTATGGCCTGTTGAGAGGCGATAAAGAGGGCGACGGCACCTAGCAGCATGCCAAGTATGCCACTACTAATGGCGGTGATTAACCATCTATTGGCTGCTCTGCGTGCGTCTAAGGCGGCGACAGTCAATTGCTCCTGGTGCCGGTGGGCGTCTATGACGTGCCGCTCCGCCTCTTCCAGGCCCTCACGAATCTCCGCTAGCCCTTTGAGCCGTATCCATTCTTCAAGCTGGCGATTGATGCTTAATTGTCGCCAGTGCTTCTCTTCTGCTTCGGCCTGTTGCTGATCCTGTCGTGCCTCGGCCTCGACCAGTGCCAGTTCCTGCTCCGTTTCTTTGAGCTCTTTGCGTACTTTTGCCAGCAGCGTGGTGTTCTCTTCTATGAGTCCCTGCTGCATGACCCGTTGTGTGTAAGCCTCCTCGGCCTGGTGCAGCATGACGAGTCGCTCGCTCAGCCCTTGCAATCGCTGCAAGCGGGCCTCTAGTTGTGGACGACCGGCACGCCTGCGCTCTTCCAACTCGTTGAGGGTCTGGCGTGCCTGGTCTACTCGCAGGTGTGCCTCAATCATCTGTTGATCCAGTTCGTTGCTATCACGTTGTAGTTGCTGGTGCTGTATGAGTTCCTGTTCGAGTTCTTTGATGGTGCTGACGGAGGTAAGCAGGTCATTGGACATGCGCTCGAGGGTGCCAAACGAACGAGTGAGGTCGGCCAGGTCATTGACGCGCTGCTCCAGGGGGGGAAGTTCCTCGCGCTCGCGGCGATCAAGCTCAGCGATCTGCCGGTCAAGTTCAGGAAGTTCGCGATGGCTCTCGGCTATGTCGTCATAGGCAGCTATGATGCCGGCAAGCGTGGCGTCGGCTTTACGCAGGTGCTGGATGCGAATTTGCCGGGCCTTGAGCTGGCTACGTTTGGCCCGCAGCTGTTCAAGTGAAAGCTCTTGTTCGGCAATCTCTGCCTCTTGCTGGCTGATTTCGGCAAGGTCTTCGGAGACGGTGACGGCATCAAGGGCCACTTCAAGCTGGCCGAGCTGCTGGCTTAGTTCAGGTATGTTGGCCTGTATTTCGGCAAGTTTCAAGCGCTCGGTACTATCAACGAGCATTTGTTCGTCGTTTGACGTAAGTTTAAACTGTTCGGTCAAACGCATGAGTTTCTCAAGTCCCAATAATTTGCGTATGGTGGCCTCTCGTTCGCTCCCCGGCAGGTCCTCCAGACGGTGCAGGCCTTTCTGCTCGATGAAGCAGGAGTTACGCAGGGCTTCGCCGTCCATATGCCCCAGTTCGTCGATAATACGCTCATTTGCTGCGACAGGATCGGTAATGGGTGGTTCTTCAGGCAGGCCGAGCTTGCGCACATGCAAGGTTACTTGCTGTGCTTTGCCGCGCTCAATAGTACGGTTGATGGTTAATTCAGTGGCGCCAACAGAGAGGGTGAGGGTGGTGGTAGCCTGGGATGCGCCATACAGTATGAGGTCGTCGGCGCTACGCCTGCCATGGTTGACGGACCATGAGTCAACAGGGGTGCCATAGAGGGCAAAATAGATGCTCTCAAAGAGGGCAGATTTACCGGCCTCATTGGGGCCCTGGATCAGGATACTGCCACGTTGTGGAAAGTGCAGGTCGATCTCCCGCAAAGCCCTAAATTGTTGTGTTGTGAGGTGTTTTAATATGATCATCGTTACCGTCCCCCTGGCACCCGCCTGCTTCCGCTGCCTTCACCATTCCCCGAATGCGGCAGCCGCATTCGGGGAATGGTGAAGGTTGCGGAAGCAGGCGGGTGCCACTACATTTTATCTGCACCAGATGAGTCCAATGCTGCCAACACGTCTTCTTTGGTGATACGGAGAGCTGTTTTCTCTTGTTCGTCGCTTGCGGCAGCTATCCATTCATCCGCCAGAGCTACAAGTTCTTGACGAGGGGAGAAGCGTTCTCCTGTTCTAGCAGGGATGGCTTCCTCACCCGTGGGCGTGTTGGGCGCGGGCGTATTGAAACGCGCTCGACTCTCCGAGGACCTCTCCCCACCCCAGACGTCGCTGAAGGCCCCTACGGGCAAGATTTCAAGGCTGCTATCATCGATGGTGAGTGCAAAACAGTGTTCCTCACCATAACGCCGTATCTGGTTAAGGTCGAGTTGATGGTATTGGCTACGAGTAAGCGAACCTTCAAGTCGAAACTGCACGATAGTTTCCTGATTACATAAAGGGCGTAACTGCTCAAGGATTATATCAGTAACCAATGTCGTAGGAGCCCGATCTCCTGCGCCCACCTCGTCTATCTCGTCCCAAAGTTGATTGGTGTGTATGACCACCTGTTGCAGCTTGAGAGCATCAACGGCGATATGTTTGCACCAGCGAATGCCATCAGCAGCTAACCCCAGAAAAACAAAACCAGGCTCCTCCTGGGTGCCCGACCCTGCGGACGCGATGTTGGGTGCGATCAATCGGGAGCCTACGATATTTTGTGTCGCCCCCGCCACAATCACATCGCTGCGCCCAATGCGCAAATGCTGATGGCTATGATGGTAGCCAGCAAGGATATAGCGGAATGAAGATTGATTCTCGATACTGGCACGGCTGATTTGAGCGCGAGTGTCAAGCAGGGTACCCTGGCCGGTCAAGCCTTCGATAGGCGCATGTAACACGAGGAGCGATAGGGCAGCGCGTTCGATCTCATCCTGGACGTGGATAAGCTCCAGAGGATTTCCCTCCTGGCTCGCCACCACACCGAGGCCACAGATACCAACCGGCACTTCCCGCACATTGAAAATGACCGGTTCAAGTTCAACAGGGTTTGGCGCGAAGTAGTGCAATACACCTAAATGCGCGTAGCTGCTTTGAGGAGGCATAGGGGCTACCTCACCCAGGACCGTATGCGTTTCTACAGGTGTGTCATGGACACCGCCAAGTACAAAGACGCGCACATCTGCCTGTCGAAGTTGGGCAAGGCGTGCCGCCACAAAGCTGCGGTCGCGTTCATCTGGCGTGGGCGTGTCAAAGAGGTCGCCCGCCTGTATAAAGAGATCGACACCCTGTCCTACAGCAAAATCAGTTGCCTGTTGAAAGGCATGGCGCAGTAGCTGCTGGCCTTCTTCACGCTTGCGCGGCGACTGGCCAAAGGAGTTGTAGCCAAGATGGTTATCCGCGGTGAATACCACGGTAATGATAGTATCAGAACGTTGCTCTTGCTCGGAAGAAGAGGACTCTGTCGAGACCTCCTCTACAGTATTCTCTGTCATCGACTACGCGGCTCCTTTGTAATGTTTTATAGTATTTCATCGAGTCTATCACAAATTATCCCGATTAAAAACTATCCTGTAGATAAAAAGGACTATTTGGGGGATAGCAAAGCCGCCGCCTGCGGGTAATGAGCAAGACAGGTCAGAAAAGACGAACAGATAATCCAAAAGTACCCTTTGAGCTTGAAGCATAGACAGGGTGCAGAATTGCATATTATGATAGTATGTGCTTACGTTAATTTACTTATGTTTTCCCTGATACAAAAAGACACGAAAGACACACAGGTTCCAGAAAGCAAGGGAGGGGAAAGAGAAGTGGTCGCCGCCACACACATCAATAGAGAGCGAGAGTCGCGAGGAGTCCTGCTTTCATTTGTAAAGAGCATCCAGGAACGCGATATCGTGACCTATGAGCATTCACGCCGCGTCGCAACATACGCGCAGCGCCTGGCGCGTTGCCTGGGTTGGAGCCGGCGCGAGGCCCGCAACCTGGCCCTGGCAGCATTGGTGCATGACCTGGGCAAGACGTGGATTGCCAACACCATCCTCAACAAGTCGGATGTTCTCTCCGAGGAGGAACGCCGCACCATGGAAAAACATCCGTTGATTGGGGCGCGTATCCTGATTGGCTGCGACGTCGACTCCTTTTATGTAGAGCCTGTACTGTATCACCATGAAGCCTGGGATGGACACGGTTATCCTACTGGCCTGCATGGAGAAGAGATTCCACTGAGCGCACGCATCCTGGCAGTGGCGGATGTCTTTGACGCCTTGACTTCACAACGTCCATACAAAGCGGCCCTCACTCAAGAAGCTGCTCGCGAGCGTCTATTGCTCGGTGCCGCCGCCAGTTTTGACCCCATGATCGTACGGGCATTTCTCCACCTGCTCGATACCTACCCGAATTTTATGCTGCCACAGCGACTCTGCGCTTTACCCACATCTTCCAATGCCCAGCAGAATGCCCTTTTTTAGCATGGCTGAGGTGGCTAGCGTGAGCATCGAAGATCCATATTGCTGGTGATGGTCGCGGTACATCGGCGCAAAATACTTATAACATCATTTCTTCGCCAGTCACTCCCCACTTTATAATAATGCTATGGTATGTTCCATCAGCCTTGAGACTATTAAAAGCTGTTTGCATAGCCCTGAGCAATGCTGTATTGTCCTTGCTCCCCTCCCCCGCCTCCCCCGCCTCCCCTACAGCTATACCCTCCAGGTTGGCATTGGCTACGGCACCTCCAACGGCAAAGTGACCAGGATTCAATTTGATAAAGTAGTCTGTCACTGGCGAGTCCTGGTAAGTTGCAGCCACGCGATGATCGGTCAATAATTGAATGACATCCAGCTGATTTTTCAAAACGATGAGGTTGATCGCTGGCTTATGCGATCGCTGGCAAATCTCGCTAGCGTTTTGCAAGTCAGTTACTTCTACCGTGCCCGCCTGCACGCCAACGCTTTGCCTGCACAGGTCGGCAAGACTGGTAATATGGTGGGGGTTGCCAACCTCTACTAGCAGCGACTCACCGGCATTGAAATAGGGGATGAAATTGACCTTTGCCTGGCGATCAGGAGTAATAGGTATGGCTGATATAGCGACATCAATACGCTTGTTGCCAAGATCACTGATGAGCGTCTCAATCTTAGTTGTTAGAATTTCTACTTTCAACCCCATACGTCGAGCAATAGCAGTGATAAGATCAATATCAAAGCCCGTTACCTGCTGAGTAGTTGTGTCTATAAACTCCTGTGGAGGATTGGTGGTATCGCTTGCAACCGTCAAGACACCTGGATTGACCAGGCCAAGAGGGTTAGGCACATCAGTATTTTGCAGATTAATGCATGCAGCAAATAATAAAGAAAGCAGGGCAAGGCCAGCTATCAGTTGTTGTCTTTTGAATGAAATAGATTCCATGAAAACAACTTTCTCTTTAATATTTTTGCAGTGTATCACAATTTCCTACCATTGTATGAGATTCCATTTGGAATAGCTGATTCTGGCAAAATGTTATGTTACACTAGAGGAGGGTAAAGGGAACCAGTAAGGAAGAAACATTTTATCGTGTTCGTATCAAATAAGTAGCATGTCCATCTGTAGTCACAGATCAATATTTGAGGGGCTTGGAGGGTAACTATGCCCATCGCATTTGATCGCAGCATCTGCTGTGACCTGAACGAAACGATTTCACGCGAGTGGCTTGTAACGAACGGGCTGGGGGGATATGCAGCAGGGACAGTGGCAGGGATGCTGACCCGTATGCAGCATGGCTTACTTGTGGCTTCACCGGCAGAAGCAACGGAAGATACAGCCACACCACAGCTCTTGCTGGCAAAAATTGATGAAGAAATTATATTTGACGAGCGCACCTACTTCCTTGGCACCAACGAGTACACAGATGGGACGATGAGCCCCAGCGGCTTCGCTCATCTTGAGACTTTTCGTCTTGAAGAGGGCTTTCCAGTTTTTACGTATCACCTGGGTGGTATCGATGGCATCATGCTCGAAAAACGTATTTGGATGCCTCATGGTTACAATACTACCTACATTCAATACCGCGTCCTACGCAGCAGGACTGATCCAGATACGGGCACCGCGGACGCCAGGGGGGCCAGGAGACCTGATGGGCCGGCATACGGAAACACAAGCCGGAATAGTGCGGGAGGAACACAACACAGGAGCCCTGGGTATTCACATGCATACACTGGATTCCCGGCATACCCGGAAGCCTCACAACGGGTACTGTCGCTGACGCTTCTGCCTTTTTCAGCGCATCGTCCTCACCATCAGCCCCAGTACGGCAACAATGACTGGCATTTTCAGGTACAGGTCCATAGCGGCGAGAGCCTGGCGACAAGAGATGCTGCTATAGATGAACAGCTAGAACCGCTTATGCTGCCAAGGGGCGTGGCAGGTTGTACCATTCGTGCCTGGGATGGAGCATCCCCCTATGCCATTTTTGCGGTAGGCCATCCAGATAGCCAGACCACTTTTATTCCCACTGGTGTATGGTACTGGCGATTCTTGCGTCGTCATGACCAGGCCGCCAGTCGCTCCGCTATGGATGATCTGTACCTCCCTGGTGTCATTCGGACGAAACTCTGGCCTGGTGAAGACGCAACATTGACGATCATAGCCACTACCGAAGAGCTTTCCTCGCTCACCTTTAGCCAAAACCGGCTGAATCTCTCGTACAAGCGTAGTCTTGCCAGGCAAATCGAGCTTGCGAGTAGTTTTCTCCAGCCACTGCGCTATTTTGGTGAAGGTGGGGAGACATCTCATTCCATCAACTTATTACCACTCCCAACATCTTCTGCTGCTGATTCGGATAGTAGAGATAGTGAAACATACTTGCACTTGCTGCTCCAGGCCGCTGATCGTTTTCTAATCCATCGTACCTTACCCCGCAGCGAGCAGAGAGATTTTGAGCGGTTGTTCTTCCGCTCTCCAGAGTCTACGCCGGTGATTTTATCGGATTATTATGACCTGGAAGATAGCTCTCGTGATATGTTGATTGCTCTGCCTGGACTGACTCTCGTCACCAAACGCTATGATGAAGCCCGGCAAATCCTGCGTAATCTGGCTCGCTACTTTCAACATGGTATGTTGCCAGACCGCTTGCCATCTCTTGATCACCCACTGGAAGAGCACGATTACGGCAGTGTTGACACTACACTCTGGTACTTTTATGCTCTTGACCAGTATGTACAGGCTACTCATGACTATGAGTTCCTTGACGATCTGTATCAACGACTTGTTGAGAGCATCGATTGGTATATACGAGGCACGTCTAACGGAATACAGGTGGATGCCAGCGACGGGCTATTGCGAGCCACTCAACCCGGGAAAGCTTTAACATGGATGAATGCCTCCGTTGACGGCGTTCCTGTTACCCCACGGCAGGGTAAACCCGTTGAGGTGAATGCTTTATGGTATCATGCCCTCTCACTCATGCAAGAATGGTCACAACAGCAGCAACATATAGATAGTACCAGTCTTACACCCTCTTCTTATAAAGAACTGGCTACACGCTGCAAACAGAGCTTTCATCAACGGTTCTGGCATACTGCTGGCGGCTACTTGTATGATGTAATCGATGGGCCGGACGGGGACGATGCATCCATGCGTCCCAATCAACTGCTGGCACTCTCTTTACGCCACCCGCTACTGGATAAAGGGTATCGACAGGCTGTCTTTGACCTGGTTACTCAACAACTGGTAACGCCCTACGGCCTACGTACTCTGGCTCCTCAAGAGGCAGGATACCGGGGCGAACTCAAGGAAGACCAGCAAGAGCAACAACGAACATTACATCAAGGAAGCGTTTGGCCGTGGCTGATCGGACCATATATCGATGCCATGTTCAACATCCAATACCAGGAGCCTGCAAAAGCCACGGCACGCCTGGCCAACGAGAATCTGCACGAGGGGTCTTTGTGGCAACAGGGCGAGGCCCTGTTAGAGCCCTTCAGCAAGCAATTCAATCAAGGGCTGCTAGGAATGATCGCAGGCGTCTACAACGGAGATACCCCCACGGGATACAAACCTGCCTCGGCACTAAGCGTGGGAGAAATCTTGCGTGTCTACTACCTTTTTATTCAACAGCAAGTCCAGCGCCCCATCGATCTGCTACCCGTCAACAGGCTATCTACCAGAAAAGTTGCAAGAGATTCCTCTTCTAAGGGCAAACGCAACTAACAAATCAAGACTCGTCAATGCATGGGGCAAAGTCTTGCCCCATGCATTGACGAGTCTTGATTTGTTAGCAACTTTCAAGGGTACTACCTGGACTTCTGCACAATTTTCCACTGAGTTATCCACAATCACTGTGGATAACTCAGTTTTTTTAGATATGTCCAAAATCTTTTGATTTATCCACAAACCATGTGGATAAGTTTTCCACATTATCCACATTCCATTTCATGACTTGACAACTGTCATATCACATATTTGGCTTGTCCACAATATTTGTGGACAAGTTTTCCACATTATCCACAAAGCAAGCGGCGTTTATAAACTTATCCACATTTGTTGTGGACAAGTTTTCCACATTATCCACAAAGCAGGTAGTTTGTCCATTCAACCGCTTCCTTAGAGCGCAGCAACACCTGGTGAAACCATAACAGCGCATCCTCGGTTTCTGTGAGCTTTGCTGCCTGCGGCTGCCTTCACCATTCCCCGAATGCGGCTGCAAAGCTCACAGAAACCTCTTGCGAACTGCTAACCCCCCCGGAAGGCAGTGAGGAGTCAAACAGAGAAAGACCTGAGCAGTTAAGAGATTTAATACGGCTTTTCGCATGAAAAAATGCGAATGAAGTGGATAACCTGTCAAAAAATGTGGACAACTCCGTAAAATTGTGTAAAACTCCCAGTGTTTCCCCCACCCGTTTTATCCATTCCGACTTATCCACAAAGTCTGTGGATAAGATATCCACACTATCCACAGGCTCTATAGCAGCGTAAAGTTATGCACACCGTTTGTGCATAACTTATCCACACCGTTTCATGGGTGGGGATAACCGGCAATCGTTATCCACATCTGATGTGCATAACTTATCCACATCTTCTTTATTGTGGGGACAAGTACAACGCTCTCCTCCCTACTTATCCCCATGATAGCCGTTTTTATCCACATGCTATCCACCCTCATTTCAGAGTGGGGATAACTTATACACATGAGTTGAAGCAGCCTGAAAGGCCGTTATCTGCATTTTATGCATCAACAATACAGGGAGGAAATGCCGACTTATCCACTTTTCCACACTACCTACTACTACGGTTATTATTATATTTATTTTAAATAAGATTCTAATAGTAATATAGGGGCTGTGGATAAGTGGATAACTTTGGCGGGATGAATCTCACCCTACAACTGAGGAAGTGAAATGTAGTGACACCCCTTGCGGGCAGGCGGAGGCAACAATATGAACCTCACCCTGCGGGTGTCAGGCTGCCAGGTCCTACTGGAGCTTTGCACGTATCTTGCCTGTTTGTGTATCAATTCCAATCTTTGAAGAAGTTATGCAGCACCTCTTTATTTACTGCTAGAGATTACAATTTCTGCTACTGTACACCAAAATATGCAGAGTGACAAAACTGACGAAAATTGCATTGACTTTTCCACCGATAGTATGGCATACTAACCTATAACACTGGAAAAGTGAGAAGGTATCTATGTCGCAACAGTCAGTTTTAATGCGTCAACGTCTTCGTGCTGGACTATCAAAGGCAGAGCTTGCAAGGCGGGCAGGAGTAGATGAGACAACCATTACCAGAGCCGAATCAGGCCAGAGAGTACAAGCGCATAAAGCATCACTCATTGCTCAGGCAATCAGTCAAGCAGTCGGAGAAGAGTACAGCGTCGAAGATCTTGGCATTGTCACCTAATCCTACAACGTATTTCTCATTTTTGCTGCCAGGTTGGTTACAGGATTCCTTATTCGCAATTTTCTCTCTTTGTTTCTTCATAGGTAGAGAAAGGAGGAGTGCCTATGAAAACAGGAAGCACTTAGACTGGTAATCCAAGTGCTTCAAGTTGACCTTCTTCAACATTGTTCTGTACTGTCTCTATTCCAACTGATGCAGTACACAACATCCGAACCAATCCATTTTGACTGTTGGTAAATCAGTGCAGCAAGGATGGGCTATGCCTGTTTTTGCTGCCAGGACAGGCTAAAGGTCTATGCTTAAGTATAAGCGTATTGACTGCGCCTGTCAAATAAAGAGAGGCAGCATACATGCAATCTCAACGAGCCTACGAAAAAGATGAGACCATGAACCATCAGCTCACTTCTGCTGAACCGACGTTACAGACCACGGTCGATATGTGCGACCAGGGCCACGCCTGGCAGCCCACCATCATCATCGGCTACTTTCAATGTTCACAGTGCAACACCCTTGCCGCCTGTCACATCTGCGTCTCAAAGATGCGCGGCAAGCCCCTGGTTGGCGTGTGCCAGCAGCACCAGCACCTCTGCGTCCCCCAGACCCTCCAGGAGGTGCTGGCATGAATCTCCAAGCACAACTCAGCGCATTGTCCACGTTTCCCGCAACACCTCCGCTATCCCTCTCCTCACCCTGTTCCTGGATGCCTCTGGAAGGCGTAGCTCAGCTGTGGGCCGCCTTTGCTGGAACGTTTCTGAGCTACCCTGGCTTCACTGTGACCTCAGCGGCCTTCTCGGCACTCTCCTTGGAGGCAGGAGCATTGCAGCAGTATAACCAGGCTTGCCTCAGCCGCTCGAACGGCCATCACCTGCACGCTCGCGCTGCCTGTGAACAGGTGGTGCATGACCTGCAAGACGCCTCATCCCAGTGGATCAGTGCCCTTTACTGGCTCCAACGGCTGGCAAGTGACCAGCGGTATCCTCTCGGCGAGGATGAGTATGCCTCTCTTGAGAGCGTGTTTGCCCAGGCGGCCAAGCACCTCCAACGGGTGGGGGTGTTGACCCAGCAGATCCAGGAGGCGTGTGTGCT
>WNFB01005000.1_pt1 | contig 23663 bp, 22 predicted proteins | sample 5400501 | NCBI WGS metagenome assembly WNFB01 (sample SAMN13153341, study PRJNA577476) | soil metagenome | isolation source: 200 cm saprolite under Douglas fir tree site 2 hole 1 | place: USA:California | collected 2015-04-18 | reverse complement strand
AACCACCACCACCGGCAAGCTTGCCAAATGGCTCGCGCAGCATGGCCACCGCCCGCTGGTTGTTTCCACGGACGTCTATCGTCCCGCGGCCCGCGAACAGCTCGCGCAAGTTGCCAAAGCCGTCGGCACCGCGATCTGGCCCGGCACGGGCACGGACAAGCCGCTCGAAATCGTCAAAGGCGCCATCAAGGAAGCCAAACTTTCCGCCAGCGACGTCGTCCTCGTGGACACCGCTGGACGCCTGCACATCGACGACGAGTTGATGAACGAGCTGAGCACGCTGAAAAAGGAACTGCAGCCTAGCGAAATGCTCTTCATCGCCGATTCCATGATCGGTCAGGACGCGGTGCGCTCCGCGGGCGAATTCCACAAGCGCCTCGGCCTCACCGGCGTCATTCTCACCAAGCTGGATGGCGACGCCCGCGGTGGCGCCGCGCTTTCCATCAGCAAAGTCTCGGGCGCGCCGGTAAAATTCGTCGGCCACGGCGAAAAATACGACGCCCTCGAAGGTTTTTATCCTGAGCGCATCGTCTCGCGCGTGCTCGGCATGGGCGACCTCATGTCGCTCATCGAGCGTGTGGAACAGACCGTCGACAAAAAAGCCGCCGCCGAGCTCGAGCGCAAGCTTCGCAAGGAAGAATTCACGCTGGAAGATTTCCGCGACCAGTTGAAGCAGATTCGCAAAATGGGACCGCTGGAAAAGATCGTGGACATGCTCCCGAAGATGGGCCCGCTTCAGAATCTCCCCAAAGACGCGCAGGTCGATGAGAAAAAACTCAAACAGGTCGAAGCCATCATCAATTCCATGACCAACGAAGAGCGCCGCGACCACAACGTCATTGACGGCAAGCGCCGCAAGCGCATCGCCAGAGGCAGCGGCACCTCCGTCCAGGACGTCAACACCGTCCTCAAGCAGTACCTGCAAATGCGCACGATGATGAAGCAGTACGGCGCCATGGCCGCGCGCAGCAAAATGAAGGGCCTCGGCAAACTCGCCGGCCTGTCTTGAGCCGGAGGAGAAGTTGTGATGCGACCATCGTTCAGCGCGCGAGCACTTTCCGCGGCCGGCTTATTGTGTCTGGGCTATTTGCGGAGCGCGCACGGGGCGCCAATTCCACAGACGGAGACAAAACCGCCGGCGGCTCCCCGCTCGGCGCAAGCTCAGATCATGCTGGCGGCGGGTTCTTATTCGTACCGCACGATCAAGGTCTGGGACCTAGCCTCGCTGAAAGAAAAGGTGACTTTCTACGGCCAGAGCCCGGTTCAAAACGTGTCGTTCAGCCCGGATGGAACGCTGCTTGTGCAAGGCGCCCAGGAAGGGATTCGCCTCGGGAAACTCAGCCTCCTCGCCAAAGCAGCATCCCGCCAGCCCGAATAACAAACCAAAGAACCGCGCCCATACCCTGACCCAGCGAGCAGCTGGCCCGCTTCGCCGGACTATTCAGGTGTCTACAGGAGTCGGCATTCCGGTAAACACCCGCTTGTGAAAGCTCCCCTCTGCCACTAGAAGATATCGCGCAAGCTGGGTCGAGTCATTTCGGACTAGTAAGTCAGGCAAACTCAATTCCTGCGCCAGGAATTCCTGTGGAGGTTCGGCGATGCGACATATCCGGTCTTTTGGTTGGATTCTCCTTGGTGTCCTGCTTTCTATCTCAGCCGCGGCTACGATGTTTCGAGGCACGCCTGTTGCGTTGGCGCAAGGAACGCCACCCAGCAGCACAATCAGCACAAGCACCGGGCCCGTAGCCTGGGATTTTGCTCCCGTCGGCGGCGGCACGGTGATCAACGTGGGCATACAAGATTTATGTCCTCCCGGCTTATGCGATGACCACGACTTAACCGTGCTGCTCCCGGCACCGGCGGCCACCTTTTACCAGACGATGACGGCCAAGCTAACCATCACGTACACGTGGACCAGCACCCTGCCCACGGATCTGGACGTCTTTGCGATTAGCCCAAATGGGGCCGATCACGGCCCGGGATCGCCCGACGACACGTCAACCGGACCGGGCATAGAAGTGCTGACGGTGACGGACCCCATTGACGGATTCTGGCACGTTCGCTCGGTCGCATCGCTGGCACCAATTCCTACAAGCGCGCACGCGGCTGTCACGCTTACGGCGTCGCCGCGGCCCACGTCGCCACCACCGCCGCCCCCGGCTCCCGGAGCACCAACTTTCATCAACTATCCTGCGCCTGACGATTGCACACCCGGGCAACAGCCCCCGAGCTGCATTCAACCGGCGCTCGGGTCGACGACGGCTAGCACTCACGGCGCCGGCGAGCCATCTGTCGGTGTTGACTGGAATACCGGCAAGGCCTTTATCGAAGCAGGAAACCACACCTTGCGCGTGACCTTCAACGATGCCGTCCAACCCGCCACAGCGTTCTGGGAAGACAAGCGTTCACCTTTCGCGCGCGTGAGCCTCGATCCCATTATGTTCGTTGATGACGCGCAATTCGGTGGCCCGAACCGCACTTTCTCGTCGCAACTCAACGGTGTCACCAGCGAGCTATCGTTCACAGACAACGACGGCGACCTGTGGGTCCCCACGCAGGGCTCCGGCCAACCCGCGGGCGTGGACCATCAGACCGTCGGCGGCGGCCCGTACGCCTCCCCTGTGCCGCTCACGAGCACCTCCTATCCGCACGCGATCTACTACTGCTCGCAGGACATCGTGACGGCCTTCTGCTCGCGCAGCGACGACGGCGGCCTGACGTTCGGTCCGGGCATTCCCATTTATACCTTCGCCCACGTCAATGGGGTTGACGTACCCGTTGCGCCTGGAACTTGCGGCGGCCTGGAACTTGCGGCGGCCTGCATGGCCACGTGCGTGTTTCCCCTGACGGCACCGCTTACGTTCCCAATGAGAAGTGCATGGACGCGAACGGTGTGAGCCGGCCGGGGGTGGCCGTTTCCACCGACAATGGTTTGAGCTGGGTGGTCCAGACCGTGCCGGACGCCAAGAGCATCAGCCCCGGCAGTGACCCGTCGGTTGCGGCGGGAGCGAACAACACCATTTACTTCGGCTATGTAAACGTGGATGGCCACGCCAAAATCGCTACTTCCACGGACCGCGGGATGCACTGGTCGAAGTCCAAAGATGCGGGCACGGCCTTTGGGATCCAAAATGCGGAGTTCGCTGAGGTCATCGCTGGAGATGATAACCGCGCGGCATTTGCATTTCTGGGTACGCAGACGGCTGGAGATACGCAATCGGCGGATTTCTCCGGAGTCTGGCATCTGTACGTCGCATTCACGTACAACGCAGGTCGCACCTGGACCACGACGGACGCGACGCCCGCCGACCCCGTGCAGCGCGGCTGCATTTGGAACCAGGGCGGAAGCAACCCGTGCCGCAACTTGCTCGACTTCAATGACATTACCGTGGACAAAGTCGGGCGCGTACTGGTGGGTTATGCGGACGGCTGCACCGGCAGTTGCGTGAGCGATCCCACTCAGAACGCCTCGGCGGGACCTGCAAGCGCGCAAGATGCGCTTGCCACCATCGCGCGTCAAGTGGGTGGCCGCGGCCTGTTCAAAGCTTTCGATGGCACGCAATTTGGCACCAACAGCGGCAACATCGAAGGAGGCGGGGCCCTGTGCTTCGGAGATCCCGCCAGCGGAGTCAGCGGCGGCCCGAATTGCAACCAGCATCCGTGACGACGACGGAACTATGACCTACAAGGCGATTTTGCTGTGCCTATTTGCAGTGTGTGCTGCCTCACTGGCGACTGCTCAAGCGGTGGGTCATTCTCCGGAGAAGGGGAAAAAACGGAGCGAGCCCGCTTCCGCAAGCAGGAAGGTTGAGGCTTGCAGTCTTCTCACGAACGAGGAAATCGAAGCCATCCAGGGCGAAGCGATCAAGGAAACTAAGCCGGGGGTGCAGCTGAGCGGCGGAATGGTGATGTCGCAATGCCTGTTTCGCACACCGACGGCCGCGAAATCGGTGAGCCTCGAGGTGGCCACGATCAATTCCGCCAACTCGTCGCCGCCCGCACCGCGCCAATTCTGGCGGAATCAGTTCCATGCGCGCGACCTGAAGGAGAAAGAACGAAGGGCCGATGCCAGGCCTGCGAAAGGGTCTGCGGCTGAACTCGAGAAAGAGGACCACAAACCACGCCGCATTAGCGGCGTCGGGGAAGAAGCCTACTGGGTGAGCAATGGCGTCACGGGCGTACTCTACGTTCTGCAGGGTGACGTGTTCCTGCGTATCAGCATCGGCGGTATTCGCGAAGAATCTGCCCGGATCGAGAAATCGAAAGCGCTGGCGAGCGCTGCGGCCGCCCGGCTCCGATCTGGTGAGTCAACTCACCATGTCGATAGAAACAAACAGGCTTCACGGATCGGAGGGAGGTCACCAGGCGAGTAACTAATGCTGTTGTTAACAAATCCCTTTCTACAAGCTCCCCATACCGGAACTGCCGGGCGAACCGCCCCAGAGTTCGATTGCGGGGAGGCGACGCGACAGGCTAGAATGGGAAGGTTCAGGAGGACCGACTCAGTGTTAACGATACGTTTGTCAAGGATTGGCAAGAAGAAGAAGCCCTTTTATCGCGTGGTGGTCATCGAGCGGACCCGGCCGCGGGACGGCCGCGTGAAAGAAGCGGTGGGCACGTACGATCCGCTGAAGAAGCCCGCAGAGATCAAGCTCGACGCAGAGCGCATCAAGTATTGGATCGGACTGGGCGCACAGCCCAGCGACACCGTGCGCAGCTTTCTCCGTCTGCAGAAGATCGCATAATTCCCGTCCCGCCTGGCAAGTTTTGCGCGTCCCTCCTCTGCTCCGGAGGACGAACGCATTTTCCATGTTCCAGTGGAAAATCACTCGCGCGGAGGTACCCGATGAAGGAGCTGGTTGAAACCATCGCCAGGGCCCTCGTAGACCATCCCGAGGAGGTGCAGGTGATGTCCGTCGAGGGTTCGCAGGTGATCGTGCTGGAGCTGCGGGTGCATCCCGAGGATCTGGGAAAAGTGATCGGGCGGCAAGGAAGAACGGCGAAAGCGATTCGAACGCTGCTCGGTGCCGCCGGGATGAAGCTGCGAAAACGCTTCACACTCGAAATCCTCGAAGATTAAACATTTTACGATGCTCTTTTTCATGAAGCCGTTCGCGGTCAAAAGTTTTAGATGACCCTTCCGTAGACAGACACGCCATTGAATCCAGGAATTCCACGCTGGGTGGCAGTTGCGCGCATTCTTCGCGCGCGCGGCAACAAGGGAGAAGTCGCCGCGGACTTGCTGACAGATTTTCCGGAGCGGCTCACAAAAATGCGCGAAGTGTTTGTGGGTCCTGCCGGCGGCCGAGAAGAACCGCGCCGCATCGGATTGCGATGCTGCTGGCTCAGCCAGAACCATCGCGGGCAAGCGGTTTTTCATTTCGAAGGCGTCAGTACCATTTCCGAGGCGGAGAAATTCCGCGGGCTCGATGTGCTGCTGCCGTTCGAACAGCGCGTCACGCTTCCCGCCGGGCAGTATTTCATTTCCGAGCTGATCGGATGTTCCGTGTTCGAACATCCCGGCGCGCCGCCGGTGATTTCCTCCTCGGCCAGCTCGTCTGCGGAAACGCCAGCACTTCTCGGGACGGTTCGCGATGTGCAGTTTGCGGGCGAGGGGATTTCCGGGACGCCGCTTCTGGAAGTGGAAACAACCGGCGGAGAAGTCTTGATTCCGCTGGCGGCGGACATCTGTACGAAGATCGACACGGCCGCGCGTCGAATCGAAGTGGAGCTGCCCGAGGGCCTTCGAGACCTCAACCGCGAATAGCGAAACGGGTGTAGGCTCCTTCTGATGTCCCCCGTGCTGCGAACGCTGATCTTCACGATTATCGTCCCGGGGTTCTGGACCATCGTGATGCCGTACTGGCTGCTGCCGCGCGGCACGCGGCCGGATTTGCGGGGAGCGGGCGCGGCGGGCGGGCTGCTGATTGCCGCGGGAATCGCGCTTTACTTGGCATGCGCCTTCTGGGGCTTCGCGCTGCGCGGCAAAGGCACACCGCTGCCACTCGATCCACCGAAAAAACTGGTTGCGGAAGGGCCCTATGGCGTGGTGCGGAATCCCATGTACTGGAGCGTCGCCTCCGTGATGCTGGGCGAGGCGGCAGTGTTTCACTCGCTGGTGCTCGCGGAGCTGGCCGCGGCCTTTTTCGCGGGCGTGAACGTGTTCGTCCTGCTTTATGAGGAGCCAGTGCTCCGGCGGAAATTCGGAGCGGAGTACGAAGAGTACTGCCGCCGTGTTCCGCGGTGGCTGCCGCGCTTGAAGGCGCACCCATGACAAGCGAGGAAGGCATTCGTTAGACTGAAAGCGAATGCGATTTGACCTCATCACGATCTTTCCGGAGTTTTTTACCGGGCCGCTCGACCACGGCATTGTTCGCCGGGCGCGAGAAGCGGGAATCGTCGAAGTTCAGGTGCAAGATCTGCGCGCGTTCACACAAGACCGGCACCGGACGGTGGACGACCGGCCGTTCGGCGGTGGCGCGGGCATGGTGTTGAAGCCCGAGCCGCTTTTCGAAGCGGCGGAGTCGCTCCTGGGTCAGAGCGTCGGGGACGCGACGAAACAGAGCGCGCCGGACCCGAAAACGGCCATCGTCCTGATGTCCGCCGCGGGGAAACGGTTCGACCAGGAAACCGCGCGGGGTTACGCGCAACTCGAGCGCATTATTTTTATTTGCGGGCGGTACGAAGGAGTGGACGAGCGTGTGGCGGAGCATCTCGCCACGGAAGAAATTTCCATCGGGGATTTTGTCTTGAGCGGCGGAGAGCTCCCGGCCCTGCTGGTGATTGATGCGGTCACGCGGCTGTTGCCCGGGGCCCTCGGCAACGAAGCCTCCTCGCAGAACGAATCCTTCGGCGGGACTGCGAAGACTGAGTCCGAAACAGATCGTCGAGCTGAGGGAACGAGTCACCAGTCACGAGTCACCAATCACGTGCTTCTGGATTTTCCCCATTACACCCGTCCTGCGGAATTCCGTGGATGGAAAGTTCCGGAAGTGCTTATCGGAGGAAATCACGCGGAAGTGGCCAAATGGCGAAGCGCGGCTGCGCTTGAAAAAACCCGGCGAAACCGGCCTGACCTGCTGCCTCCTTCCGGAAAGTGACCCCAGCTCAGCGGAGTTCGCGTTCCTTCCGGCTATGTCTGCGGAGTAGTGAGCCAATTTCCGGATCCGTCCTTAAACGTCCGCGTTCCCCCCGGCAAATCGGGTTCGACGATTATTTCCGAGTTGTCGACCATCCGGGAGTTGAGTAACTCCGTTTCACACTACGGCATTTTTTCACCAACTTCGGGCTGCTTGGCGCGAACCGCAGACCGTTTGGGAGCCATCGTTTATGCAAATCTCACGCCGGCAATCGATTTGGGCGTACAATGCTTACGGTTTTCGAAGTCAAGACGGAAATTTCGGGTCTCATAAAGAAGGTCATCATGCACCGGCGCGAATTCCTGAAGCTTGGAGCGGTCGCAGGCGGGACGGTCTTGCTGGGCGGCACAGGCCGTTTCGGGAGCCTCTTGGCTGCTCCCAAGGAGATCCCCACCGTCGAACGGCTAGTTATGACTAACCTAGTAGACAACATCTATGACGTCTTCGCCAAGGGTGGGAAGATTGGCGACGTCATGATCACACGAAATACCGTGCCGTATCCCTACGGCTCAGACGTGATGCTGTTGTCGGAGCATGGGCTGGCCTATCACCTGCACTCCTTCCGAGGAGCGGAGGAAAAACAGATCCTGCTGGACTTCGCGCTCACGCCACACACACTCACAAACAACTATCAAGGCTTGAGAGTCGATCCCGCCAACGCCGACGCCCTGATCATCAGCCACGGGCACATAGATCATTACGGAGGCCTGCTTGACGTGGCACGGAGCCTCCAAAGACACGGCAAACCGGGGCTCACCCTCTATGCCGGGGGGAGTGATACGTTTTGCCATCGCTGGGTCGTGCAACCGGACGGGAAGAAGCTCGACTACGGTGAGCTCAAGCGGGATGAGCTGGAAGCGCGAGGGTTGAAGGTAGTGCTCGCGGAGGAGCCGACCACGGTGGCAGGCCACGCGGTTACCTCAGGTCACATCCCGCGAATCACGGATTTTGAGATGCTTCCCCCGACATATCGACTCGAAGCGGGTGCGACCGGCTCCGCGTGTGATGCAACCTTCCACTTCCCTCCCGGCACAGTCAAGATTGAAGCCAAGCCCGGTGACTTGATGAAGGACATCTTCTGGGGAGAGCACGCAACCGCTTACAACGTGAAGGACCGCGGACTAGTCGTGATCTCATCGTGCGGCCATGCGGGCATCATCAACTCAGTCCGCCAGATCCAGAAGTCCACCAGGATCGAGAAAGTACACGCCGTGGTTGGCGGGTGGCACTTGGCCCCGTATCCTGATGAAATCATCGCCAAGACCGTAGAAGCCCTGAAGGAGATCAACCCGGACTACCTGATTCCCATGCACTGCACTGGCTTCCGCACCATGATGGCAGTTCAACGAGAGATGCCACAGAAGCTTATCATGCCTTCCACGGGCACGCGCGTGGTCTTCGGCGGCTAGCTCCGATCCCGCTTCTGCTTGACGAGAAGCCGTCCTCGCGCCCGCCCAGGCGCAGGAGGCGGCCGAAATCAAATCTAAAGCGCCGCACGACTCCGCCTGAACGAAAACATCGCCTGACAATAGGTGTGGTCCACTAGTCACCCTGTCGGTTATTCCTGGATCACGGGGAACTCGGAAGGGAAGCACTTGTCTCTATGTATGAGGGATATGCGTAGACGGAGCCACTGTCGCCCGCGAAAGGCCCTAGGAGAATTGCACCATTTTGACTATAATTAAAATTTGCCCTTGAAGAGCTGGCCCCGCCAGAGTGGCTCTAGAAGGAAACAGGAACATGAATCCGGTCATACGTAAACTCCATGAAGCGCAACTGCGCAAGGACCTACCCGAATTCCGCCCGGGCGACACCGTGCGCGTGAACGTCCGCCTGCAGGAAGGCGAAGGGGAAAAGGTGAAGGAGCGCCTCCAGGCATTCGAGGGCGTGGTGATTTCCAAGAAGGGGCGCGCGTCGAGCGCGACCTTTACGGTGCGGCGCGTCAGTTTCGGGGTCGGCATCGAGCGCATCTTTCCGCTGCACTCGCCGACGATCAGCTCGATCGAGGTGGTGGGCAAGGGTAAAGTCCGCCGCGCGCGTCTGTATTACCTGCGCGATTTGAAGGGCAAGGCCGCGCGCATCAAGCGCGCGGACCGCGAGGAAGTGGCCGCGGCGGCGACCGTCGGCAACGAAGCGGAAACTTAAACGACGCTTCACAATTAGTGACTGTCTGAGAAACGTAGCCCCGGGAGACCGGGGCTTTTTCTTTTGTGAAGAAACCCTGCAGGGAATGCGGAGCGGCGGCGTGCTAGAATCACGCGGAGCCGACCGCTTCGCGGTCGCAAAAACGAATGAGCCGACTCTGCTCTTCCCGTTTCGAGCGAGCGGCGCGCCAACTGGGCTGGACGCGCATCGCCGGCATTGATGAAGCCGGACGCGGGGCGCTCTTTGGGCCGGTGGTCGCCGCCGCGGTCATACTGAATCCCAGGCGGCGCATTGTCGGCCTGGACGATTCGAAAAAACTCGCCGCCGAACGGCGCGTGGAACTCGCGGAGCGCATCCGCGAACATGCGCTGGCGTGGGCGGTGGCGGAAGTCGACGCTCAGCGCATTGACGCGTGGAACATTTATCAAGCATCGCGGCAGGCGATGGCCAGCGCGCTCCAACAACTGGCGATACCGCCGGACTACCTGCTTATTGACGCGATGCAGCTGGATGTCTTGATCGAGCAAAAGTCTTTGATCAAAGGCGACACGCGAAGCGTGTCCATCGCTGCCGCTTCGATTCTTGCCAAGACGCACCGGGACGCACGGATGGAAGAATGGGACGCCATCTATCCGCAATACGGCCTCGCGCGCCACAAGGGGTACGCGACCGCGGACCATTTGCAAGCGTTGCGCGAGCATGGCCCTTCGCCGCTTCACCGGTATTCGTTTGCGCCGGTACGGGAATGCACTTGCTGGGCCGCCGGAGCGACGCAGACCTCCCTGCCGCTCTCCTGAAGCTTGGTTTGCAGCGTTTGCAGGCAGGAGAATTCCTCGGAGCCGCCACCGGAGCAGTAAATCCCCTTCCTGTTTCCGCTGGAATTCGTGTAACGCGCAGAGTGGAAGTCCTGTGAGAATTTGGTGAGGGAGAAAATCTCCGGAGGAGGAAGGGTGCCTCCGCGGGTTCGTGCGGCCCTCGCGCGCGAATCCTTGGATGGAAAGGGGATAACTGCCTGCTCACAAGAAATTCTGGGTTCGTTGACTTGGCTTTTTGCCGCCTGCTAGCGTAATTCAGTAGCGTTGCGGCCCGACCAGTTCCGCAGCAAATTGAGGGGAACGTCTGGGCAGACTAGAGAGGGAGCCTTGTCCCTGTTCGCGCATGGCCTATAACAAGAGCAAACACGTTGAAACCGCACAAAAACTGCTGAACCAAGGCAAAGTCGCCCAGGCCATAGCGGAATACCAGGTTATTTTGAAATACGAGCCGCGCGACCAGGTCACCCTGATGACCGTCGGCGAGCTGTACATCCGCCAGGGCGAGACCTTCCAGGCGATCGACTATTTCGAGCGCCTGGCGCAGATCTTTGTCGGCGACGGCTTCCTGACAAAAGCGATCGCGGTCTACAAACGAATCGCGAAGCTGGCCCCTGAAGAGTTTCGGCCGCTCGAGAAGCTCGCGGACCTGTACGTCCAGCAGGGGGTGATGAGCGAGGCCCGGCCCCTGTTTCTCCAGCTCGCGGAAATTCACCTCAAGCACAATCGCCAGCCCGAAGCGGTGAGCCTTCTGAAAAAGCTGCTTCAGGCGGAACCCGATAATCTGCGCATCCAGATCCGGCTTGGCGACTTGTACCAAGCCATGGGCCAGACCCGGGATGCCATTGAAAGTTACGTTTCCGCGGCGCAGCGCACCCTGGCACGGGGCGAACAGGCGGAGAGCGAGAAACTGACGGACAAAGCGCTCAAGCTGGAGCCGAACAACCCGGGCGCCCTGATCGTCAAGGCGCGCTCCTACACGTCGCAAGGCAATCTGAGCAAAGCCACGGAACTCCTGGAGCAGATCCCCGGCCTCGAAAAGGGCGGCGAGCAGACCGAATTGCTTCTGGATCTCTATCTCAAAGGCTCCCATTGGGATGAGGCCAACGCCCTCGCACAGCGTGTATTTGAAGCGGACGAGAAGAATTTCGGGCCAATGCAGAAGGTCGTCGAAGGGCTGCTGCAATCCGGCCAGGCGGAAAAAGCCATGGCCATCGTGGAGCAGTCACGGGTTTCCATGATCAACGCGGGGGAGTACGAAGTCGTCGCACGCCTCGTGGACGGTCTCAGCGCGCACATGCCCGACAGCATTGAGCCGCTCGAATGGCTCGTCGACATCTACGGGCGCACCAGCGACTCTTTCCGGTTGCCCGACGCACTGGGCAAGTTGGGTGAAGCGTTAGCGAGGAATAACCAGCTTGAGCGAGCCAAGCAAGTTTTAGAGCAACTCGTCGAGCGCGAGCCGGAAAGTGAAGCGGCCAAGAGCAAACTCAACGGCGTCCTCCGCAAAATGGGTCTCCTCCCGCCGGCACCAGAAGAGGCGCACGAGATAGTTCAGGAACCGCTGCTGCCGACCGATTTTCAGAAGACGCCCGCGCCCAAGCTACGTGCGGAAGCGGAAGAAACGGCCCACGAGGTCCAGGCCAAGCCTGCGGGGGTTCCGGCTGGGCCTCCGCTCGACGAAGAGACACAAAGTTTCATCTCCCAGTCGCTCACCGATGTCGATTTATTCGCGAGCTACGGCCTGACCCAGAAAGCGATCGGGCTGCTGGAAGCGATTCTGCGCCGCGCGCCGCGCCACACGCCGACGCTCGAAAAGCTTCTGGACTTTGTCCTGGGCGCGGGCAACGACCGCCGCACCGCCGAACTGGCCGCGCAGTTGGAACAAATCCATCACGCCGACGGCGACCGGCGGAGCGCTGAGCGATTCGGGGAATTGCGCCGCCGCTTCCAGCGGGCCGCGGGCCTTAGCGATGAGGATCTGGCGACTGCTGTGCCCGCCGAACCGGCCGCCGCGAATGAGACTGCCGTCCCCCAAACCCACGAGATTGCGATACCGGAAATCACGGCGGAGCCGGTGCCGGAACCGACTCCCCCGGTGGAAGAAGCGAAGCCCCAGCTGGTGGAAAGCAATGCCGCCCCGGCCTCGCCGGCGGTGCAGGAAGTCGATCTGTCCGACGAATGGGCGACGCTACTCGAAGAGTCGCGCGCAACGGATGCCGCAACCAAGGCTCCCGCCCCGCCGCCTGCAGGGAAGACCAGGGAGGCCGAAAGGCACGCGGAACCTGCTTCCGTCGAGGAGTTCTCGATTACCGAGGAACCGGCGATGGCCGCGCCGAACGGTGCGCCGGCCAACGCCGCACCCGATGCCGTCGACAACGCCCCCGCGATCCCCGTGGAGCCGGAACCTCGCGGCAAAACACCGGCGAAGCGGCCCGCGGCAATCCCGGCGAAAGAGATCCCGGCGGCTGGAGTGCCGCAGAAGGCGCCCGTACCTGAATTCGAACTCGATCAGGAATATGAGCTTGTGCTGGAATCGGAGCAACTGGTTCCGGCTCACGAGCAGAAGCCGCCGGAGACCGTGGGTGCTCCTCCCCATCCTGGCGCGCGAAATAACACTGCAGCGCCGCCCGCCGGCAGCGGCTTTGCTTCCGATCAATTCCTGGCGGATCTGGCCAAAGAAATCGATCAGCTGGGGATCGGAGAGCTCTCGCCGGGTTTCTCCGGATCGACACCCCATGCCGAGCCGCCCGCGGCGAAGAAGGAAGCAACGTCGGCGCCCTCCACGGAATCCGGCCCGCTGAAAGAAGTGTTCGACGAGTTCCGCGCGGAACTTGGGGAGATGGGCGGCGAAGACGAAGATCTGGAAACCCACTACAACCTGGGTATTGCTTTCCGGGAAATGGGGTTGCTCGAAGAAGCCATCAGCGAGTTCCAAAAAGTGGCCAAAGGCAGCGAACGCGGGCGCGCGTTCCGCTACACGATGCAGTGCTGCACACTGCTCGGCCTCGCCTTCATGGAAAAGGGACAGCCCGCCATCGCCGCCATCTGGTACGAGCGCGCACTGCAAACATCCGGTATTGATCCGGAAAGCACGCTCGCCTTGCGGTATGATCTGGGCGTGGCCCAGGAATCGGCGGGCGAACTGGATGCAGCGCTCAAGAGTTTTTTTCAGGTCTACGCGATGAACATCGACTATCGCGACGTGGCCGAACGCATCGCTGCTCTTCAAAAGCCCGCCCGCTAACCCGGAACCTTTCCCGGCGGGACGGAGCTCCGCTCATCAATGAACCGGATTTATCGCGCACTCCTGGTGGTACTGGCGTTCGAAATGGGCGCGGTGCTGCTCTATCTGCCGTGGTCCGGCTATTGGGAGCAAAACTACTTTCTCAGTCATTTTCCTGCGCTCATGCCGATCGTGCTTCACCCCTCGTTTCGTGGCGTTGTCAGCGGGGTGGGAGTGCTGGATATCTTGCTGGCCATCGGATGGATTGGGTCGCGGCCGGATCCCCATCGTGTCCCGCCTCAATAACTCGCCAGGCAGGCCGATCCTGTGCTACGTGACGGACCGGCAGGACCTGCGGAAAGCAGATCCTGAGGATGCTCATGAAGAACTTCTGCACAAAGTGGAAATTGCCGCGGCTGCGGGAGTGAATTGGATCCAGATTCGCGAAAAGGATCTTTCGGGAAGGGACTGCGCACTGTTGACGCGAGAGGTCCTAAGACGTGCCGCGAAGCCGCCCACGGTCAAGGCTGCGGCAACACGGATTCTTGTCAACGATCGTCTGGACGTTGCGGTCTCGGAGCACGCGGGCGGGGTCCATCTCGGGGAGAACAGTTTGCCCGTTGCGGAAGTGAGACAATTCGTGGACTCGCTGGTTCCAGACAGGGATTTCCTGGTTGGCGCCTCCCGCCATTCCCTGGCGGCGGCAAAATCAGCCGCAAAGCACGGGGCGGATTACCTTTTCTTCGGACCCGTCTTTGCCACACCATCGAAAGCGGCCTACGGACCGCCGCAGGGGCTCGAGCGTCTCGCCGAAGTCTGCCGTGCCGTGTCCATTCCGGTGCTTGCCATCGGCGGAATCACCGTCGAGAACGCAGCTGCGTGCTTGAGGGCTGGCGCCTCCGGCATCGCGGGGATCCGGCTGTTTCAGGATGCAGGCGATCTTCCTTCCGTCGTGGGAATCCTACGGGGGAGCGCCAATTCCCTTCCGAGGTCAGGATAACCGTCACTTTTGCCTGTCGGGGTGCCTCAGAACTAACCTCTTGCCACCATCTTCGAATGGGGAATCGTTCTTAAACTCGACGACGAACGTGTGTCCGTCAGCATCCCACGTCACCGTGTCGTCATCACAAACGTACACTGCCTGTGGCTGTGCCCCATTCGTTGTGTTCACCTTTACTGCGTGATTGCCACAAGTAAACGTAAGGATCTTTTTTCTGGTCTTCATCTCCTCGCAGCCGCTCGCTACAAAAATCAACAAAAGAACCAAGATGAACCGGCCCGCAGTGCCCCGCCGTAATGGAGAGGAATGCATTTCGACCTCCTTCACTCTGCTTGACTACCGTTGGATTAGCCTGAGGAACCTTGGATTACCCCGTAAACCATCAAAATTCGGCGTGTCGCGCAACGTGGCGGGCGAGACTCCCGCAGCCACGGCCTTCTCGAGCGCGTCTAGCGCGCGTTTGGTATCTCCGAGCTGCTGGTAGGCGATACCCGCGTTGAAGAGGAGATCCGGGCTCCTGGGTTTCAGTTGCAAGGCGGCGCTAAGATCGTCCATCGCTGGCCTTCGTTCTTCCCGCATGGCATGGTACATGGCAAGGCTGCTCAGCACTTCGGCGTCGCGAGAGTTGACGCGCAGTTTCCCCTCTCCCAGCTCGATGGCCTTGCCGTAGGCACCGGCAGCCTCGGCGCGTTTTCCGGGTGCCCAGTAGTAGGCGTCGCCCAGATTCCCCCACAGCAGGTAATTCTTCTCGTCCAACTTCACAGCCTCTTCGAAACGCGCCGCGGCCTCCGAATAACGCCGCATTTGAAAATACGCGGTTGCAAGATTCGAGTGGGCATCTGCCGTTGGCCGTATGCTGAGAGATCGTTCGAGCAACGGAATCGCTTCGGCATATTTGCCTTGCAGGATGCGGATGCCTCCGAGATTGTAGTAGCCGGTGAAACTGTCTGGCGCGAGCGAGACTACTTGCGAGTACATCGCTGCGGCCTCTTCATAGCGCGCATGACGCTGGTAGAAGAGGCCCAGCCGGTTGTATCCCGCCCAGTATTCTGGACGCACGGCGATGGCCTGCTTAAACGTCTTCTCGGCGTCATCCAGCCGGCCGAGCTGCTCGTAGGTGCCGGCGAGACCCCCCTGCGCGTTGTCGTCGGTGGGTTCCAATTCGGCCGCCCGTTGGTATTGCTCCAGCGCCTTGTTGTAGTCGCCGGTGCCGGCAAAGACCCGACCGAGGCAAGCGTGGGCCGCTGCGAGAGCGGCGCCTCGCTCGGCTGCCGTTCTGCAAAGCTCGGTGGCTGCACGCACCCACTGGCGGTCATGTGTCAACTCGTACTTGCGCCAGTAGGCTTCTCCGAGCCCGGCGTCGGCGGCGGCAAAGGCCGGGTCTTTCTCGACTGCGCGCTGGAAAAGAGCGATGGCACTCTCGACGTTTTCGAGTTTGACGTAATCCTGCAAATAGCCGCGGCCCTGCAAGTAAAAATCGTACGCCGCGGGTTCCGCCGTTCCATGTGCGGCAAGCGCCTTCCTCTCCTGCGGTTCCAACTCCAGCTTGAGGGTTTCCACGACTTGCGATGACACCTGATCCTGCAGAGCGAAGGGATCGGCGGCCGCCGCGGTGATGGTGCCTCCGCGGAGCTGCTGGTGGGAACGCGCATCCACCAGCGAGTAGTTCACGCGCATCTGTCCTGCGGCGCGCTGGATAATCAGCACCAGGCCGTAGTTCACGCCGAATTCCTGGCGAGCGGCATCCAGCGTGGTCACATGCCGGGAGCGCATCTCACTTGCGGGAATGACAGCTAGCGGATGCCGCGCTGTCAGTTCCGTGAGGTGGGAAGTCAGGGTCTCGGCAAGACCGCTATCAAAGGCGGCTTCCGCCGGCTGTGCGCTGGGCTCCGGCAGGAGAACCGCGAGCTGCACTTGCTGGGCGGACGGCTCTGCCGGCTGTCGCGCGTGTCCCCATTTCGTTTTCTTCACCAGCCAAGCACCGCCCGTGGCCAAGCCCGCCACGACAACAATCGAAATTGCCAGCACGGCGAGCTTCCGTGCTCCCGGGGCCGAACTGGGTGGAGCGATGCTCACTGCACTCGATGGCTCAAGCGCCTCCAGAGCGGCCCGCACCTCGCTGGCATGCTGATAACGCCGCGCGGGCTCCTTCTCCAAACAGCGCCGGATGACCGCGGCAAGCCCGGGCGGCACATTCTCCGGGAGTAAAGGCAGAGGGTCCCGCACGATGGCCGTGCACAGGTGGTAGAAATTCTCCCCGCCAAACGGCCGCAGGCCTGAAGCCATTTCGTACAACACGACCCCGAGTGACCAAATGTCACTGCGCGCCGTTGCCTCCTGGCCTTCCAGTTGTTCCGGAGACATGTACGGCAAGGTACCCGCCAATCCAGGAGATGTGTCCGTCGGGCCCGCTTCGAACGTCTTGCGGGTAACCTCGCCGGGGTCGGTGCGCTTTGCCAGCCCGAAATCCAAAATCTTGGCGTCGCCTTCTGGTGTCACGATGATGTTCAGAGGTTTCAAGTCGCGATGAATGATCCCGCGGCCATGGGCATGATCGAGCGCCGCGGCGATCTGCTTTCCATAGCGCAGCACGCGGGAGATGGTCATTCCGCTTTCGCGGATGTACTCGGAAAGCGGCCGCCCTTCTACGTACTCCATGGCGATGAACAATTCCCCCTGCTCTTCGCCGACTTCGTAAATGGTGCAGATGTTGGGGTGATTCAGGGCGGATGCGGTACGGGCCTCCTCGCGCAAGCGCTCTTTGCGGCGCGGGTCGTGAACAATCTGCGGGGGTAAGATCTTCAGGGCGACCGTGCGGCCCAGTTCCGTGTCTTCCGCGCGATACACCACTCCCATCCCTCCGCTCGCGAGCGGGTCGAGAAGACGGTAATGAGACATCACGGGGTTGGGCAAGGCACACCGCCGGGAAACTGCGCAGGAACGGACCGGGGATTACCACGCAGGGCTGCGCACCCTGAGCCGCTGGTGAGCCAAATCTTAGGCCCCGCCATCCCTCAAGTCAACGGAATGGAGGCCGGACGGGTGGCTTCACCGTTGAGCAGCGGATCGTCGAAGGCGCGAGTGCAAGCTGGCCAGCGGGTTTCTGTTGGGCGATGAACTGCTTCCTGGCTTACTGCACTGCGCTCGTTTTCCATGAGTCGCCGGAGCAGCCGGATTTGCCCCGCATGATAGATGTCGTGAAACGCGATTCCATAGAGAGATCGCAGCAGCTTCCCTGCTCGCGGTGTGGAGAGGACGCGCGCAACCGCTTGCTGCAGGGCACGGTGTTCGCGCTTGAGCAGTTCTTTGTCAGCACGCCACGCTGCTTCATTCAAGTTGCCCGGCTCCGGCCGCGTGAAGAAATTGCTGCCTTTGAGGGCAAACGAACCACGCTTCCCGCCCTCGATCCTTCGCCGCACTGCATATTTCCAGTAGGCAGCGTGCAGCGCCAGCTCCCAAATGTTGTGCCGGCCGCGTGCGGGACGCCATGCGGCTTGCCTGGCGGTTACCCCTTTCATCGATTGGCTGAGATTCGGCCCGTGCCAGGTCTTTTTTTCGTAGGCTTCCTCGAGCAGGGCGAGAACAAATTCCGCGGAATTCATAGCGTTCTCCTCCAGATCCATGGCTGCTGAACAGAATTAAGTCGTAATAACCGAAGAGAGCAGAAGTTTGGCAAACAGGATTCCGCCCCGGCGGAAAACCCGGAACAGCGCAAATTTTATCATGCAGGGCAAAGAGAAGACGGAAACGAGCGAGGCAATAAGAGGGGTGGGTGAGGGGGACGGGAGAAATAGTTGCAAATAGGTTGCATAGAATACCGGACTAAGCTAGTCTGACATCATTGTTGCAACTGATTTGCAAGGAGAACCGCTCAGCGTGCGCTTTCGTGAACCCTTTCTGTCCCTCCTGATCCCCTGCTTTGTTGCTCTTTTTTCTGCTCCTCCTGGATCGGCCCAGGAAAGGCCCTATTTCATTGCCTATGATCACTATCTCGAAGAACCCGGCAGCCTTGAAATAGAGTACTTCTCTACGTTCGGCACCCAGCGCTCGGGCAACAACTTCCACTCCTTCTGGACCGAGTTTGAATACGGTGCCACCGCCTGGTGGACTACCGAGTTGTACCTCGATGGACAGACCACATTCCACGACAGCACGGTCTTCACGGGCTTTCGCTGGGAGAACCGCCTGCGGCCGCTGAAGCGCGAACACTTCATCAACCCGATTCTCTATTTCGAATACGAGAACAAGAGCAGCGCGGACAAGATTTTGAAGGAGGTGGAAGGCCATGACGTGGAAGCAGACTTACTTGCGCCGAATGCGGATGCCCGCAAGGAGCACGTCCACGAAATCGAGCTGAAGCTGATTCTGTCGAGCACTTTCAAGGGTTGGAATTTCACGGAAAACACGATTGCGGCCAAGAATCTGTCGAATGTGCCATGGGAATTCGGCTATGCCCTAGGCGCCAGCCGGCCCTTGGCGCTGAAGGCTTCCGCCAAGCGTTGTACCTTCTGCCCGCAAAACTTTGCTGCGGGGGTCGAGATGTATGGCGGCCTTGGAGATCGGCACAGCTTCGGCCTTCGCGATACCTCGCATTATATAGCGCCAGTGCTGGGGTGGAATTTACCTTCCGCTTGGACGCTGCGCCTTTCGCCCGGATTCGGCCTGAACGAAAACAGTCATCGCTTCCTGTTGCGCTGGGGCGTCTCCCGCGAAATCTCCGGCTTTAGCCAAATGGTCAGCAAGCTCTTTAGTGGCCGCCGATGAGAATTCGAATCGCAGGCTTTTCCGTCTCTGTCGTTGTCCTGGGAGCCTGGTTCGCCCCGGCGGTTTACGGGCAACAGAACGGCAAATTCGCGGCCAGCCAGGATGGGAGGGGTGAACCGGTCTATGGCGAACTTGCCAAGGCGCCGGACAAGGCTCGGGGAAAGCGCAATCCATTCCAAAAAGATCCGGAAGCGGTGGCCGCCGGCAGGAATCTATTCGAGCAACACTGCGCGGAGTGCCACGGTAAAAGTGCTGAGGGCGGCAAAAAAGGGCCGAACCTTCGCGTGGCGGAAGTTCAGAATGCCGAGCCAGGCGCAATTTTCTGGGTCTTGACAAACGGCGTGGTCCGGAAAGGAATGCCGGTTTGGTCGAAGCTGCCTGAGCCGCAACGCTGGCAGCTCGTCAGTTATATCAAGTCGATGGGCGTCGTACCCGCCGGACCGGTCTCGGTGCCGCCCGCGAATTCCCAGCCCCACAGCGCTATGGGTTCGTCTTTGCCGCCTCATTGACGAGCATCGCCAGGCGCACACCGGCCTGGGCGATGCGTATTTCGACGACCTGAGCGGCTTCGTCCTGATAGGCGGCGCCAAGGACGATATTTTCGTGCAGCAAGCGCTCACCGATGTCGTTGTTATCTGTGCAGCGGGCTACCGGCACGTTTGGTTCAATGCCAATCTTGGGTGTCAGCGCTCCGTAGGCGGTGGTTTCCGCGTGCTGGAAGCTCTCCCAAGCCCAGTCCTCCAGGTGAATTCCGGCTTTTTTCCAGCCCTCGATATCCGATGCGAACGAAGCATTCAGCGTATCCGCATATTCGGCGGGATCCGCACCCTCCATATCCCGTTCGGGAATGGCGGTGTCCCACAAACTGTGCAGGTTGGGCGAGTAGGAATGGTTGCGCTCGTGCGGCCTGCGCCGAAAGTATTTCACCGGCACGCAGTTTCCACCCTCATCGGCATTCGTCACCGCGTGCAGAGGCTGATGCAAATCGCCGACGAAGTGGATCAGATAACGGAGGGCATCGGCGCGCTTGGCGGCTTCGGCTTTCTTGTCCTTCAGGACCGCAAACTGTTCGGCAATGACCTTTGTGACGCAACCCGCGTCTCCGCAAAAAGGGTCCAGCGGTCCGCGCGGGGTCCCGCGGGGAATATCGATGTAATGCCACGGCCCGTTTTTCTTTTCGTTGCGCACATCATCGGGCCAGGTGGCCGCGTCAGCCATCGCGTCGCGCACCGAATCCCCGCAATAACGCTTTAGTTTCGGATCGATGGGGCTGGCGCTCAGCAGCGTCTGCACCATTTGCGCCGCTTCCGGAGTAAGGTGCTTTTCCGCAATTAGGGCTACGGTCTGATGACCTTTGCAGCCCCATGCGTAAGCCGGAGGCGTGGTCCAACTCAAGAAAGCGAGAACGCCGGAAAGCGTTGCAGCTTTGGGGATCATGGATTTGGCCTCGACGAAGAGAAAGATCCTTGCCGCGCTTTTGGGGATTTCAAGCACTGAGCCAGCGCCCGATCGGTTTCCACGATTCGGTGTGATCGCAGATCACGCGCAGGGAGGCGGTGATGGGAATGGCCAGCACCAAGCCCATGCCGCCCCATACCCAGCCCCAGAAGAGCAGTGCAATGGTAATGGCCACGGCATTCAGGCGCACGCGGCGGCCCACCAATTGCGGCGCAACAAGATTCAATGCGAGAACGTGGATGGCCGTAAGGACGCCTGCAATCCCGAGAAAGTGGCCAAGAGTCGTCCATTTTGCTAGAGCAATCACGAAGGCCGGCAGCCAGGCCATCACGGCGCCGATGTAGGGCACCATGTTCAGTAATCCGGAAGCAATGCCCGTGAGGATCGGGTAGTCGAGGTCCAGGAGCCAGAAGAAAAAGCTGCTCGCGGCAATCACCAGAAGTGTCACGACGGACATGCCGACCAGGTAATCGCGAAGCACATCCCGCAAGTCTTCCAGCGTTTCTTTGACCTGCGTTCGGCGCGATGCAGGAAAGAGCTGCAACGTGCCGTGCCACACTTCGCGCTTGCCCGCTAGCATGAAAAACACCAGAAAGGGCATGAACGTGACTTCCAGAAACAGTGCGTACAAGGAGCCGATACCACGCAAAATCAACGTGTGTACGATGCCGGGTTCCAACCGCGCTTCTGCTGGCGGAGCGGCGCCCTGCTCCGGCGCGATTTGTGAAACCTGCCCCTCAATTCCCCTAATTTTGCCTTCCACGGTGCCGGCCGCCTGCCTCACGAGGCTGCCATATTTCGGCCAATTCGCGGCGAAATCCGATGTGCGGGTCCACAAGCCATAGCCAACTCCCACCAGCACGGCGATGAGGATCAGGACGATGACCATCGCGCCCAGTGTCCGCGGCACTCTCAGTCTTTCCAAGATTTCCACGGCCGGGTCCAGAAAATAGGCCAGCAGGATCGAAAGCAGGAGCGTGATGACCACTCCTGCGGCGTAGTAAAAGAAGAGCAGAATGATGGCGGCCGCGAGAACCCTCAAACTGAAGGTTGAACCGGTGATGCGGACAATGGATGGCGGTGTTTGCGTAGCGGACACGAGTTGCTCCGGCCCTCCACGTTAGCATATTCCCGCAAACTCATTCCGGCGTCGTGTCCTGCAGTTTCGCCGGCGGCACCCATCGAATTGTGCGGCTGCTTTTTTGCGGGCCACCGCGTTGCTGCAAAAGACATTCCTGTACCCCCGTCCTAAAGTCACCGTTTTCTCATGTGCTAAGCTTTCTTGAGGTCGTCCACACAATCCTCGGCCCCAGCCGGTCGGGGTCGCACTTGAGATAGACTGGCTTCTCCTCATGGCCAAAGAACTCTTTGGAACCGACGGCATCCGCGGAATCCCCGGCACAGAGCCGCTGGACGATGGCACTCTCTACGCAACGGGCCGTTCGCTCGGCGCTCATCTCAAACGGGATCACCAGGCCGCTCAAGTCCTGATGGGCATGGACACCCGCGAATCCGGTCCGCACATCGCCGCCCTTCTCGCCGGGGGTCTGGCGCAATCCGGCGCGACTGTTGCGTTCGCCGGCGTGATCACTACGCCCGGAGTGGCTTGCCTGGTTCGCCAGAATGATTTTCAGGCGGGGGTAGTGATCTCCGCCTCACACAATCCATTTCACGACAATGGTGTAAAGCTCTTCTCCCACGCCGGTATGAAATTTCCTGACACCGTGGAAGAAGAGCTCGAAGCCGACATCCTCAAACATCGCGGCGAAGCCGTACCGAAGAATCTTCCGCAGCTTGTTGCTGATGAATCCCTTGACGCGGAATACCTCACATTCCTCCGCAGCCGCGCTATTTCCGGTGCGCGATTGGCCGGCTTTCGTATAGTTCTGGATTGTGCCAACGGTGCGGCCTTCAAACTCGGCCCGGAGCTGTTCCGCTCGCTCGGCGCTGACGTCATCGCCATGGGCGTATCGCCCGATGGCCGCAACATCAACGCGGGCTGCGGTTCCTTGTATCTGGAGGGCCTGCAGAAGCGCGCTGTTGCGGAGAAAGCCCGCCTCGGTGTGGCCTTCGACGGCGATGCCGACCGCGCACTGTTTGTCTGCGAAACCGGAAAAATTGTGAATGGCGACGGCGTTCTTTTGGCCGCGGCGCGCTTCCTCAAATCGCAGAACAAGCTGAAAGGCAATCGCGTTGTCGCCACTTCGATGTCCAATCTCGGCCTGGAGCGGGTTCTTGCTCGTGAAAATATTGCCCTGGCTCGCGCTGCCGTCGGGGACCGTTACGTTTTAGAAGAAATGCTCCGCAGCAGCAACGTCCTCGGCGGCGAACAGTCCGGTCACATCATTTTTCTCGAAGACAGTCCGGCCGGCGATGGCCTGCTCACGGCGGTCAAGATCGCCTCGCTCGTAGCCATGCACGGCAAATTGGAATCTCTTGTCGAAGGTCTCAAGGACTATCCGCAACTCATCGTCAACGTGAAAGTGCGTTCGAAACCACCGCTGGAGACGCTCCCGGAAGTTTCCCGTGCTCTCGCCGAAGCCCAAGCGGCGCTGGGGGACAATGGCCGCGTGGTCCTCCGGTACTCCGGGACGGAACCGCTCGCCCGCGTGATGGTCGAAGCCGAAGACGACGCCGACGTCCACCGCTTCAGCCAGTCTCTGGCCAACGCCCTGCGGGCGTCCATCGGCGCCTGAGGCAATTCGACTCGGCTGGGGACAAACCTGGCAGGCGCACCACCTAATCTTGCCCGATCCTTGGAACCTACCTGCTCCTAATGAAGTACCTCCTCGTGGACGCGCCCTCCCAAAGTGCCCTCCCAAAGAATGTAGGGAGAGAGCTGGTTTTCTGTGAGATTTTGTAGGATTCCTGTGCAAAGCTTCTTGTTTTAGCTTGATGTTCGAGCTTAACTGCTGTGCTATCAATCAACTGTCCATGCGCAGGTTCCTTCCCGCTGCCTGGCATCCGGCTTGCTCTCTAACCCAGCACTTACAAGATTGGCTTCCCGGGGTGGCCGGAATCGAACCTCGACTCGGTTACCGGTATTGGGGCGTCAATTGAGCAAAAGGGGGCTTGCACCGGCCCCCTTTTTCATTTCTACCGGCTGCTTTGAAATTCCG
>WNFB01000995.1_pt1 | contig 23663 bp, 41 predicted proteins | sample 5400501 | NCBI WGS metagenome assembly WNFB01 (sample SAMN13153341, study PRJNA577476) | soil metagenome | isolation source: 200 cm saprolite under Douglas fir tree site 2 hole 1 | place: USA:California | collected 2015-04-18 | reverse complement strand
ATCCCAAGAAGGGCGTTGCACGACGAGCACAGGAACCCGCGAATCCGTCCGCTGTTATGGTCATGGTCGATTGAGATTCTAGTCCGTCTCGTCTCGCAGATAGCGCAAAGTGCTTCACTCCGTTTGGACCAAAGAGCCTTTGCCTCGGCCGGAGTCACTCGATACCGCTGGACGATTTCGGAGTGTGGAGTGAGTCGTCGAATTGAGAAACCAAACGGCGTGAGGTCGCCGAGTTTAGAGACCGTGCAAAAGAACCGGACCTCAATTCGTCTTCCGATGTAGACCGTGGTGCTGTGCTGGACATGGACTCCGTGCGGTCGCCTAATTAGATAGACTCCGTTCGATGACACGAGACGACGTTCGTCTCTGGACGGAAGAGGCTTCCGGTCTAAATTTTACCCAAAGTAAGCATATCATTGCGTTTGAGCAGTTTCATCAAGAGGCGAAGGCGTCCGCGGTGATACGCTGCGTTCCAATCGCCCTTCCCGTTCCACGTCTTCTCTTCGGCGTGGAGCGTCTTCATGTCGTCCTCGAACTCTTTGTCGATGAAGGGCGCGAGGAAGTCCTCGATGTCGTTGAGTTCGTCGTTCCGCTTGCGCGAGCCGATGGGGAGTGAGCCGACCACGTGGAGCTTGAGTACGATGAGTTGGAGGTAGTCGATGGGTTCGCCGAGCTTTTCCTTCGTCCCTTCGATTTGGACGAGGCCGGTCTTCTCGTCCCGCGGGTAGGGAATCATCGGCGGAAGATTCCTCGCGGCCGAGACTCCCCGCCACGCTCGAAGATTTTCGTAATCGATTCGAGGATTTTCCGCGTTTGTTGCTTCACGGAAGTCCGGAGTTGATAGTCGCGCCGGATGAGGTCGGCGTCGAAGTCGGGGAAGTGAAAGCCGCCGTTCTTCTCGCCCTCGCCGACGGCCTTCGTCAGCGCGAGAAGGTATTGCATCTTCGCGTAGAGGACCGGCTCGCTTCGCCCGAAGAGATGCGTGAGCTTTTCGAGGTTCGCGTCCTCGACGAGCATTTGAGCAATCGACTCTTGACGAGAGCCGAGAGCGCCCGACGCGGACACGGCCATCGCCGCTTCCGCCGCGGCTGCCGGCTCATCAACGAAACGGTCGAGTTCGTCGACCACGTCGTCTTCGGACATCGGACCCTCAGTAACCGAACTCCTTCATCGACTTTCCCTTTGTCCGGAAGTGCGTCCCCTTCCCGTAACCGGCTTTCTTGAGACCCGCGGGTATCTTGGCCTTCCGCTTTCGCTTCTTCGCCGTGCTCCTCACCTCCTCGGGAGACTCCCGGTTCAGTATCCGAACCGCTTCATGCCGCGGCCCTTCCGGCCCTTCCGGCCCTTCTTCTGATAACCGGAGATTTTGAAGCCGCTGTATTTGGTCTCGTGACCGTTGCGGTACTTGTAGACTTTCTTCACCTTCTTTCCCATCGCGTCACCTCCTCCGCTTCCGACGCGGGATTTTGAAACCGTGACGACGCGCGTAAGCGTAGGCAATCGCGACCGATTGTTTCACCGGATACCCTTCCTCCCGGAGTTTGCGGACCTTCCGCGCGATGGTCGCGGCTGCGCGCTTCGACATCTTGCGCGCGGTTCGGTACTTCTTTTTGAATCGGCCGAAACTGTCCCGTTTCATGTCTCACCTCGGGAGGTACGTCCCGATGACGAGTCCGATGAGAAGCGCGAAGCCGGCGAGGAGGAGCGCGAGGAGTCCGAGTCCGGACCCGTAGGCTTGAGCGAAAAGATGTTGTTTCATAAAGACCTCTTGCGCCTCGGCGGGGATTGTCGCGAAGCGAGCCATCGGCACTTCGAACGGCACGCCCGCGGGCGAGACGTAGTGACCTCCCGGATTCAGGGAGAGGATGTCGACATCCTTCTTCCCGACGTACTTCTCCGGTCGGAGGGTCACCGGCCATCGCACTCCTTCGACGTACCTCCACATGGGTTTCATGTCCGCGATGGGCCAGCCGGCGTTATGATTCGTCGAGGCGTCCGGGAGGAGTTCGTACCGGCCCTTCCCAATCGTGACGGTCTTGTCTGGATTCGGCTTTCGGAGCTTCCTCCATGTCTTCCCGTCACGCGTGTCGATTTCGGTCCACACCCAATTCTTCTTCATCCGGCGACGGAAGAGAATCAAGATGAGAACGAAAAGGATGAACGAGACGAAGACCGCGAAGGCGAAGAGCGAGTCGACGAAGCTCGTGTCGGCCATTAATCACCGACCACGCGGAAGACCCCGCGGATGAGCATGAATATCGCGAGGGCTGCAACGAGAAGCGAGAGTATAGAGTTTCCGACCACGATGTCGACTTGTATCGCGAGGAGCACTCCGAGAAAGACGGTGAAGAGGGAGAAGGCGACGATGTAAATCGGATTGTCCGCGTCCTCCGAGAGCGCGAACACGAGGAGCCAAAAGAAGACGAGGAGAAGGAGGAGCCAAAGGTCCGTCGTCGACGTGACCGCTGCCGGACCTCCGATTGCGATTGTGTGCGTTATCCATAGGCACGACGCGCTCAATGTCGCGACGCCGGGATTGTCCGTCCCAATCGTCTCGGTCTTCGTCGACATCGCGGCTCGCGCCGAAATCGCGCCGTCGTCCGGCGAGGCGAGCGTATTCGAGGTGAAGCCAGACGAGTACGCGGTCACGTGACAAAACGCGGAGAAGCCGAAGAAGAGGACCGCGACGGTCATCACGTTATCCGAGGGCGAAATCGTGAGCGAAGGCGGGTCCGGACTCGAACTCGACCCGCTCGCTCCGAGGAAGTCCCGATAGACCGTTGTCGCTCCGGCGAGTTGGTATTCGACGAAGGCGTCCGCGACGAGGTTCGTCGTGGTGAACGTAATCGAGGTTATCGCGTCGCCCGACACGATGATTCGGAAGACGCACACGCCTTCAATCGTGTTCGTCGTCGGGACCGTGACTTGAGTCCAACCGGCGGGATAGGTCGTCCCGCCGGTGATTCCGTTGAACTCGATACAAACGAGGACCATGTCGCCGACGGCGAGGAGGGCCGGGACCGGGATGACGTGACTCGTCGCCGCGAGGTCGACGCCGTTCTTCGTTTGAAGGACGGTCGGCGCGACCGCGGCCGCCGGGACCGGGAGTGTAGCGATTACTGTAAGGGTTACTGTAATCATTACAATCGCGGCGAGTCTCATACGACCACCTTTTTCAGCGTGAAGGCTTTGTGCCAATTCTTGACCGCGTGGGTCGACGGTTCCGTGAAGATGTGTGTGTGAGCGCCGTCGACCGAGTGGAGGACCGGCGCGTTGTGCGCGGTATTCGGGAGGAGGAGGTTCCCGAAGACGCCAGACACGTGCGCGTCGTGTTGATGGCCTCCCGCCGACGCGTTCGACGCGCCGGCATGAGCGCCCTCCGCGGTGAGGCTTTCGGTGCCGCCTTCCGTCCCGTCTCCCGAGGCCGCGACCCCGACCATGACCCTATCGACCGCGATGACGGACCATTTTGGGGATGCGCCCGAGGGGAGGTTCGGATGCGCGTTGAGCGACCCCTCGTAGTAGATGACGACCCCGACCGGCGCGTCGCTAAAGAAGTCGAAGCCGCCTCCCGCGAGAGGAGTGACCTCATGCGACGCGGGCGCGAGAATCGATGTACCTCCTCCCCCGATGACCGCGCCGGCCCCGGTATAGCCGAGGGCCACGAGAAGCCGTTTGAGGAACGAGCGCCGCGCTTGGGAACTCCCGGAACCCGGATAGTCGAGTGGATGCGGCTCACCGGGGAGGGTCATCGGCCTCCGACTTCACCCTATCCGGAAGGAAGACGAGAACGGCGAAGATGACGGATGAAGTCATCGCGAGAACCGTCGCGACATTGAGGACCCCGACGAATCCGCATCGTTGCTCATAGTCGCCGGAGCCGACATCAACGCACGGGTCGGTCCGCGGGTCGTAGGGACGGTGAAGGAGGATGACGAGCGCCGAGGCGAGGAGGAGCGCGACGGCGAGGCCAAAGCCGATTGCGACGAGTCCGAGTCGGGAGACGAGCCAACCTCTCAGGGATTCGCCCCCTTCATGTATGAGAGAAGGACGAGAAACGTCGAGGTAGAAATCGCGGCTATGTTGTAGATGTCGAGCGAGTCGCGGTGGAGGAGTCCGTTCCACATCAATAGCTCGAAGGAGCGACCGACGAAGAAGGAGAATCCAAAGATGAAGAGGAACCGCCGAATCGAGATGTGTCCCCGGAAATACTTCCGCCAATCCGTCACGTGTTCGCCTCCGGCTTCCGAAGGATGACGACGAGTTGCGGCCAGCGCCCTTTCGGGAGGACTCGGAAGAGCGCGGTCGATTGCGCGCGAGATACGAGCCACGCGATTTTCGGCCGGGACTCAATCGCGAATTGAAGCTTCGGGATGAACCGGATAAATTGCGTCAACGAGTCGAGTCGCGTCGACTCCTCGTCGAAGAGGGGGAATCGTTGGAGGGAGCGATTCGCTTCATGGCCCGAGCCGTTGTTCCGCGTGAAGAACCGGAAGGTCGTCTCGTTGAAGGCATGATAATGATTCGGGTCGTAGAGCGAACGGAGGCCATACGGGACGAGCGCGATGAGACGGCCTCCCGGTTTCAGAATCCGATGCACTTCCTTCATCAACGGATAGAGGTCGACAACGTGTTCGGCGACGTGGGAAGCGTAGACGACATCGACCGAGTCGGATTTGAAGAAAGGCATGAAACGACCGTCCGCGACGATGTCGACCTCCGGACCGGGGAAGATGTCGACCCCGACGTATCCCGGCTTCCGGACGTTGCCGCAGCCGAGGTTGACTTTCATCCTCCCTCCCGCCGCGACTTGAGCCAGAACGCTCCATAGAGCCCGGCGATGAGAATCGAGAGGAAGATGAAAAGGTAGGCCGTGTTAATCGCGAGGCCGACCGTCGCGGCTCCGATGCACGCGAAGTCCCAGAGTATGTTGTTACCGGAGTCCGTGTTCGTCGTCGCACACGCGTTGACACTCGTGAGCGCGTTGCTATCCTTCACGTCGACGTACTGAGCGAAGACCGTGACCGTCGATCCCGCGAGCGGCGCGATGAACCATTGGCTCCCGGTAATCGACGACCGGAGCGTGAGCTTCGCCAATGCCGAGGTCCCCCCGAAGGTCGTGACCGATGAGGCGAGCGTCCATTTGACGCCGGCCGTAATCGTGAGCGTGACCGCGACCGTTGTCGATACCGCTCCGGTCGTGAGCGATTCCGTGAAGGCTTTCGCCGTCGCCGTCGTGAAGGCCACTCGGGGAAGAGGCGCGCCGTGATTCGCGATAGTCTGCGTGCCGGTCCCGCTGAACGTCACGAGTGCCGTCGACGGTGCATCCCACAACGCGCTCGTCGAGACGTTCGTCCAATTCCCTTTCACGGTCCATGAGGAGGAGCCGAAGGCGAAGTATTGCCCATTCTGCGCGATTTCTACGTCTCCCGGTTTCCCGTAGGCCGTCGTCGAGCCTTCGTCGGCGAGGACCGAAATCGTCATCGACATCCCGATAACCGAGCACCCGGAGGACGACACGGGCCACATCCGGAACTTCCCATGAATCGTCACGGTCGAGGTCCCACCGTAGGTCGTCGCGTTGCCGACGCAATAGAAGGCGACCGGATTGAGGAGGGCCAGAGGGTGCACGATGAGCGTCGAGGATTCGAGGTAGAGCTTCGACGATTCCCGCGGGTCGAATCCGTCGTTCGCCGTGACGAGCGAGGAACCGGCATGGAAATCGACGCTTTGACCGAACGCGTCCCCGAGGAAGATGACGCCGTCCCCTTTGAAGGCGTGATTATCCGTGTAGTACGCGAAGGTGGTCACGCTTCCCTCCGGCTGCGTCCGGAGGATGATTTCCCCGTCGAAATAATTCGACGTGTTGCCGGTCAAGCTCTTTGCCCACACATCCCCGAGTTGATGCACCGTATCCCCCGGCTTCGCGAAGATTTGGAGGCTTTGGTACGTGCCGGCCGTGACGTTGTACGTCGTGTTGATTCCTTTGTTCCAATACGTCACGAAGCCCGAGGCCGAGAGGTCATAGCCGACGTTCAGCGTGAGCGGAGTCGCCGAGGTCATCAAGAGAAGGCCGAACCCCTGAATCGGATTGTTCGGCACGCCGGAGTTGATTTTCCCCGTGACATCGGCCGTGTTCGCGATGTAGGTCGGGAGGGTGAATGTGTCGACCGCTCCGGCCGAAATCCGGATGGCCCAGAAATCGCCGTGGCTCGTGTTGCTCGACGTTTGGACCGTCCCGGTCCCTGTGAAGATGACGATTGCCGCGGAGACGCATCCCGGCTCCGACGCCGGCACGAGGTCGCAAAAGAAGTGCGAGCCATCGTTCCGCACGTCCCAATTCGTCACCGTGACGGTCGAGTTCTCAATCTGTATCGAGGCCGTCCGGAGGACCGTCAGGGAGGTCGTCGTGACGGGGAAGCTCCCCGTGTCGAGCGTCGACCCACCGGCGGGATTGTCGATGACGAGGGTACTCGTCTTGAGGCCGCCGGATTGAATCACAATCGTCCCGGTCCCGGCCGTCAGGAAGACGAGGTCGTTGAACTCGTTCCCCGTGATTAGGAACGAAGAGAAGTTCATGCCGCCGGTCGAGGTAATCGTCACCTTCCCGGTCCCCGGTAACCACGAGGCCGAGGTCGAGTACGATTGATACGAGCCGATTGAGTGCGTCGTGCACGACCCCCAATTCACGTAAGACGTGGTCGTGACGACGATGAGGAACGCGGCCGACACGCAGCCGGTCGTGAAGGTGAGCGCGGATTTCCATCCGGTCTCGCCGGTGTGTCCGCTTTGACCGAACTCCAGCATTTGCGGAGGGCCGCCGGAAGTCAGGGTGAAGGTCGACATGGCGAGGAGAATCCCCGCGTCGTTCTGACCGAGCGTCGTGACGAGGAAGAAGCCGACCGGGTCCGAAATGTTGCCGAGCGCCGTGACCGTGACGAGCGAGCCGGCGTTTTGCTCTTCGAGGATGAGCCGGCACGCATAGGTCCCCGCGGGGAGATTGTACGCGGCTTGCGAGTCCGGCGAGAAGACGAGTTGCACGCTGTCCGTGTTGCCGCACCATGTCGTATTCCCATTCACCGAGAGCGACAGGGGATTCGCGAGCGCCCCGTTGAGGGCGAGGATGTGCACGCCGACCGTGTCGAGTCCCCCGAGCGTCGGCGTGTTGACCGTGAAGACGTGTTGCACGCCGATATTCGAGCCGAGGATGACCCGCGCGAGGTCGTCGATTTGGAGGTCGTAGACCGTGTTCGTCGAGACGCCGCCGGCGACCGTCGTGAGCGTCCCGCTGATGGCGAACTCAATCTTCGACGTGTTGAAGATGTATGTCCCCGCGGACGAGGTCCAATCTCCGCGGACGATGACGCTCGCGCTCCCCATCGTCAGCGTGCCGCGGATTGCGACGAGGACGGAACCGGCCGTGATTCCTTTGTTGTTCGTCGAGTCGCGAAGCTCGGACGTTCCTCCCGCGTCGGAGCTTATGACCGTCAACGTGCCGGTCATCGTGAGACGGTTCCCCGCGACAATGAAGGCCGGATTGAACGCGGCTCCGGGGTCGAACTTCACGCTGGAGAACTCGGTCCCGACGTTTCCGAAGGTCATCGTATTCGAGGCGGCCGTCGATTGGAACGTCACCGTCCCGGAGCCGTTCGACCACGAGCCGGATGTCGAGTTGTTGGTCCATGTCCCGTTGAAGAACCACGGCGCACCGCCGAAGGAAATGTACCCGGCCGCATTGATGGTCGCGTTCCCCTGAACTGTCTTCCCTCCCGACGCGCCGGCCGTGAGTCCTCCGGTGAGCGTCAGCGTGCCGCTCGCGATGAAGGCGCTCGCATTGAGTGAGAGAATCGAAGACGCGCCGACCGTGAGGTTCCCGTTCACGGTCATCGCGAAGTTCGAGGCGCTGGTCGTCAGCGTTTGCGTCCCCGGACCGAAGCCGGTCATCGTGAGCGCCGCGCTGACCATCGCGCCGGTGAGGGTCGCCGTGTACGAGGAATCGGAGAGGAAGCCGACGTTCCCCGTCGTCGTGAAGGCCGGGATGTTAATCGCTTGCGTCGAACCTTCCCGGTCGAACGTGATATTCGAGCCGATTGTGGCTCCTCCGTTGACGAGGATATTCGTCGTGTTGCACGTCCCGCACGCGTTATAAAGAGCGCCGCTCGTGACCGTCCCGGTCGCGAGGGTGAGGACGTGGAGCCACACACCGAGACCGACTCCCCCCGAGATTGTCGTCGTTCCTCCGGCCGGAGCCATCGTCACGTCGTAGAAGCCGTGGCTTAGGCCGTTCAGCGTCACGGTCCCGGTCGCCGTGAATTTCACGTTACTCGTGCTCGGGGTCCAATGTCCGTTCGCGTCGAGGAAGGAGCCGGCGACGTTCCACGTGTTCGTTGAGCCATCGACGGTGACGGACGAGTTCGTCATCGTCACCGCGCCGGAGGTGAAGGTCGCGTTGTTCTGCGTCGCGGTCCCCGCGCCCGAGCTTGCATCGAAGGTCACCGTGTCGGTCGCGCCGGGTGTGCACGTGCACGCCGCGCCGCCGGAGGTCGTCGACCACTTCGAGGTGTCGGAGAAGTTCCCGGTCCCGCCAATCCAAAAGCAATTCCCTCCGGTGCACGCCGCCGAGGCGTCTCCCGTGAGGAGATTGAGCAAGCTCACGACGAGGAGACGGAAGGGCGCGAGGATGTATCCGACGAACTCGAAGGGCGACGGCGTCCGTCCTCCGCTCGACGGGGGGGGAACTCCCGCGGACGGAACCGCCGTCGTGTCAACGAGACTTTCGGACCATGAGAGCGTGCCGCCTCGACGTTCGACCATCGTGAGGAGGTGCACGAGATTCGAAATCGAAGGGCCGCGCTGGAGGTACGTCAGGAACGCACCGCTGACGGTCCCATGAATCCGAATCGAACCGTCCGCTCCGATGAACTCCCGAATCGGGTCCGCGTAGAACGTCACGACCGCGAAGAGCGCGACCGAGAGGAGAATCCCCACAATCGCGAGGGCGCGCCCCTTCATAGACCGACCAAACCCGTTCCTCGGACCATCTTCGCGCCGAGGTAGACGAGGAATCCGAGGACCCCCATAATCATAATGTCCATGAGTCCCTGAACGACCGGAGGCGTTCCGGGGACGTTCAAGAACCAGAACAAGACGGTCGCGAGGTCCCCGAAGAAGGTCACAACGTAGACGACCCATTGGCCCATGAAAATCATGCCGTTGATTCCGAAGGTCGCGGCCTTCGCCAGCGTGTCGACGAAGCGCCCGATTTGACATCCCGTATTCCCTCCGAGGTTCGACCAAAAGTCCGCGGGACACGGATTCGCGGATGAGGTGACTTCGAGGGTGAAGTAGGACACATCGAACGGTCCGGACGGCGTGTTGTCGGCGCATAGGCCGGTGACGCCGCACACCTCGAACCCGGCTTGGAGGCGCAGCGTGTCGGACCAATAGTTGTTCGATGGGTCACGGTCGCCGTAGATGAGATTGTTCAGGGAAATCGTCAACCCCTGAAAGTTCCCGGATTGCGGACACGAGTAGACGACCTTCCCGCTGTCCGACGTGTCGACCGCGCCGCCTCCGATGAAGATGACGAAGCGAGCGAGCGTCGTGCTCGTCGACCGGCAACTCATCTTCACGACGGCGTTCGAGATGACGGACCGCGGCGTGACGAGGCCGTCTTGGAGGTAGAAGATAATGTCTCCGCACGCGCCGGGGGGCGAGGGAGGCGAGGGGATGCAATTGTTCGCGGCGTTGACGAAGCTTACGGAAATGTACGACTTGTCCGCGTCGTCCGTCTTGAGACAATTGAAGTACGCGTTCGGGTCACAGCCGACCGCGGGCGCGTTGAACGGGACCGGAGGCTGACTCGGGAGGAGACGAGCGAAGTACGAGTCCGTCGTGAAGGGATTGTTGAACACGGGGAATGTCGATAGATTGGCGAAGGCCGGGGGTCCGTTCGCGGAATAGAGGAGGACCCCGAAGAGGGAGAGGAAGCCGACGAGCATGATAACGCGGGAGAGTTGAGCGGCTTCACCCACTCGACGCACCTCCCTCGAACGGATTCATCAAGACGAGGCCGAGGAAGAGACCCGTGAAGATGATAGTCCACAGAGGCCACCACCCGACGAGCGCGACGAATATCGCGGCAATCCCCGCGGGGATGACGATTCCGATTCCGCTGAGCGAATCTCCGAGGACCCACGTAAGAATGACAATGAGGACGACAATCGTGACGAAGCCGAGAATGAAACCGGCGCTCACCGTGTCCGTCCCGAGAAGCGAGGCCAGCGCTGCGGATACCGCATCGAAGACGGTCGTCATGCTGAGCCTCCCGAAAAGGGTGGAGAAGTCGAGCCGAAACTCGACTCCCGGACTACGGTCCGCCGCCGATGCGCTCCGGAAGGAACGCGGCCACGAACGCGAGGAGAATCCCCACTCCGACGAGAATCGGAACGATGGTCTTGACCGTCGGGCCAAAAGTCGTTTCGTTCGTCGAGTAGTTGTTCAGCGCGGTCGTGAAGGTCGTCCACAACGACGCGACGACGATGACGAGCACCAACGCCGCGATGATGAGACCGACCCAATGCCCTACGTGGAGGTCCGCTCCGGACGTGTCCGTGCGGAGGACATCCGCGACCCGCGGCGAGTCGAGCGGGAGGACCATCAGGAGCATCAACGCGTAGAGCTTTGCGAGGATTCCGGGACTTGACGGGAGAATCACCGATTTCAGGTATGTCACCTCCCATACCGGGAGGATACGGATTCCGTGGAGTGCGATAGGGGGTCATAATGGATTCCCGGCCTTCTCTCGGCTTCGCGCCCAACAAATCGGACACGCGAGGACTTCGGACGCCTCGCTCAGAACGAGCCGCATGAGCGCGCTTCGAGAGAGGTTATGCTTCGCCGCATGCGCATCGAGGACCGCGAGGGATTCCGGATTGAGGTAGAGCCGCACGTCGTCGCCGTTCATAGTCCTCCAATCGGCGAGGTCGCGAGGAGGAGCATCAACGCGAGCGCACCGCCTCCGATTGCGGAGCGGTTCCAACCCCGGCGCTCCTTCTCATCCTCGAAGACGCCGAAGTGACCCATCGCGAGCCAATAGAGGAGCGGCACGATGAGCGAGAAGGCGACGAGGACCTTCCCGCCGACGAGGTCGAGGAGACCGCTCACCGGGACCGGGTCAGCGCGGTCTTCCGCGATAAGACTTGCGACCGTCCTCGAACCGCCGGAGTTGGAGTTCGAAGAGGACGAGATTCCCTTCGTCGATGACGAGGGCCGAGGTCAAGAGCCGACGAGGATGAAAGCCGCGGCGCGTTCGAACAAGGAACGAATGGATTTCACCGAAGTCGTCTTCCGACGTGGGATAGTCATCGGGGAGAGGACAAATGTACGGGACTCGGAAGTCCTGACCGTGAACTCTCACGTGAGCTTCCCGACGAGCCAACCGATGACGAAGCCGGTGACGAAGAAGAGACCGAGGAGAAGGAGCGCCGCAATCGCACCGGCAATCTCCTTCTTGATTTCGTCTCGGAGCCCTTCCGAAATCATGGGTCGGCCTTTTTCGTCCTCACCCACGGCTTCGTTCGGAAGACCCATAGACCGACGCCGTAGGCGAGGATGACGACGGCGGCTCCGACGAAGACTCCCGCGCCGAGCGTCGCTTCGGCTGACGAGCCGAACGCGAAGGCCACGAGCGAGATGAGGACCCATTCGGACGGTTTCATGTTCTGCCTCCGTTCTTGCGTGCGTTCCACTCGTCGGCGATTTGCCGAGGAGTCTTCCCTGCCTTCATGCCCTTTCCGAAGAATCGAGACCACTCGGAGGGCGCGCGTGAGGACTTCGGCCGCAACGACCCGAATGTCCCTCGCTCAATGAGGAACATGAAGGCTTTGCAAAGCCAGCGGTCCGTATCCGTCGCGACGCTGCGGATTTGTTCGTATTCCCTCCGGAGTTCGGAGAGCGACTTGACCGGTTTCATTTCTCCTCCTTCAACTTCGTTTGAAGCCCCGATTCGAGCTTCACGTTCACGGGGTCGCCGACTTGTACGTCGAAGGCGGTGTCTTGCGAGAAATGCGCCCGCTGACCGCTCTTCCCGAGAATCGTGAGGACGAAGACCTCCTCCTCGACGACCTTCTCGATTCGGTTATCCCCGATTCCTTCCGAGACACGCTTCGTTATCTCCTTCTTCTCGTGACGAGTGACCTCGCCGGACATCTTCCACGTTTTCAATCGTCGTCCCCCTCTCGAACGATGAGGAGCGGGAACTCGTGACACTCGTACTCGCCTTTCGCGTTGATGGGATGCGCGTCCCAACGGAAACCGCACATCGGACACGGGTCTTTGTCATTCATGTCCGAATCCTCGACTTGTTGAGCGCCTTCACGATGAGTTCTGCCGCGGCGGTTCGCTTCTTCTCGTCCGCGGGAAGATAGATTGTGAAATCCGCATCGTGACCGGGAGTCCCGTTTTCGAGGAAGATGAAATCACCGTCCGCGTCTTTCTCGAAGACCCATCTTTTAGCTTTCACCGGCTCCCTCCCGGAATTGACGAGCGGCCTTCCGGTACGAACGCGTCACGGTCCAAACCGCGTAATCCATGAACTCGGAGACGGTCTTCCCCATCCGCTCGCGGTGCGTGTCGATGAGCGACCACGTTTGTTCCGAGAGCCGGACGGTCTTCGCGACCTTCTTGACGCGGAGCTTGCGCGTCGCGCGCTTGTCGAGACGGTCGAGGAAACGCTCTTTCGCGTCGTCCCCCGGCGCACCCATAACGCACCCGGTAAGCACCGGACCGTATTAATCAATGTCTACGTAGACCCGAGCCTTCGGCTTGTCCTCTATCGACCATCAAGACATCACGACGCCGGGATAGAGATAAACTGTGCCCAATGTGACCGGGTCCGCGAAGTCGACTCTCCCTCGCCGGACTTTCGCGACGAGTCCTCGCATGAACTCGGCGACGACGTGTGACATGAGGTCGCGCCGGTCGGCCGGGGAGGGCCAACGATTCTTTCGAACCGCGACGAGGAGAAGCCGATACTTATCGAAGGCGAGGAGGTCCGCGTGGCCTTTTGAGGCCCGCGCCCGGTAGACGATGTACCCGGCCTCGCGAAGCTCGTCGCGAACGAGCCATTCCGCCGAGCGGCCTTTCTTCGAGGTGTTCATGTCGCCTCGCTCGCGGGGTCGTCAGCCGGCGCGACGTTGCCCCGTTCACGGCTTCCCTTTTGTAACGCCAGACACGTCTTCGGTCTCATCGTTTCGTCGCCTGCTGGAATGGTGAGTTAAGGTCCCAATCGCAAGTGCAATTCTTTGGCCGTTTGTTGCACCCATTACAGACAAACGCGCCATCCTTCCGTTTGACAATAACTCGGTCGCATTTCCCACAATGCCCTTCTCGTAATGGAGCGGGGGAGTCTCTCACCGTTTCGTCTCCCGTCTCACGATGTCCTCCGCGTAGCGGTGCCGCTCGTACCACGGCTTCTTCTCCCACGCGTTCGGGATGCGACCTTTGTAATCCGGATTCTCGGTGACGAACTTCTCGACGAACTCCTCGTAGGTCTCGTTCCACATGAGTTTCGTGAAGATTCCGAGGTGCACGTCGCACGTCGGAGCCGCGCCGACAAACCAGAACGCATCTACCGCGCAACACTCCGTCCGCCGGTCGAGCGGACCATCGGCGTTCGGAGTTCCGGGGAAGACCGGGATTTGACAGGGGAGGGAAATCGGCACTCGGGCGATGTAGACGTTCAGAGGTTTCCCGGTCATTTGTGAATCACCTTCAAAGCCGCGAAGAAGAGGATAGTCGCGAGGACGATGAACACGCTCGCATAACTGACAAGCCAAAGGAAGACCTTCACACTCTCCTTCATCGCAATCCCAAATCCTCCCACGCATCGAGGATTTCCGCGAGAAGCTTCTCGGCGGACTTCCTCCCGCCGACGATGTATTTCGCGGCGAAGTCGAGGGCGTTGTCAATCTTCGCGGGCGCGTTACGGACCTCGACGAAGAGGCCGCCGGCTCGCCATAGGGAGCATGGGACGCAGAACGGGAGAGAGTCGACGGTCGCGTAGGAGGTCACGATAATATCCGGAGGCTCCCATGCCTCGCCCACGTAGAGGCCCACGTCGCCCTCGACATCGCGGAAGCACCGAACGCACGGAATCAATCGAATCCCCTTCGTGCGAGGTCGCGTTCTCCGATTGCAAGACGCGCCGCGAGGACGCGGTCGTAACGGTCTTTGCATCCGAGGTCGCAGAATCGTTGTTCGCGTTTGTCGATGTCGAGGACCTTATCGCAGAATCGGCAACGGCTGTCCATCGGACGCGTGAGCCAATGTTCGAGGAGCGAGCCAATCGCTTCGTCGTTGCAATCGTGATACGCGCCCTCTTCGTAGTACCACGAGCACGTAGGACATCGGCTCATCGGCTCGCCTTCCTTCGAATCGGGTCGTCAAGAGCGGAGGTATCGGGGAGTCCATCGGCCATCGCACGCGCTAAGAAGAGATGCGCATCCATTCGCCGACCCCATCGAAACATCAGCATTGAGGTTCGAACGCTGATTGCCGCGTCCTCCCCGCCGTCTTCCGGAATCGCAACGACAATGAGACCGAAGTCCTCGACCGGAAGGTCACGGAGCGTGTCATACGCGTCCCATTGGTCGGACGCCTCGACATTGCGAATCTGTTTCAGGGTTTCGATGGTCCATCGAGTCACGATTTCTTCGGCTCCGGGAGGGCTTTCACGAGGTCCGTCATGTTGCCGAGCGCCGCGAGCTTCGGAATCAGGAGGTCCCCGACCGTGACCTCGACACCGGACGGAAGTAGGCCGGCGATATTCGCGAGAAATTCCTCCTCGAAGGTCACGAGGCCGTAGGAAATCGCTTCGAGCTTCGACTTGAGCCACCAATAGAGGAGCCGCAGGGAGGCGGCTTTGTCGACTTGCGTTTGCACGGAACCGCGGCGACCCTCGGACTTCTTCCGAATCGTGAGCATCGCGGGACGCACGCGAATCGTGAAAGGCCGGCCGTCTTTATCGGAGAACACGAATTTAAGTTCCATGTTCGGAGGGATGTCGGTCCATTGGACGGCAATCGCGCCGAACGCGTAGAGCATCTTTTGAATCTCGGCTTGCGTCTTCTCCGGGGCGACCTCGGTCCCCGCGTAGGGGATTCCTTTCGCCGGCGTGACGGTCACGGACCATCCTCCCGCTTGAACCGATGAAGCCATACCTCGGTCTTCGGCGAGTATCCGCTCCGGTGGAGTTCAAGCCAAATCGAGATGAAGTCGTTCGGCGACGAGACACCTTCTTCGATGTAGAGGTGGTCCGCGACGTTGCCGAGTTCGACCTTCTCGACCGAGAGGATTCTGAACCACACTCCGAAGGCCACGAACTCATCGCCGGGATTGCCGACGCGACGCGTCCGCGTCGTGCACGTCTTCACGCCGGAGAGGAGCGGTTCCTGAAAGCGTGGGAGGAACGGGATATGTACCGCGGTCACTTCGGCTTCCTCCCCATTCGTCCTCGACGCGGTGGGCAGCGGCAACGTTCGCACCGTTCCGCGCACCCGTCACAATAGAGGACTCCGTTCGTGTCCCGAGTCGCGGCACGTCGACATCGAGTGCATTGACGGGATTTCACGTGTATCCCTCCGGCGTCTTCACTCGCTCGCGATGAACGACGGCGAAGGCGGCGACATACCAATCGTGCTCGGAGCCGGTCCCCGTCCGAGTCAATCGAACAGAGCCGAACCATCCCGGTTTCCCGACCGCACCGTCGTACCATTGGATGAGATAGAACTCGCGGACGGTCGGTAGCATCTTCACGAGTTCCGCGAGGTCGGAGAGCGCGAAGCTCATGTCGACCGCTCCGCGATGACCTCCGCGATGAGGACAAGACGATGCACCGCGAACTCGACCGCATCGGATTGGGAGACGTTCTTCACATCCGCCTCGAAGGCATATGCGAGTGTGAGAAGGTCCGTGTTCGACATTTTCCGGTAGAGACCTCTCGCGACCTCTTCAGCGCGAGTCGTCATAGATGGTCCTCCCCGCAGCGCTCGCAATGAGGAGCGTACTTCGGTTCTGAACAAAGAACTACCTTACCGATTTTGTGTGCGAAGTCTATCTCGGCTCGGGTGCTCTTCCCGATGTATCCGTCTTTGTTGATGACGAAGACTACGTCCGACATCGCTATCTTGTCGCGGTGAAGTTCGTCGAGTCCATCTTTCTTTAGCTCTCCGTTGTTCTCCGGTCGATGAAGCCATGCGTGGTCGAAACAACCGGGGGCGAGGACGATGTAGCCTTCGAGCGTATATCGCGAGTTCCACTTTTCGAAGTCGTCTTTAAATCGGACGGACCCACACAGAGTTACGATTTGGCGTCTCGTCACGTCTTCACCTTTGAGATGTCCTCGTGTCCGCATCGACATTTGTGACGCCGGCCGCGGCCAACGTATCCGGAGCACCCTCGGTGATTCCCCAGACGACATTGAACGCAACGGGAGACGTGCACCGTGCGAGTCACCTTTGCGATTGGGGATTGGCGAGAGGACTACTTATCATTCGCCCTCCTCGTCCGCCACGTCATCGAGGTCAAAGTCCGGATTCACGGCGTCGTCGAGCCATTCTCGGATTTGAGTCCGACGCTGACCGAGGGTCGTGTTGCGTCGACGGCCAGCGGCGTTATCCCAATGACCTCGAATCGCGTCGCGGACAAGTCCCTGAAGCGTCCGCGGCTCGATGGCGTCGAGTTCGACTTGCCACGCGACGCCGTGTTCCGCGACGAAGGCCGTGTACCGGGAGTCGGTCGTCTTCGCCGGAGCCGGGGGGATGTTGTATCGGTCGATTTGGTCGCGGTTGATAGCGACCCGTTCGAATGTCGCCTCGATTCCGAACTCCTCTCGAAGCGTCTCCATGACGTAACGAGGGATGTCCTCGCCGGTCGGGTCGAAGTCCCCGAAGTAGAGGATTTGAATCTCCTTCGAATCGAGTTCCTGAAGCGTCTCGGACGCTTCCCAAAGAAAGGTCAGCGAGGGATAGCCGCGACACACCGCGAGGTCGATTCCTTCGGCGTCGGTCACTTGCTCGAAGAGCGCGGCGAGGGCTTGCTTCTCAAGCCACACTTGAACGAATTTCGGTTGGCCCCACCAATGCGGCATCGTGTACCGATTGTCCATGTCGGCGACGTATTCCCAAGACCTCCGGAAGTGCGCGGCCGCGGTCCGGTCTTCGCCATAGCCTTCGTGCATTTCCCGCGTGCGGTCCTCGATGGCGTTGTAGTCGATGTCGCCGTCCTTCCTCGCGTCGACGAGGACGGTCGAGAGCCACTTGTAACTCTGAAGGACATTCGGGAAGAATTGAGCGGCGACCAGCCGGTAATAGATTTGCCGGAGGGTAAGACGCATTCCCGCGTACTCGGCGATGATTCCTTGGACTAGTCCGACGCACGCCTCCTTACTCTTCGCCGGCATTTTAGACCACCCGTTCGAGGACCCACACGACCGCCGTGACGACCGCGGCGAGGACGAGGACGTTTGGATATTCGAGGAGCTTCACGGTTCTCGCCTCGATTGGAGTTGATGACACGTGGGACAATAGAGCGCGGTCCCGTGAACGTGCCACGGGTCCGGACACTCCTCGACTTCGAGTCGTAGCTCTACGTCGTCCTCCGGCTCGCCTTCCTGAATGAACGTATCCCGGAGACCGCACTTCACGCAAACCCGTTGCCGAAAGAGTGTCGGGTCGTTCTCACTCCGGACGAGTACCGGGACGATGTGATGCGGTAGGCCGTCGGCGGGACAAAGGGGGATGTCGGTCACGCGCTCGCCTCCCCGATGTCGTCGCGGTTGATAGGCTCGCCAAGCTTCCGCTTCGCGCGGATGAGACGCGCTCGGTTCATCGCCTCGATGCGACGACGGTTCGACGCGGCTCGCTCCTCGTCCGTCATGGGCCGATAGCGTCGCAACGAGTAGTCCCCGATGAAGAAGACCGGACGACCATCCGCCTCGCCTTCTGGGGGAGTCACGAACGGCGACCATCCTTCGAGGAAGACGCGGACGAGGGTCCGGGTGAAGGGCACGTCCTCGATTTTCACGTGGGGAGCCAGCGGCCGGAAGACGTTTCCGGTCACGGACCACTTCACCTTCACGCCGAGGTCCTTCGCGATTGCTTCACCGGCCTCGACGATGTCCCGGAGGGAGTCGCGCACGATTGCGACCGCGACGATTTCGTAGGAGCCGCACTCCCGCTCGATGCGCGGGGGCTCGGAGAACTCGTCGACACGGACGACGTGGAGCGATTCGTAGAGCTTCACGCGAAGCTCTGGGGGTGCGTCGACGTTGACGCCGTTCACGAAGAACGACCCCCACGCGTCCGCGGTCCCGAGACGGATGGCCTTCCCGTCGTCGCCGTGGAGGACGTGACCGTCCTCGCCGCGGCGTCCCTCGAACGAGGCGAGGAGGACCGTCTCCCCGAACGTGAGGTTCTTCAATGCGAACGCGGGGAGACGACGAGCGACGCCGACGCGCGCGGCCTCGGTCTCGAACCTCTCCGGATTGTAGAGACGCGAGCCGGCGAAGTGAAGGTTAACGAGGGTCATTTCGACTCCTCCCGTTCGCGGGCTTCGTCCCATGCGATTTCTCCATTGTGCGGGTCTTCATGCGGTGCATAGAGCCGGTCCATCCGACGAAGCGCGACTTCGAGTTCCGCGACGCGGGCCTCCGAATCGGCGAGGCGTTGCTCGGTGTCGCGTTGACCCGCGGACCAACGGTAGACCTGCGCCTCCACGATTCCAAGCGCTTTCTCTGCCTTCTCGGCGCGGGCCTTCCAGTCTTGGGGCAAGTCTTTATCCCCAGATGCCGAGAAATGGTCCTTTTCCTGGAAGAAGTTCCAATGACCGTGTGTCGGTCCGCATTTCGCGAGTTCCGCTTCGGCCTTCTCGGCGCGGGCCTTCAGATTGCGATAGCGGTCATCGTTCACGATGCAATCCGGGCAATCGTTGTGGAAACCGCGATGCGTCGGTTCGACTTGCGCGAGAGCGAGTTCCGCTTCGAGTTCGCGGATTTTCGCCCTCGCTCGGAGGAGGTCGGATTGGAGCCGTTCGAATCGGTCACCTCGGTCGAAACCGCTCACGGGAAGACCTCCGTCGCCTCGATTTGCCGGTCGAGCGCCATGAGCGCGTGCACCTCGCGGAGCGTCGCGATTGCCTCGCGGTCCTTCCCTGCGGCCATCAGCCGACACGCTTCGAGACACGTCTCGACGATGGCCTCTTTCAATGCGGGATTCATGCTTCTGGCCCCCCGCGAATCGGACCGACCCACGTCGCGAGCGTCGTCGTGCAATCCCGACACCGAATCGACTTCGTTCCGTTGAGGTGCGTGATGACTTCGAGGAGCCGGTGCGCGCAGCCGAAGGCGAGGTCGGGGCTCATGCGTTCGACCTCCCGTCGTCGATGTCGAGGACGGACTTCGGCTCGGGCGATTCGGTCAACGCTCCGTCCAACCGGCGCTCGTGGTCTCGTTTCATCGCCTCGTACTTCATCAAGAGCGCGTCGACGTTCTCGCGGAAGCTCGCCCGCTTGTGCGAACCTCCCGGCATCCGGACGTGCATGATTTCGTGCGCCATGAGCCACGGCCACTTCTCCGAGTCCATCCGGAGGAGGTGCTTCCGAGAGATGCAAATCAGCCCCTTCGGAATCTTGCGACCCGCGTATTTCGCGTACTTCCCGGTGAGATTCCGACTCCATCGGACGCCGTTGACGTTGTGCGCGTGCGCCGCGTTGTGCGTGAACCTCCCGTCGCACCAAAAGTTCGGCGCGTACTCGACCCTCGGGCGCTTCACGTTGCCGAGGATTGCCGCCATGTCCGCGGTGATTTCGCGGAGCGTCGTGATGGCTTGCAAGGCCGCGACATCTTCCCAAATCGTCCCGAAGTCGATGGGCTTCTCGCGTTCGGACCGCTCAGCTCTCGCGCGGTTCGTGATGGACGCTTTCCCGAAGGTCCAACCGCATTGCTCCGCAACGAGGCGAAGGCGGTTCCGGATGTCCTCCGCGGAGCCGCGCGCAAGTCGCTCGAACTCGCGCTCGACCGTGACCGTCACGCGGTAGAGACGCTTCATCCGACCACCTCCGCACCCGCGAACACGATTAGGACATCGGGATGATAGTGCGTCCGTCGTGGGATGACACATCGGTCGTTATGCCGGTCCTTCGGCGCGACGGACTCGATGGTCTCCCACGCGGCTCGCTTCGCCTCGTGAGGGAGAAGCCACGGAACGGTAATCATCGGACCACCGCCAAGACGAGGCCGACGATGGCCCCGAGAACGATTGCGACTACGAAGGCCCCGCGGACGCACGTCGCGAAGAGGTCGAGGCTCATTCAAATCGCCGTCCCGACCATGTCCGCGAAGGGCGTCTCGACGACGAGGACCGGATAGTGTCCGGTCTCGTTCGGGATGTGGAGGCTCACGACGACGCCGTTCCCGTTGTAGAGTTCTTCGAAGAACCGGATACGACGCGTCCGGTCCGCGTTCTCGTTCTCGCTCATTGAGTCACCTTTGCGACGAGGAGATTGTCTTGAGTGTCTATAAGGATTCCTCTCGATTCTCCGGTCTGATTCCTGAGAATGAGAGCGTCCACGCGTCGGACGTTTCAAGTCCTCGGAAGTCAACGATAGTCCCTCATGTTAGCGTCGGAGATGGCTTTCGTGACATGGGCGAGAACGCGCACCCCACCATGGGGGAAGATAATCGAATCAGGAGGATGGCCTGACTTCTTCGCCATCGACGGCGATGAGAACCGAGTCGCGGTAGAAGTCAAATCGGACAAGTCTCGACTCTCCCGAGCGCAAGTCGAATGTTTCACGTGGCTTGAGAGCGCGGGGGTTCCCGTCTATGTGTGGAGGCCATCTACTGGATTGCGCGATTGGAAACGGTCGATTCGATTCTCACGTCGACCACGCTAATGCGTACCATGTTACGGTGCCGGCGTGCGGGGCTTGCTCAAGCTCCTATCGACACCGTCGACATGGACCCGTCTCCACGTGGCCCGTGGAGGGCCGTAAGACGCCGTAGGACACGCTGCGGCCGTCAGCCATCCCGACGTTCGAGGACCCAATGGTCGACGGCCTCTACGAGCCGATGGCGTGCGCCGACGCGGGTGAATTGATGGACCCACCTCGCGGCCGTGACGGAGGAGCAGCCGGCATAGTTCCCGGCTCGGGCGTGAAGCTCGGGAAGGTTCGCCCACGTGGTCCCTTCGTTCTCGATAAGGAACTCGGCGATGAGACGCCGGATTTCGAGCGAGCGTGAGTAGTACCGTTCCTCGGACGAGCGGTCGGGCGCGAGCTTGTTCCGTCCGATGTCGCGGACGAGCCGCGTCATCGTGTCGTCGAGCGGCGCGTCGCCACGCCGTCGTCCTCTTCGTTGTGGAGGTCGTCGCTCGGTCGCTTTCGGCGGGTCCCCCGTTCCCGCCTTCGCTTCCTCGCTCTCGCGCGTATCACTCTCTCTCTCACTCACACACACACACTCACAATGAGGGCCGGATTCGTGCCCGGACCTTTCTTTTTAGAGTCGCCCACGAGACGAACCGTTCGCGTTCTCGACGGAACCGTTCGATTTGATAGCGGCAAAGGTGGGAGCCGTTGTGACACTTCTGACAAAGGGAACGGCCGCACCACGCGCACGTCCAATCGGAGTCCGCGTCCATGAAGAAGCACGCGGTACACGAGACGGCCACGAGCGAGGCGAAGGACCCGGACTATATCCGCATTGGACCTTCGTTTCCGGTCGAGGTCTCAGAAAGCGGTCCGGCCGGAGGTCATCGATGGGATGGGATGCTTCATCGGCCGGATAGACCGCGCCCGACGGCAAAGGCGACTCGTTTGATGGCGTCAAGGACGAGAACGCTTCGTCCGGCGCGGCCCGGCGAGGTCATTCACGCGCTCCCGCTTGAGGATTGCGCCCCCCCTATCGAAGTCGGTCTTTAATCGCGTCGTCGCGGTCGATAGGCTCGTCGGCCGAAGGAAATCGACCCGTGAAGTGTGAAGATAGCGCTTGGCTCAAGCTTTGGAGGTGGACCCCACAAGCCACGTTCACGCTGCGGCGCGGGCCGCGCAGCCCTTCGGCGGGACAAAGAGAGACGGACACGAACGAGAAGACGGCTCGCGCCTACGCGCGCGCGGGGGGCCTCAGCGCGCAAGCTTGAGGGTGACCCGTGCTTTGTTCAGGAGTTTGTTGGCCCACTCGCGCGAGGTTTGGATGACGCCGGCGAGTTCCGTGTCGCTCGCGAGCCGTGAACGGAGGTCGACGAGCGCTCGCCATGCCCATTCCGGCACGCTGCCCTCGGAGCCGCCGAGGGTGAGGGAGTCCCGGAGGTCCCGGTAGTAGCGGTCCATGTAGTCCTTCCGCTTCCGCTCGTAGGATTCGCGAAGGTCCGAGGACGGGAGGTTGAACGGAATCGTCTCAATCTTCACGGTGCCGGTCGCGGTCCGGATTCGAGGGTACTTGTTGTAGTCCTTCCCGAACCGCGCGGAGTGCTCGGTGAGGAACGGCTTCACGATGACCCACTTGTTGAAGCGGTCGATTGCGACGCACTCGAAGTAGTAGTGAAAGAGGGTGCGAGCTTGCGCGTCGATGAAGGCTTGGTCCGGGACCGTGAGGAAGAGGGCGATGCGCCGGAACCGGAACGATTGGAGGACGTACCCGACCGAGCGGTTGAGGACGCTGGCCCACTCGCGCGCCGGCATACCGAGACCGGCCTCGTCCCACACGAGGACTTGACCGGGACCGAGCGACTTGTCGTTGATGAGGTCGAGGAAATCCTCCGCGGAGAATACGAGGTGCGATAGCGTGAAGTCCGGCTCGACGAGTTCGGCGAGACGGAGCGACGAGTACGATTTCCCGGACCCGGTCGGCCCGACCCAAATCGCAATCGCGTTGAGATTGTGTTCGAGGACCCGCTCGCGAATCTGCGCCGCGAGCCATTCTTCTTTCGATGCGAAGAGTTGGTCGGTCACTTCGGTTCCTCCGGGGGAACGAATTTCGGAATGAGGACCGCGACGATGACGAGGAGAATCGCGACGAGAACGAGAATCGGAATGAGCATCCGTAGCGATGGGCCTCGCGATGGGCCTCCCTCATCGCAAAGGTTCGCCGTGTGATTCGTCGGAAAGAGGAAGCCAATCGGACCCCCCCACATATTGTAATACATCCCAACGTCCGCGGTCGCGTTCGGCGTCGGTCCCGTGCCGACTCGATACTCTTCTGTGCATCCTCGATTGTCGTAGTAGTACCAACCGGACGGCTCGCTCCGGACCGGGATGATTTGCGACCCGGTCGCGAACACGAGAAGACCGACGACGAGCACGACGATGGCGTTCACACGTCGGTCGGATTTCCTCCCGGAGTTTTGACCCACTTCCGGTATTCCGAGGGATTGTGTCACGCGCGACCCCTCCCGTAGACGACCTCGGAATCAGATTTCAACGTTGAAGGTAATCGACGGCGGCCTTTAGAATCTTGACATCTTCATTCGCCATCCCAAGAAGGGCGTTGCACGACGAGCACAGGAACCCGCGAATCCGTCCGCTGTTATGGTCATGGTCGATTGAGATTCTAGTCCGTCTCGTCTCGCAGATAGCGCAAAGTGCTTCACTCCGTTTGGACCAAAGAGCCT
>WNFB01000994.1_pt1 | contig 23696 bp, 22 predicted proteins | sample 5400501 | NCBI WGS metagenome assembly WNFB01 (sample SAMN13153341, study PRJNA577476) | soil metagenome | isolation source: 200 cm saprolite under Douglas fir tree site 2 hole 1 | place: USA:California | collected 2015-04-18 | reverse complement strand
AGGCGGAAGCGATCGCCCGCAAGGAGCAGCTCGCGATCGTGCCGCCGTTCGATCATCCCGACATCGTGGCAGGCCAGGCGACTGTCGCACTCGAGATTGTCGAACAGTTGCCCGAGGTCGAAACCGTGGTCGTCCCGGTGGGCGGTGGCGGCCTGATTTCCGGCGTCGTAACCGGGCTCTCGGCCGCAGGGAGCCGTGCCGCCGTGTGGGGGGTCGAGCCGACCGGCGCGCCCAAACTGCATCACTCGCTCGCGGCCGGGAAAGTGGTCCGCCTCGAGCGCACTGGCAGCATCGCCGACGGCCTGATCACGCTCAATGTCGGCGAGGTCCCCTTTGCCGAGCTGACGCGCGAGAAAGACCGCCTGCGGGGCGTGGTGCTGGTGGAGGATGACAGCATCCGCGCCGCCGTGCAGTTTCTATGGCGCACCTGCCGGCTCGCCGTCGAGCCGTCGGGCGCAGCCACGACGGCGGCATTGCTCGCCGGCGCGGTGCCACGCTCCAGAACCACGGTGCTCGTGGTCAGCGGGGGCAATGTGGATCGCTCGCTTCTCGAGGCAACGGATTAATGGCTGGTCCCGCAACGCGAGTCCTGGTCGCCGACGACGATGCCTCGTTGGTCCAGACGCTGACCTGGATCCTGAAGGAAAATGGATACGAGGTAGCGGTCTGCCCTGGAGGCGACGGGCTGTTCGCCAAGCTCGAAGAGATCAAGCCCGCGATCCTGCTGCTCGACATCATGATGCCCAAGGTGGACGGGCTGCAACTGCTCGAGCGTCTCAAGCAGGACGAGCGCTACAAAGACCTGCCGGTCCTCATGGTCTCGTCCATGCCGCCCGAAGACGCGACGGTGCGCGCGCTGGGCCTCGGCGCCGCCGACTTCATCTCCAAGCCGTTCCGGGTGCGGGAGCTGTTGGCGCGCGTCGAGGCGCACATCCGCGTGGGCCGCGCGCTCGCGCAGGCGCGCGAGGAAGCGCGCAGTCGAGCGGCGATGGTGGACATCCTCCACGAGGTCACGGACTCCCTCAAACCGGACGAGATGTACCATATTCTCGCCCGCCGCGTGGCCCGCGCGCTCAACATCTCGAAGTGCTCGATGGTGCTCGCGAAGCCCGGCGATCATCAGGGCGTCGTGGTCGCGGCCTATGAGAACCCGATGCTGCGCAATCTGCAAATCGAGCTCAGCCGTTATCCCGAGATCCGCAAAGCCGTCTCGACGGGCCGCCTCGTCCTGGTCGAGGATGTCGCAACGGACGCGCTATATGAGGAAGAGCGGCGGCGCTGGGAGCGGGAGGAGATCAAGGTCCCCACCCGCTCGGCCGTGGCGCTGCCGTTCTGGATGAAGGACCAGCAGATCGGGGTCTTCTTCCTGCGGACCACGGGAGACGATCCGCCGCTGAGCCGGGCGGACGCGCAGTTCGCGGAGACCGTTATCAAAACCGCGGTGTCGGCGATCGAAAAAGCGTACGACTTTGAGAGCGCCGTCTCCGACAAGCAGCGCCTCGAAAAGCTGGCGTCGACCGATGCGCTTACCGGTCTTACGAACCGGCGCTTCCTGGCCGACGCACTGACCCAGGAGCTCGATCGGGCGCGGCGTTACAGCCTGGCGTTGACGATTCTGCTCGCGGATATCGACCGTTTCAAATCGATCAACGACACGCGCGGTCATATCGCCGGCGACTCGGTGTTGCGGCAGGTCGGTGAGCTCCTGCGGCGCGAGGCGCGATCGGTGGACGTCGTCGCGCGCTACGGCGGCGAGGAGTTCGTCATCGTGATGCCCGAGACCGCGCCGCACGGTGCGGCGATCTTCGCCGAACGCCTGCGGCGCCGCGTCATGGCGCGCGACTTCGCCGACCCCGGCGAAGATCCGCTCCACATGACGATCAGCATCGGACTCGCGTCGTTTCCCGATGATCGCGTCCACAGTGCGGACAGCTTCGTGTCGCTCGCCGATCAGGCCCTCTATCGCGCCAAGAACGACGGGCGCAACTTGGTCCGGCAATGAGCGAGCGCCGCTGCCCCAAGTGCGGATCCGTGTACACCGACACGGGGGCACGCTTCTGCCCGAAGGACGGCAGCATGCTCGTGGAAGTCCAGGCCAGGAAGCCGGCGGCGCCGGCCCCCCCCGGCCCCCCGGCCCCCCCGGCTTCGACGTCGGGCAGCGGCACCGGCGTCCGCACGCCGCTCCCTCCGGGGAAAGCCGCGGGTCTCGACCGCGCCTCCACCCTCTCCAGTCAGATCCTGGACGCCCGCTATCAAGTCATGAAAAAGCTGGGCGAGGGCGGGATGTCGTACGTCTATCTCGCCAAGGAGATCTCGTCCGGCGAAACCGTCGCCATCAAAGTTCTCTCGCCGCGCCTGGCGTCGGATAGGAGCTCCGTCGAGCGGCTGCGGCGCGAAGCAGGGCTGGCGATGCGCCTCGATCATCCCAACGTGTGCCGCATCCTGCGGCTCGGCGAATCAGAGGACGGCCTGATCTATCTGGTGATGCCCTTCCTGAAGGGCGAGCTGCTCTCCGACCGCGAAGTTCGCGGTGGACCGATGGACATGGCGCTGGGCGTGATGCTGCTGCAGCAGATGTGCGCGGGCCTGCACCATGCGCACGAGCTGCAGATCATCCACCGCGACCTGAAGCCCGAGAACGTCATGCTGGTGCCGGACGACGGAGGCGGCGCCGAGCGCGCTGTGGTGATGGACTTCGGTCTGGCCAAGGAGCGGCGCGCCGACCCGGCGATCGCCAAGCTCACCGCGACCGGCATCATCCTTGGCACGCCCGAGTTCATGAGTCCCGAGCAGATCCGCGGCAAGCCGCTCGACGCGCGCAGCGACATCTATGCGCTCGGCATCGTGGCGTTCGAGATGTTCACCGGCAAGCTGCCCTTCCAGGGCCGCAACGCGCAGGAAATGATGATCGCGCGACTTCGCAGCCAGCCGGTTGCGATCCGGACGCTGCGCTCGGACGTCCCGGATGTGGTTGACAGGGCTCTCACCAAGGCGTTGCAAACGAATCCCGACGACCGCTTCGCAACCGCGCTCGAGTTAGCCGCCGCGCTCACGGGCTCGGCCGACGCGTCGGGGGCGGCGGGGGGGGCGGGGGGTGGCGGCAGCTTCCTCGGAAAGCTCAAGGAGAAGTTCTCGTGATCGTGCTCCTGGCGGTGCTGGCGCTCCAGCAGGGACCGGCAGTCACGGCGATTCGCGCGGGCACCCTGATCGACGGCAGCGGCGCGGCGCCGGTGAAAAACGCGGTGATTCTGGTGCAAGGCGATCGCATCACAGCGGTCGGACCGAACGTGCCGGTGCCGGCCGGCGCGACCGTGATCGATTTGTCGGGCGAGACGGTGCTCCCCGGGTTCATCGATGCGCACGTGCATCTCGCCGGCCGCACGATCGGCGATGGCGACTGGCAACACAGCCGTCTCACCGAGATGCCGAGCCAACTCGCGCTGCTCGGCGCGGCGCACGCGCAGCAGACGCTGGAGTCGGGCTTCACCACCGTACGCGTCGTCGGCAGCGCGAGCTTTGGCGATGTCGCGCTGCGCAACGCGATCAATGCGGGATGGATTCAGGGGCCGCGGATCGTCGCCGCGGGCATCTCGTTCGGCATTCGCGGGGGTCACTGCGACGAGACGAACGGGCTGCAGCCGGAAGCGCTGGGGGGGGGCCACGAAGGCGGGATGGAAGTCGGGGTCGCGGACGGCGTCGAGGAGGTCCGCAACGTAGTGCGCTACGCGGTCAAGTACGGCGCCGACGTCATCAAGATCTGTGCGACAGGCGGCGTGCTGTCCCTGACCGATTCCGTCGGCGTGCAGCAATACACCGAAGAAGAGATGCGAGCGGTCGTCGAGACCGCGACGCAGCTCGACCGCCGGGTCGCGGCGCACGCGCACGGCACCGCCGGGATCAAGGCCGCGGTGCGGGCCGGCGTGACGTCGATCGAGCACGGCTCGATTCTCGACGCCGAAGCCGTCGCGCTGATGAAGCAGCACGGCACCTGGCTCGTCCCGACGCTGCTGGCGGGGTTCACCGTCGAGTCGCTGGCGACCGCGGGCCGTCTCCCGCCGCCCATCGCCGCCAAAGCGCTCGCCATCGCGCCGCGGATGCACAACTCATTCAAACTGGCGCTCGACGGCGGCGTGAAGATCGCGCTCGGCACCGACGCGGGCGTCATGCACCATGGCACCAATGCGCGCGAATTCGGCCTGATGGTCCGCTACGGCATGCCGCCGATGCAGGCGATCGTGGCCGGAACGTCGAGCGGCGCCACGCTGCTCGGTCTCGAGCGGGACATCGGTACCATCGCGGTTGGGAAGCGGGCCGATATCGTGGCGGTGCACGGCAATCCGCTCGACAACATCCAGATCCTCGAGAGCGTCTTGTTCGTGATGAAAGACGGCAGAGTTTTCAAGCGCGACGGACAGGTCCTCGGCCGGAGCGTCGCCGGAGTGCCGTGAAGCGGTTCCCCGCCTTCGACCCACCAGAGTACGTCGACTGGAAACCGGATCCCGCGCTCGTGCGCGCGTTCCGCTCCACCATCGAAGCCAATGCTGATCGCGCCGCGATCGTGGGCAAGCTGTCCCGCGACGCCAAGCTCGAGCTGTATCGCGGTTTGCTGCGCGCTCGCCTGCATGACATCGAGCTGAAGCGGTGGGTCCGCACCGGGGTCATCTCTAAGGCCTGGTTGGGGACCGGCGAAGAAGCGACGACCGTCGGGCCGGTGCATGCGCTCGAGCGCGACAAAGACATCGTGGCGCCGATGATCCGCAACGCCGCGGCTTGCTGCGAGATGGGGATGCCCATCGCCGACATGCTGCGCGCCTATCTGGCCACGGCCGACTCGCCGAACGGCGGGCGCGATCTGCATGTCGGCTCCTTTTCGCACGGCGTGCTGCAGCCGATCTCGCATGTCGGCGACATGGTGCCGGTGATCACGGGCATCGCGCTGACGTTCAAGATCAAGCGTGAGCCGCGTGTGGCGCTTACCTGGGTCGGCGATGGATCCACCAAGACCGCCGCGGCGCACGAGGGTACCAACTTCGCGGCCGTGCAGCGCGTGCCCGCCATTTTCATCATCGAGAACAATCAGGTCGCTCTGGGTACCCGTCTCGAACAGCACCATCTGCCCGCCGACTTCAAGGATTGGCCCGCCAGCTACGGAGTCTGGGGCGCGTCATTCGACGGCAACAATGTGCTCGACGCCTTCGCAGTCACACGAATCGCGGCCGAGCGGTGTCGTACCGGCAATGGGCCGGCGCTGTTGATCGCGGAAACGTTCCGGATGGGCGGCCATGCCACGCACGACGAGCGCGAGGCGCGTGAGACGTTTCCGGCCGAGCTGTTTCACTCGTGGGGCAAGCGCGATCCGATTGGGTTGTACGAGGAATACCTGAAAGAGGAAGGCGTCAAGGCCAAGCGGTTAGACGAGGTCGAGGCTGATGTGATGGCGCAGGTAGCGAAGGCCGCCGAGGAAGCGATCGCGAGTCGGGAGAAGATGCCGAAGGGCGAGAGCGCGTTGGATGGAGTGTATGCGAACGGTCGGTAGCCTGCTCGCAGCGATGCTCCTGGCATGGCCGGCGGCGGCGCAACAGCCCCCCGACGTCAGGAAATACGTCCTGACACTGGAAATCCCAGACACGGGGAACGCGATCAAAGCGCTGGCAACTGTGGATTTCGTGCGGCGCGCGGGATCCGACACGCTGGTGCTCAATCTCGTCGGGATGACAGTGGACAAGGTCGTTCAGTACCACATGTTCTCGGGCCCGGTGGTCAACAACCGGCCATTCTCGTATGACGGAAGCATCCTTCGCATCCCCTTGGCTAGAGCGTCGGTTCCAGCTGGGGTCACGCTGGAAGGCGCCTTTGTGGAGAGCGTCTCCATTGCATACCATGGACGACCAAGCGATGGGCTGATCATCGGCACGAGCGCCCGTGGGCGGCGCGTTTTGTTCGGCGATAACTGGCCACAACGGGCGCGTTATTGGTTCCCGAGCGTTGACGAGCCTCGAGACAAGGCCGACGTTTGGCTCACAATCAAAGCCCCGCCGCAATGGCGTGTTGTCTCGAACGGGTTGCTCTCGCCGTTCTCGAGTAACGGGGTTTGGATGTGGGCAGAGCGCCACCCCATTCCCACTTACACGATGGTCTTCGGCGCCGGCGAGTTCACGGTATCGAAACACCGCCCCGTGATCAACGGCCGCGATACGATCCCGATCGAGGTCTGGACTTACCCGGAAGACTCAGCGTTCGCCGACTCGATCCCGTTCCGGCGCGCGACGGAGATCGTCGAAGTGATGCAGCGACTGATAGGGCCCTTCCCCTACGAAAAGCTCGCGCACGTGCAGTCGTCCACAAAGTTCGGCGGGATGGAGAACTCGAGCGCCATCTTCTACGCCGAGAAGCCGTATGTCGAGCGACGGATGGGCGAGGGCGTCGTGCGTCACGAGACAGCGCACCAATGGTTCGGCGACGCGGTCACGGAGCGCGACTGGCCTGATGTCTGGCTCTCCGAAGGCTTCGCGACCTATTTCGATGGCGTCATCGAAGCTGCTCTCGACGGAGACTCAGCGTTGGCGAAGCACATGCGCGCCAACGCCGAGTCATACTTCGCGTCGGCCGTCACGGACAGGCCCATCGTGGACTCGGCGAATGCCGCCGATCCCATTAAGCTCCTGAACGCGAACAGCTATCCCAAGGGCGCATGGGTGCTACACATGCTGCGCGGTCTCATCGGCGACCGGCCGTTCTTCGGCGGTCTCCGCACCTACTACCGCACCTACCGCGACTCCACCGCGACGAGTGAAGATTTCCAGCATGTGATGGAAGGCGCCTCTGGAGCAGACCTGAGCTGGTTCTTCCATCAGTGGCTCTACCAGCCGGGCTACCCCCAGCTCGACGTCACTTGGCGGTACGACGCCGGAGCACGACGTGTCCTTGTTGGTATCACACAACGTCAGAAACCGCAGTGGGGACTGTTCCGCCTGCCGGTTCTGACGCTCGAGATCCACGGAGCTGATGGAGCGGTCGCGCGCCGCGACGTCGCTGTGACGGACCGCGCGACCGATCTGCGCTTCGATTTGCCCTTCGCCCCGACCGAGGTCCGAGTGGACCCGGAGGGCAAGTTGCTCGTTCGCACAACGGCCGCCGGCCGGAGGTAATTGATGCACCCGCGTGTTTTCGTAGCCGCAGTCTTCGCCGTCGCCTGCCGCGGTCCAGCACCTGCGGCGGGGCAGGGAACGGACGATGTGCTCCGGTTACCACCGGGATTCAAGATCTCTGTGTTCGCCGATAAGCTCGACGGTGTTCGCTTTCTCGCGCTCGGTCCCGGCGACGTGGTCTATGCGTCTCTACCGGAAGCCGGCCAGGTCGTCAGACTGCCTGACGCCGACCACGACGGTGTTGCCGACAGCGCCGTCACCGTCGTCAAAGGGTTGGCGTATCCGTTCGGCCTCGCGTTCCGCGGCGACACGACGTATGTCGCCGCCGAGAACGAGCTCGTTCGCTTCGATCCGAACGGTACCACGCGAAAGACGATCGCGCGGCTCCCCGGCGGTGGCCACCCGACCCGGACGATCCTGTTCGGACCCGACGGCAAGTTGTATCTGGCGGTTGGTTCTTCGTGCAATCTCTGCGATGAGCGCGACTCGCTGCGCGCGGCGGTGACGCAATTCAATCCCGACGGCTCGGGCGGGCGCATCTTTGCGAAAGGGCTGCGGAACACCGTCGGCCTGGCGTTCAATCCGACGACCGGCGAGCTGTGGGGCGGCAACAACGATCGTGACAATCTGGGCGACGACGTTCCGCCGGAGCATATCAACATCATCAAAGACGGCCACAATTACGGCTGGCCGCAATGCTACCTTCCCGGCAAGCCCAATCCTGAGTACGGATCGGCGGACTGCTCGCAGGTCGAGCCACCCGTCATCACCGTGCAGGCCCATTCCGCGCCGCTTGGCTTCGCGTTCTACATGGGCAGCCAATTTCCGCGCGAATATCGCGGCGACGCATTCATGACCTTGCATGGCTCGTGGAACCGCAGTGTCCCGACCGGTGCAAAGGTCGTTCGTATCCGGATGGACAGCAGTGGGCGTCGCGCGGTCGGCGTCGAGGATTTCATCGTCGGGTGGCAGCGTCCCAATGGCACGCGCTGGGGGCGCCCCGTCAGCCTGCTCGTCGCGCCGGACGGCGCGCTGCTCGTCAGTGACGACAAGGGCGGCAAAATCTGGAGGGTGAGCTATGGGCGGTAAGCGGCGGTATGGGGCGGTAGGAGGCGGTATTGTCTGCGGAGCGGCGTTACTGGTGGCGGCAGTTTACCGCCCCCTACCGCCCCTTACCGCCGGCTTCCGAGACATTCATTCAGAGTACGTCAAGTTTCTCAGCGGCAAGGATACAGTGACGGCCTACATCGCCTACCCTGAGCGCCCGCAACCTACGCCAGCGGTGATCGTCATTCACGAAATCTTCGGCATGTCGGATTTCATCCGGCAGACGACCAATCAGCTCGCGAAGGACGGGTTCGTCGCCATTGCGCCCGACTTGTTGTCGCGCCGAGGCGGCACGCCGAGCTCGCCCGATTCCGCGCGCAAGCTGATTGCTACGCTCAACGCTGATACCGTGACGGCGGATCTCGACGCGACGCGCGCGTACCTCAAGACACTGAAGCCGGTGCGCGCCAGTGAGATCGGCGTCATCGGCTTTTGCTGGGGCGGAGGCCAGAGCTTCCGCTACGCGACCAACGCGCCTGAGCTCAAGGCCTTTGTGGTGTGTTACGGCCCGAGCCCGAACGCAGCGGATATAGCGAAGATCCGCGCGAAGGGCCTCGGCGTGTACGCGGAGAACGACGCGCGCATCGATGCCGGGTTGCCTGACGCCGCGGCAGCCATGCGGGCGGCCGGCAAGGACTATGCGTACACGGTGTATCCCGGCGTCGGACACGGGTTCCTGCGAACGCGGGAAAAACCGGAGGTTGCCGACAGCGCGTGGAGCGCCGTGATCCGGTTCTTCCGCACGCAGCTGAAGAGCTAGCGGCGCGCCGTCTCGGTCAGATAGGCGCGCGCCCGATCCAGCACCGCGTCGCGTCCCGCCAGCACGTCCTCCACCCGCACATCCACAGGGAACTGCGGAGCGATGCCGGTTGGCACGAACTCTTTGCCGTCGGGGAACGCATCGCGCGACACCGTCATGCGCAGCTTCCACCCGCCGGCGAGCGTCAGAATCGCCATCTTCCCCGTGCGGCCGGCCGACGCTTCGCCGATGATGGGACCGCGGCCACCCGCCTGGAACGCCACGAGAAAGTCTTCGGAAGCCCCCGCTGTGCGGGTGGAGGAGAGCACGACGACGGGACCAGTATACGCGAGGCGCTCGCGGCGGACCGGCGGCCAGATGGTATCGGACGGCATGTCGACCCAGCCGCTGAGGGAATCAGCCCGATACAAGGGGACGCGCCTGCGCGACGTGAGGCAGGGCCGCTCGATGAGACGCGAGAGCAGCGCATGAGCCTGCTCGCGGCCAACCACCGTCCACGTCGTCTCTCGCAAGTCGAGGATCAGGCCGCGATGGCGCGGTCCCTCGCGGGCCGCGTCTCCCAGCGCGCGATCGAACAGCGTGAGGACATCTGGGTCAGCGAAGGAGTTGACGCGCATCCAGATCGCACCGTCGGGGAGGGTATCGACTTCGAGCGCGGGGCGATCGAGCAGCGAACGTCCAGCCAGGGACATGCTGCGCGTCACGCTCGCGCCGCGTTCAGCGCCGCCGGGGAGCCGCAACAGGAGATGCAACGCGGTGCCGCGTTCTCCTTCGAGCATCTGCGCGACGGCGCGATCCCAGCGGCTCGATTCCGTGGCCGCCGAGATTTCGGGCAGGACGGAATCACGGATCCACACCGCCGCGGGAATGCTCTGCACGGCGAGAATCTCCGCCAGCCGCTCCGGGCGGGCCACCCGCATCTCGTCGTTCGCGACATAGTCCATGATGAACGGGCGGCGCTCGATGCTGCGCAACGCCAGGGGCGGGCGGGCAATGCGATTTGCGATCGTCGCCGGCGGCAGAATCTCGAGCTGCCCGTCGTTCAGCAGCGCGCCCCAGCGCCGCAGCCGGTGAAAGTATTGCAGGTCGGTCGGCGCCGGGCGTTCTCCCGCAAACGTGACCGTCGCGGCGAACGCCGAGTCCCAATTCGCGCGGGCGGCGTCCCAGTAGGCATAGTTGTAGCGCGCTTCGGCCCACACGCCTGCCGCGACGAGCTGTCGATCAACGGGAGTCGCGCGCTGCGCCACAAGCGGTCCGACGAGCAGCGCCGGGAACCACGCTGACAACCACGGCGTACGGGATGACATGGCCCTAATTTATCTGTTGTTGTTCGCCTCGCCCCAACTGCTGGTGTACCTCTATCTTCGCGAGCGGCTGCCGTTAACCGCCCGCGGCCGCCTCACGATCGTCTTTGGCGTCTTCAACATCCCGTGGCTCATCGTCGGGGTGCGGATGTTCTCGGGAAGCCTGTGGGGCATCAGCCGCGTCCCCTACATCGCGCCGTGGATTGCCTGGCAAATGCTGGGCTGGATTTTTTGCGGGCTCGTGGCCGTGTACATCCTGGGGAAAGCGGTTGGGCGGTTGGGCGGTTGGGCGGTTGGCAAACTGCGCCGGTCTCCAACCGCTGAACCGCCTAACCGCTCAACCGCCCTCTCGCGCCGTCAGTTTTTGGTTCGGGCCACCTACGCGTACGGTGCCGCCGGCCTAGGGATTTCCGCGTACGGCATCTGGAGTGCCGAGCGACTGCCCTCGATCACGCGCCGCACCCTCGTGTTTCCCGATCTCCCGCTGCCGCTGGACGGATTACGGATTGCCCACCTCTCGGACGTGCACGCCGGCATCCACATGTCGGAAGACAAGATGCGCGAGATCGTCAAGCAGACGAATGCGCTTGGCGCCGATCTGATTGTGCAGACGGGAGACATGATCGATATCTCCCAATCGTTCATCCCCGACTACGTGCGTGCTTTTCGCGACCTGCATGCGCCGCTGGGCGTGGTCACGGTCTTGGGCAACCACGATCGCTACACCGGCCAGGACGCCGTCATTCGCGGTGTGAAGGACGCGGGGCAGGTCTTCGTGAAGAACGGCGTGCATGTGATCGAGCGTGGCGGGGCGGCGCTCGCTCTTGTGGGAATCGATGACCCCCGTAACTGGCGCGCCGACGACCCGCAGGACGATGATCTCGAGGACGCGCTTCGGGTCACGCCGCCCGCCAAAGACGCGTTCCGCATCCTGCTCGCGCACCGCCCCGGTGCCTTCGACGGCGCCGCGCCTCGTGCAATCCCGCTCACGCTCGCGGGCCACATCCACGGCGGCCAGTTCTACTTGCCTGTTGTTGGCTGGTCCCCGGGACGGCTGATTACGAAGTACGTGATGGGCCATTTCACGCAGGGAACGAGCCAGCTCTACGTCAGTCGGGGAATTGGTGTAGTGGGAGTACCACTTCGGGTGTTCGTACCACCGGAGATTGCTTTGTTCGAGTTACGCGCCGATCGCTCGCCACGCCGCATCGATCACTAGCCGCACACCTGTATCTCCCGGTTTCCATTCGCCCGCCACGACCTGCTGCAGCGCGTGGCTGATCGTCGCGAGCCAGACCCCTGCCCAGACTTCCACCGCCCCCGCTCGCACCGAGCCTTGCGCCTTCCCTTCGGCAACGATCCGTTCGATCGCCGTCCGAAACTCGCGCTCAGTCTTGCGACTCTCGTCGTCGAGTATCGCCCCGAGCGGCTCGAGCAGTCCGAGTTTGACAACGCCGGTGTCGTGCGCCGCTCCTTCAATCAGCCCGTGCGCGACGGCGGTCAACTGCGCCCGGGCCGCTCCGGCATCGGGAACTCGCGCCGTTTCCTGGGCGACCTTCGTCGCCCACCGCTGAGCCGCCCGATACAGCTCATTCACGAGCTGCTGCTTGCTCGCGAAGTGGCGGTAAATCGTGCCCTCGGCGATGCCCGCCTTCTTCGCGATCTGCGCCGTCGTCGTGTCGTGGTAGCCGCGTGTGGTGAAGAGCTCGAGGGCCGTTCTGATGAGTCGTTGCCGTGTCAGTTCGGTTGCGGTCACGGCTGCGAATCTACTAGCTTTCCCGCCGCTTCATCTCCCAACAATCATCGGAGGCGTTGCCGCGATGCGCATGCTCGTGCTGGGCGCTGGGCTGCAGGGTTCTGCCTGCGCGTACGATCTGCTCCAGCGTTCGGAGGTGGAGCGCATCACGCTCGCCGACCTGCACCCGAGACACGTGCCCGCCTTCCTCGGGAAGAAGAAAGACAAACGGCTCGTCGCGGCGCGGCTCGATGCGAAGAGCGGCCCGCGGCTTCGGAACCTGATGCGCGGCCACGACGCCGTCATGAACGCGCTGCCGTACTACTTCAACTATCCGGTCGCGAAAGCCGCCGTCGCCATGGGTCTGCACTGCACGGATCTTGGCGGCAACACCGAAATCGTCCAAAAGCAGAAGACGCTGCATGGCACGGCCCGGAAGAAACACGTGTCGATCATTCCCGACTGCGGCCTGGCTCCAGGCATGGTCAACATCATTGCGGCCGAAGGGATCCGGCGCGTCGGCGACGCCGAGAGCGTGAAGATTTTCGTTGGCGGCCTGCCCCAAAAACCCGAGCCACCGCTCAACTATCAGATCGTCTACTCTCTCGAAGGTGCGCTCGATTATTACACGACGCCGTCATGGGTGCTGCGCGAGGGTCGACCCGAGCGCGTGGACGCCCTCTCCGAGCTCGAGGACGTCGAGTTTCCGAGCCCCGTCGGAACGCTCGAAGCATTTCACACCGGCGGCGGCATCTCGACCATGCCATGGGCGTACCGCGGGAAGGTGGGCACGATGGAGTACAAGACGCTCCGCTACCCCGGCCACGTCGCGATCATGCGACCAATCCGCGAGATGGGACTCCTGTCACTGGAGCCGGTGAAGATGAAAGGCACGGAGATCGTGCCGCGGGACGCCGTCATCGCGGCCGTTTCCCCCCAGCTCAGCAAGCCCAACGGCCGTGACCTCGTCGCGCTGCGTGTGGAAGTGCGGGGGCGTGATGGCCGCCGTGTCGCCTGGCAGCTGCTCGATTACTTCGACGAAGCGACGGGAATCAGCGCGATGATGCGGACGACCGGTTATTCGCTCGCGATCACGGGCGTGATGCAGGTGGATGGTCGGATCAGCGCTGCTGGTGTGTACACGCCGGATGAGGCTGTGCCGTTCCAGGCGTATGTCGCGGAATTGCGAGCGCGAGGAGTTGAGATTCGGGAAGTCACGTGATCGAGATCAAAAACTCCAGGCTGTGGCAAATGTGACTTGCGCGCCCTCCGTCCCCTTGCCTCCTTCCAATATCACCAGCGTATTGCGCATGAGCGCCACGGCCACGCCCCCGCCCATCGCGGCATGCAGGCCGTGGCGCGTGAGGCGAATCGACTCCCCAGGACCGAAGACTCGCCCCGCATCGTAGAAGGCAAACAGCTTGACCTCGAACAGACGAGGCGCCCCCAGGATGCCGTACCGCGCCTCGACACCGCCGGCGATCTTGCCGGGCCCGACAAAGCGGCCGTCGTAATAGCCGCGCAGCGAGCGGAATCCCCCCAGCGCGACGACCGGCCCCTCACTCGTTTCCATCGTCTGTTGCACCGCGAGGGGCGCGGTCCCGGTGACGTTCTCGCCGCCGATCCGCCCCGCCAGCACCAGCCGCTCGAGGGGATGCGCATAGACGTGGAGCGAGGCGCTTGTGCGGGTATAGCCGCGCCCGCGCCCGACGAGTGCCTCGACGAAGACGCCGCGATGCGGATCCACCTCTAGATCGCGCCAATCGAGCACGATCCCGGCGCGCGCGACGCGGTCAGTGAAAGGGCCGACGCTATCGCGTTGAAAGACAGTGATCCCGGGGAGTGCGCGGAACGCGGTGTGCTCGACAGTGCCGCCCACCAGCACGCGCAGTGGCCCGACCACCCTGCGCTGCACTGTGAGCCGCGCCGAGCGCGTCGTGCGGCTCACGCGGTAGAAGTATGACCGCCCGGAACCGGCGCTGTCGCGGTCGAAGGTGGTGTTGTTGCCCTGCCCGTAGTAGCCAAGGCGATTCGCGCGAATCAGACTGAGCGTCAGGCCGAAGCGCCAGCCATCCCAGTAGGCTGGTGCTTGCGCGTCGGCAACCGCCAGATAGCTGCCCTGCGTGCTCGCGCCGGCATCGAAGGCCACGCGGCCGAAGCTGGGCTCGGGACGCTCGGCGAAGCCCATGGGGCTGGACCAGTCGTAATGCCCGGCGAACCAGAATCCGTCGATCGAGCTGTAGGAGACGAATGGGTAGAGGTGATCGACCCATGGGTGCTTCGGATTTGGCTCGGCCTGCGCGGCGAGTGGGGACGCCAACGCGAGCAGCAGAAGACTTATGCGCGCGTGAATAGGTAGGCCGTGTCGCGGATCTTGGCTTCGAGCCCGTCGTGTGCCGCGAAATGATTGGGATAAAGCGACGCGGCCCCGAACTCCCCTCGCTTGGTCACCGCATAGAACACCAGGTCGAACTTCGGCTTGCCTTGCGCGTCGAGCAGCCGCGCTTCCGTCTCGGCGACGACGCGCTTCAACGTCTCGAGGCAGGCGTCGGTGGGCTTCATGCCGCGCCGCATGTGCTCGACCGTCAAGAAGCCGCCGCACACCTTGATGTTCGCCTCGCCGAGCCCCGTCGATCCCGCGGCCCCGACGTCGTTGTCACAGTACTGCCCGGCCCCGATGATCGGCGAATCGCCCACACGGCCGGGAATCTTCCAGGAGAGGCCGCTCGTCGTCGTGACCGAGGAGAGGTCGCCCTGCGGAGTCACGGCGTCGCAATTGATCGTCCCGGTCTTGGTAACGACCAGGTGATCGGAATCCGGGACGTCCAGGTAGTTATCGGTCGGGCTCAAGTTGGCGCGCCACCGCAGCCACGCCTCGCGCGAATGATCGGTCAGCAGGTTCTCTTCCTTGAAGCCGAAGGAGAGGGCAAAACGCTTGGCGCCTTCACCGACGAGGAAGATGTGCGTCGTGTATTTGAGGATCAGCTTCGCGACTTCCGAGGGGGTTTTGATATTCTCGAGTGCGCCGACCGCGCCCGCACGCTTGGTGGGACCGTGCATGCAGGAGGCGTCGAGCTGCACCACGCCCTCCGCGTTCGGCAGACCGCCGTACCCGACGGAGTCGTCGTTGGGATCGAGCTCCTGGATCTTCACGCCTTCGATCACGGAGTCGAGCGTGTCGGCGCCCTGCATCAGCATGTCGAACGCCTTTTGCACGGCGCGCAGACCGTTGGCGCTCGCGATCGCGACGGGCTTGGCCGCCCAGCGGGACTGTGGAGGAAGCGGGCGCGGCGGCCGCATCGGATGTGGAATCCCCATCACGGCACTCGCCGCCGCACTGCCGGCGGCGGAGCGCAGGAAGTCTCGACGCGACACAGATTCGGGCATGAACGGTTTTACCCACTCGTCTTGCGGCTGTCAACTTGCTATCGTTCCCACCCCGTGGAGCTTTCGCTCGTCGTCCCCGCGTACAACGAGCGGGAAAACCTCGCGCCGCTGCTCGCCGAGATCGCGGCCGCCCTCGCAGGCCTGCGCTACGAAGTGATTGTCGTGGACGACGGCTCGACCGACGGTACATTGGACGCGCTCAAAGCGCTGCGTCGGCAGTATCCCCAGCTGCACTTCATCGCATTCGAGCGCAACGCGGGTCAGACGGCGGCGTTCGCGGCCGGATTTCGTGCGGCGCGTTCCCCTATTGTCGTTACCCTGGACGCCGACCTGCAAAACGATCCTGCCGACATTCCCAAGCTCGTCGATACCTTGCAGCGCACGGGGGCAACGGCCGTCGCCGGGTATCGCGCCACGCGACGCGACACGCCATGGAAGCGGCTGCAGAGCCGCATCGCCAATGGCGTGCGCAATCGGCTCAACGGGGAAGTAATCCGGGACACGGGTTGCTCGCTCAAAGCGTTTCGGACCGACGCCCTGCGCGCCTTGCCCTTGTTCGCCGGGATGCATCGTTTCTTGCCAACACTCATCAAGATGCAGGGGGGCACCGTGACCGAAGTCCCGGTTGGCCACCGGCCGCGGAAACATGGCGTGACCAAATACGGTATGTGGAATCGCGTGTGGGGGTCGCTCATGGATGCATTTGCGGTGCGCTGGATGCAGCGCCGCGCGCTGCGCTACCGCGTCCGGGAGGAGATCTGATGACGGGAGCCGATACCTCCCACGAGCAGTGGCTCGTGCAGATCGATGCCGAGCTGGATGGCGAGCTGTCGCTGGTCGAGCGCGCCGCGCTCGCGAAGCATCTGGTGACGTGCGCGCACTGCGCGGGCGCGCGCGCGAGCCAGCTTGAGGTGCGTGTCGCCCTGGCACGCTCGGCCGGGAATCCGCACGCGTTCGTCGTACCGCGCCCCGCGATCCGCGCCGGCACGCTGGCCCTCTGGGTCGCGCTGGCGCTGGCGACCGGACTCCTCGCGGGTTGGGTCGCAGACCGCCGCTGGGGCGGCCCGGGGGGGGGTGCAACACTCGAGGAATCGCGTGGAGCTATCGTCGTTCACTAGCGTCATCCTCGCGCTGTCCGCTCTCCAGGGGCCGGGCACCCGGCTCACCTATCGCATTCGGGTGATCGAGCCTGCCGCGGTCGCGCCGCGCGTCCTCGCGAGCGGCGCGGTCAGTGGACCGCTCGACAGCGACATGCGCCTCACACTCCGCACCGACACCGCTGAGGTCGAGGCGCTGTTCCAGGTGACGCCGCTCGGCGACACGGTGACTCTCGGCGGGGAGTTCTTTTCGCGGCGACGAGTGGGGCAGTCACGCCGCGGCCTGCCGTTGTGGGAGGAAGACACCTACCGACGGCTCGTCCGGTTGGCGTGGAGCGATACAGCGCGCATCTATCCGTTCGGCACGGGTAAGCGCGGCGGCGGCGGCGGCGGCGGCGGGCGGCGGGCACTGTGGGTCGAGCTGATTCTGGATCGCGAGTTTGCGGGAGGCGAGGCACGGGCGGCGGAAGCCTTCGATTTGGTCGATTCGACGCGCGACTTCCGCCTGGAGGCGGTCGTGCGGCCGCGTCGAGCGCGAGTGATCCTGAACCTGGTGCGCGGGGACACCGTCAGCGCGCCGCGGCCGATCGATCTGATCCCGGAGGAGCCGCCGCGCGTGGTGCGGCTCGTGCTCAAGGGACGGGCTACGACGCTGGTCGTGAGTCTCACGCGTCCCGACCCGGCACGCTCGGCGCGCGATCGCGCGCTCGCACTCGACGCCGATATCGTCTGCCTGCGTGTCGCGCGGCCTGACGTGACCCAGCCACTCGGGACGCTCTGCGGACGGCTCAACAACGTCGCGCGACAGCTGCCGTTGCCGACCGGCGATACGCTCGCCGCCACGTTCGCCTGGCCCGGCTGGCGCTGATGGCTCCACGCAAGAAACGGCTCGATCCGTCGATCTTCCACCTTCCCGTCGACAAGATGCGGGAGGGCTACTACTCCGACAAATACTTCGTGCGCGCGCGGGAGCTGTTGCGCAAAGATCACCACCGCCCCCGCGTGACGATGCAGGTGTTCGGAAAGTCCCACGCCTATTTGGGCGGCATCGACGAGGCGATCGCGATCTTGAAATTATGCGCGGAACGCTGGGACGAGCTGGTGGTCCACGCGCTCTACGACGGAGAAGAGATCCAGCCGTGGGAAACCGTGCTCCTCATCGAGGGGCCCTACGACGCGATTGCGGTGCTCGAGACGCTCTATCTCGGCGTGCTCGCGCGGCGCACGCGGGTCGGGACCAACACGAGGCAGGTCGTCGAAGCGGCGAAGCCGAAAGAGGTGATGTTCTTCCCGGCGCGGCACGACCACTGGCTGGTCCAGACCGGCGACGGTTACGCCGCACACATCGCCGGCGCCATCGGCGTCTCCACCGACGCCCAGGCCTCATGGTGGGGCTCCGAAGGGATCGGCACCGTGCCCCACGCCCTCATCGCCGCCTACCAGGGCGACACCGTCCTCGCGTCACGCAAGTTCGCCGAGCAGAGCGACCCCTCGATCCGACTCATCACACTGGTGGATTTCGACAACGACTGTGTGGGTACGTCGCTCGCGGTGGCCCGCGAGCTTGGAGAACGGCTGTACGGCGTCCGGCTGGACACGTCGGAGACGCTCGTGGACAAATCGGTCATCCCGCAGATGGGCACATTCAAGCCGACCGGCGTGAATCCGCAGCTGGTGAGGAACGTACGCAGCGCGCTCGATGCCGAGGGCTATCGCCACGTCAAGATCGTGGTGTCCGGCGGCTTCACGGTGGAGAAGATTCGCCAGTTTGAGGAGCAAAACATCCCCGTCGACGCCTACGGCGTGGGATCGAGCCTGTTCCAGGGTCGGTTCGATTTCACGGCCGATGTCGTCATGCTCGAGGGAAAACCGTGCGCCAAGGTCGGGAGGTCGTACCGGCCGAATCCGAGGCTGGAACGGGTGACGTAGAAGCCTTGCGTCTGCCTTTCCGCGTGCATAATTTTCCGTTCAAATGAATAATCATGCATCTATCCCGGTCGGCGTGCTGGGTGCGTCCGGCTATGTCGGTCAGGAGTTGCTGCGCCTGTTGGACGGCCACCCGGACGCCACAGTCGCCTTTGCGACCGCCGAGTCGGCGGCCGGCGAGTGGGTCGACGGGCACGAGCTCATCAAGGCCGACGACGCGCCATGGCAGCAGGCCGAGATCATCTTGTCGGCTCTCCCGCACGGCGTGTCTGCCCGCTACGTCCACGAGGCACGCGCCAGCGGCAAGCGGACCGTGGATCTCTCGGCGGACTTCCGGCTGTCGCCCGATGCCGTCTACGGGCTCACCGAATTCACCCGGCCACGCCTCGCCGATGCCGACCTCGTGGCCAACCCCGGATGCTATCCGACGGCCGCACTGCTGGCGTTGATCCCGCTCGCGCAGCTCGGACTGATCGATCCCTCGCGTGAGGTCATCATCGACGCGGCCTCCGGCGTCACCGGTGCCGGACGCAATCCCAAACGCGAGCTGCTCTTTGGGGAGGTCGCGGAGGATTATCGGGCTTATGCGATCGGCAACACGCACCGCCATCTCGCCGAGCTGAAGCAGTCGTTGTCGCGCGAGGGCGGTTTCACAGGCGACCTGGTGTTCACGCCGCATCTCTTGCCGGTGAAGCGCGGCATTCTCGAAACGATTCATGTGCCGCTGACGCGTGTGCTCGATCAGTCGACGGCCGAGGGACTGTACAGCGCCACCTACGACGCCGAGCCGTGCGTGCAGGTCATGCATGGCGTCTTGCCGTCCCTCAAGGACGTCGTCTACCGCAATCGGGTGGCTATCGGCGTGGCGGAGGTTGCCGACGTCCGCCGGCCGCGGCTGACGGTCATCGCCGCGATCGACAATCTCGTGAAGGGTGCGGCGGGGCAGGCGATCCAGAACATGAACGTGATGCTCGGACTTCCCGAGACGGCGGGACTCGCGTGCTGAACGTGCGCGTCGTCAAGATCGGCGGCAACGCGCTGGACCGCCCAGAATGGGTCGCCCAATGCGCTCGTGGTGTGAGCCGCATCGGTCCGGCCGTGATCGTCCACGGCGGCGGTCAGGCGGTAAGCGCCTGGTCGCGCCGGCTCGGTCTTCCGGTCGAGCAACGTGACGGCTTGCGCGTGACGACGCCTGAGATCGCCGAGTTGGTCGAAATGGTCCTGGGCGGCCCGATGAATCGGTTGCTCGTGACCGCGCTTCGCGCTGCCGGTCTCGATGCGATCGGACTGTCGGGCGTGGACGGCGGTCTGCTGAGTGCGCAGCCGCTCGAGGACGGAACGGCCCTGGGTGAGGTCGGGGAAATCGTGAACGTGCGGGCGTCGCTGCTGCAGAGTCTTTTACTCGCCGGGCTGACACCTGTGGTGGCCCCGGTCGCTCCATCTCTTTCCGCGCCGATGCGGCCTCTCAACGTCAACGCCGACCAGGCCACCGCCGCCATTGCCGCGGCCTTGGGCGCACAGGAGCTGCTCTTCGTATCCGATGTGCCCGGTGTAACGATCGAAGGCGTCACCCAACCCACCCTTGCGTCCGCCGAAATCGAGTCGATGATTGAGGCAGGCGTTGCGACGGGCGGCATGGCCGCCAAGTTGCGCGCTGCCGCGCAGGCGTTGAGGGCGGGTGTTCGAGCCGTACGGATTGGCGATCTCGACATGTTCGAGCATGCCACCGCCGGCACCCGCCTTCTCGTGACTCCTCCGGCCCCCGCAGTTCAACCCGCGTGACACTCTCGCTGACCACACCCGACGCCACGGCACTGCTGGGCGTCTATGCGCGCGTTGGCCCGCTCTTTGTCGCCGGCGAAGGGTCCGAGCTCATCGCGGAGGACGGAACCCGCTACCTCGACTTCGTCGCCGGCATCGCGGTCAACGCCCTGGGTTACAACAGCCCCGTCATTCGCGAAGCCGTCCTGCGCGCGCTTGACTCGGGACTGATCCATGTCTCGAACCTGTATCGCACCGAGCCGGGCGAGCGGCTCGCGGCGGAGCTCACGAAGTCGTTCGGCGGTCACGCCTTTTTTTGTAATTCGGGCGCGGAAGCGAACGAGGGCGCGTTCAAATTTGCGCGCAAGTGGTCGGCGAAGACCGGGATCGTCGCGTTCAGCGGCTCGTTTCACGGTCGGCTGTTCGCCTCCCTCGCCGCAACCGATCGACCCGACTACCGCCGCCCCTTCGAACCGCTGCTCGCCGGGGTACAGATCGTTCCGCTCGAGGATGTCGAGACGGCCCGGCGCGCCATCACGAAAGAGCGGACGGCGGCGGTCATCATCGAGCCGGTGCAGGGCGAAGGGGGAGTGCGCTGCGTAGCGGATGAGTTTCTGGTCTTTTTACGGAAACGGTGCAGTGACACGGCCACCGCATTGATCTTCGACGAAGTGCAGTGCGGCGTCGGCCGCACGGGGACACTGTTTGCTTCGGAGCCGTCGGGCGTCGTTCCCGACATGGTCACGCTGGCGAAGCCGCTCGGTGGTGGACTCCCGATGGGCGCGATCCTCGTGAACGACGCGATTGCCGCGTCACTCGCGCCGGGTGATCACGCGACCACGTTCGGTGGCGGCCCGTTTGTCGCGACCGTGGCGCTCGAGGTGCTGCGCACGATCGCCGACCCAGACTTTCTCGCCGCGGTGCGAGCAAAGGGCGAATGGTTCGGGGCGCGGTTGAACCGCCTCGTCGCACGCACTCCTCGCGTTCGTGAAGCGCGCGGCCGCGGGCTGATGTGGGGACTCGAGCTCAACGAGGTCGCCGCGCCGGTCGTCGCCGCGGCGCGCGAGCGTCACCTGCTGGTACTGACCGCCGGTCCGACGGTGATTCGCATGGTTCCTCCGCTCACGATCACGCGTGACGAGCTCGAGCGCGGTGTCGCTATCCTCGAAGAGGTGTTCGCGTGACCGGCCTATCGATCAAGCCACGCCGCGCTCCCCAGCCTGAAGCCACGTTGCGCCCGGCGACGCTTGCGGATGTCGCGGCGATGGAAACGCTGATGGCGCCGTTCGTGGCGACCGGAGATCTGCTGCCCCGCTCGAACTACGATCTCTGCCGCCACATCAAGGAATACGTCGTAGCTTTGGCGCCCGACGGCAGCATCGTCGGCACGGGGAGTCTGAAGGTCTACAGCACGCAGCTCGCGGAAATCGCCGGCCTCGCCGTGCGCGACGACCAGCAGGGCCGCGGCGTGGGGAAGGCGTTGGTAGAAGCGCTCCTCATAGACGCGCGCGCGCTGGGATTGAACGAAGTGTTCGGTCTGACTCGCAAACCCCTGTTTTTCATGAGGCTCGGCTTCCGCGTCGCCGAGAAGGAGCAGTTCCCTCTCAAGGTGTGGGCCGATTGCGCGCGCTGTCCCCGGCAGCACGCCTGCGACGAGGTGGCGGTAGCGCTGGCGTTGTAACGCTGTGCCGCAGTTGACACCTTCAGCGCCCCCCGGAGAGATTCCCGGTCTGCCGATCCTTCCTGAGGAGTGGACTTGATGGCCCCCGTGGCCCCCCGCGTCATCTTCTGGGACGTGGACACGCAATACGACTTCATGAAGGCGGACGGCAAGTTGTACGTGCCGGACGCCGAGCAGCTCATTCCCAATCTTCGCAAGCTCACCGACTACGCGCATGGACACGGCATCCGCATCGTGGCGAGCGCCGATGACCATGTGCGCGAGCACGCCGAGATTTCGGCCACTCCCGACTGGAAGGCCACGTTTCCGCCTCACTGCCTCCGCGGAACGCCCGGGCAGCGGAAGATTGCGGAGACCGCCTTGCGGGATCCGCTCGTGATCGAGCCGGAGCCGCAGGACGGGGGGGCCACGGCGCTTGCGACACGGGTCAAGAACCACCGTGGCGACATCCTCTTTCATAAGCAGCGTTTTGACGTCTTTTCTAATCCCAATGTCCTCCCGGTGCTGGACGCGCTGAATCCCCACGACATCGTCCTCTATGGCGTCGCGCTCGACGTCTGCGATAAGTACGCCATCGAAGGGCTGCTGCAGCACCGGCCCCAGGTCCGGCTGTTCGCCGTGGTGGACGCCATGAAGCCGATCGATCGCGACGTCGCCGAGCACCTGCTCAAAGAGTGGGGCGAGGAGGGCGTGCGGCTCGTGAAAACCAGCGAGGTAGTGATGGGCGGCTTGGTCGAAGAGCTCGTACGGGCGAGCGCATGACGTCCACCGCATCCGTTCCGACTCACGCTGTTGCTGTCCCCACCTTCGGCAAGTTTTTCCTTCCCGGGCCGACGGACGTTCATCCCGAGGTTCTGGAGGCGATGATCCGGCCGATGATCGGGCATCGCTCGTCAGCGATGGAAAAGCTGCTGCAGGGCGTCGCCCCGAAGCTGGGCGCGGTGTGCCGCACGGCCAAGCCGGTATTTGTCGGCACCAATTCCGCCACCGGTTTCATGGAGATGGCGGTGCGCAACGGTGTGCGCCGCCGGGCGCTGTCGCTCGTCAACGGCGCCTTCAGCGAGCGGTTCGCTGGGATCGTCGGGGCCTGCGGCAAGGAGTGCATCCGGCTCGACGTGCCGCTCGGGGCGGCGGTCGAGCCCGAGATGCTGCGCGACGCGTTGAAGCGTACTCCCGTGGACGCGGTGACGTGCGTCCACTCGGAGACATCGACGGGAGTACTGCAGGACGTCGCCGGGTACGCCGCGGTGGTCCAGGAATTCGACGATGTGCTCCTGCTCGTCGATTGTGTGACGTCGATGGTGGGCTCGCCGGTGGAGACCGACGCCTGGAAACTCGACTTCGCGTTCACCGGCTCTCAGAAGGCACTCGCGTTGCCGCCTGGTCTCGCGCTGGGCGTTGCATCGGAGCGGATGGTCAATCGCGCCAAGACCCTCGAGGAGCGCGGCGCCTATTTTGATTTGATCAGCTTCCTGACCGCGACGACCAAATTCCAGCCGACCAATACGCCTGCGGTGTCGCTGCTGTACGCGCTCGAAGTGCAGCTTGCGCGGATCGAGCGCGAAGGCGGTATCGAAGCGCGCTGGAGGCGGCACGACGCGATGCGGCGGCGCGTCGAAGCGTGGAGCGCCGAGCATGGCGTGAAGTTCCTGCCGCGCGAGGGCCGTCACAGTTGGACCGTATCCTGCCTGCGACTGCCCGAAGGAAAGCACTCCAAGGATGTCGTCGGCGCGCTCAAACAGCAGGGATGGACGATCGGTGCGGGGTATGGCGCGCTTAAGGACTCCACG
>WNFB01000993.1_pt1 | contig 23702 bp, 21 predicted proteins | sample 5400501 | NCBI WGS metagenome assembly WNFB01 (sample SAMN13153341, study PRJNA577476) | soil metagenome | isolation source: 200 cm saprolite under Douglas fir tree site 2 hole 1 | place: USA:California | collected 2015-04-18 | reverse complement strand
CAGCACCGCGCATCAGCTGGCCGGAAAGGATGAATGATGGCCATCGGCAGTCTGCCGGAAGAGGGAGCGCTGCGGCTCGGATCGGTCAGCCTGCCGGCCGGGAAGCGGATCAGGGCTGGTTACGAGCCGGCGGTGCCGGTCGCATGGGCGACCCTCCGCGAGCTGCCAGATGCGGGTGGGCCGCTCCCCGTTCGGGGTCGCAGCAGATCCGCTGACCGACACCATCTACGTCACCAACGCGGGCAGCGAGACGGTGTCTGTGATCAGCGGGCGGACGAACACGGTGGTGGCCACAGTCCGGGTGGGCTTCCCGGCCGCGTTCGGAGTCGCCGAGGACCCGCAGACCAACACCATCTACGTGGCCAACGGGGATGACGAAGCGGTGGTGATCAGCGGGCGGACGAACACGGTGGTGGCCAGGGTCCGGGTGGGCCCGTGCGCGCTCGGGGTCGCGACGGACCCGCGGACCAACACCAGCTACGTCACCAACGCGTGCGGCAACACGGTGTCGGTACTCGTCTCCTGCCGGGGACGAGCAACCGCCTCCAGGTCAGCTGCCTGCCGGAAGGAATGATCCGCAAACAGGAATACAGCCTGGCTCGATGTGATGGCCGCGCTGCTCATTGCAGGCTGGGTGGTGTAGAACGTCAATGGAGTTACTTTCAGCGCGGAGCGCGATCCGGCTGCGGTAGGCAGCCGGCCATAGCCGCAGCCTGACGGGAGAGGGCCGGCACAGCATCCGCCGCGATCGGCCGAAGGGTTCGCTCATCCGGAGCGCCTGCCAGTTCGCCGCCGGGCGCCGGCGGCTGCAGCGCATCCGACATCACGCCAGCCGGAGAAGCTTCCTGGCTGGCTGTCTGGCAGTTAGCTGGCCTCGGTGAGCTTGAGGGCAAGTTCACGTGCCGCGGCCTGGCCAGGCCGCGGCCGGCCAGCGTTCCGGCTTCTCCTGAGAAAGTTAGGACAGTATCCTAACTATTTGTGGGTGACGTGCATGTCTGCTTGATCAGTGCTGCCGATCGGCCGGACTGGCCACTTGCTGTGGTCGACGGGCGAGGTGGGGGAAGATGACGGAGGAGGTGGCCGTGACGATGACATCAGGCGCGGCCGGGACGACTCCGGCTGGTGGCCCGGCCGGCGGTGCTCGGCCCGCCACCGCGGACGCGCGTGCGCGCCAGGAGCCGGTCGGCGTTGAACCAGCTGCCGTGTCCGCTGGCGGGCCGGGCCCCGGCCCGCTCAACGGCGGCCAGGCGGCGAGGCCGCAGCTCATCCGGGCGCTCAACGAGCAGTTGCTGCTCGGCCACATCCGGCAGCTTGGGCCTTGCTCGCGCGCCGACCTGGCGCGCATGTCCGGGCTTTCCAAGCCAACGGTCTCGCTCGCGCTGGCGAATGTGGAGCGCTGTGGCCTGGTCAGGATCGCAGGGCAGCGGACCGGCGTGCCAGGTCGTTCCGCCCGGCTGTACGAGCTGCGGCCGGATGCGGGATTGGTGCTCGGCCTCGACATCGGCTTGCAGTACCTGCGCGGTGCGCTTGCCGACCTGACCGGAATTATCCGCGCAAAGGCATCCGCGCGGGCCCGTGCGTCGAGCGTGACCGGCCGGGTGGCCGAGCTGATCCGGCTGGCCGATGCCCTCTGCGCCGAGGCCGGGCTTGACCGCCTGGCCATCACCCAGACGGTCATCGGCAGCCCGGGCATCTATGACCCGCGGCGCAACGCCATGGCGCTCACCGGCCAGCTTTCCGGCTTGGGCCGCCCGGCCGTGCTGGCCGGCCTGCGGGAGGCATTCGGCCAGGATCTTGTCGTAGAGAACGATGTCGACGCGGCCGCCCTCGCCGAGCAAGCGCACGGCCACGGCCGGGAATTCGCCAGCTTCGCCTTCGTCTGGATCGGCACCGGCATCGGCATGGGGCTGGTGCTGAACGGCAGGCTGCACCGTGGTGTGCACGGCGCCGCAGGAGAGATCGCGTTCATGCCGATTTCCGAGGGTTACGGCACAGACGAAGACGACGCCAGGCGGCGTGGCCAGCTAGAGGCGTCAGCATCGGCATCGGCTGTCGTGCGTGCCGCCCGCCGGGCCGGGATGCGGGGGCCGGTGTCGGCGCGCCGGGTGTTCACCGCAGCGGCCCGCGGGGATGAGCGCGCCGCAGCGGTCGTGGCGCAGGAGGCGCGGCTGGTAGCCAAGGCGGTCTGCTCGGTCGTCACTGTCGTCGACCCCGAGCTTGTCGTACTGGGCGGCGGGATCGGCCAGGCTCCCGGGTTCGCCGCTGTCGTGACCGAGGAACTCCGCCGCCTGGCCCCGGTGCTACCGGAAGTCAGGGTCAGCGCGCTCGGCACGGATGCCGTCGTGGACGGCTGCCTGGCCGCTGGCACGGAACTAGCCTGGAACCAGCTCATGGCGCAGCTGCCCTCGGCTCCTGCTGGTGACGGAAGCTCCGGCGGCCTGAGCGGCCCCGGGCCTGGCCAGGCCGGAGCCCGCTAGCCCGCTGTCCGGGCTCTGCGGCCGTGCCGGGCTTTGCCGCCGTGCCGGCCTTTGCCGACCATTCATGCCGCCCCGGTCTGGGTGGCACGTGGCCCGGTGACCGGGCAGGGCCGGACGGCCCCGGTGGCCGCATCAGTCGGCCGCCGCCGGTACCATCGGCGTCTGCCCGCCGGTAGCAATTGTCCCCTTCCGGATATCCCTGATGCGAAAGGTAGCGCGTATGGAAACGGTGCGTTCCGAGGGGGACGTAGTGGACGATGGGCCGCTCCTCCGGGGCAACCGGCAGATCCAGTGCGACGTGCTGGTGGCACTCGCGGAGTGCCGGAATCACCGGAAGTGGTTCGCGAGCTTCGCTGAGCCCTTTCTCGGTGATAGCCCCATCGAGATCGGCAGCGGCCTCGGCGACTATGCGCGGGAGTGGATCCCGCTAGTCAGCAGCTTTACCGCCACCGACGCGGATCCGGTACTGCTGCTGGAACTGAAGAAGGAGATGGCCAGGTACCCGGAGGTGGCGGTGCAGCAGGTCACCCTGCCGTCCGTGGACCGGGCCGAGCACTCGTGCCTGATCGCCTACAACGTGCTTGAGCACATTGATGACCATGTCGGGGCGCTGCGCAGCATGGCCAGGCTGGTCCGCCGCGGCGGCTACATCGTTCTCGTGTGCCCGGCATTCCCGTTCGCGATGAGCCCGGTGGATATCGCTACCGGGCACGTCAGGCGCTATACGAAGCGGTCGATGCGGGCCGCCCTGGCCGGCGCAGGGCTGGAGGAGGTGGCCGTGAGGTACGCGAACTCGGTCGGGCTGCTCTGCTACTACGCGTTCACCAGCCTGCTCAAGAAGACGCCAGCCGAAGGCGGGACGATGAAGTTCTACGACCGGCTGGTGGTGCCCGTTGTCCGGTTCCTTGAGCGCATTATCGTGCGCCCGCCGTTCGGCCAGTCGGTCCTGGCGATCGCCCGGGTGACCGGAGACGGTGGCGATCAGGCCGGAGATGCCGAGGCGGCCGAGCCCGGCGGGGCTGCTGGGCCTGCCGGGACTGCAATGCCTGGCGGGACTGCAATGCCTGGCGGGACTGCGGGAGCTTTCTGATCACCGCTGCACGTCCGTGGCGAGTCCCCGCGAGGTGCCAGGCGGGCCGGTAGACCGAGACGCCGTCGGCCCGGTAGCTGAAGCGGAACCCGCTCTCGGTGAGGTAACTGCTGACGGCCGGTCCTGGCCGCCGCCAGGCAAGCACCCAGCCGACGTCCATGCTGCGCGCGTCCCGCCGGGCGGCGGCCTGCTGGGCGGGCGAGCTGCGCTGCCCGTGCTGAGCGGCGATCAGCCGCCGGTAGAAGGCGTGCGCGGTCACGGCGGCGGCGGTGGGTGCGGGCACCCAGGAGGTGTAGGAGATCGCCCGCGGGTGGCCGTCAGCAGTCGCCAGCAGCAGCGGCCCGGCGGAAATCCCGCTGCCATACAGCGGGAGGCCGCCGCGCAGCCCGAACGGGACATCCACGACGATCGAGTCGGAGCGGTCAGCGGCGATGGGTCCGTCGAGGGCGGGCAGCGCGGTGCGCATCGTCTCGCGGTACGGGAGCCCGGACCAGCCCGCTTCCAGAGCGGCGAGGGGCAGGATGGTGAGCGCCAGTACGGCAGCTGCGGCCGGTCGCAGGTGCCCGCGGACCCAGTCGACCGCGGCACCGGCGAGCAGCGCAGCCGGAACAAGCCCGAGCAGTGCCAGCCGGTCGGCCTCGCGCAGGGCGGACATGCCCGGAATCCGGACAAACCAGGTATAGGGCAGTGCCTGTGACACGCGCACGCCGTGCCATGCCGCAGCGAGGAGCACGTAGCGCCGACTGTCGATGTTGAGCTTAGTTCCCAGGGCCAGGGCGGCGCAGCCGAGCCACAGCAGGGCCAGTGACCGCGTGCCGCGACGCCGCCAGCAGAGGGCCAGGCCTGCCATGGCGAGTGTGGTCAGCGCCAGGCCGAACGTCGGCACCCCCTCGGCCGGCTGGCCGTACTGATAGGCAGCCGCCAGGCCGGACAACCCGAAGTCGGCCAGCCGCGGCGAAGGCGCGAACAGCCCGGGCCACTGCGCCCCGTACATCCCGTACCCGGCCGCGAGCAGATGCGGGCTGGCTTTGGCGCCGCCTGCGCTGGCCTGCTGGGCCATGGCGATGAGCTGAGGGCTGGCGATGGCCACAGCGACCAGGGCGCCGACGGCTAAGGGGGCAAGCCGGGCCGGCCAGACCGGATGGACTGGCCGGGGCGGCCGGGCTAGCCGGGGCAGCCAAGGCGGACGGGCTATCCGGGGCCGATGGCTTGGCCGGGTCGGATAGAGCGACCGGGGTGGCCGGGCTAGCCGGGGCAGCCAGGGCGGACGGGTTATCTGGGGCCGATGGCTTGGCCGGGTCGGATAGAGCGGCCGGGTCGGTCGGGCTAGCCGGGGCGGCCAGGGCGGACGGGGCACCTGGGGTCGGCGTGCTAGCCCGGGCAGGCGGGCTGGCCAGGCCAGGCGGGCTAGCCAGGGAACAATGATCAGCGCGGCAAGGACGGCGGCCATGACTGCGGATTCCTGGTTGACCAGCACCGATGCGCCGAGGACAACGCCCAGGATGATGCCCTGGCGCAGGCCAGGGCGGCGCCGCAGCCGGATGGCGGTCTCCATTGTCAACGGCAGCGCCAGGGTGCCCGCTGCGATGTTGAGGTGATACCAGTCCTGCCAGGTGAGCATGGACGATAGCCCGAACAGCGCGCCGGCCGCGATCGCGCCAGCCGGCCGCAGCCACAGGCGCGCCGCCCGGTACATGACGTAGCACAGCAGGCCGGGCATGGCGACCGTCAGCAGGAAGAACGATGCCGCCGGGCCGGATGCCAGCGTGACCGGCGCCATCACCAGCCCGGCCAGCGGCATGGTGGTGTCGTATCCGAGCTGAATCCCGGCCGGCGCCGCCATCAGATTGGTGAACCACGGGTTGCCGAGGTGCGCAGCCTGATGCGCCACCCACCACAGGTCCCAGACATAGCTGCCCACATCAGGGACGGCCGGCACCCTGCCGGTCAGGTACGCTGCCCGGGGCCAGGTCGCGGCGACCCCGGCGGCCAGGTAGCACCCCAGCAGGACCAGGTGACGAACGGCTGGGTGCGCGGCCAGCAGGCGCGGCCAGTGGCGCGCGTCTCTTGGGCTCGCATTAGCAAGATCTGCCGCCCGCGAGTCCGTCGCCCCGGGGTCTGCCGTCGCCGGGTCTGGCGCCTTGGTGTCCGCTGCCCGGGGGTCCGCTGCCCGGGGGTCTGCTGCCCGGGGGTCCGCTGCCCCGGGGTCCGCTGCCCCGGGGTCCGCTGCCCCGGGGTCCGCTGCCCGTGGGCCCGCTGCCTGGGGATCCGCCGTCTCGGGGTTCGCTGCCTGGGGGTCCGCTGCCCGTGGGAGCGGTGCCCCGGAGTTCGCCGCCCCAGGATCCGCCGTCTCGGAGGCGGCTGCCCCGGGGTCCGCTGCCTGGGCTGGATCCGCCGTCCCTGCGCTCCGCGCCTCGCCTGGCACCGGGACGACGATCTCTGCGGCCCTCGCTTCCGGCACGCGGCAGCGCTGGATGACCCCTGCCTCGCCGGGCGCCGGCTGGCCACCACGGCCATGGCCGACGTGATCCACTTGCTCACCTCGCCCGTTTCCTCCCGTGCAGACCGGCTCCCGCTGTGGTCTGCCGCGCCACGCCCTGCCCACCGGTCTGCCGCCTCATTCCCGCCATCTCCTGCGCCAGGTCGGCCTGCCTTTGGGCACCGGCTAGAGTCCTGACGTGGCTCTGCGGGAGGAAACTGGCCTCAGCTTGCCGCCCAGGCGGCTGATCGGCTGGGAGATCTTCGTAGTCTTTGCCGTTTCGCTAGGCGCCAGTGGCCTGAACGCGCTGATCTCGCTGATCGGATCGCTGACCGCGCCGCAGGCGCTGCGTCAGCAGCAGGCACTGCTTGTCGGGACCCTGGCCCCTGGCAGGCCTCTCCTTGACCTGGTCCTGCAGCTCGTCGGCGTTGCCGACGGGCTTGCCCCGGTCGCCCTGGTCATCTACCTGCTGGCGCGGTCCGGTGAGACGCCATCGGACATGGGCCTGGACGCGGGCAACCCGGCCCAGGACGCCGCCAGGGGCGTGGTGCTCGCCGCTGTCATCGGCGGCACCGGGCTTGCCCTGTACCTGACCGCGTTCAGGCTCGGGATCAGCCTGACCGTCGTGCCGGAGAGCCTGCCTGCGGTCTGGTGGCGGATTCCGGTGCTGATCCTGAAGGCGGCGCAGAACGGCATTCTCGAGGAAGTCCTGGCCATCGGGTATCTGCTGCGCAGGCTGGACCAGCTCGGCTGGACACCGTGGCGGGCGATCGCGTTCAGCTCGGTCCTGCGCGGCTCGTACCACCTCTACCAGGGCTTCGGCGGCTTTGTTGGCAACGCGGCGATGGGCCTGATCTTCGGATACCTGTACCGGCGGTGGGGACGGGTCACGCCGCTGGTCGTCGCGCACACCCTGATCGACGCGGTCGCGTTCGTCGGCTATGCGGCATTGCACGGCCGGGTGTCCTGGCTGCCTTAGCAAGAGCCGGCCGCTGGGGGTCCTTGCTCCGCTGTGCTGGCACCCGCGGGACTGGGTGGCGGCTGGCGGTCGCGAGCTGCGTAACCGCTGTCCGTTAGCGTCCGAGACCGTCGAGGACCAGCGCGCCGGGCAGGCGGCCGAGCAACTCGCCGGGCAGCGACAATTTGGAGCGCCGCACGCCGCTGCCGACGATCACCCGGGGCGCGGCCGCGACCGCCGCGTCCACGAAGACCGGCCAGTGCGCTGGCAGCCCGATCGGGGTGATGCCGCCGTACTCCATCTGAGTTTCCTCGACGGCAAGCTCGACGGCGGCGAAGGATGCCTTGCGGACGTCCAGCTGACGGCGGACGACACCGTTGACGTCGGCCCTGGTGGTAGCCAGGATCACGCAGGCGGCGAACCTAGCCTCGCCATCGCGCCGCCCGGTGACGACCACGCAGTTCGCCGACTCGCCGAGTGCCACGTCGTACCGCTCGCAGAACGCGGCGGTGTCGGCGAGGCCCGGGTCGATCTCGGCAACGCCGATGGCGTCCGCCGGCAGCGTGCCATCGGCCGCCGCGAGCGCGGCGGCCACGTTCGGGGCCAGCAGGTCGGGCCGGCCGAGGGCGGCCACGGTGTCAAGATTGCCGATGCTCATAGTCACCCAGGAAGTCTAGGCCCGGGCGGGTGTAAGGTCCGGATGACCTAGCACCATCAACTCGGCCGGCAAGCCCGGTCTTGAGTTCACGGTTCAATCCGTTACCGGCGGTGGCAATTGCTTGCGGAACTGGCGCGCGCCTTGCTCGGGGCGCTGGCCGCGGGCGTGCTGCCCGGATACTTCTGGGCCGGCTTCCTGCGCCCGGCGGGCGGCCTGGGGGAGCGGCTGGCTTACTCGGCAGCCATCTCGATGGCATCCGTGCCGGTGCTCGCCGTGGTCCAGGCGCGCCTCTTCGGGACCGGCGTCACGCTCTGGGTGGCCATCGCCTCGATCGTGGTCGTGCTTGCCTCGGGCGCGGTGGCCGTCGTGCTGCGAGGGCCGCCTGGCGAGCCGGGGGACCCGGTGCTGCCGCGGCCGGCCGCCATCGGCGACTGGCGCACGCTGGCGCTGATCGCGGCGGGTTTCGGCCTGGCGCTTGCCTCGGCGCTTGGCCTGCCTGCCCAGTGGTGGACGCTGCTGGCGACACTGGCCGCGCTGCTGGCTGCCGGGGTGCTGGCAGCTACCCGGGGGGCCGGGGCTATGGCCGCCGGGACGGGGACTGCCGGGGCTATGGCCGCCGGGACGGGGACTGCCGGGACGGGGGCTGCCGGGACGGGGGCTGCCGGGACCGGGACTGCCGGGACGGGGACTGCCGGGACCGGGACTGCCGGGACCGGGACTGCCGGGACCGGGGCCGCCCGGCCGCTGGGGGCGGTACTGCGCGAGCCGGTGCTGGCCGCCATCCTGGCGCTGACGGCATTGCGCGCGTACGCCGGGCCGGTCCGCCACGACTGGCCCTACCTGCGCGGCAGCGACCAGTTCTCGCATGCCGTGATGGCCGAGCAGATGCTGGCCCACGGCTCCTACGGCACCTACCTGATCTACCCGCCGGGATTCTCGGCGCTGACCGCGGTCGTCTGCCGGGTGTCCGGCCTGACGCCGCTGGCCCTTTTTCCGGTCCTCGCACCTGCCCTCCTCCTGCTGACCACGCTGGCTACCTACGCGCTGGCGACCAGGCTCTGGGGCTGGGAGTACGGCCTCGCCGCGGCGGCGTTGTCCGGTCTTGTGCTGCGCGGCCCGTACGCGAGCTTCGCCGAGGGCCGCTATCCCGACCTGACGGCCGCCTACTTTCTCCTCGTCATGCTGGTCGCAGCGCTGATCACGCTGCTGGCGGCCCCGTCGGTGCGGTCCGGCGTGATGGTCGCCGTCATCGGCGCGTCCGTGGTGCTCTACCACTCGGTGGCCAGCCTGTATCTCGCGGTGCTGCTCGCTGCGGTGGCGCTGGTGAGCCTGCCCTACCTGCTGCCGCGTCGTCGCACCGAGGACACACCGCGGCTGGCCAGGGCCCTGTCGCTCGCGCTGGCATCGCTGGGGGTGCTCTCGGTCGCGTACGCCGGGTATACCTATCTGGCCGGGAAGTCCGGGGCCGGCGCGTCCGGAACGTCCACCGCGGTGAGCATCGCGCTGGGGAGCCAGCCCGTGCTCAGCGTGCCGCACGTGCTGACGGCCCTGTCGTCCTCGGTGGTCTGGCTCGGCGTGCTCGGCCTGGCCGCGCTGGTGGCGGGAATCAGGTACCTGCGCCAGCCCGGGCAGGTACTCGCCGCGCTGACGCTGGTGCTGTGGTGCGGCCTGATGTATGCCGGCAGCCGGACCGCGGCGGACGGCTTCCCGCAGCGGTTCGAGCGCGACCTCGGCGGCGCGCTCTCGGTACTCGGCGCGCTCGGCGCCGGGCTAATCCTGCAGTCGCTGGTGCGCTGGCAGGCACCCAGGCGGACCGTGGCCGCACTGGCCGCGGCGGCCGCGGCCGCCGTCATCGCGATCACGGGACTGCAGGCCGTCCGCGCCGCTAGCGCGGACACCCAGCCGGTGCACACCGGCATCCTGGATCCGGAGGTGGCGGCCGCGGGCGCCTGGCTGCGGCAGCACAACACCGGCGGCACGGTCATCTCGACCCCGGCCATGAATTCCGGCATCACCAACCGCGCCGTGCTGGCCATGGGCGGGTACACCGGCCTGCAGTCCTACAGCGCGTTCCGGATCGCGCATCCGCGGTCGCTGCCGACGGCCGGCCGGGCTCCGCTGCTTGATTCCCTGGAGGTGCTGCTGCACCCGGCCACCTGCAGCACTGCCGATATCATCGCCCGCCAGGACGTCAGGTTCGTCGTTCTGTACCGGTTCGGGCATACCGCCGACCTGGCCGGGTTCCGGACCGACCCGGCGCGGTACCGCCGCGCGTTCGAGAACTCGTCCGTGATTATCTACGCCCCGTCGTCCGAAGTCGACAAGGCCTGCCCCCGCTTGCGGCTGCAAACGCATGAGCGCTCGCAGGATTCGCCAGCGGCCGCCAGTGCCGGAGACCACCCGGCGAGCCTTGCCGAGCTGATCGAATTCAATACCCGAAACGCGGGGCGCGTGCTTGCCCATTTCGGCCAGGAGTTGTTCGAGCGGGCTGCTGCCTGCGGGAGCGGCGAATGTTCGAGTGCCGCCTGACGCCGGATCCGGCGCTGCTGACGCTGGATGAGGCGGAAGAGTTCCTGCGCGGCAGCCCGGTCAGCGACTCCACATTGCCATCCTCCCCCCGCTCCGCGGGAGATGCCCGACCGGTCGGTCAGTCCGCACTGGCCGGGAACGACCCTTAGGAGCACCGCGGACCGCGGAGGCGGACGGAGTGCATCCACTGGTTCCGACAGGGACGGCCACGGCCGCCCTGGCCGACGGAGATCCGCCGCCTTGCTGGGAGGTGGCCTCGTCCACACTAACTGCATATACTTTGGCGGGTGCATCACTCGCCGGCCTCCGATTGAGGGAGAGCATCATGAGCCGAGACCTTGCCCAGAGCCGATGATCACGCTCACCGATATCGCGTACGTCCGGTCCGGTGTCGCCGACCTTGACGCTGCCACCCGGTTCGCCACCGACATCGTCGGCCTGGAACTGGCGGCGCCCACCGAGGGCGGCGTCTCCCACCTGCGCGCAGACCACCGCCACCACTGCCTCGCGCTCGTCGAGGGGCCTTCCGGGGTCATCTGCTCCGGCTTCAGCGTGGCCGGCCCGGACGCCCTCGCGGCCGCCGAGACCGAGCTCGAGCGGTCCGGCTTCGCCGTGCGCCGTGGCTCGGCCGGCGAGGCACGGTCCCGCCGCGTCCGTGAGTTCATCGCCTTCGATGACCCGTTCGGGAACCAAGTCGAGCTCGTGAGCCAGCAGGAGAACATCACCAGACCGGTCGCGTTCACCCGGCCGGCTGGCATCACCGAGTTCGGTCACCTGTGCCTGGACGCGCCGGACGTGCACGAGGCTTACCGGTTCTGGAGCACGCGCTTCAACGCCCGGGTGTCGGATTGGATCGGTGACGCCGCCTGCCTGCTGCGGATCGATCCGGTCCACCATAAGCTCGCCGTCTTCCGGGGCGAGGGGCCGGGACTATGCCACATGAACTTCCAGGTGGCATCCATCGACGACGTCTTCCGCAATTGGCATTTCCTGGTCGAGCACGACGTCGAGATCGAGATGGGCCCGGGACGGCATCCCCAGTCCACGGCGATCTTCCTGTATTTCCTCGGCCCGGAGGGATTCACCTACGAGTACTCCTTCGGCGTGCGCCGCATCGAGGATGAGGCGACCTGGATCCCCCGCACCTTCGACCCAGACGAGGCCGGCTCCATCGACATGTGGCTCGGCCCGGTCAGCCGTCCCTCCTCTCAGCCTCAGCTACAGCCGGCCAGAACCGGGAGCGCCGCGCAGTGACTGCGACCGCTCTGCCCGCCGACCAGCTCGACGTGGCGGGCGTCTCCACCACGATCATCGACACCGGCACGCCGGCGGCAGCCTCCGCGCCGCCGGTGCTGCTGCTGCACGGGTCCGGCCCGGGGGTCACCGCCGCGGCCAACTGGCGTCCGGTGATCCCGGCGCTCAGCGCGGACCGCCGCGTGATCGCGCCTGATCAGCTCGGCTTCGGCGGCACTGCCACGGGCGAGCGGCGGAGCTACGGCCGCGCCGCCTGGACCGAGCACGCCCTAGCGCTGCTCGACACGCTCGGCGCAGGCCGCGTCGACATCATCGGCAACTCGATGGGCGGAGCGATCGCCCTGTCGGTCGCGGCCGCCCGGCCGGCCGCGGTACGTCGCATCGTGCTGATGGGCTCGATGGGCGTGGCGATGGCCCTTCCCCCTGGACTGGACACGGTGTGGGGATACACCCCCGGAGTCGAGCAGATGCGCCAGGTCATCGGCCTGTTCGCGGATGACCGCGGGCTCATCACCGACGAGCTGATCGAGATGCGGTACCGGGCGAGCCTCAGCCCGCCGGTCCGGGATTCATGGCGGGCAATGTTTCCCGAGCCGCGGCAGCGCTGGGTGGACGACCTGGCGCTGTCCGGAGCCGAGCTCGCGGCCATCCGGATCCCGGTCTTGCTGGTGCACGGACGCGACGACCGCGTGGTGCCCTGGCGGGTCTCGTCGGCCCAGCTGGTGGACCTGCTCCCGGACTCGCGGCTGTACGTGCTGTCGGGCTGCGGGCACTGGACCATGATCGAGAAAACGGCCGACTTCCTGGCCGCCGTCCAGCCATTCCTCGCGGCCTGAAAACCTCGCACCCAGCCCCGGCGGCCTGGTCGCCGGATCAGCGAGTCATCGGGTCAACTCGCGGCGGCCGGCCGCGACGCGCCCGAGACCGCAGCAGCCGCCATGTGATCGCCGCGCGCCGAATTCTGGCCGACGCGATGTCGGCGTCACCGCGGAGGGCCAGGCGCTTCCGGGACAGCTTCACGCCCGGCGTCAGCATGCGATCGAGGATGCACTCCCGCGGCTAGACAGGCACGAGCGGGACGGCCCGCCGCCGACGTGCATATATTTCCCGGGAGTGAGCGCTTGAAAGCCCGGGCAGAACTGCATACAGTTCATGAGGTGAGAGGTCAGGAGCTAGCGGCGCCGGCGGAGCGGCTATGAATCGAAGCGGGATGGTCGGCCTCGGCCAGATGGGGATGCCGGTCGCGCGCAACCTGATGGAGCGCAGCTGCCCGATCATCGGTTATCGGCGCCAGGGTTCACGCGAACTAGCCACCGCCGGCCGCGCCGTGGTCGATTCAGCGGCCGACGTCGCCCCGAGGGCCGACGTGCTGGTGTCGATCGGTCCGGACGCCCGCTCCTTGCAGGAAGTTCGCTGCGGTAAGGCCAGCACGCTCACCGCCTCACCGGCCGGCCCGATCCACATCGAGATGAGCACCATCGACGTGGAGCAACTGGCCGCATCCGGGACCCGCCGCTGGACAAGGGCGGAGACCTGCTGGCCTGCCCGATCAGTGGCAGCCCTGGTATGGTCGCTGCACGGCTGGCCATCATGTTCGTCTCTGGCGACCTGGCCCGCATCGACACGGTCCGGCCAATGCGCGCCACCGTCTCGGGGCTCTGGGTGTACACGGGCCCGTTCGGCACGGGCGCGCACATGAAGTGCATGGCGAACCTTCTGCTCGCGGTGCACGCCGTCACGGATGGGGAAGCGCTGGCCCGCTGGAGCGGCCTGGACCTGGAGTTCGTGCCGGGCACTCTCGAGGGCTGCAGCGCTGACTCAGCGAACTGGAAGCAGCGCGGCCCGCGGATGGCCGACCGCGCGTGGTCGCCCGCTCCCGGGCCCGTGCGCACCCTGCATCCCATCCTCGAGCAGATTGAGGGCTGCGCCGCCAAGGCCGACCCGGCCGCCGGGGTATTCGCCTCTGGCCAGCTGGCCTTCGCCAAGGCGCTCGCCGGAGGCTGGGGCGACTTCGACACCGTGTGTGCCCGCGACCAGGTTTCCGGCGTGTCCGCCCTCAGCCCGGGAGAGGCCTCATGAATTGGTCGCTGGCCACCTACCAGCACAACGAAATCGTCGGCGTGGCGGTGCTGCGCGAGGACCGGACACTCGTCGCGCCCATGGACCTCAAACGATGGGGCACCATGCTGGACCTGGTCTCCGACTGGAGGCTGGCCGAGGGCGTCCTGCGCGGCCTGGAGATATACGATGCTCCCGTCATCGACTACGACGCGCTTCTCCCCCCGCTGCGGTGGCCGCGCAAGGTGATCTGCGCGGGCGTGAACTACCGCAGTCACACGCGGGAGATGGGCGGTGAGATTCCCGCGCAGGGCTGGCGGCCGTTCTTCTTTCTCAAGCCCCCGACCACGACCGTCATCGGCCCCTACGACCCGATCACCGTCCGCTCCCCGGAGACGGCCCGCTACGACTGGGAGGCTGAGCTCGCCGTCGTCATCGGCGTCGGCGGTCGGGACATACCGCCCGAGGACGCGCTCGCCCACGTGGCCGGCTACTGCGTGGCCAACGACGTGACCGCCCGGGGGTACCACAGGCGGCAGGCCGTGCCGTCCGACGCCTTCATCTACGACTGGTTCGCCGCCAAGTCCATGGATGGCACCCTCCCCCTTGGACCGGGTATCACTCCCGCGTTCCAGGTGCCCAACCCGCAGGACCTGCGGCTGCGGCTGTGGGTGAACGGCGAGCTCCAGCAGGACGCGTCCACGTCCGACATGGTCTGCACGGTGGCCGAGCTGGTCTCGGCCGCGAGCGAAGTCGTCACGCTCGAGCCGGGCGACGTCATCCCGACCGGGACCCCGTCCGGGGTGGGAGCCGGCCGCGGGCTGTTCCTGCGCGCCGGCGATGTCGTCCGCGCCACCATCGACGGCCTAGGCACCTTGGAGAATACCGTGATCGATCCAGCGGGAGGATCATCATGGTCGTCGCGGGCGGCGATGGCGGCCGCCCCGCCGAGCGGGCGTACGCCGATTCCATGACCGGTGACTACCTCAAGGCGGTGGCGGCCACCCTGAGCGCGCTGCGGACGGCTGGCCGTAGACACGGCAATGAGCCAGAACGCGGTGTCGGCGTGACCGGGCGACTGATCGGGCGCGTCGCGGTGGTCACCGGTGCCAACACCGAGCTGGCCGAGTTCGGCCGGGCCCCGACTGCGGCAGGCTGCCATGCAGGCCTGCCGAGATGGCTGGCCGGAATGTGACCGCGGTCGACGTCGGCGCCTTCCGGCGTGCGGCGGGCCGACTTCCGACGGGCATCGTGGTGGTGTCCACCAGCCTCAACGGTGTCGATCACGCGATGACTGTCAGCGCGTTCACCTCGGTTTCGCTGGATCCGCTGCTCGTACTGTTCTGCGCGGAGAAGATCGCTCGCTTCCACGACGCGGTCCTTGCCGTGGGCAGCTGGGCAGTCTCCGTCCTCGACGAGGAATCAGAGAAGACCGCGCGATGGCTCGCCACCCGCGGCCGCCCGCTCGAAGGGCAGCTGGACGCGCAGCCGCACCATCCGGGACCGCTGACCGGCGCTCCGATCTGGAGCGATGCACTCGCCGCGATGGAATGCCGCACCACCGCCGTGCATCAGGGCGGCGACCACAGCATCGTGGTCGGGCAGGTCATCGGCGTCAGCGAGCCGCGCCCCGGCGGCAGCCCACTGCTCTACTACGGCGGCCGTTACCGCCGCCTCAGTGCCGACTAGCACTCCGGCCGCGGGCCGTCGCGAGGTGTCGGCCACGCACTGGGCCACCCCTCGCTCGGCCCGGTCGAGACGTCGCCGTTCTACGCAGTGCCGGTGTACCCGAGCGATCTCGGGACGAAGTCGGGTCTCGTGACCGACGACGGCGGACGGGTGCTCAACGATGCGGACCAGCCGATCCCCGGCCTGTACGCGGCCGACAACTCCACCGCAACCGCGATGGGTCGCGCGTATCCGGGCCCCCGGCGTGACGATCGCCGAGGCGATGACGTCCGGCTTCCTGGCCGCCGAGGCGATTGCTGCCGACGCCGGCCAGCACACAGCGTGAACGCCGTCTCTGCCACGCCACCACGCGCTCCGTGACGCGCGCGGTGACGTCGCGGTTAGGGCTCGGTCCGAGTCCTAACCGGTGGATCCGAGTTCAGGGTCGTCCTGGGTGAGGTAGGCCCACATCCGGTCGAGGAGGGCGCCGTCCCATGTTGCTCGACGGCTTGCCTCGGCAGCGGAGAGCTCGCTGCCCGCCGCACCGGAGTTTGCGATCTTGCGTAGGTCGAGTTCGAGGCGGGCCGAATCCTCGAGGAACCAGCACAAGACCGTGGCTTCTTCGATCGTCGCGCCTACCGTCAGCGCGCCGTTCCCTCGCAGCACGATGGCCGGCCCATCCCGGAGCGCCTCGGCGACTCCGGATGCGGATGCCTCGTCGCGCACGAGCGCGGGGTCGTCCCAGAGCGGAGGCGCAGGCGCGAAGTAGCTCGAGAACCCATGCCATGCGCGCGGCGTGATCCGGGCTACGGAGAGCGTCATGGTGGCCGGTGGCTGGGCCCGGCAGACTCCACCCACGTCAGGACGCCTACGGTAGATAGCCTGATGGATCCGAACCTCACCCGCAGCTCCCGGAGGCAGCGGTCGATCCGTCGCGACCTTTATGCAGGGGTCCTCGCGGGCCACCAGCCCGAGCGGCCGCATTGGAGAGACAACGAAGTGGTCGTCGTCGATCCGCGCGCTGCAGTGGCCGTACGCGCTGACCAGGCCTGCCCGGGCGAGCGCTCGCCCGGCCATTCGAACGCGGCGTGCGAGGCCGACAGCGGATTCCCCTTCTGCTCGGGCAGTGGCTATCGCGCACCCCCCTTTCGGTATGGCTTGGCGCTACGTGTATTAACTGCCGGTAGCCTTCGAGCGTAAGTCGACGCGATGCACTGCGGTGACCTCCGTCAACCCACGGTGAGCACGACCCGGCCGACGTTCATGCCTGCCTCTACTCGACGATGCGCCTGTGCGACCTGCTGAAGCGGGAAGATCTCGTCCACAACCGGCCGAAGGCCTCGTTCGATCTGCGCCCAGCACCGCTCCGTGCTCTCACGGTTGGCGGTCCGGACGCCAATGATGGTCTGGTTCCTCTCGTAGAAGGTTCGAGCGTTGAACGCAGCGCGTTCGCCGAACTTTGCCCCTGATGTAACGATCCGCCCTCGATTGCCAACGGACTCGATGGTCTGCTCCCACAGGTGCGGGTCACCGATGTTGATGATAGCGACGTCAGCGCCGTTTGCGCCGACCGCGTTCTTGACCGCGGTGGCGAAGTCTTCCTTTCCTGGATCCAGCACAACATCTGCGCCGAGTTCAGCCAGACGCTTGCGCTTCCAGGCCTGCCGCGACGTTGCGATCACACGGCACCCCCGGTGCTGGGCGCTGCGCAGAGCCATCGAACCGGAAGCAGATGCCGCGGCCTGAATGAGGACCCAGTCGCCCTGCTTGGCGCCTGCGAGATCGAGCTGGTGTTGAGCGAGCGGTCCGTTCACGATCATCGCTGAAGCCTCGACGTGGCTCATGCCCGCTGGCAAGCGCCGGAGGTTCCCGACAGGGACCAACGAGTATTCGGCGTACGCGCCCGGCATGGTCACACCGATGACACCCAGCTCGAGGCAAGCCTCCTCCCGCCCGGCGCGGCAGTTGGCACAACTCCCGCACGCGATCCGATTCGAGACGGCCACCTGATCTCCCACCGACAGCGCAATGTCCGTGCCGGGGCCGAACGCCGCGACCTCCCCGGCGTGCTCAGACCCCAGCACATGAGGAAAGGAGTACCGGGCGAAGGCCACCTGACCCATGCGGTTCGAGACATCGAGGAAGCCGTTCACCGACACCGCTTTGACCCGAACAAGCGCTTCACCTCGCGAGGGCTCGGGAATGGGCAGGTCAGCAGGCTGAAGGACCTCTGGGCCACCATGCTGGCGGATCACGATCGCTCGCATCATTCCTCGACCTTCACTCAGCAGCGTCCCGAATCGACCCTTCCACTAACGAACGGCGCGACCTCCGATCGGGCGCGCCGTATCCGAATGTGATTCGTCCGGCTGCCCTGCCCGCCCGAAGGGCTCAGCTCGAGTTCACATCGCACAACGGTTGCTCCCGGGTTGCTCCCCGTGGAACGATCACAATCCCGACCGATCAGGAGACCTCCACCTCCCCAACCAGACGATGCGAGTGATTTCCCTCAACCGTCTCGTCCAGGTCGTCTGTCACCAGGGCGGCGACCTGGCCGGTCGAGCGGTTAGACCGTGCCCGTGCGCCCTGCGACGGCGACGGCCGACCTCGAACACGCCGTAGCCGAGCGCTGCAGCGCCTGCTACGAGCACCCAGTACAGCCAGCCCGACCATGGCTCGCCGGTGTGAGCCGACGGGACCGCGGCGGCCGTGGTGGCGGCGAAGACCCTGATACCGGTCGCGGCTGGTACGTACACGTAGCCGGTGACCGGATCCACTGCGACGGTATGAAATGACATGTCGGGTTCAAGGGCAACGCTGCCGTTCGGAGCGAGGTTGGGTGTGAGGATCGGGATGTTGGTGATGAACGAATCATTCTTCGCATCCACGACTGTCACCACAGGGTGCTTGCCGGTGGTATGGGGGTTGAGGAAGTCCGCTACGTAGTAGCGGCCAAGGTGCGGGTCGTACCACGCCTCGTCGCCGCAGCAAGCCTGTGTGAACTGCTTAACAACCTCGAAGCCAGCCTGACCCTGCATGGCGGTGGCGACCAGCGGGCCGTAGTTGAGGCAACTGAGGAACAGGTCGCGGCCCGGGCCGATCGCCAGGCCAAGTGGGTTGCACCTGGCCGAAAGCCGAAACGCCCTGGCGGGCACCGTGTGGCTGTGAGGAACCACCTGCGTGTCCACGACCGCCAAAGCGCCATGGGTGTCGTGCGACGACAGCTGGCTCACCGACGAGACGAACTCGCCGAGCAGCGGATCGAATTTGGGCTGTTCAATCGAGCCCGTCGGTACACCGGCGCCCAGCGTCGCCCGACCGAGGATCCGGAAGGTCCTGGCGTCGATCAGGGTCCAACCCGGAGGCGAGGCCCCAGGGTTGGTCACCAGGATCGTCTGGTTGTTAGGGTCATACGCCAGCTCATCGGCTCGCCCGCTGCCCCCGGTCGTGATGACCTTTATCTCCTTCATCGTGCGCGCGTCGCCCACTACCACACGATCGTTTCCGTTGCCGACCCAGATGTGACCCAGATTGTCGACCAAGACACCGTCGGGCCCCTCCGTGTCGAAGGACTGGGGGAAGCCGGCGAGGCCGGTGAAATTACCAAACATTGCCCCCACGAACTTGAAGGTCCGGGTATCCCACGCGTCCACTGCACCGACCACATGCCCGTGGGTGCCGGGCTTCACGTTGCTTTGATCGGCCAGATACACCCGATGCAAAGCGGGATCCACGAACACAATGTCCGCGACGAGCGAGCCGGGCGGTGCCTTAAAAAACGGAACGTTCGGGCCCGTGAGGTTGGCAATCTGCCGGTATCCCCCGGTGTGCGCCCCAGCCACGTCCGCCCCAGCCACACCTGCTCCCGGGAGCACGGTCACCACAATGACTGCGCTGGCCAACGCCAGAAACCGGACCCTCTTCCCCATAAAAGCCGGACGCCGGACCCTCTTCCGCATAGTCGAACTCCTCACAGCGAGCAAGAGCAACGCCGTGATCATCCCGCCGACGACCACTAGTGCAACTGGTAAGTGTATCCAGATGCCGGGGCGTGTCAACCGACGCTGATCTTGCACCCAGCGGGCACGGCAGTATCGCTGTCCACAGGAGCCACCTCGGCCTGACACCACTCAGGACGCGACGCCGAAGACGGGGACGACCGGCTAGGCGGCAGGGCCGCCTGCCGTCACGTCGGCAACTGGTGCGACACACCTCAGCAGCTCGGCGACACGGTTGAGGGATGGCGGGCTACTGCAGGCGTGCCACGTCAGCCTGACGGACAGGGGCAGAGAGAGCCGTCTGAAGGGCGAGCCGGATGGGGAGAGGGTCGCGCTCTGGATCGGCTTCAGCGATCACCCACAGTGCGGTCCGCGCCAGATGGCGGGCGATCACTGCGACGCTGTCCCGACTGACCACGTGGTCTCGTGTGATCGTCTCGAGTAGCTCGCGATGTTCCGCCTCGGTATCACGGCTCCACCACAAGCTGGTGTCACGAAGTTGGTAGAAGCGGAGATAGCGCTCGGCTCTCTCAGCCTGGACCTCGATGAGCTGGACCAGTTGCTCGCCCGCGCCCTGCACGAGCTTGCGATGGAAGTCGCGATGTGCGCGCCGCCATTCTGCGAAGTCCTCTCGCACAGTCGCGGTGCGCATTCGGTGGAGTGCCTTTTCGGCAGTCCGGATATCATCGGCCGTCAGCGTTGGAATGGTGAGTGCCACGGCGAAGGACTCGAGCAGGATTCGGGTCGAGTAGATGAATTCGAGGTCGCCCGAATCGAAGCCCGTGACGCGCGTTCGTTGGTTCGGCTCGGCGGCGACTAGCCCTTCTTCTTGCAGCATGCGCAGTGCCTCGCGCAGCGGAGTGCGACTGACCCCGAGGGCCCGGGACAGCGGGACCTGTGAGAGCACGCTGCCGGGGGGGAGTGTCCCATCAAGGATGAGCTGCCGAAGCCGCGCATGAACCGCCACCCGGGACTGCCGCCTGTCAGGGATCTTCAACGGCTCGATGCCCGACAAGGGGATCCCGGTCCGACGCGGCGCACGACGAGAAGCGAGGCTCGTAACCTTCGTCACGGTGCCATCCTAGCCCCTGGCTATCTTTGGGGTCCGTGCGTGACCAGCGCCGCCACCTGCAAAGTGCTCGTGAACTGGCACGAAGCATTCGGCCTTGATGCGCCTGGAGCGGCTCCCGGATCCGCGGCCAGGTTCCCCACAGATGGCACCATGCCTCCCTGGCTCGGCCATGGCGGCCGACCTCCCTGGCTCGGCTGGAGCCAGGGTGACCGGGCAAGGGGTCAAGATTAAGATGCCACTCCGGGGATCCGTTCTCACGGGCCGTCGACAGCCCTTTGCAGGCGTTTCTGGCCTCGGCCGCGAGGGTGGGCGCATCATCAGCCGCGGGTTCTTCGCCGAACCCAACGCGGTAGTCATCGAGGTTGACACGAAACGGGAGCATGAATTTGGCGCAACTTGCCGATCGCGCTTCGGTAAGGAGCGCTCCGGGGTCTGCGTTTCGCGTTTTCAACCGCGTCGCCGAGCCCTGACGTGTCTCACCAGCTGCCGACGGTGACGGCAAGCCGCCTGGCGCCGAGCCGGTCGTCCCCGTCCCCGGCGTCGCGTCCTCGGTGTCAGGCGGACGTTGCCCAGTGGATGGCGATGCTGCCGTGCCCGCTGGGTGCGCGACCAGCGTCGGTTGACACCCCCCGGCATCTGTATACACTAGTGCCGCGAGGCTGGCTAGCGCGAGCGGGCTTCGGTTGTATCAACGCGGAGGCTGCTCCGAACGACGTTCGGGAGGTTCTGGGCATGGTCGAGGTAGCGGCGCCGCCGCCGAAGAAGTACGAGAGGTACGGCGAGACGGAGCTGATCCCGAGCGAGCGCTACACCTCGCGGGAGTGGCTGAAGCTCGAGTACGAACGGCTATGGCCGCGGGTCTGGCAGATGGCCGGGCGCGAAGAGGATATCCCCGAGGTCGGGGACTATCTGGAGTACACGATCGGGGACCAGTCGATCCTGTTGGTGCGAGCGACGCCCGACACGATCAAGGCTTTCCACAACTCGTGCATGCACCGCGGGACGCTGCTCGTGGAGGGCCAGGGCAACGTCCGCGACCGGCCGTGCACACCGGGGAACGAAGACAAGCTCCAGTGCACCTTCCACGGGTGGGCATACAACCTCGACGGTTCGATCCACTTCCTGCCCGGCGGGTCCGACTTCGCGGTCAGCTGTGTGCAGCAGGAGGAGATCCGTCTCCGCGAGGTGCGGATGGACACCTGGGGCGGTTTCGTGTTCATCAACATGGACCCTGCCGCAGAGCCGCTGCGCGACTGGCTTGGGCCCATTCCCGAGCGGCTGGCGCGGTTCGAGCTCGAGAAGATGCGCACCGTCCAGCACCTGAGCGTGATCGTGGACGCCAACTGGAAGATGGCCATCGAGCAGTTCAACGAGTCCTACCACGCCTGGGCGACCCACATCATGGATCTCAACGAGGTCGGAGCGCCGGCGACCGGTCCGGGTGGCCGACAGGCCGGCCAGGAGGGTGCAGGCCGCGGAGGTGGCGTGCCGGCTGCGGCGATCATGAACATGTTCGCGTACGACCACTTCGACACGCACACCTTGTTCTACCAGCTGGACTGGCACCCGACCGCGGGCATGCCCCCGGTGAAGCTCCGCGACCTCGGTCCCGATCCCCGTGCGTTCGTGCGCCAAGCCCTGCAGTACATGAACCACAACCGCCGCGTCGCCCCCTACGAGATCGAGTACTTCGAGACCATGGACCAGCTGCCCTTGGACATGGAGGGCCCAGATTTCATGCTGCAACTCCGCCGAGAGGCCTGCGCCGCCCAGGGCCTGGACCTGTCCCATCTCGGTGATCACGAGCTGTTCGGGTTCCCGTTCGAGTTCCTCTACTTCCCGAACATGACCGGCCCGGTCGCGGGCAACAGCTACCTCAACCTGCGGATCCGGCCGAACGGGATGGACCCCGACACCTGCCTCTTCGAGATCAGGTCCCTCTTCCTCTTCGCGGACGGCAAGGCGCCGCCGCCCCAGCGTGAATTCATCGCCGACTGGCGGAGCAATCAGGATCGCATCCCCGTCGAGTTCCTCCAGGACTTCACCATGTACCCGCGCATCCAGCAGGGCTTGCACCAACGGTCGTTCCCTGGGAGCCGACTCAACCGTCAGGAGCACAACAACCGCTTCTACGAGCGCGTCGTTGACCGTTACGTGCTCGGCGAGGCTGGGGGCAAGTGATGAGCGACAGCGCCGAAGCAACGAGCGATGCGGCCGTAGCGCCCATTATGCGCGAGTTCGAGCACCTGGCCCTTCCGGTGCCGGGCGTGTGGACCATCGACCCGGGCCACTCCATCCTGGCGTTCGACTGCCGGCACATGATGCTGACGCGCCTGCGAGGCTGGTTCGCCACGTTCTCGGGCGACCTCCACATCGCTGAGAAACCGGAAGAGTCCTGGGTCGAGGTGACCATCGACGCGGACAGCCTCCAGATGCCCAACCCAGTCGCAATGGCCGCCGTGAAGGGCGAGCACTACCTGCAGGCCGACAAGTTCAGCACGCTGCACTTCCGGAGCACCCGGGTCAAGTGGGTCGAGGCGAGCCTCTGGCAGGTCGCTGGCGACCTGACCATCAAGGACTGCAGCCGTGAGGTCATCCTCGATGCCAGCTTCGAGGGTGTGCTCCCCTCACCACCAATGCTCGGGGGGCGGGCCAAGATGGCGTTCGAGGCCAGGACCGAGTTCGACCGGCGGGACTTCGGCCTTGATTCGAATATCCCCCTGCCCGGTGGCGGCTGGCTCGTCGGCAATCGGGTCGGGCTCACCCTCGACGTGGAGGCCAACCTGGCATGACCGCGTCCGCTGAGCCTGGGCGACGCAGGGCTTGGCACCCGGCCAGCGTGGCGGACGGACGAGCAGGATCTAGCCGACCCGTCGGGCAACGCCACGGAGCCTCCCCGCTGACAGCTCGGATCATTTCACTACGATCACGCGCATATGCCTCTGGTGCGGCTTCAGCAGAAGGTGAGATCCGATGATCGAACTAAGCCACTCCGTTCTCGTCAACGACCGGGGCGATCCGGAGGCCCCGGTGCTCACTCGTGACGATGTCTGGGACGGCCTGGTGATGAAGGCCGAGAATGCGCTGCCGTTCGTTCCGACGATGGAGAAGTGCGATGTCGTGGAGCGGCGTGAGAACTTCATCCTGCGGGATATTCGCTTCGGGGGCGATGATCTTCGTGAAGCAGTCACCCTCACACCGAAGACCAGCGTGGAGTTCCGTCGCGTCCAGGGCCGGGTGCTGGGGGTGATCACGAACGAGATCCTCGACAACCCGGACGGCGAGCTCGAGCTCAAGTTCTCGTTCGCCCTCCAAATCGAGGGCACCGAGCCGGGCAGTCCCGAAGAGCGCGACTATGAAGCGAGCATGCGCGATGCGTACCTCGGCGCAGTCGTTGCGACGCTCGGCGCGATCCGCAGGATGGTTATGCAGCGTGCGAGCTGACGATGTCGACGGGGGAG